>ENA-OQMZ01000014-OQMZ01000014.1-human-gut-metagenome-genome-assembly--contig:-NODE-14-length-58381-cov-6.167937_pt1 | contig 58381 bp, 70 predicted proteins | sample MGYA00242621_ERZ504862 | MGnify/ENA primary metagenome ERZ504862 (study PRJEB26092, sample SAMD00036393) | human gut metagenome | host: Homo sapiens | study: EMG produced TPA metagenomics assembly of...
GCGTCCTGCTTTCCAATTGCGATTCTTTGTTTGGCGACTGAAAATCGTACACAGGACGCGGGCCATGCCCGCTTCAACATCTCAACGAAGAACAAAACCGAAAGTGCGCAGGAATTCGGACGTTATCGTCGAAGGAGACACACCATGTTCAGTAAGGTCCGAAAAACAAGAAGTGATTGCACTGTTGATACCTATGAAAAGAAGCATGATCTTCCAACTGGCACCATTCGAAACAAAGATGGACGAAAAGCCCGCAAGGACAAAAAGCTTGCGACACTCCGCAAAGAAACCGGGAAGGATTTCCGCTGAAAATCTGCTTCTGGAGACGAGGCATCCCCCGAAAGACGTTCCAGGCAGAAGACACGCAACGATGTTTTCAGACAACATCTGATCCGCCTTCTCTGAACTACACTGTTCCTAGAAGAATTTCCGTGTTGAAAGGGGTAACCGATGACGCGCAAAGGTGGGTTTCTGAAGGGGATCGTCACATCGGCGGCGACCTATGCCGTCAAAACGGCGGTCGATATCGCGGTCAACCCGGAGAACATGCAGAAGGTGGCGCAGCTTGTCAGCGAGCAACAGGTAGGCAGCAAACTCAAGCAGGCCGCCGCGAACATGCATCTGCCTGCCGCGCTTAGCCCATCAGCAAGAGTCACCAAGCAACTTGACACCATCGAGGAGACACTGGAGCAATATGCCGACCAATTTCCCGTAAACGCACCAGTCGAACGATGGAAGAGCACCCTGCAAAGCCTTCGTCTTATGGACACCATGAACAGATCCACAACCGGCAGCGAGCATAAGATCCGCTTGGAAAAGCTCCAGGCACAAACCGAGGCCCTGTTCAACGAGATCTTCCATTCCCTTGACTCGGGCGATGCCAGATCGAAGACTGATCACTTCCCCACCGCTTTTATACCTGTTCCCCGCCACTCCCAAGCGCACCGACGCGTCTGCCGGTCGTATACTGCTGCCAAGTGGATTTGAAGGGAATAACCATGATCGACGACGATTCCAACGAACTCATCCCATTCGAAGGCGGAGACGGTGATGCCGATGCCAACACCGGGAACAACAATCCAGACGACACGCAAAGCGTCACCATCATCCAAGACGAACAAGGCATCGTCTTCCTCGGCGACGCCGGTACCATAGATCTCTGGCTCAAGGATGAGGGCTTCGATTCCAAAGCATTCACAGCCAAAGCCGTGCAGACCATCTCATCAGCCAGCAAAGGCGCACAGGCAGCCGGCAATGCCATGGCCGAAAGCGGGCGATGGGTAAAACTCACCAAGGAATCGGCCGAACTGGTCGCCAAATACGGCAAGAACTGTAAGAAAGGACCGTTCCAAGCCGGTGTTGTACGGCAACCGAACGGGCGCATCATCAAACATCTGCAATTCACCCAACCTGGGCAGCTCAACCCCGCTATGCTCACCGGTGTCAGCGGCGTCATGGCACAGATAGCACTGGAACAGGCCGTCTCCGAAATCACCGATTATCTGAAGGAGATTGATGCGAAGCTCGATGATCTGCTACGCGATCAGAAGGATCAGACCGTCAGCAAGCTCGCCGGGATATCCCACATGATCGACGAGACCATGTTCATCTACCAACAGGTCGGTTCGATCAGCGCAACCACATGGTCCAAGATGTCAGGCTGCCCGCAAGACATTGCCACCATCCAAGCGTACGCGATCGCCAAAATCAAGAGCCTCACCGAGAAGGCTGAACGCGAGCAGGATCCCAAGCAGGTTCGCCCGCTGACCCAGCAGATTCGTCAGGAGATTCACCAGTGGCTGGATATGCTCGCATCCGCAGTCAAGATGCAGGATCAGGTCTCCTGTATCGAGCTCGCGCGCGTATGCCAAGAGGAGCCTGAACAGCTCGAAGCATACAAGAAGGGCATCGTGCTTGCCAGGAACAAGCGTCTTGCGGAAATCGAGCAGTCACTCAACGCATTGGGCAGGCAACTGGAAACGAAGGCTGGAATCGTAGGTGGGAAGGTGCTGCTGAACCCATACAGTTCACCTCATGCCATTGCCAACATCGAAAGCATCACCAGTGATCTCAATGCATTCGCCAGCACATTGCAACTTGAGCACATTCATCTGCACGTCGAAGACGGTCCCACCTGGATCGAAGCCGCGGGCAAGGCCGTAGACGACACCGGCAAGGCCTTGCAGAACGCCAGGCAGCAGACCGCACACGCCGTCCAAGACGTCGGCAATGCGATAGCGAATGGCGCTCAGAGCACCGGTGCCGCCGTTGCCAAGGGAATGCAGGACGCCGGAAACCAGGCCGCGCACATCGCGCAGGATGCGGGCGACGCCATTGCGAAAGGTGCTCAGGACGCAGGCGCCGGGATAGCCGACGGAGTGCAGCAGCTTGGCAAAGGAATAGCAGACGGATTGAAACAGCTCCCGGAGATCAAACTGCCCAAGTTCGGGTGGGGCAAGAAATAGGTTGGAGAATCACGGCGTGAGCTAGGAGTATGTCCGACTTAAGGGGCATACTCCCAGCTCACTTTTTAACGTTCTACATGTCCTCCAGTCAGCGACCTCATTCTTCGATATCCGTAGTCGTCCTCATCGACGGAGCATTGGTAAAATCCGATGATTCGCACTCATTTTCAAACAGCCCTGCACCTCAGTGCGCCACTCGCCATCGCACGTTTTCACTTGTTCAATGCGATAATCTCCAAGAAAACATCCACAACCCCAATACTCAGTAGTGGTCGCGCACGGACAGGATGCACAGGTCACCACCATCGACCATGTACACCAAACGGCTCGCGGAATCGATGCGCCGGCTCCACGCGCCCTGCAATTCCCATTTGAGTGGCTCAGGCTTACCGAGGCCCGCGAACGGGGAACGCATCATATCACGTATCAACGCGTTGACGCGTCTGAGCGTCCTCCTGCCCTGGGTCTGCCAATACAGATAGTCGTCCCACGCATCCTCGGTCCAACGCAGCACCGCTCACTCCCCGACCAGATCGTGCGTGGCGGTACCACCGGAACGCACCTGGACCATTCCACGGCGGACCTTGTCGAACAATCCGGGATTCTGATAGACGCGCAGCGTTTCCATGAGCGACTCGTAATCGTCGGCGCTCATCACCACCACGTTGTCGTGTGAGCCCTTGTTGGTGACCAGAAGCATGTCTGCATCATCATTCACGCGACGTAGATACGATTTCAGATCCTTACGGAAATTGGTGTACGCAACCGCCGTGACCATGGCAATCTCCTCTTCAATCCGACATCATATGTACAGAAAGCGGTACAGCAAAAGCCGAGGAGACTCAATCCCAAGATTCGCCACGGTAGGCGTTCGCCATCCCTTCACAGCCCCACGTGTGCCGCATGATCGCGAACCGTGCCCTCCTCATCCAGACTGACAGACGGGAAACCACTCGAATCATCAAGAAAGTCACAGATCAGCCGCCACTGGCGCCGGCTTATGCCAATACGCTCGTCCGGCCTCACCATGAGCACCGGTGCCGCAGGCTCCAGCGACTCGATCTGCGTTTTCGACGTGGAATAACACTCCTCGTCATCAATCCAGACAATCGGCAACGGCTCCTCCTGCCGTCGTTCGAACCGAACGCGCGACATAATCTCCGCAAGCTTGCCCGTCAACCTTCTCTCATTGGTGACCGGATCATACCAGATAACAGTCTGTTCAACCCCGGGATCCCAGCCAAGCATGGGGTCAAGCACCCTTGAACAATACGGCTGCCATGTGGTCAGCCAGTTCAATTCGGCACTGCCGGAAAGGGCCAGTTCATGCATCATGCCGGCAAGCTCGCGTGACCAGTGCACGCGGAACCGCCCGCGCCCTGTACGCACCTGCTCGTTACCGGTCAGCGGAAACGCACGCGCGGAATCGTACAGTTCCTTACGTGGGTCGCCTTCCTTCAGCCATTGCGTATGGCCGACCCCTCCCCGCCGAAGCACCTTGTCATCGGGGAACGCGTTCAGCACACCGTCAAAATCCGTGTAGATCACCGCCCGAACCATTACGCCTCCTGGTAAGCCCTAATCCTGCAGCGTCCTGTAATTATTCACTACTATCTACCGGACAAATCAAGCCGTCCTATTTTCGCTAGTTGCTTTATTTGTGGCAGCCGAACGCCGAAACCCGAAGTATGAGCGTTGGAATTCCACGCTCATACTCGCCATAATCGCCAAACAATGCCACAAACAAGCCAACAAGCATTTTGGGGAAGGCTTTTCGCGTAATGTTGCGCTCTATCATTGATAAAGGCATCCAGCAATCGCATACCGTAAGGAACCACATGCGCTATTTCACTTCGGACACGCATTTCGGCCACCCACTGGTCACCGCACTGCGCGGATTCCTGAACAATGGCAGGCTCCGCGCCGAATACCGTGATGTCTGGCAGGCGCAGGGTCGCGCCGCCGCGCACGCATGGATCAAACAGTACATACGCAACAACCACACGTCGTTCAAAGCGATCTGCGACATCGAACGTCATGAGAACGCCATCATCGGCAATATCAATGAGATCGTCGGGCATGACGACGAACTGTGGATTCTCGGCGACCTCTCCTACCGTTGCACCGTCGAGCACACGCTTGAATGCCTGCGCCGCATCAACTGCCGGCATCTGCATCTGATCATCGGCAACCACGACCGCAACTTCCGCCTCCGATTCAATGACATGCTGTACGAAGACGTGTTCGAGACCATCGACGACTACCGCGAGATCGACATGGAGCTTCCCGTTCTCGACGGCTCCGGCAAGCCGACGGCCGCAACCGCACGGCAGACCATAGGCATGAGCACTTCCCCAGGCTCTCGGCATTGGCCGAAGAACACGGCAACTGGCCGGAAAACTGGAACAAGTTCGCCGATGTGGCACCGACCACCGAAGATTGGCTGCTCTATGGTCACACGCATCAAGGCATTCCCGACGGCACCGATCCGCTCAGCGTGAATGTGGGGCTCGACGCATGGGATTTCAAGCCAGTCAGCGAGCAGCAGCTCCTCGCCTGGTTCACATTCCGGCACGCCGACCAATCAAAGTAAATTCCCCCGAGCATGCGTCATCGTCCGGAGCGAAGCGGGTGAGGACTCCCGACTTGGCCAAGGCTCGGTAGAGGACCCACGAACCGAACCCGGCGAATACGACCGCGCTCAGCAACTCGCATGCCGTGCCGATGAGTCCACGCGGACTGAAGAACGAAAACGCCTGGTAGTAGAAGAACAACAGGTAGAAGTTGTAGACGATGCCGACCGCCAGTGCCGCCAACAGTGTGACGCCAGGCGTCCAACGGCGGTAGCGGAACAGTGCGAACACCGTTTCGGCGGCGAGCGCCTGCACGAGCGCGATCACTACCAGACTCACACTGTATTTCGTGCCGAGCACCACTTCCACGAACGAGGCGACTAACAGCACGTAGGCCGACGCGCCCGGTTTGCGTACGATCAGCAAGCCCAGTGTGGCGGGGAAATAGAACAATGCGTGCAGCAGTGCCGCGGAGCCTGGAAGTATCAGAGTCAGTAAAGGAAACAAGCCATAGGACATGCCATCGAACACCCAGAACATCACGCCGGACATTACGCCGACGGCCGCTCCGACGGCGATGTCGACGACACGCCATTTCAGGGATCTGCGTGTTTCCTCCGTTGTTTGCGGAGCATGCTTCAGCATCGGGATGCGTGGTTTTTGGGTAATCGTTTCAGAGGATGGCTCTGCCATGATGAATCCTCGCCTTGGTTGACGCCGCGCACCGTGAGTTGGAGATCGCGGCGGTCGCCGTGGGCCGTTCCTCGACCTGCGCGGCCCGGGCAGGAACGACGCGCGCCATTATACGGCCTATTGTTGCCGAAAATGTTCCATGCTCCGAGTTCCGGCGGTTTTCGCTCCTCAACGCATAGGAAATTCGCCGCTCGCTGGCATGTATGATGCCATGTAGGAAAGCCAAGAAGCCGCGCATCCAGTCCAAAATGCGTGGCTTCTTGCTTGAGCAAGCACTGTTTCAGTGGGGAATGACTTCAGCAACGTCCTTCGTACAGGAAGTAAGACATGGGCTCGTCATCCGCCAAAAGGCTTGTCGTGCCGACCGTCAACCCGCTGGACGAGCTGTCTGTCGGATTCGGCCGCGAGGAACCATCGTTCCGGTCATCACGTTCGGCTTTGCGGATTAGTCCGCGATGGTCGTAGAAGCCGACATCGCATGTGCTGTCGGTGAACAGGAAGTATTCGCGCAGGCCGGCGTCATGGAATACGCCAAGCATATGGTTGAACAGTCTGCGCCCCACTCCCATGCCTCGTGCGGCCGGGGAAACGACGAACAGCACCACTTCGGCCTCGTACTCCTTGCCCGCGTCATGTTTCAACGCCTCGTCGGCCTGCAGAATGGCCAGCTGCGCAAGCAGACCGTGACGTCCCTCGTGGCTTGCCAGCAACGGCAACGTGAGGCAATGTCGGCGCAGCATATGGCGTGTCCGCTGCGACCGGTGATATCCGAACGCAGCGATCCGAGAATCACGCCGAGCACTTGCCCATTAAGTTCGGCCACATATGCTTTGGTGGTGCGGGCCAGGCAATCCTGCATGTCGATTGCGGCAAGCCGATGCATGTTGCGCAGACGAATCGCCTTGCGTAGTTCGGCGCGACGCTTGTCTGGGCCTGACGTCTGTCCGACCTCGTCATGCGTGTTGTGTGAATCGTTGCCATCGTCGTACCATGCGAGCCGTATCAGCTCTTCCAAAGCGGGAAAATCGGTGCGACGCAACGGACGGATGGTCGGTGTTTCACAAGTCATGCAACCATCCTATACCTCGCCCCTATCGAAGATGCGCTCAGGGCAAATGCAAAAGAATCGTTCGCATTCGGGCACGGTACGGCACTCTGCGGGAACGATTTCATTACGCTGATACACGGTATGAAGTGATGTAGGACGATGACGACACGAGGCTTGCGATGAAGATGATGCTGCGACGGCTGGCGATTGTGGTGTGTGTTGCGCTGGCATTGCTGTCGGCGGCCTACGCGTTCGCCGTGTTGAGGACGCATTCGGGCACGGGATTTTGGAAGGTCTGGCTGGTTCTCGCCGTTGTTTTCGCATTGCTGGCGATTGGCATCGCATGTCACTGGTGGGCGGCGCTTCCCCGGATCATCAGGGGCGCCATCATCGCTGTGGTGGCCATCGGCATTGTCGCGTTTTGCACAATAGAGGGTTGCATCATCGGCAATATGAACGCTCAGGGCGAACCGGATCTTGATTATGTGATTGTGCTGGGCGCGCAGGTGCGCGAGTCAGGCCCCAGCAAAGCGTTGCGCTATCGGCTGGACAGAACCATCGATTATCTGGAGGAGAATCCGGATACCATCTGCATCGTTTCCGGTGGTCAGGGCCATAACGAGCCGTTCTCCGAAGCACAGGGCATGGCCGACTATCTGCAGAAGCATGAGATTGCGGAAAACCGCATCATCCAGGAGTCCAAGTCGGAATCCACTATGGAGAACATCGTCAACAGCAAGAAGCTCATGCGGCAGGAGAACGCTTCGGTCGGTATCGTCACCAATGATTTCCACATGTTCCGTGCCTTGCAGATCGCACATGCCAATGGTCTGAAGCAGGCGCAGGGCATCGCGGCAAGTTCCCCGAAGGACATGCTGGTCAACAATATGGTCCGTGAGTTCTTCGCCGAAATCAAATTCCTGTTCTCATAAGCGCCAATCAGCGTTTCAGTGCCCGTCGTCACTACGCAAGATGCGTGCCGCGCGGCAGCCATTCCTTCTTCGGCAGGGTTGCGAATGTGGCCATTGTTCCGCAGCGGCACCGGCCGCGTCCAGCCGACGTTGGAAGCCGGGCCATTTCGGGTCGCTTCCAACAGTCGTCCGAGCAGTATGGCGGTGGCGTGAGCGTCGCTTAACGCGCTATGCGCATCCTCGTTGGCAATGCCGAAATACTCGCAGCAGTCGGCGAGCTTGCCCCGTCCGATCAGGGAACGCGACAGTTTCATCGTGCACAGCATGGTGCTTTGATCGACCGGAATGGAAGCTCCCATACGCGAGTATTCCGCAAGTAGGAACCGTGAATCGAACGACACGTTGTGTGCCACGAACACGCGTCCGGCGAGCAGGTCGCGCAGCTCATGCGCGATACCTTCGAAATCGGGAGCATGCAGCAGTTCGCGTGCGGTAATGTGATGCACCCATGAGGCGCCGACACTGCGATCGACATGAATCAGCGTCTCATGCTCGTCTTCGAGCGTACCGTCCGGAGCCACATGCACCAGGCCGATTTCGATGGCCCGGTCGCCTTTTGCGGGACTTAAACCCGTGGTTTCGAAGTCGACTACCGCATATCCTTGAGAATTCATCACACCTGCCAGTATATAGGTCCGGTTAAGGTCCGGTTAGCTATCTCTGCTGCTCGTCAGACGTTCGCCGAAGCGGCATGCGCTATGGTTCGGATATCGTCTGGAGTCGTTCGGCAGCATCCTCCAATGAGTCGGGCTCCCGCGTCGATCCATTGCGGTACCAGATGGGCGAAGGCCGGTTCGGAACCGGTGGGATTAGGCGACCAGGTTTTGGTTTTCGGATCGTAGATGTCACCGTTGTTCGGATACACGATGATCGGCTTGTCCGTAACCTGTCGGATGGCCCGAATTGCTGGAAGCACACGGTCCATCGGCCAAACCGGACACGGACACCAATACCAGATAAACCGTGGAAGCGGCCACGACGCTGGACAGCAATGCCAGCAGACCGCCGATCATGCTCAGGCAAAGCGCGGTCATCGGCACTCCCCTGCTATTGGTTTTGGCGATGTTGTGTGGGATCATGTCTTCGTTCGCCAAGGACCACAGCATGCGTGTGGAGGCGTACAACCCGGAGTTCGCAGCCGAAAGAATCGCGGTGAGCACAACGAAGTTCATCACGTCGCCGGCGAAAGGCAGACCAATGGAGTTGAACACCAGCACGAAGGGGCTTTCGTCCACACCGGCGTCCTGCCAAGGAATCAGCGAAGCCATGACCACGATGGAACCGATGAAGAAGATGACGAGACGGAACAGGGTGGTGTGGCTCGCCTTCGGGATGGCTTTGTCAGGATCTTTGGTCTCGCCGGCCGTTACGCCGATCAGCTCGGTGCCGGAGAAGGCGAAGTTCACCGTCAGCATAGTGGTGAACACCGGCATCCACCCGTTGGGGAACAATCCGTCCTTCACGAAGTTCTCGAATAGCGGCGCATGGTCATACCCTTGAATCGGCAGCACGCCGAACACCGCGCAACCGCCTATGAGGATGAACAGCACGATGGCCGCCACTTTGATGAAAGAGAACCAGAATTCGGTTTCCGCGAAGAAGCGCACGAAAAGCGCGTTCGAGGTGAAGATCACCACGATGAACAGGGCACTCCAAATCCATACCGGCGTGCCGGGGAACCATTTGCGCAGATAAGTCCGGCAGCGGTGAATTCGGACCCAATGCGACCGTCCAGGTCAGCCAATACAGGATCGCGACGGTGAAGCCTGTTCCAGGACCGATGAATTTGGTCGCATACACATGGAATGAGCCGGTTTCCGGCATGGCGACGGAAAGCTCGCCGAGGCTGAGCATGACCAGATACACAATCACCGCGCCGATAGCGTAGGCGATGACCGTGCCCAATGGGCCCGCCTGGTTGTGATGGTGTAGCCGGAGCTGAGGAACAGTCCCGTACCTATCACGCCTCCCAGTGAAATCATGCGGAGGTGGCGTACCTCCATCTTGCGTTTCAAATCGGTATGCGTGGTCTTCGCAGGGTTCTCCCGCGTAGCGTCCTTCATTTGATTCTCCCCTCTATCGTCGGCGGAACATGTCGCCGACGCCTGATTCATAATATTGGTTGCATCATTGAGGAGAGTCGAACCTCCAGTATTTGAGAGAAAAACGAAGAAGGCTGGAATCATCAAAGGATTCCAGCCTTCTTTACGCGTTTGTCAGCGCTTTAGCCTATCGGCGGCAGCGATTCACTCGGCGTCCTTGTCGGCGGCGAGCTCGTCGGCCACAGCGGCGGCTGCGGAAGCGGCTTCAACGCTCTCGGACTCTTCGTCTTCAGCGGCTTCGCCGAGGAAGGCGCTCAGGTCCAGGGTCTCGCCCTCGGACTTGAAGGTCACGGCGCGCATGCCGGAGAGCAGGCCCTTGGAGCGGCCGACTTCCTGCACGGCGGAACCGATCTGCCGTTGCGGATGATGGCCTGGATGAAGGCGTTCGGGTCCATGCCGTACTGCTGGGCGATGGAGGCGAGGAAGTTGAAGACCTCACCCTGGGAGACCTTGACGTCCATGGTCTCGGCGAGCACGTCGAGCACCATCTGGTCGCGCAGTTCCTTCTCCACGGTTTCTTCGGCTTCGGCCTTCTGCTCCTTGGTGGCCTTGGACGGATCCGCGGTCACGTTCTTGAGCTGCTGCTCGACCATTTCGGCCTTGACGCCCTTCGGCACCGGAATCTCGAGGCCATCCTCGAGCTTGGCGATGAACGCGTCACGAGCGGCGGTGGCCTGACGGCCTTCGGCGTCCTGAGCGGCGACCTTCTTCAGGTCTTCCTTCAGCTCGTCGAGGGTGTCGAACTCGGAGGCTTCGGAAGCGAAGTCGTCATCGAGTTCCGGCAGTTCCTCGGCCTTGACGGAGTTGACCTTGACCTTGATCAGGGCCTTCTCGCTTCGTGCTTGCCGGCCTCGAGGGTGCCTTCGAAGCTGGTTTCCTCACCGGCGGACAGGCCTTCGAGGGCTCATCCAGGCCGTCGAGCATGGTGGCGGAGCCGAGCTCGTAGCTCACGCCCTCCTGGGAGTCGACGGTTTCGCCGTCGATTTCGGCGTTGAGGTCGATGTTGGCGTAGTCACCCTTGGCGGCCGGACGGTCGACGCTCACGAGGGTGCCGAAACGCTGGCGCAGGCTTCCAGACGGTTGTTGATGTCCTCATCGGTGACCTCGGCCTTGGCGACCTCGATCTCCATGCCGTCAAGAGCCGGCAGTTCGATGTCCGGGCGACGCTCAACGGTGGCGACGAACTTCAGCTTGGTCTCATCCTTGGCGGATTCCGGCACGTCCTGAACGTCGATCTCCGGCTGGGCCATCGGTGGATCTTCTTGGTTTCAAGAGCCTTGGAATACAGCTCCGGCACGCCGTTGTTCACAGCTTCGCCGGCGACGGCACCGAAGCCGATACGCTGGTCGATGATCTTGCCGGGCACGTGGCCCTTACGGAAGCCAGGCACGTTGACCTGCTTTGCGATTTCCTTGCGAGCCTCGTCGAGATACGGGTTGAACTCCTCCGGGTCGACGGTGACGGTGAGCTTCACCTTGGTCGGCTCAAGATTCCTGACGCTGATTTTCACGCTTGCGCTCCTGAAAAATACGGTTCTTCATATTTCTGCCGTTAGGCAACCTCTACATAATAGCGCGACTTACGGACTCTGCAACTAGGGAGACCTGCCAGTCGCGTGCGCCCTGTTCGCTGAGGAATCGCGCGACGTCACGCTTACGAGGTTCGTCCGTCCAGCACAGGTTACGCAAATACTGCGGTTTGATGACGATTTCCACAGGCGTGCGCGTGTCCTCCGCTATCTGGGAGACCGCCTTGCGCACCCTGTTGAGCACTTGCAGACGTTCCGGATACCGTTCCTTCCACACGCGAATCGATTTGGGAGCCGAGGCTGACTGCGATTCATGACGCCGCGCGGCGCCGCCGTCCACGTCCGGCCATTCGCTTGGCGGCAGGGCGAGCGCGTCCTGGATGATGTTCTTCCACATGCTCGGTTTGATTTTGCGTTGAATCGGCGCGTACCGTTCGAACATCTTGTCCTGTTCGGAATCGGTATGGATGCGCACACGTTCGTTGATGGAGCGAATCGAACGGAATTGCGCAGCGTTGTGTGGTTTGCGTTTCGCCACTTCGATGATGGAGCTGTCGGACAATAGCAGGTCGGCGCGATGTCGTATTCGCGCGCGAGTTCGTCGCGTCGGGTCCATAGCGCGCGGACGATGGCCAGCGCCTGCCGGTCACGCATGACTTCAGTGATGTGCGAGACATGCATCCAGGGAATCAGATGCTCCTTGCGTGGTCCCAGACCTTCTTTGAGCGCGTAATCGAACTCTTCCTGAGCCCATTCCATCTTGCCTTGGCGTTTGAGTTCGGCGCGCATCTTCGTTTCAAGCTCGATGAGCAGTTCGACGTCCAACGCCGCGTAATTTCGCCAGTCGCGGGGCAACGGACGATACGACCAGTCAGCCGCAGAATGTTCTTTGGCAAGGGTCAGTCCAAGAAAATGCTCGGTGACAGCGGCGAGTCCGAATCGTTTCAGTCCCAGCAGACGCGCGGCGATTTCCGTGTCGAACAGCCGTTGCGGTTCCATGCCGAGTTCGGCGAATCCCGGAAGATCCTGCAGGGAATCATGCAGAATCCATACCGCATCTCCGACGGCACGGTTGAAATCGTTCCAATCCGCCCCGGCCGCGGCGAGCGCCTGCGGATCGAGCAGGCCGATGCGGCTCCGTCGCGTTTGAACTGCACCAGCCAGTCCTCATGCCCATACCGGAAGCCGGATGCGCGTTCCGCGTCCGCGGCAAGGGAGCCATGTGAGGAAGCCAGCTCACTGCAATAGTCACGGAATGCCGGCAACGTGTCGATCACGTTGGGCACGCCTTCGCGCGGTTCCGCCAGCAGCTTCGGCTCGTCAGTCAACGGGGTTTTCCTCCTCGGATTGCGTCATGGACCGGAGGAACGACGCCCACTGTCCGACTTGGGAGCCGGCGTCAAGGCCTCCATCGGCATAGTCTAGTGGAGTCCAAGACACCCGGATCTCGCAACCCACCCTGGCACGTCGGGGTCATGGCCGAATGCTGTGTTTTGGGTGACTGTGACGGTGCCGGATACATGTTCGGAATCGTTTGGATTGAGACGTTCCATCATCATGTCCCAGTACATGCCCGGAGTCAGGCAGTCGTCTTCCTTGTCGGGCAGTGGCAGGGATGCGAAAGCCACGCAACGCCAGTGGGAATGCCAGTCCTCTCGGAATTTGAGCGAGTACAGGATCATGATCCAGCCGGATGCGTATGTTTCATCGCATTCCAACGCGACGCCGATGCCGAAGTTCGCCATGGAATTGGGCACCGGAATCTCACGGTATGTCATGCCTTTCAAACGCCGCATACGGTCCACGGAAAGCACCGCGTTCCAGACTTGGTCGGGAACGCCCTGCGGTCGCATAAGCATGGTCTGTGGGGCTTCGCCGCCCATATCCGCTCCCTTGCCATCGGCGCGCGCCACGTTGCGCGCATCTCGTGGAAAATCAAAGATGTCCGCCATAGTTCAAGGCTACGACAGAGAAGGTCATTTCGTAGTATTTCGAACCACTTTGCCACGCGTCGAATGTGAAGATTTTTCAGCGTATGAATAAATTGGTCCATGCCATCGATTCAGTCGGCGGCATGGACCAATATGAGGCGTTCCGCATATCCAGCGAATATGGGGAAGCCATTGAGAGGACGGGCGTTTAGTACACGGTGAAGCCGTGCGACTGGAACTGCTCGACCACACGTTGTTTCATTGCCGCGGACGGGCCTTTCTGGTCCTCCAACGGGTATGGGATGTTCAGCATGTGCCACTTCGGACGGCCAAGCTGGTGGAAGGGCAATACGTCGATATGTTCCAACGCGTCGCCGAAGGTCTCGCAGATCTTCGCCACGTTCTCGACGTTTTCTTCGGAGGATGTGAGGCCCGGCACGAGCACGAAACGCACCCAGATCTTCTTGCCTGCCTTGGCCAGACGCTGTCCGAAGTCGATGGTCGCTGCAGGATGCCGCCGGTCACCTTATGGTAGGTCTCCTCATCGCCGGATTTGACGTCAAGCAGGCACAGGTCGATGTCATCCACCATGTCATCGGTGTAGCTCGCCCCGAGGAATCCGGACGTGTCGAGGCAGGTATGCACTCCCATCTGCTTGGCGGCATGGAACACGCGGGACACGAAAGCCGGCTGCATCATGGATTCGCCGCCGGAGAAAGTGATGCCGCCGCCGGTGGCCTTGAATAAATCGGCATACCGCTCGATTTTCTTGACCATGGCTTCGTAGTAGACGGGCTTGCCGTCGCGCATCTTCCAAGTATCCGGATTCTGGCAGTACTGGCAGCGCAGAGGCATCCGCTCATGAACACGGTCATTCTGGTGCCAGGACCATCCACGGAAGTGTTGATGTCCCACGAGTGCACGAAACCGATATCGCCGCTTTTCAACGCCTTGATGCGGTCGAGACGGTCCAAGCCGATTGGCGATTCGAATCCGGACAGGCCTCCCATCAGCGTCTGGTTGACGTAGTCCTTGGAATCCCTCAGCATGTGTCTGGTCGTGGAACGGAAAATATGTTCAGACATCAATGTCCCCTTTCATCTGCCATCCCAATCATATGGGAAAACGATATGGGAAAAGCGAAAGGGACGAAGCCACGAGCTCCGTCCCTTCGCATTACCGTCGTTTCATGCGGCGGCTTTCATTTGGCTGATTGTGCCGTTCAGTCGACGACAGCGCTGGTGGAACGTACGGGAAATCACGTCGAGCTGCTGTTCCTTGGTGAGCTTGACGAAGTTCACCGCGTAGCCGGAGACGCGCACGGTCAGGTGCGGGTACTTCTCCGGATGCTCGACGGCATCCTCGAGCTGCTCCTTGCGCAGCACGTTGATGTTGGCGTGGTACAGGCCGTGGCCGTTGCCGGCGTCCAGGATGCCAACGAGGTTGCCGATACGCTCTTCCTCGTCGCGGCCCAGACCATCAGGGGTGATGGTGTTGGTCAGCGAGATGCCGTCAAGAGCGTCGTTGTAGTCGATCTTGCCGACGGAGAACATGGACGGCAGCATGCCGTGGGAGTCCATGCCGTTCTCCGGGTTGGCGCCCGGAGCGTACGGGGTGCCCTTCTTGTGGCCGGACGGGAAGGCGCCGGTGGCCTTGCCGTATTCCACATTGGAGGTGATGGTCAGGATGGACTGGGTCGGGACGGCGTCGCGGTACACCGGCAGACGCTTGACCTGGCCCATGACGGTGGAGACGACCCACTTGGCGATGTCGTCGGCACGGTCATCATCGTTGCCGTACAGCGGGAAGTCGCCTTCGGTGCGGTAGCCGACGATCAGATCGTCATCGGCGCCTTCGACGTACTCGTTCTCGTGGCCCGGCGTGGTCTTGGCGTCCTTGTTGTAGATCGGGTAGACCTTGGCGTACTTGCATGCGGACAGGGAGTCGGCCGCGATCGACAGGCCGGACATGCCGCAGCCGAGGGTGCGGTACACTTCCTTGTCGTGCAGAGCCATCTCGATGGACTCGTAAGCGTACTTATCATGCATGTAATGGATGATGTTCAGAGCCATCACATAGGTCTCGGACAGCCATTCGAGGGCCTTCTCGTAGTTGGCCTTGACCTTCTCGTAATCCAGCGTGCCATCGGCTTCCGGCTTGATCGGGTCGATGACGCCCTTGTCGATGACCTGCATGCCGGTCATCTCGTCGCGTCCGCCGTTGATGGCGTACAGCAGGGCCTTGGCGGAGTTCACACGGGCGGCGAAGAACTGCATCTGCTTGCCCACGCGCATCGGGGAGACGCAGCATGCGATGGCGGCGTCGTCGCCCCAGTGGGAGCGGATTTCCTTATCGGACTCGTACTGGATGGCCGAGGTGTCGATGGAGATTCGGGCGCAGAAGCGCTTGTAGGCTTCCGGCAGCTTCGGATCCCAGAAGATGGTGATGTTCGGCTCCGGGCCAGGTCCGAGGTGCTCGAGGGTCAGGGTGTTGAGCAGACGGAACGAGGTCTTGGTGACCATGGTACGGCCGTCGTCGCCGAAGCCGGCGTCGGACCAAGTCGCCCAGTACGGATCGCCGGAGAAGATCGCGTCGTAATCCTTGGTACGCAGGAAGCGCACGATGCGCAGCTTCATGACCAGGTTGTCGATGATCTCCTGCGCGTCGGTCTCGGTGATCTTGCCGGCCTTCAGGTCGCGCTCGAAGTAGACGTCGAAGAAGGTGGAGACACGGCCGAAGGACATGGCGGCGCCGTCCTGGCTCTTGACGGAGGCGAGGTAGCCCATGTAGGTCCACTGCACGGCTTCCTGTGCGGTCTGTGCCGGGCGGGACAGGTCGAGGCCGTACTCGTTGCCGAGGTTGATCAGCTGCTTCAGGGCCTTGATCTGCTCGTCATGCTCCTCACGGAAGCGGATCCAGTGCTCGATCTCCGGCTCGGTGAAGTCGTTGCGGTACGGGATGGAGTCCTTGTCGCGCTGCTTGAACTTGATCAGCGTGTTCACGCCGTACAGGGCCACACGACGGTAATCGCCGATGATGCGGCCGCGGCCGTAGGCATCCGGCAGGCCGGTGAGGATCTTGTTGTGGCGAGCTACCTTGATCTGCTTGGTGTAGACGCCGAAGACGCCGTCGTTGTGGGTCTTGCGGTACTTGGTGAAGATCTTCTTGATCTCCGGATCGGGCTCCTTGCCGGCTTCCTTGATGGCCTGCTCGACCATACGCCAGCCGCCGTTCGGCATCATGGCGCGCTTGCACGGCACATCGGTCTGCAGGCCGACAATCACATTGTCGACTTCCGGGGAATCGATGTAGCCGGCCGGGAAGGCGTCGATGCCCGCCGGGGTGTGGGTGTCCACGTCGTAGACGCGCTGCTTGCGCTCCACGGACAGATAGTTGTCGTCCAGATACTTCACAGGTGCTTGGTCTTGTCGGTGGCGTCAGCCAGGAAGGACTCGTCGCCCTCATATGGCGTGTAGTTCTTCTGGATGAAGTCGCGGACATCAATGTCCTTCTGCCAGTTGCCCTCGGTGAAGCCTTCCCAGGCCTTAGCCTCAAGTTCCTCCTGGGAGACCGCCGTTGCATCAACTGCTGCCATTTCCACTCCTTACTGGGTGTCGGTTGACGACGCATCGTTACGCCGTCGCTACTTCACGATTGTAACGGCAATCATCTGCGAAAAGCCTGAAAACCACGCCCGAAATTAGTGACATAAATCACAATCGGGCGTGGTTTTCATATGGAATTCACTTTTCGGAAGGTGCCGAGCCGTCCGCCGACCAGCGTTTCCATTCGCGGTCCTGTTCCTCCCATTTGAGGTTGCGTTCCTGCACGATCTTCCACGCGTCGAGCGCGTCCTCACGGGTTCTGTACGGCCCCATGCGGTGGCTTGCCGGGGAAATCATGCCCAATTCCGGCTGCTCGGTGACGGTGTTGAAATACCACTGCTTTTCCATATCGGCTTCCTTCGGCTCTCAATGTTCTGCTTGCGATCGCCGATTATTCGCGGAATGCGTTGGTGACCGGCAGACGGCGATCACGTCCAAACGCCAGCGCCGTCACCTTCGGTCCCAGCGGATACTGGCGACGCTTCCATTCGGCGCGGTCGACCAATCGCATGACCGTGTCGACGGTCGCCTCGTCGAAGCCGTCGGCCAGCAGGTCGGCGCGGCCATGAGCATGCTCGATGTACATCGCCAATACTTGATCGAGCAGCGCGTATTCCGGCAGCGAATCGGAATCCTTCTGCCCTGGGCGTAATTCGGCGGACGGCGCCTTCTCGATCGAGTTGACGGGGATCATCACACCATCCGGCAGCGGAGTGCCCGCGCTCCCCTGCTCGTTGCCGACGACATGCAGACCGCCGATGCCCATGCCGGCGGCGGCAGCTTGTTGCGCCAGCGGGAAATCTCCCACACGCGGGTCTTGAGCAGGTCCTTGATCGGCGCATAGCCGCCGACCGCATCGCCGTAGATTGTGGAATAGCCGCATGCCAGTTCGGACTTGTTGCCAGTGGCCACGGCCAGCAGTCCTTTGGAGTTCGAGTAGGCCATGACGATGACGCCGCGGATGCGCGCCTGCAGGTTCTCGGCGGCGACGCTTCCAGTTCCAGCTGGTTTTGGAAGGAGACGAACAGCGGCTCGATGGGCTGAATGTCATAATGCGCGCCGATATTGCGCGCCAGATCAGCTGCATCGTCCTTGGATCCGTCGGACGAATACATGCTCGGCATGGAGATGCCGTACACGTTCTCGCCGCCCACCGCGTCGGCCGCCATGGCAGCCACGAGCGCGGAATCGATGCCGCCGGACAGGCCCAGGCACACGCCCTTGAAATGGTTCTTGGCCATGTAATCCTTCAGACCCAGCACGCAGGCGGTGTACACTTCCTCGTCCGGATCGGGCTTGGCTGCGATCGTACCGACCTTCTGATGCTCCGCGGACGTGTCCAAGTCGAAGAAGCTCAGATCCTCCATGAACATCGGCGAGCACTCAAGCAGGGTGCCGTCGGTGTCCACAACGAAGCTGCCGCCGTCGAAGACGAGGTCGTCCTGGCCGCCCACTTGGTTCAGGTAGATCATCGGGGCGTTCACTTCGGCCGCGCGGCGCACCGCGAGGTCGAGACGGGTGTCGGTTTTGCCTTCCTCGTATGGCGAACCGTTCATGGTCAGCAGCAGGTCGATGTTCTCCTTGGCGAGTTCGGCCACAGGGCCGCCGTCCTGCCAGATGTCCTCGCAGATGGCCACGCCGATGCGCGCGCCGTTCACGTCGAGCACCATGGATTTGTTGCCGGGGCTGAAGATGCGGAATTCGTCGAACACGCCGTAATTGGGCAGGAAATGCTTGTCGTAGCCGGCCCAGACCACGCCGTCGTGCAGGACGACGAGTCGGTTGCGCGGTTTGGAGGTTTCACGGTCGGTGCCTACAGTGCCGACCACCACATATAGTTCGCCGAGACTGTCGGATGCCAGTTCGGTGGCGAGCCAGTTGGCTTTGTCCCATGCGGCTTTGCGGAAGGTGGCACGCAGTGCGAGGTCTTCGATGGGGTATCCGGTCAATGTCATTTCCGGGAACACGACGACTTGCGCGCCCTGCTGAGCGGCGAGATGCGCGTATCGCATGACCTTGTCGGCGTTGGAATCAAGGTCTCCGACGCAGGTGTCGATTTGGGCGAGTGCGAAGCGAATGTCTGTCATAGCTGCCTAACCTACCGTTGATTTGTTGGATATGTTGTGTTTTTACGATTATGAAAATTGCGATTACGGCGTTCCGCACGTGGCGTCACGACAGTTCGTTGAGCACCGTCAGCGCCGCGTTGGCGTAGAATTCCACGCCGGCTTGCAGCGATTCGTCAAGACCGACGAAGTGCGGGCTGTGCCAATCCGGGCAGCCTTCCTCGCCGTTGGATCCGATGAAGGCGAACACAGGCATGGTGACGGGCATGAAATCGCAGAAGTCCTCCCCCGCCATCGACGGGTGGATGGGTTCGAGCTGGGCGTAATCGCGCACGTTGTCGGCGACTATCTTGGAAAGTTCCGTATCGGAGACGAGCGGATTCTGGAAGTCGTCCCAATCGATGTCGGCGGTGATGCCGTAACCGGCCGCAATGGACTGGACCTGTTGCTTGAAGCGTTTCTCCACCAGTTCACCGTCGGACTTGTGGAAGTATCGTACGGTGCCTTGGAAGCTCGCCTTGTCGGGTACGACGTTCCACACGTGGCCGCCGTGCATTTCGGTGATGGACAGCACGAGCGGATGGAACGGCGATACGTTACGGCTCACGATGGTCTGCAATGCGAGGACCATCGTGGCGAGCGCCTCGATCGGGCCGGTGCCTTGTGCGGATAGCCGGCGTGTGTGCCGGTGGCGTGCAGGGTTACATGGAATTTCACGCAGCCGGCCATCATCGGTTCGGGGCCGACGGCGATCTGTCCGGGCGCGTAGTTCGGGTTGTTGTGCGCGCCGATGGCGGCTGATACGTCGGCGAGCAGTCCCGCGTCGACCATGGCCTTCGCGCCGAGGCCAAGTTCCTCGGCGGGCTGGAACAGCAGTTTGATGGAGCCCTTGATGTGTTTGCGGCGCTTGGCGAGCCAGAACGCGGCACCGAGCATGTACGACATGTGCAGGTCGTGGCCGCAGCCGTGCATCACGCCGTCGTTGACGGATGAGAACGGCAGACCGGTGTCTTCCTGGATGGGCAGACCATCGATGTCGGCGCGCAATGCGATGCGTGGTCCCGGCTGGTCGCCGCGGATCAGTCCGACCACGCCGGTTTCGAGCGGATTGTTGAGCACTTCGATGTCGTGTGCGCGCAGCAGCTTCTCAATGTAGGCGCTGGTCTCGTATTCCTTGAAGCTGCGTTCGGGGTGCGCATGCAGATAGTGCCTGATTTCGATGATCTCCGGCGTGATTTCGATATGTTCGCTCATGGTTGACGATTGTAGGCACATCCGGCCGTTTTTCCTATTTTCGTGGTCGTGTTCCGTGCCGTGCACGACGTTTTCGCACATATCCTCGTAAGCTGGATACCGGGTTTGACATGGTTTTTCATGGAGGCAGCATGGCTCAGGACATCAAGACGGCGTTTTTCGACATCGACGGCACGTTGACGAGTTTCGTCACGCATGTGGTGCCGCAGTCCACCGTCGACGCGTTGCATGCATTGCAGCGCAATGGCGTGAAGGTGTTCATCTGTTCGGGCCGCGCACCCTCCTACATGGGCGTGGTGCTTGATACCATTCCCGTCACGTTCGACGGCATCGTGGGACTTAACGGCCAGTATTGCACCACGCGCGACGGTCTCGACTACCGGCATCCGATCGACCAGGCCGACGTGAAGCTGATCACCGACTGGCTTGAAACGCATGCCGACGTGGTCGCCAACTATGCGGAAAGCGACTACGGGTATTTCAATCGCACGAACGCCGCATTGGAACGCACGTGGAACAGTCTCGGCAAGACCGCGCCGAAAATCGACGTGCATGATCCGCGCGAACGCATCGCAAACCATTCCACGTTCCAAATCAGCCCGTATGTGGACGAGACGATGGAAGCCGAAATCGCCAGCATGTGCAGCAACGTGCGCGGCGTCAGATGGCATCCCGCTTTCACCGATCTGATTCCCGCCGATGGAGGCAAGGCGGTTGGTATGCAGGTGATGCTGGAGCATTTCGGTTGGACGAAAGACAATGCGATCGCATTCGGCGACGGCGGCAACGATGTGGACATGCTACGATTCGCGGGAATCGGCGTGGCAATGGGCAACGCCACCGACGAGCCGAAAGCGGCGGCCGATTACGTCACCGACAGCGTCGACGACGCCGGCATAGCCAACGCGCTTAAGCATTTCGACATTATATGACGGTGTTTCCGCAAGATTATTTACGATTCACAAGTCTGTTTTTCGCATATTCCTGCGGTTTTCGCGCCCTTTATAAATAATTCCGATAAGCGCGCGACGTGTTGCCGTCACAGGTTCCTCTATATTGGTCAATCGTTGGCCCGCAACCGCAGTAAGCGTCCGGGCCGTGTAGCGAAATTGAGAGAGAGGAACTCAACCATGCGTAACAAGAAGATTCTCGGCGCACTGCTCGCCGTCACCACGCTCGCGACCTTCGGCCTGGCAGGCTGCGGCAATTCCGGTTCCAACGGTGCCGCCTCCAAGGAGGACGACAAGACCATCACCGTGGCCGCCTCCCCGACCCCGCACGCGGAGATCCTGAACAAGGCGGTCAAACCGCTCGTCGAGAAGGACGGCTACAAGCTGGTCGTCAAGGAATTCACCGACTACGTGCAGCCGAACACCGCCACCGAGGATGGCGAGGTTGACGCCAACTACTTCCAGCACAAGCCGTACCTCGACAACTTCAACAAGGAGAAGGGCACGCATCTGGTGTCCGTGGAGGGCATCCACTTCGAGCCGTTCGGCCTGTACCCGGGCAAGACCAAGGAGCTGAAGGATCTTCAGGACGGCGCCACCGTGGCCGTGCCGAATGATGCCACCAACGAGGCCCGCGCGCTTCTGCTGCTGCAGGATGCCGGCCTGATCAAGCTGAAGGATCCGAAGGACATCAACGCCACGCCGAAGGACATCACCTCCAATCCGAAAAACCTGAAGTTCAAGGAACTTGAGGCCGCCGTCGTGCCGACCGTCATCAAGGATGTCGACATCGCAGCCCTGAACGGCAACTACGCCATCCAGGCCGGCTTCGACCCGACCAAGGACACGCTAGCCACCGAGAAGGCCGACGGTCTGGCCGCGAAGACCTACCAGAACATCCTCGTGGTGAAGGAAGGCAATGAGAACACCGCCAAGACCAAGGAGCTCAAGAAGGCTTTGAAGTCCGACGAGGTGCGCGACTACATCAACAAGAACTACAAGGGCGCTGTCGTTCCGGTCTTCTAAGACCCGCTTCGGCAGTAGGAGTTCAATGCCGCAGGTATACTACCCTGCGGCATTCTTGTTATGGAACACGATTAGGAACAGGACATTATGACGATTCAGATCGACCATCTGCACAAAAGCTACGGCAGTGGCGCCGAAGCGCATGAGGTGCTGCACGACATTAACCTGACCATCGATTCGGGTGAGGTCTTCGGCATTCTCGGCTCGTCCGGCGCGGGCAAATCGACATTGGTGCGTTGCATCAACCTGCTGGAACGCCCCACTTCCGGCAAGGTGCTCATCGACGGACGAGACATCACCGGCGTGAAAGGCAAGGAGCTGGCGGACGTGCGCGCCGGAATCGGCATGATCTTCCAGAACTTCAGCCTGTTTCAACAGCGCACCGTGCTGCGCAACGTGACCTTCCCGCTGGAACTCAACCACACGCCGAAAGCCAAGCGTGAGGAACGTGCGCGGTATCTGCTCGATCTGGTCGGTCTGGCTGATCTGGCCGACCGCTACCCCAGCCAGCTGTCCGGCGGCCAGCAGCAGCGCGTGGCCATCGCAAGGGCGTTGGCCAACAATCCGTCCATCATGCTGTGCGATGAGGCCACCAGCGCGCTCGACTCCACCACGACGGCGCAGATCCTCGACCTGCTGCGTCGCATCAACCGTGAACTTAATGTGACGCTGGTCGTCATCACGCATTCGCTGTCCGTGGCACGCAACATCTGCGACCGTGTGGCCATGATAGACGGAGGCCGCATTGTGGAAATGGGCGATACGGAAGCGCTGTTCGCCGATCCGCACAGTGACATTCTGAAGACTTTGATCGCCGACGCGAAGGTGACGAACCATCGGCATACGCACGAAACGGCGGATGGCGCGAAGAATGGGGCGGCCGATGATTCCGCCCAGAAAGAGGTGAAGTGAGATGGGACAGGTGGTTTCGCAATTCATCGCCGATTATGGCGAACTGCTGGTCGAAGGCGTGCGTGACACGATCATCATGACTGCTGTGGCGACGCTGCTGGCATATGTGATCGGCCTGCCGGTCGGCGTGCTGCTCATCACGTCCGCGAAAAAGGGCATCCGTCCGAACGCACCGCTCAACACCGTGCTCGGCTGGATCGTGAACATCGTGCGTTCCGTGCCGTTCATCATTCTGCTGGTGGCCATCATCCCGCTGACCCGACTGATTGTCGCACCTCGCTCGGCGTGCCGGGCGCCATCGTGCCGCTGGTCATCACCGCGGCTCCGTTCGTGGCGCGCGTGGTGGAACAGTCGCTCGCCGAAGTGGACGGCAGTCTGGTGGAGGCCGCGCAAAGCTTCGGTGCCAGCAACCTGCAGATCGTGTTCAAGGTGCTGCTGTTCGAAAGCCTGCCATCGCTGGTGCGCGGTGCGGCACTGACGTTCATCACCCTGTTCGGATTCTCCGCCATGGCCGGTACCGTCGGCGCGGGCGGCCTGGGCGATATCGCCATCCGTTACGGCTACCAGCGTTACCAGTACGACGTGATGACCGTTGCGTGATCCTGTGCGTCATTCTCGTGCAGATCGTGCAGACCATCGGCGACGTGGCGTCCGACCATATCGACCATCACGAGCGTTGAGCCAGCACATTCGCGTTCCTTATGAAAAGCGGGTCCAAACGTTTGTTGTTTGGACCCGCTTTTCGTACGCGGAAAGAGACGCTGCTCGTAGACGATTACTTGTTGAGCTCGGCCTTGGCCAGACCGGCCAGCTTGCCGCCATCGATGGTTTTGCCGGCAAGCGCGGCACGAGCGGCTTTGACGACGCGACCCATGTCCTTGGGGCCGGCCGGGTTCACTTCTGCCACGGCGTTGGCGACGGCTTTGGCGTAGTCCTCGTCGCTGGCGGCCGCCGGCAGGAAGGTTTCCAGGAAATCGGCCTCGGCGGTTTCGGGAGCGGCCTTGTCCGCCAGTCCCTTGTCTTCGTACAGTTTGGCGGTCTCACGACGGGTCTTGACGCCCTTCTGGATGACCTTGAGCACTTCCTCGTCGGTCGCTTCGTGACCGTTGGCGATCTCCAGGTTCTGGATGTCCGCCAACGTCAGGTTGATCGGGTTGAGCTTGGCCTTGTCCTTGGCTTTCATCGCCGCGATCTTGGCTTTCTTCAGCGTGTCCTTCATCGACATGTTCGTTCCTCTTTTCTTGACCGTTCGAACACCGTCTTAATACTACGCGTCTACCAATCCGCCGTCCTGTATCCGTGCCGTCGGCATCCACGCCGGTCTCAAGCCCATGAGACACTTGGAGCCATGACTACAGTTATCATGCGCACCTCCGATGATAATCGTGGCCAACTGTTTTTGGCTTTATTCCAAGGTTTTCTGTCCTTGGGAAACCTGCCGGTTACGCTCGTTTTCCACGAGGCACCTACAGGCACCCAAGAATAATCCGGTGACATTCCACCGTTCTGCCGGCGCTCAACGTCTTCGCCGACCGGCGTGGAAAAGTGCAATCCCCCCCTGTGGTTTCATGATGTTCCGCATGGGTGGCGCCCAGAAGCATTCGCCCGGCAGTACGCCTCCGCGTCGGACAACAGGCAGAACGACACGCGGCCCACGCAACCGGACGGCCTTCACCTTGAACTCGCCCGCGCATCAAGTGCCCTTTGCCATGATCCCATCATCTCCCATCGAGTTAGGGGAATGCGGAACAAAAATCAGTTCATATCACTTTTTCTGTTCCTTGAACTGAGCCTGGCCTCTCCAGCAAGTACAATAGGGCTCATTCCTCCGCAGTTCGAGAATCGAGCCAATATGCGCCGAATTTGCCACATTCTTGCAGGTCTCCTAGTGTGTGCCGGACTCCTACGCACAGTAAGCGGCTTTATTTTTGACTACCTGCATCCAGAATACGTGTCTAGCTTCCCTTCATATCTTTATTTTTTACGAGCGGTTCCCTTCCTTGTCGCTGCTGGTACTATTGAAACTATTTTATTTCTGACAAAAAAGAGAAATAAATGAAGAAACTCAAACAAATTGTCACTGCTCTAGTATCTGTAATATTGGCTGGAACTGTGACAGTAAATGCGTCGGCAGCAGAATCTATCGAAACTCCCTATAGGAGTCCTACCCTATCTAGCTTTCCGTCTAATGCTTCTCTGGAAGATCTCGAGAAAGCCACAGATAACGAAGATCTGAGAATTATCTCATCTCCTTCTCGGGGCGCTAATTACAAAACGCGCGCTGCAGAGGCTGTAGCTTTACTGCGGATTTATTCCACTACAGGATCCGCTCATCATCTAGTTTCACGAATCTCGGCCATTCTTGGCTTATGATCACAAACCTGTCTGGTTCTACGGCAAACATTGCTGGGATTAACGTTGCTGATGGCAAATCTATAACAGCAAGCACTTGGGATGAATCCGTAGATGTCAGTAGAGAACATAAGGGTCTGTGGCTCAATCTTGATTCGAAGCTTAATTCCAACGGTATTAATCTTCAGAATGTTTCCATTCAATTACCCCTAAGACAAATTGATTTAGATACAGTGAATACTAATATTAAGAATAACGATAAATGGGGTTATCTTACCAACTGTTCTACTTTCGCTTCAAAAATTTGGAATTCAATTGCTAGTGGCAGCAGTAAAGTTGACGCTGGAGCCATCAATACACCAGCCAGTCTAGCAAAAAGTATTACAAAAGTTGGTGAGGCAGAATCATACACGTTGTTAAAGTACAATACTTCTTCACCGCATCACGATTCCGTATATTACGGCTATCCTCCATAAAGAGTAATAACAATAATTAGATAACCAAATCTGTCTGGTAAAGCCGGACTAGTTTTATCTATAATGTGAGCCGCAAGTGTTGGCCTAGCGCTTGCGGCTCATTAAAGATGTCTTTCGCCAAATAAATCCGCGTGTCGGGACTGGTGACGTTTCGCCGGACTCGTCATTGATTTCACCGCCACCAATCATGCCACAAGGGGTAGGGGGCTGCGGACGTTTTTCTTGGTGAAACGTCAGGCACTTACTGCGGCGCGAACTGGATCCACAGGGCCAACGTGACACAGATTATCGAAGAACAAGGCATCGCAATCACGGCCCAACGGCGAAACGCCGGAACCGCTCGACACATCATTACCCAATGCATTGGTCTCAGCCTTGGTGACCAGCCACCCCATATCCCTGATCACAACCAGCATTCCTGCGAAGAGCAAGGAATATTCAGCCCCGGTCTCAAGCCCATGAGACACTTGAAGCCATGACTACCATCATCATGCGCACCTCCGAAGGTGACATCAAAATCAACCTATTCGACGATAAGGCCCCGAACACCGTGGCCAACTTCCTCGGCCTCGCCACCGGCGAAAAGCAGTGGCTCGACCCGATGAGCGGCCAGCCTTCCAACGATCCGTTCTACAACGGCCTGACCTTCCACCGCATCATCAAGGACTTCATGATCCAGGGCGGTTGCCCACTGGGCACCGGCACCGGCGGCCCCGGCTACGAGTTCGATGACGAGATCGACCCGAGCCTGAAGTTCGACCACCCGTACCTGCTGGCCATGGCGAACGCCGGCCTGCGTCGTGGCATGGACGGCAAGATCCACGGCACCAACGGTTCCCAGTTCTTCATCACCACCGTGCCGACCCGTGGCTCGACGGCCACCACACCATCTTCGGCGAGGTTGCGGATGACGATTCCAAGGCAGTGGTCGACAAGCTCGAAGCCGTGAACACCGATCGCATGGACCGTCCGACCGAGCCGGTCGGCATCGTGTCCGTGGAAGTGCTCAAGTAAGCGTTTCCCGCACAGCCGTACAATATAGGAAAGCCCCTCGATTGAGGGGCTTTCTTCATTTTATTTATAGAGGCGTTTGCTTGCAATCACCGGCTTATGCGATTCGTCAACATCACATTTTGCGCAGTCGCGGCTCCGCGGAATCCTTCGCGCCGGTGATGCGGTACACGTCGAACACGCCTTCGATTTTACGCACGGCGGCGAGCAGAGTGTTCAGATGCTGCGGATCGGCCATTTCGAAGCTGAACTGGCTGGTGGCCACACGGTCGGTGCCGGTGGAAATCGAGCCGGAGATAATGTTCACGCCGTGGTCGGACAGCACGCGTGTCACATCGCTCAGCAGATGCGGACGGTCAAGCGCCTCGACCTGGATCTTGACCATGAACACGCCCTTGGTGCTGGTCCACTGCACATCCACCACACGTTCGGCTGGCGTTTCTCCAGTTCGAGCATGTTCTGGCAGTCCACGCGATGCACGGACACGCTTGGTTGCGGGTGATGAAGCCGATGATCTTGTCTCCCGGCACCGGCATGCAGCATCGGGCCAATTTGACCCAGATGTCACCCACACCCTTAACGGAGATGCCGAGCGAGCTGGTGGTCTTCTTGGTACGCTCCACCTGCTTGAGCGGCAACGCCTCCTGCTCGACTTCCTCATCCACCTCGTCGCTGCCCGCGTCACGGACCAGATGCGAGATGACGTTCTGCGTGGAGATCTGGCCATCACCAATCGCCACGAACACGGCTTCCGCGTTGGCAAGGTTCAACTCGTCGGCGACACCCACCAATGCTTCCGGAGTCAGCAGCGTGGTGATTGGCAGGTTGCGCTTGCGCATGGCGCGCGTCAGCTCGTCACGGCCTTCCTCGACGGCTTCGGTACGGCGTTCCTTGCTGAACCATTGACGAATCTTGTTGCGTGCCTTCGGGCTCTTGGCGAAGCTCAGCCAATCACGCGACGGACCTGCGGATTCGGACTTGGATGTCAATATTTCAACGGTATCGCCATTCTCGAGCTTGGTATCAAGCGGCACCAATCGTCCGTTCACGCGCGCACCCATGGTACGGTGACCGACTTCGGTGTGCACCGCATAAGCGAAATCAATCGGAGTGGCTTCGGCGGGAAGCGAGACGATCTTGCCTTTCGGCGTGAACACGTAGACCTCTGCCGCGCCCAAATCCTCTTTGAGGGAGCCAAGGAATTCGTCGGAATCCGGCGTTTCGCTCGTCCAGTCGGCAAGTTGCTGAATCCATTTGAGGTTGTCGGCCTCGCTCAGCTCCTGGTTTTCGCCACGCTTGCGGTCGGACTTGTCAGGCGAGCTCAACGCGCGTCCGGCTTGGCCGTTCTCCTTGTACTTCCAATGCGCAGCGATGCCGAATTCCGCGCGGCGGTGCATGTCCCACGTGCGGATCTGAATCTCCACCGGCTTGCCGCCGGGGCCGACCACCGTGGTGTGCAGGCTCTGGTACATGTTGAGCTTCGGCATGGCGATATAGTCTTTGAAACGGCCGGGAACAGGGTTCCACCGCGCATGCACGGCACCCAACGCCGCATAGCAGTCCTGAATCGTGTCGACGATGATACGCACGCCCACCAAATCATAAATGTTGGCGAAATCGTGCCCGCGCACGATCATCTTCTGGTAAATGGAGAAGTAGTCCTTCGGGCGGCCCGTCACATAGGCTTTGATGTGCTGTTCGTCGAGATCCTCATTGATTTCGGCGAGAATCTGCTTCAGGTACACGTCGCGTTGTCCGGCGCGACGGGCCACCAATACCACAATCTCGTTGTAGATCTTCGGATACAGAACCTTGAAGCTGAGTTCTTCCAACTCGGTTTTGATGGCGTTCATGCCAAGACGGTTGGCGAGCGGCGCATACACATCCAGCGTTTCACGTGCCTTTTTCTGCGCGTTCGACTGCTTGACGTAACGCCATGTACGGGCGTTGTGCACACGGTCGGCGAGCTTGACCACCAGCACGCGCACGTCGCGGCTCATCGCCACCACCATTTTGCGGATGGTCTCGGCCTGGGCGGAATCGCCGTATTCCATTTTGGAAAGCTTCGTGACGCCGTCCACCAGGCCGGTCACCGTGTCGCCGAATTCGCGCGGCATTCGTCGAGCGTGTAGTCGGTGTCCTCCACCGTGTCGTGCAGAAGGCCCGCTGCCACAACCAGCGGCCCCATGCCAAGATCGGCGAGGATCTGCGCCACTGCAAGCGGATGGATGATGTACGGCTCGCCGGATTTACGCCGTTGCGACGAATGCTGGGTGACGGCGCGCCGGTAGGCTCTCGCGAGAATGCTCATGTCCTCGTCGGGATGGTGGTATTCGCACATCTTGAGGATTGGTTCAAGCGGGTCAAGCGGATTCGTGCTGATCTCGCAGCCCAACATTCTGGCCGAACGAACCTCATGATCCGTGTCGCTCATTTCGCTCCTCCTCGCTTGGAATGTACCCTATAGTACCCGCGCATCACCATATGACGGATGTATCCGGCCGCGTGTTGCACGGCCGGATACATCCTCGGTCTTTGTGTATTGCAGTCCCGTCAGGACGCAACGCCGGTTGATCCGAAGCCACGTTCCGCGCGGTCGGATCCGGGCAGGGTCTGCGCCTCGATGAATTTTGCCTCGACGTAGCGTTGGATGACCAGCTGTGCGATGCGGTCGCCCGGATGGAACGTCACGGCGCGTTCCGGATCGAGGTTGATCAACGGCACCTTGATTTCGCCACGGTATCCAGCGTCGATGGTTCCCGGCGCGTTAAGCACCGTGACGCCCTGCTTGACGGCGAGTCCCGAACGCGGATGCACCAGCGCCACATAGCCGGCAGGCAATGCGATTGCCACTCCCGTGGGCACAGCGCCCGCTGGAACGGCTTCAACGTCACTTCTTCAGTGGTGCGCAAATCGGCACCGGCGTCTCCGGCATGGGCGTAATGCAGCTGAGCCGGCTGCCCGGGATCCAGCGACTTTACCAGAACCTCGACGTTTTCCGGCTCGTTGTATGCCTCGTCGAACGCCATCAGGCCGCACACTCCTTGCATACCGGCTGTCCGTCGTCGGTAGTGTAGGCAAGCTGGCTGCGATGCTTCACCAGGAAGCATTCGGAGCAGATGAACTCGTCGCCCTGCATCGGAATGACGGTCACCGAAGCGTCCTCATTGCTCAAATCGGCGCCCGGCAGCTCGTAGTCTTCGGCAATGGCGTTCTCGTCATCGTCCATATCGTTGGAATTGTTCTGAGAACCCTTGCTCAAAGCCTGGAGCGACTCCTCGTCCTCGTCTTTGTTGCGCGGGGAATCATAATCCTGTGCCATCGAGATTCCTTTCGTCATCTATGGTGCTTATGCGCCATAGAATACATGACTTTTCCCCCGCTAGGATACACGAATTGAAATACTCGTAAAATCCGACACGTGGGCACAATAGAATTAATAGAAAAATCTAAGGGAAAGTGGTGTGTTGTGCCTGAGAATGCGCTCGAAGATGCACGGTTCGATCATGTGAGTGAAACCGGTGAGCTCGTCTTTGTTTCAGGTGCCGGCAAATTCGCCGTCAAGGTCGATGAAGCGCTTGAAAGAGCCATTTTGGAGGCAAAGCAGATTCGCACCGAAACCCAAAAGGAGCGTCAGCAGCAAGCGCCTTCCACGCTGCCGATCTCCCAAATCCAATCCTTGATTCGAGCCGGAGCCAATCCGACCCGCGTGGCGGAGCGATATTCGTTGAGCGAAGCGCTTGTTCGGCGTTTCTCGGCGGCGGTGGAAACCGAAAAGCAATATGCGATCGAACAGTTCCTGGCGGTTCCCGCGCCGAAGGAAAGCCGTGTGCGCACGCTTTCCGAACTGATCGAACGCACTTTCGCCGCAGCCCACGTACGGTTGGAGGATGTGCGGTGGAAGGCCACCAGACGCGGTTTGGAACCGTGGAAGATTACCGCGGAGTTCGATTCCGCAGGTCATGCCGCCCGTGCGGAATGGTCTTGGAACATGCATGACAACGCGGTCAACTGTCTGAACGCAACGGCACGCAAGCTCATCGGCGAGCAAGACACGCCGACGGAAGGACACGCCGAGAAGCAGGTCGACCAGAGTTTTCTCGCATCATTGAATTTGCCGGGCGATTCCGCACGTTCCGCACGTATCGAACAGACGGTGTCCGCTTGGAATGCTCCGGAACCGGTTGCACCACAAGCCACGAATATCAAGACCACCGTTGAGACTCAGCCATCGGCGACCGTTCCGCTGCCGAACCGTCCGGAAATCGCGACGACGCAGTCCCCCGCCCCTTCAACGACGGAACCTGCCCAAAACTCGCAAAACACGCAATCCGCCGGCGAGCAGCAGTCCGATAAGTCCAAGACGGCATCATCCGATCCTCATAGTCAGAGCACCACCAAATCGAAGCGCCGTGCAGGACGCTCCGCAGTGCCGAGTTGGGATGAAATTCTGTTCGGTGACTGATTAACGTTCCCTAACATCCCACGGCAACATCCGTTCAGACGTTCAGATCATTCGATCAAGCCACGTCAATCAGGCATGGAATATCAGATTCCATGTAGGTCAGCGACCCGTGCACGCTGGGCAGATGCATCGCCTTCTCCGCCTGTGTGCGGGAATCGACAATGGTGGTAGAGCCCGCAGCGGAGACGACCACATCGCCGATCATCGACTTGACGCGTTCATCGACTGGTCCGTAGACGCCTTCCTCGATTGCCTGCCGGCGGGTGCGCACCTGGGCGCGCTCCCCCAGCACGTCACGCCAACGAGCGGCGATGTCCTCCGGATTCTCGCCATCCTCGCCATAAAGCATGACACAGCGTGGTTCACCGCCGACATTCGCGACGCCCCGCATCAGCTGGGGTTCGGACGCTATGTCGATGCAGGCTTCCGGGTCGGCGGTTATCATGCCATGATCCGCCACGATGACGATCAGCGTGTTCTTCGGCACACTTCGACGCAGCAAAGACAACTGGGCGTCGATACGCTCATATGTGCCGATCCACTTGTCGGAGTCCCAGCCGTAATTGTGTCCGATCTTGTCCGCGTCGCGCAGGTACACGTATGTCAGTCCGGGCGTGTTCGCCGCTTTCGCCGCGGTCATGATACGTCGGCGTGGATCGTCATTGGAGATGTAGTCGCTGCCACGTAACGCCGCCTGAGTCAACGCGGAGAACGCGAATTTCGGCAGTCCCGAACTGGTGACGCGAACGTCCTGTTCCGCCAATCGTTCGAATATGGTCGGCTGCTGTTGCAGTTTCAGCGGTGCGGGCGCGTTTTTGAAAGAGATGAGCTGGCAGATTTCGCCATTGTCGGGATTGAGCTGCGTATATCCCGTCATGCCGGTTAATCCGGGGCATGTGCCGGTACCGAACGTGGACATGGCGGCCACGGTGGTGCTGGGCATGCATGTGGCGATTGGCCGCTGGTTAACGCTGTCCGCCATCAGCGACCGTAGATAGGGTGAATGTCCCAATCTCATATTGATGTTCCAATATCCGAGCCCGTCCACCAGGACCACGACTGCCGAACGCGCGTCCGGCAGGCCAAGTGCCTCTTGGAGTCGTTTCGGATCGGCATGGATGGCCGTTGGAATCGGATGCCCGATGGCGCTGGAAATGGCGGGAAGTACCGAGGATAGGTGGAGAGCACCGCCGCGGCCGCCTCATCCGGCAGTTCGTCGCCATATCGTGCCGGACTGGTCATGGCTAGCAGCTGGTCGATTTCGGGCACTTCAACACTCATGGTTCCCATTCAAGCACCGCGGCAGTACCAGCTGGTAATATTGCTAGTTGATTACCATAACCTTTCCGTGAGGAGAACCACCGCATGGTGTCGCACCGCAAACCGGCAAAACCAGCCTTTGACCCGCGTACGGTCAAGGAGAACATCGTCGAAACGCCGTTGAACGAGGAAATGAGCAAGTCGTTCCTCGAATACGCGTATTCGGTGATTTACGCCCGAGCGCTGCCTGATGCCAGGACGGTCTCAAGCCGGTGCAACGACGCATCATCTATCAGATGGGTCAGATGAACCTCAATCCGGACCGGCCGTATATGAAGTCGGCGCGTGTGGTTGGCGAAGTGATGGGCAAGCTCCATCCGCATGGCGATTCCGCGATTTACGAGGCGATGGTACGTTTGGCGCAGCGTTCGCGATGCGGCTGCCATTGGTGGACGGTCACGGCAATTTCGGTTCTCTCGATGACGGTCCTGCTGCTTCTCGTTATACCGAGGCTCGTATGGCGCCGGCCGCGTTGGGCATGAATGCCGATATCGCCGAAAATACCGTCGATTTCACGCCGAATTACGATAACAAGCTTCAGGAGCCGACTGTGCTGCCTGCCGCGATTCCGAACCTGCTGGTCAATGGTGGTTCCGGCATTGCCGTCGGCATGGCCACGAATATGGCCACGCACAATCTTGGCGAGGTGGTGGCTGCGGCCAAGCATCTTATGCGCCATCCCGACGCGACGTTAGAGGAGTTGATGCGCTACGTGCCGGGTCCGGATTGGCCGGGCGGCGGCGTGATTGTGGGCCGCAAGGGCATCCGCGAGGCGTACGAGACGGGTCGTGGCGCGTTGACCACGCGTTCCGTGACGCATATCGAAAACGTGACGGCTCGTAAAAAGCCATCGTCGTGACGGAACTGCCGTTCATGGTGGGTCCGGAACGTGTGTTGGAACGTATTTCCGAAGGTGTGAAGAACCGTAAGCTGGACGGCATTTCCGGTGCCATCGATCTGACTGACCGGCATAACGGCACGCGCCTCGTCATCGAAATCAAAACCGGGTTCGATCCGAACGCGGTGCTGGCGCAGCTGTTCAAACACACGCCGTTGCAGGACAATTTCACCATCAACAATGTGGCGTTGGTCAATGGCCGTCCGCACACCATGGGATTGAAGGAAATGCTTCAGGTGTGGGTGGACCATCGTCGTGTGGTGATCCGCCGACGCAGTGAATTCCGCAGGAAGAAGGCGCTTGAGCGGCTGCACTTGGTGGAGGCTTGCTGCTCGCCATGGTGGACATCGATGAAGTCATTCAGGTGATTCGCTCTTCTGATGATGCCGAGGCCGCGAAAACAAAGCTTATCGCCGTATTCGATCTGGATGAGATTCAGGCACAGTACATTCTTGACTTGCGGCTGCGCCGTCTGACCAAGATGAGTCGTATCGAGCTTGAGGCGGAACGCGACGATCTGAAGCGGCGTATCGAAGAGCTTGAACGCATTCTTGCTTCCGATGAGGCGCTTGACGGCGTGGTCATTGACGAAATGGATGACGCCGTGGCCAAATACGGCACTCCCCGGCGCACGGTGCTGCTGGATGAGGATGAGGAAGGCAATTTGACGCCTGTTGTGGCGCATGGCGATGATGGCGTCTCTGCAAACGCGATGGCTGCCGCGCGCGCCGCCGCGACCGTATCCTCCGCAGCAGCCGATGTCGCCGCAGCCGCAAAGGCCGCAAAGAAGGCCGGCGATGAGAATGCCACCGCATCGGCTCTGCAGATTGATGACGAGCCGTGCGCGGTGATGCTGTCCGCCACGGGCCTGATCGCACGCACTTCCGAGGATGCGGTGGAACGTTGGGAGAATCGTTCGGCTTCCGACGGACGCGCCAAGGATGATCAGATCGTTTCGATGTTCCGCGCGTCCACACGTTCCTCATACGGCTTGGTTACTTCAGCGGGTCGTCTGGTGCTGGCCCATGTGGTCGAATTGCCGAAGGTTTCCGCGGATGGGCCGCTCAGTGTCACGGGTGGTGTGAAGGCCGAGGAACTGCTGGGCATGACGGAGAGCACCGATCCGATCCGCGGCGAACGGGTGATTGCTGCGATTGATATGCCGTCCACGGATGACGGCGGTCAGCTTGTTCCTTTGGCGTTGGGCACCCGCAACGGCGTGGTCAAGCGTTGGAACCGTGAATCTCCGACCACAATGGATTCGTGGAGCGTCATCGATTTGAAGGATGATGACGAAGTGCTTGCCGCTGCCGAAGCCCGTGATGAGGATCGTCTGGTGTTTGTGTCCACCGATTCCTCGTTGTTGACGTTCGAAGCGAAGAATGTGCGTCCGCAGGGCCGTACCGCTGGCGGCATGGCGGGCATTCGTCTGGCTGAGGGGTGTTCGGTGGCCGCGTTCGCGGTGGTGCCTGACGGCAAGGTGACATGGAATTACGAAGAAGGCGAGAATGGACTGTTCTCTGCTTCCGGAGCCGTGGTGTTGACGGTTGCCGGCGATTCCGAAGCGTTGCCTGGCACTGAAAACGGTGCCGCGAAGGTCACGCCGTTGGAGATGTATCCGACGAAGGGCCGTGGTACGGGTGGCGTGCGTTCGCAGCGATTCCTCAAGGGGCAGGATACGTTGATTCTCGCGTTCGTGGGCGCGTATCCGTTGCATGCTTCCACGCAAAGTGGCGCTCCTGTGGAATTGCCGAAGCCTGATATGCGACGCGATGGTTCCGGTACGGATCTGTCGGCGCCGATTGCGGTGGTCGGCTGATTCGACGAAATCGATTGGCGGGGCTCTGGACTGGTTCTTCTTCCGGTTCAGGGCCTTCCCGTTTTGCGCACTTGGGCTGCCAGGTTGAATGAGCAGGCTGGGTGAAAGTGCCTCCGGCTTGGTTCAGCCATATAGCTTCATGCCTTGTGGCTGTCCACGAACCCGGCAGCATGCAGCAAACGTCTGTATTCGTTGCGTTCCTTCAATGATTCACCGTTCATTTCGGCGAAGCTGACGCTGCCCTTGGACTGATGCTGCAATGCATAGGCAAGTTCCGTACATGCCGGCTGCAATATTCGCTCGTCATCGGTGAAGCTGACGATTCTGTGGCTTTTCGGCACGGCGAACAGCACCGGCATGCCGTGGTCGAGCACGATGACCGATTCCGCTCTGCGCGCCGGTTTCATATGGTGTTGTTCGGGCCATGTGATCGCGGAGCCTGTCAGATTGGCCGGGTCGGTCACGTCGAGCGCCACGCAGGATTGGCTGCGCGCCTCGTCGTCGCCGCGCAAGGCGTCCACTGTGTCACGTCCGGCGAATTGGGCCGCTCCGAATCCTTTGACGAACATGCCTCTGACCAGATTGCCGTGTTCCTCCATGCGTTTGAGTACCGGGTATAGTCCGGAGAATCCGCCTGCGACCTGCTCCTTGTCGATTAGCGGAGCGGCGATCACGCCATATCGGTCGAGCAGCGATTCGATCAATGCGATGTCGTATTCCTCGATGCCGGCTGTTGGTTTGCCGGCGGTATCGTCCGTTTGGTCCGGTATCGCCATTGGACTGGTCCGGGACGAGTCGACCGCGGACCATAATCCACCGAGCGTCGCCGGTGTCGAGGCGTGGATCCGTACGCGTCTGCGTGCGGCAGTGCGTGGCGCGCGCACTGAAACCGTGCCTTGAGCCAAGGCCCGAACGGGAGCGAATGAACTGTTCGTCACTTTGCCTTGCCATACCAAGGACCACAAGGCTTCCTCGAACTGGCTTTCGCCCCATGCGGGAAGGATGATTTCCCCTGTTTCAGGATTCACGTTGACTTCCGCATGTTCCTGCCAGATGGTTTTGGCGGCCGTGGAAAGCTGCCGCGCATGGAAGGCTCCCCCATTCGATAATGCGGCAAGTATCGTCTCCGGCACGGTCATGGTTCCGGCACTATAGGCATTGTTCTGCGATTGTTCGCCGGGTTTCACCAGCAGCCGTGAATCAGCTGGATGGAATGCGATTCCGCCGGCTTCCTTGGCGTTGGAACCATTGATTTTGGAGCCGACCCATACCACGTCTCCGGATGCGAGCAATTCGTCCAACATACTCGGTTGGTAGTCGCGAACGCGTGCGGGGAAGACCGAGGATTCCCAAACGGAGGCGTTGAGGTATATGCCTTCAAGCTGTTCGATCACACGCATCAGCCCGTCGACGCCTTCATATCGGGCGCCACCCACAGGTCCGACACCTTGTCTGTCCAACAGGAACGCCTGATAGACGGCCGGTTCCACCGGCTTGATGGCTTTGCGTGCCTTGGCAAGCGAAAGCGCGCGGATACGCCGAAACACGTCTTTGTGGAGCCATTGCTGGGGCGTTTGCCGAGGTGACCGTTCCGATGCTGAATCATCGGAACCATTGGCGTCCGCTCCGGCCGCATCATCGACGAAATGGCCTTTCAGCAGTTCGCCTTTGGCATGTAATTCATCCAACATGCGTACGCCTTGGACAGCGTCCAATCCCAGTTCGGCGATCATCTGATCCGCGGTGAATGGGCCATGCGTTTTGACATATCGCGCCACACGGCCGGCAATGTCGGTCTCGTCCAAATCGTTCCAGAACGTCCGTCCGGCAAGCTCCTTCCCAATCTGCGCGATGACGTCGGCATCCAACAGCGAAGCCATGTCCGTGGCGCCCAGAAGACGTTCCAGCACTTCCGGATCCATGGACAGCAGTTGCGTGCTGCGTTCGGCTTGCGGCACGTCGTATTGGTACATGACCGCGCCCACGTATCCGAACAGCATGTTTTCCGCGAACGGCGACGGCGTTTCCGTGACGGTCTCGCTCAAAGAGATGACGCCGGAGCGTAATCCGGACATCACATGTTTCAGCGCGGGCAGATCGTACACGTCCTGTAGGCATTCGCGTGCGGTTTCCAACAGCAGCGGGAAGTTCTTCCGAGTTCGGGCGGCGTTGAGCAGTTGCGCCGCGCGCAGCCGCTGCTGCCATAAGGGGACGCGTTTGCCGGGGTTGGCGCGTGGCAGGAACAGCGATCGCGCCGCGCATTCTCGGAATCGTGCGGCATACAGCACGCTTTCGCCGACTTGTGTTTCGATGATGCGTTGCAGCTCTTCCGTGTCGAACAGCAGCAGCTCGCGGATCGGCAGGTTGCCGTCGCCGTCCGGGAGGCGGATGATGATGCCGTCGTCGGCCGCGTATACCTGCCCGTCGAACCCGTATCGTTGTTTGATACATGTGGTGATGGCCATGGCCCATGGTTCGTGCACGCGTCTGCCGTATGGTGAGTGGACGATCACACGCCAATCGCCTTCTTCATCCTGGCAGCGTTCGACGACCAGCTCACGGTCGTTGGGAATCGTTCCCGTGGCGGCGCGCTGTTCGGCAAGCAGGTCGGCAAGATTGCCGATGGCGTTGTCGTCCAATCCGTCACGACGTAGACGTGCGATTGTTGTCGTGTCGAATCGGCTGGTCTTGTCTCCTGCGATGCCGTCCGAGACTTCCGCGCGTAGTCCTTGCGCCATATCGCGTATGAATCGGCCTTGGGACCGTCCGAATGCCGCGTCCCGCCCGTCGCCTTCGCCATGCCAGAACGGCAGTCGGGCGGTACGTCCTGGAGCAGGAACCACCACCACACGGTCCCGGGTGATTTCCTGGATCTGCCAGGTCGATGTGCCGAGGGTGATGACGTCTCCGACCCGGGATTCGTACACCATTTCCTCGTCCAGCTCCCCCACTTTGCGTGGGCCCGGTCCGGAGCCTTCTTCGGGAAGCACCACGGTGTAGGTTCCTCGGTCGGGTATGGTGCCTCCGCTGGTCACGGCCAGTCGTTGAGCTCCAGGGCGCGCGGAGATGAGACCTGCCTCTTCGTTGTATTGCAGTGGTGGCCGGAAGGCGGAGAAATCCTCGCTGTTGTAGGCACCGGTCATCATGCCCATCACAGCATCGAACATGGTTCTGTCGAGATCTTCGAATGGCGCGGCCTTGCGCACGGTCACGTACCAGTCGTCTGGTTTCAGATCATCCATCGCCGCGGCGGCGACGGTTTGCTGGGCAAGCACGTCCAAGGGGTTGCATGGAATGGTCAGTGTTTCGATGTCTCCGGAGCGCATGCATTCGATGCTTGCGGCCGTGCCGATGATTTGTTCTCGGGTGATTGGGTAGAACAGCGCATGCGAGACTCCCCCGACCTTGTGGTCGGCGCGCCCCACCCGCTGCAATCCCGAGGATACGGACAATGGCGGTGCGATCTGGATGACCAGATCCACCGACCCCATGTCGATGCCGAGTTCAAGGCTCGACGTGGCGACCACGCAACGCAATTGGCCGCGTTTGAGCTGTTCCTCGATCTGTTTGCGCCGGTCTTTGGAAACGGAACCATGATGCGCCATGGCGATTGCGTCGGCGTCCGCATGCGAGGAGACCAGCATGGTGGTGGAGCCGACCACGGAATCGTAGTGTTTGGCGAAACCTTCACGGCCTTCCGGGGAGCCCAGATCCGGATACGGCTGAGTGGAATCACTGGCTGTGGACTCCGGCTGGGATGCGTTGTCCGACACACTCAAGGCCGTTCGACCAAGCCTACGGTCGAACAGCGCATCCCGCCCTGCGTCCGCTTTGACGGCGGTTTCAGACCCAGTTTTCCGGGATGTGCGCAATTGCGCATACAGGTCGTTGAGCCGTGCGGTGAGTTTTTCCGCAAGGCCACGTGAGTTGACGAACACGAGGGTGGTGTGGTGTTTCAGCACTTCGTCAAGCACGCTGCGTTCGATGGCCGGCCATACCGAACCTCCGGTCGAAACCCGTGAGGTATGTTCGTCTCCCCCGACCGAAGTCAGTCCTTTACGTTCCGCCAATGCCTCCATGCAGGACTCACCCCGGAAATATGCGTGGTATGGCGGTTCGGAAGTTTCACGGCGCCTGCCCGCCGCCCTGCGTCGTCGGAGACGGGATCGCGCATGGCCGAAAGCGGTTCCACCACTTTCAGATCCATGTCGGGGTGCGATTCGGGTCTGATGACGCGTACCGGCCGCGTGCCGCCAAGGAAACGTGCGGCTTCGGCCGGCGGTTCCACAGTGGCGGAAAGCCCGATGCGTTGGACAGACCGGCCGACAAGGCTTTCCAATCGTTCCAAGCTCAGCGCCAGGTGCGCGCCACGTTTGGAGCCCGCGATGGCGTGCACTTCATCCACGATAACGGTATCAACGGCGGAAAGTATCCGTCGCGCCTTGGAGGTGAGCAGCAGGAACAGCGATTCTGGCGTGGTGACGAGGATATCCGGCGGATGGCTGACGATTCTGCGCCGTTCCTGCGGCGTGGTGTCGCCGCTTCGTATGCCCACGCTGACTTTCGGCGATGGCAATCCCATCGCCTCGCACTGTCCGGCGATGCCGGCCAATGGCGCTTGGAGGTTCTTGGCCACATCCACGCCAGAGCCTTCAATGGCGAAATATACAGGACCTTGACGCCGCGGACGGGTTTACGTTTCTTGGCATTGCAATCGGATTCAGCCGTGCCGTCCCCACCGCCGGACGTCCGCAATAAGTCATCGCCCTCCTTCGTCATCAGACGGTCGATTGCGGAAAGGAAGGCGCACAATGTCTTGCCGGAGCCGGTGGGCGCCACCACCAACACGTTCTCGCCGGAGCGGATGGCCGGCCATGCCAAACGTTGCGCCTCCGTCGGAGCATTGAACGCATGCTTGAACCAGGCATTGGTAGCCTCCGAGAACAAGTCCATGCATTCGTACATACGTTCGATTATGGCATCGCCTTCAGACATCATCCACAACCGGCGGAAAACTCGTCATCCACCGTCGTCGGCTCATTCGAGTACACCGCCCGGCTGACGCATTCGAGCGTCTCACATATGGCGTCGTCAGGCGGCCGCACGGTCGCCGCACTTGCGGCGCAAGGTCTCATGCATGGCGACCATCAGCGCCAGGAACACCACCAGATAGAACGGGAACAGGTTGACCGAAACATGTTGCGCGATCAGCCCGAACAGCGGCGGCATGCACATCGATCCCACATAGGCGCAGGCCATCTGCATGCCGACGATGGCCTGCGATTTGTCCTCGCCGAAATAAGCAGGAGTGGAATGGATGACGCACGGATAGATCGGCGCGCAGCCCAAACCGATGACCATTAGTCCCGCGATGGTGCCGATATTGTGCGGCAACGGCAGGAGCATGATGACGATGCCGGTCAGCACCAACGCCTGGCCAAGACGAATCATGGCCGGATCGTTCAGTTTCATGGTCAGGAAACCGCTGGCGAGACGTCCGACGGTGATGCCGATGCAAAACAGGCTTCCCCACATGGCCGCCGTGGTCTTGTCGATGCCCTTGCCAAGCGCCATATAGCTGCTGGCCCACAACATGGCGGTCGATTCGAGTGCGCAATAGCAGAAGAACATCACGAGGATCTCGCGGGCGCCACGGATGGCGAGCACACCGCGAATACCAAGCGGCTTGCGCCGGTCAGCTGTTTCCCCTTCCGATTGCTCGGACTGCGCGGATTGCACGGAAGAGGTTTCACTCGTCCGCTGCGGTTCGACGGTCTTACGCGCCTTCCACAACGCAGGCTCAGCACCAGCACCGCGGTGAGCACGACCTGCAGAATGGAGATGGTCCGGTAGCCCCACGCCCAGCCATGGCCGGCACCCAATGCGCTTGCCATGATGTACGGGCCAAGCAGCGTGCCCAAGCCCCACATGGCGTGCAGCCAGCTCATGTGACGGCTTTCGTAGTGGATTGCCACATAGTTGTTGAGCGCCGCATCGACGCCGCCCGCGCCCAAGCCGTACGGAATGGCGAAGAGCAGCAGCATCCAGTAATTCGGCGAGATGGAGAAGCCGAACAATGCGAACGCCGTTAACGCAACGGACACTGCCGTGACCTTGCCTGCACCGAACCGCAAGGTCATGCGGTCTGATAGCAGCGCGGACACGATGGTGCCGGCGGAAATCGTCATGGAAATGCCACCCGCCCAGGAAATCGGCGCATGCAGGTCGCCGCTCATCGTCGGCCATGCGGCGCCGAGCACCGCGTCCGGCAGACCCAGACTGATGAAGGCGATGTAAATCACGGCGAGCAGCAGATTGGCCACAGTCAGCTCCTTGTATGTTTTATGTTTGCGGCAATAAAATCACGAAAATACTCCGCTATTTTATCCAAAGTTACCTACCAAACGGTATTTTGTATCTTGCGCTATCGACCGACGTTTTTGCATTATCGTGCATACACGAAAAGCGGGTCTCCGCCGTAACGCAAGACCCGCCAATCGCAATCGCCATGCAATATCAGGTGTCGATCTTGGAACGGTCGAAATCGTCGGCGTTCTCCACGATGAACGCCTTGCGCGGCGGCACGTCATCACCCATGAGCAGGCTGAAGATGTGGCTGGCCTGTTCGGCGTCTCCATGCGGATACGGCGCAGCATGCGGGTGCGCGGATCATGGTGGTATCGGCCAGCTGGTCGGCGTCCATCTCACCCAAACCCTTGTAACGCTGGATGTCCTCGTTGTAGCCGATGTGCTTTTTATCAAGCTCGGCGAGTTTGCCTGCCAACTCATCATCGGAATACGTGTAGATGTACTCGCCCTTATGCGTACCCGTCAACGCGATACGATGCAGCGGCGGCACGGCGGCATACACATGACCGTATTCGATAAGCGGCCGCATGTACCGGTAGAACAGCGTCAGCAGCAGGATGCGGATGTGCGCGCCGTCGACATCGGCATCGGTCATCATGATGATCTTGTTGTATCGGGCCTGTTCGATGTCGAAGCTTGCGCCGGATCCTGCGCCGACCACCTGGATGATGGCTGCGCATTCCTTGTTGGACAGCATCTGCGCGAGCGATGCCTTCTGCACGTTGAGGATTTTGCCTCGAATCGGCAGCAACGCTTGGAAACCGGAATTACGGGCGGCCTTGGCTGTGCCCAATGCGGAATCACCCTCGACGATGAACAGTTCGGCACATCGTCATTGCCGGGCTGGCAGTCGGACAGTTTCGGCGGCATGGACGCGGATTCAAGCGCGTTCTTACGGCGTGTGACTTCCTTGGTCTTGCGCGCCTGCACGCGGGCATGCATTTCGCCGACGATTTTCTCCAGCACGCGGCCGGACTGTTCCTTGTAACCGCGTTTGGAGCCGGTAATCATCTCACCGAACTGCTTATCGGTCATTCTGGAGACGATCGGCTTGACTTGCGCGGTGCCGAGCACGTCCTTGGTCTGGCCTTGGAACTGCGGTTCGGCGATGCGGACGGTGACGACGGCCACCAGACCGGCGAGAATGTCGTCACGTTCCACCTTCATATGGGAATCCTTGAGATTCACCTTGAGTTTGCGCGCGTTGTCCTCGATGGCCTTGCGCACCTGCTTGGTGATGCCTTGGAGGAAGCCGTCCACGTGCATGCCGCCGCCGGGCGTCTCCACCACGTTGACGAAGCTGCGCATGGTGGTGTCGTAGCCGTTGGTCCATCGCATGGCGATATCGACTGCGCAATCACGCGTCACCTTCTGCGCATGCAGTTCACCATCGTCTCCGACCGCCTGCGTTTCTTCAACATACGTGTCCTCACCGGCGATGCGCCAAATATCGGAGACCGCTTCGCCTTTGGACAGGAAGTCGACGAAATCCTTCACGCCTCCGGTATGGCAGAATTCTTCGACGCGCGCATGCGGATATTTCGGCTGCACGGGTTGGGAAACGGTTTCCTGCGATTGCGTGGCAGCATCGTTTTCTTGCGATTCGGCTGATTCATCAGCTTCGGCTGAATCCTCCTGCAGTATGTCGGCAGAGGTTCCGATATCATCCGTTTCAGCGGACGTGTTCTCTTCCGTCACCTGTTCGATGACATTGTCATCGACTTCCAGCATTTCGTCAATGAACTCGTCGCCGGTTTCGGGAATGTTCTCGTCGATGACGGTGATTTTCAGCCCTGGCACCAGGAAACTGGTCTGCCGTACACGGTCGATGAGCTGGTCATAGCTGAATTCAGCGGTGTCGTTGAAAATCTCCGGATCCGCCCAATAGCGGATGCGGGTACCCGTGGTCTTCGGACTGACTTTGCCGATGATCTCAAGTTCGGTGGGACGATTCTTGCGCGTCTTCTTGAATGGCGAATCGGGAGACGGGTGTTCCGGATCAACGTCGGAATACACTCCGGGGTGGCCTGATGGAAAGCCATGTGGTGGGTTTTGCCGTTACGATCCACTTCCACGTCGAGACGGGAGCTCAATGCGTTCACCACGGATGAGCCGACACCATGCAGACCGCCGGAAGCGCCATACGAGGAATTGCCGAATTTGGCGCCGGCATGCAGCTTGGTCAGCACCACTTCCACGCCGGTGAGCTTGGTTTTCGGCTCCACGTCCACCGGAATGCCTCGGCCATTGTCCGCCACTTCAACGGAACCATCGTCATGCAAGGTCACGATGATGTGGTTGCAGGCTCCCGCAAGAGCCTCATCGACGGCATTGTCGATGATCTCCCACAGGCAGTGCATCAGGCCCTGGCTGTCGGTCGTGCCGATGTACATGCCCGGACGTTTGCGCACCGCATCCAAGCCTTCGAGCACGGTAAGACTCTCAGCACCGTAATTATCCTTAGCCATGTTCCCTTTCAATTGTCGCCTTACAAGACATGAAGTCGAGAAACCCTGCGTTCATGCCGGTTTCTCGACTTCATTTACTCGCGTCTGATTACTATCACTGGTCCAGGAAGTCGCGCAGCGTCTGCGAACGGGACGGATGGCGCAGCTTGGACATGGTCTTCGATTCGATTTGGCGGATACGTTCGCGCGTCACGCCATACACACGTCCGATATCATCCAGCGTCTTCGGCTGGCCGTCCTCCAAACCGTAGCGCATCTTGATGACGCCAGCTTCACGCGGAGACAGCGTTTCAAGCACCTGCTTGAACTGCTCCTGCAACAGCGAGAAGGCGACGGCATCGGACGGTGCAATGGCGTCGGTGTCTTCGATCAGATCACCGAACTCGGAATCGCCATCCTCGCCCAGCGGCGTGTGCAGGGAAATCGGCTCACGCCCGTACTTCTGCACTTCCTGCACCTTCTCGACCGGCATGTCGAGCTCACGGGCCAGTTCGTCCGGTGTAGGTTCGCGGCCGAGGTCCTGAAGCATCTGGCGCTGCACGCGGGACAGCTTGTTGATGACTTCCACCATATGCACAGGCACACGAATGGTGCGGGCCTGATCAGCATGGCACGGGTGATGGCCTGGCGAATCCACCATGTGGCGTACGTGGAGAACTTGAAGCCTTCTTCCAGTCGAACTTCTCTACGGCACGAATCAGACCAAGATTGCCTTCCTGAATCAAATCGAGGAACAGCATGCCACGGCCCGTATAGCGCTTGGCAAGAGAGACCACGAGTCGAAGGTTGGCTTCCAGCAGATGGTCCTTGGCACGCTTGCCGTCGTTCGCGGCCCACTTCAGTTCACGCCGGCGCTTGAAATCCATCTTGTCGGATTCCGTGTCCAGCAGATGTTGGGCGTACAGACCGGCCTCGATGCGTTCGGACAGGTCGACTTCCTGTTCGGCGTTCAGCAGGTTCACTCGGCCGATCTGCTTCAGGTAATCCTTGACCGGATCTGCGGTGGCGCCGGCTGCGATCACACGACGCTTCGGATTGCCGGACGGCGTCAGATTGTCGTCGTCATCATCGTCACGCACCACGAAAGCGCCTTTTTCCTTGGGCTCTTCCGGCTTTTTGCGCTTGTCTTCGTCATCGTCTTCCAGTTCGGAATCGTCATCCTCGTCGATATTGTCCTCGTCGAGGTCGTCACCCTCCCCTTCGTCGTCCACGTCATCAAGGTCATCGTCGAAATCATCAAGATCGGCATCCTCGACGGGATCGTCTTCAGGAGCGTCCTGCTCGATCAGGTTCTTTTCTTCTTCCGCTTTCTTGCTTTTCTTGGCGGCGGAGGTCTTCTTCGCGGCGTCTTGCGCGACGTCTTCGTAGCGGTCTTTGAGGACTCGCTCTTCTTGGCAGCAGGCTTGCGCGTGGAGGCCTTTTTTCCGGAGGTGGTCTTTTCGGTCAGATCAGTCTGTTCCGTATTTACCGTCGTTTCCTTGGTGGCCAAACTTATCCTCCTATTGATCCCGCCGGAAGCGTATACCATATGGACCCACTTCTGGCAAGGGCAAATCGTCAACTATGTGAGTTAACCATCTTGCGAGGACGATTATTCCCGCGTGTTGAGCTCACCATGCGCAAGTACCGCTTCCTTTCGGCGTGTTGCTCTATGTCTCTTCGGCCCATGCCGGTCCGATATGACGATGCGCCGCGGAGCAGATGATCGCCGCGAGCGAACAATTCTCATCCAACGCGAGCGCACGCATCGCGCACAGCATGGCGCGCTCATCGCCCATCCACCACAGCACATAACTGATGATGGCCAATGGCTGCACATGATACCGTTCGGGGACCATCCCGATGATGTCGAACATCATGTTGACGCCGTTGTCGCAACGTTTCGTGTCGGGTTTTCTTGATGCGTCACGGAACGATCCGTTGAGGGATTCCTCCAGATGACGCGTGTTGCCGGGAAGTGTCGGATTGGCCATGAATCCCATGAGAAAGTCACGTGACGAACGTCGTTCATCCACGATGATGGAGACCAGCAGCGCGTCACGCACCGCCATGGTCTGCTGCATGGCGATGGCAAGTGCTCCCGCACCGTTTCTGGACAGTCTGCATTCTGGCGATGAATCGTCACCTCCCGACGATTCATCGGCCAGCTCATCCATCCATTCCGAGAATGGCTCCTGCAGGAAATCGCGTATGCTCTCCGCCATGCCCAGCGATTTGCAATCCTCCACCAATTGGTCTTCAAGCCGTTCCATCTCGGCTTCGCATATCGGCATGGGCTCGTCGATCGTCTTCATGTCTCGTCCTCCTTGGCGTATCGGAGCGGTCGCTTGATGCAGGCCGCTTTGTTGGAACTATGCATCATCCGGCAATGCAATGAGGCGTTTCGGCACCCCTGTGGTCGGAGAACGTGAAGCTCGGCGTGTCACGAAACGTCCGGCACCGTCTCACCCGCTGCAATCATTATGTTTTCCTCTTGTCGAATGTGTGTGGATAACCTTGACCCATGACTAGCTCTTCCGATTTGGAACAGATTGAAACGCGCACGCTCTCGCTGGTAAGGGATTTTTCGTTCCTGCATGCGGACGATCCGGTGGCGAATTCCTGCAAAGCCGTCGCTGATGCGGTGGCGCAGCAGGCGGTCACGTCAAGTGAGGGCGGCAAACGTCTGCGGGCGTTGCTGACGTTGGATGTGTTCCGTGCGTTCGCGCCGCAGGATGTGGCGGAACGTGATATGGATGCGGTGTTGGATCTGGCATGCGCGATCGAAGTGTTTCAGACCGGCGCGTTGGTGCATGAGACATCATCGACGATTCCGATCTGCGCCGTGGCAAGCCGTCCGCTCATCGTGCGCTTGCCACGGATACCCATAGTGATGCCATCGGCCATGGTTTGGGCATCATGTTGGGTGATATGCTGGCCACCGCGAGCGTGGATATCGCCAATAAAGCGGCTTGCCGGCTTGGCTCCGGGTCTTCCGTGGTGTCGGCCTTCCTGAATATGCACCGTGAAGTGGAAATCGGCCAAGTACTCGATTTGGCCGTGGAACTCAATACGTTAGACGATCCTGAAGAGCTGGCGTCGGCCTCTTTGAATGTCTTCCGTTGGAAGACCGCCAGTTATACCACTATCGCACCTTTGGAATTCGGTATGCTTGCCGCCGGCCTCGCCCCTGCGGACGCGCGCAGGCTCGCACTGGCGATTGGATTGCCTCTTGGTTTGGCGTTCCAGCTCGCGGATGATCTTCTGGACGTCATCGGGTCGAGCCGCAATACCGGCAAACCGGTGGGCGGTGATATCCGTGAAGGCAAACGCACGGTGTTGCTGGCCGATGCGATTGAGCTGCCGGCGATGTCGAACGACGTGAACTCATCGACATGTGGGAAGCCGAATCACGTGACGAGGCACATGTTAGGCGTGCCATCGCATTGTTCGAGTCCACTGGTGCCATCGCACGTTCCAAGGAACGGATCGCCGGTCTGTGGCTCGAGTCGAAGGCCGCCATCGAGACGCTTGAACTATCGCAGGATCGCAAAGACACGCTTACCGAAGCATGCGCACGTTTCGTACCGATTGTGCGGGAACAGGGCTGATGCCACCGCACTGTGAAAGACCCGTGTTCATCGCATCTTCCGCAAACCATTCCTTGTAGACTACAAGTGAACACATCTTTGTCGCGAAACGTTTTTTGAAGAAGGAATCGTACCGATTAGCCATGAGTGAAGCCCAGCATGCCCCCGAAGGCCAGGTCATCGAAGGCCGGTACCGAGTCGTCAGCAGAATCGCCGATGGCGGCATGGCCACGGTGTATCAAGCTGTTGACGAGCGTCTGGGACGTACCGTCGCCATTAAGATCATGCACACGCAGCTGGCACAGGGCCCACAACGCGACCAGTTCGTGGAACGTTTCCATCGCGAGGCCCGTTCCGCAGCAGCAATAGCCAATCCCCATATCGTGCAGGTGTATGACACCGGTGAGTTCGATGGACTGGATTTTCTTGTCATGGAGTACGTGCATGGCGTGAACCTGCGGTACGAAATGAACCAGCAAGTCACGTTCAGCGTTCGTGAGACGCTACGCATAGTCGGTGAGACGTTGGACGGCTTGGCTTCGGCGCATCGCGCAGGCGTGGTGCACCGCGATATCAAACCGGAGAATATTCTGCTCAATGACCGAGGACATGTGCAGATCACCGATTTCGGCCTGGCCAAGGCGGTGTCGCAGGCCACGCTGTCCTCCACCGGCATGCTGCTGGGCACGGCCGCCTATCTGGCGCCAGAAATGATTCAGCACAATCAGGCAACGCCGCAGGGAGACCTGTATTCCGTAGGCATCATGGCTTGGGAGATGCTGGCCGGCAAGGTGCCGTTCACCGCGGACAATCCGGTGACGCTGGTGTTCAAGCACGTGCATGAGGATGTGCCGGATATCACGACCGCTTGTCCGGGCATCAATGCAGGCGTGGCCGCATTCCTCGCCCGTCTTACGCGCGCGCGGTCGAGGACCGTCCCCAGGATGCGTCCGTGGCATTCGACGAATTGCAGCAGTTGCAATCGAACCTCACCATCGACGACTGGCAATACCGTCTGTCAGCCGTTTCCCCGGCCGCAAACGATGCCGCCGACACCATGCCCGGCGATGCACCCGGCAGATGCCGCTACCGCCCGCTCCCCCAGCACCGCCTGTGCGTCAGAACGACGATCGTACACGACAGTTCAATCCGGAAAACCCGAACAAAACCACCGTCATGCCGGCGCAGCAGGCAGATCCGGAGGCAACCACCCGCTTGGCTTTGGAAAAGAACGACGTCCCCGCCAACAACGTTCCAGCTTCCCCCTCGAACGGTCCGGTCAGTGGTGGACAGCCGAAACGCAGTGGCAAGCGTGCACCTGTCATCATCGCCGTCGTAGCAGCCATCGTGCTTGCCTGCGCAGGCGGTGGAGGCTATGCCTGGTGGTATTTCCGAGGACCGGGCAGCTACTGGACCATGCCTCAGCCGGCAGATCTCACATGTTCCGATTCGGAGCCCTGCCGTATTTCCAACATCAAATGGAACGCCTATGAGGAACTGCTGAAATTCTCCAACATCGAGTACGAAGAGACCGAGGCGTTCAGTGATTCCGTCAAGGCTGGCAATGTCATCTCCACCGACCCGGAGAATGTCGGTTCGCATGTGAGCAAACGTCATCATCAGAAGGTCAAGGTGGTAGTGTCCAAGGGTATTAAGCAGGGCACTGTTCCCACAGACATTCTCGATGCCACCAGTGCGAACGGCAAGGATCCGATCAACGCGTTGAAGCGTGCCGGCTTCGACAACATCGAACAGACTCCGGCCAATGATGACGCGTATTCCATGGACGTACCTCAGGGCGCGTTGCTTGATTTAAGCGTGGATCCCGGCGCGACTCTGCCCCATAACGCGAAGATTACCGTCACGCTGTCCCAAGGACCGAAACCGGTTACCATGCCGGACGTCGTGGGCAAATCGAAGGATGAGGCGCAGCAGACGCTTGATGCGCTCAAGCTCACCGTCAACTGGACCGAGCAATTCGATGACAAGATTCCGCAAGGACAGGTGATTTCCGCTTCCGCGAAGACCGGAGACGAGTTGCACTGGGGCGATAGCGTCAATGCGGTGGTGTCGAAGGGACCGGAAACCGTAACGCTGCCGAATTATGTCGGACAGAAAGCCGCCGCTGCCAAAGCCGCATTGGAGAAGCTGGGATTCAGTGTGAAGATCAGCTCGCAACTGACACTTGACTCCAGTCAAGACAAGAAGGTCGCTTCGCAGGATCCGGTAGGAGGCACCGAGGTGCGACTGCGTCAGGAGGATGGCACGCCGAATACCGTCACCTTGAAAATGTATTCGTCGCTGTTCGACTGATTATCCTGATTCCAAACCAATCAGGGGTGTCTGTTCCGAAAACATTCTTCGGAACAGACACCCTGATTGGTTTGGAATGAACCTCGCTGAAAACTTATGCCTTCTTGGCAGCGGATTCGGCTTGTGCCTGCGCTTCGGCCTCCTGCTGGGCTTTGAGCTCGGCCTTGACCTTCTGCGCGTATTCGTCGACGTATTCCTGTCCGCTCATCTTCTGGATCTCACGGGTCACGCGGTCGGTAAGCGAACGCAAATCATCGTGGGTAATCTGGTCGGCGGATTTCTTCTCGACTTCAATCGGCTTGCCGTAAATCACCTTGGACTTGCCTTTGTTCGGAATGACCTGTCCTGGCTTCTGCAGTTCACGCGAACCGATGATGGCGGCCGGAATAATGGGGCAACCGGTTTCGAATGCCAGACGCGCCGCGCCGGTGTGTCCTTTGTAAAGACGTCCATCGGGGCTGCGAGTACCTTCGATGTGAATGCCGAACAGATGTCCGTCCTCGATGATCTCACGGGCGTGGTTCAGTGCGCCAAGTGATTTGGAACCGCCGGAACGGTCCACGGGGAACACGCCGACTGACGTGAACCACCATTTCTTGAATTTGCCTTTGATGCCTTTGCCTTCGAAATATTCGGCCTTGCCCATGAAATGAATCATGCGCGGGCAGGTCAACGGCAGCAACGCATCGTCGATGACGGCAAGATGGTTGGCTGCGATAATGGCGCCACCTTCGTGCGGAATGTTCTCAAGTCCTTGCGCGGTCGGTCCCAAACGGTGGATGGCGATAGGTCCCAAGCCTTTAACGAAAAACCAATAGAGCATTCTTCACAATCCTCCCGGCGGATTGGCGTCCGCCCGATTAGAGTATAAGTATGACTGACCTCAACAATAGCAATGACGATGAAGAACGCCCAAATGACGCGTCGCATGGTGGCGGCTCTCCAATGGACGACTTGGATGCGGCTTGGGCCGAGTTTGCGGATTCGCATGCTGACGATTTGAAGGCCGTGGAACGTTCGCGTAGTGCGAAACGTTTCGAGAAGCATGCGCAACGTCGGGAAAAAGAGGCTTTGCTGTCCATCGATGACTTGGATCAGGGCACGTTCACCAATGATGCGCCGGCGAATGGTCGTGGGCCGCGCGATTTCACTGGTTCGAGCTGGCTTGACACGGATCGGGTCATGGACCGTTACGGTGACGACTTCGTGCCGCCGAATCCTGAAATCGGCCATGTGAAACTGTCAAAACTGGTGTTCTGGATATTGCTGGTGGCCGGCGTCATCGGCATTATCGCTTCCGTGTTCGTTCCGGCGTTGGCTTCGATTCTTGGTTCGATTTTCGGTTTGTGTGCGCTGGTCGGCGCCGCTGGCCTCATCGTGCAGCATAAAGGGCATCGTGAAACGCGTACCGACGAATTCGATGATGGAGCACGCGTCTGACGATTCTTTGGCGACAAACTGAATACATCCATCTATGTGAAGGCCCCGGCGGTTATTGAACTGCGCCCCGTTTGTTGGACGTTGTTAATTGGGATACAGGGTCAGACCGCGAGGGACATGCTCCGGAACTCCTCCGGGGTGCGTCCCTCGAGTCGTATCTGGCGTCGTCTGGTGTTCCAATGGATGATGTAGCGTCCAGCTCGCGTTTGAACTGTTCGTACGAGTCGAACACACGGCCGCGGTAGAACTCGTCCTTCAAGTGGCCGAAGACCTGCTCGGCCGCCGCGTTGTCCAGGCAGTTGCCCTTGCGGCTCATGGACTGGCGGATGCCGAGGCGTTCGAGCTCGTCCCGCCACCATTGGTGCTGGTACTGCCATCCCATATCTCCCGTACCATCGGCTCCACGTCCGGCCTGGACACGTGCGCCGGGCGCGACAGGTGGTGGTAGTACGTGGATTTCGGCAACCCGGCTATCCTCAGGAGGTGGCCGAGCCGGTGTCCCCGCCCTGCGAGCAGTCGGACGACGGCGCTTCGCTCGCGCCGCGTGACTTGGACGCCCGCAGGGCCCGGAGTTTTTCCAGGTACGCGACCTTCGCCTTCAGGTACGCGACCTGTTCGGCGAGCTCCTGCTCGCGCGTCGGTTCGGGCTTCGGTTTGGATTTCGCGCCTTTCGGCCTGCCCTTGGGTTTCGGCCTGAGCGCCTCCGGACCTCCGGACCGGTAGTCGCGGCACCAGCGCTCCAGGGACGCGATGCTCGCGATCCCGTGCCTGGCCATGGCCTCCGTCTTGGTCAGACCGTTCTCGACGTGGTCGCGCGCCGCGGCGACCTTCGTCTCCCAGTCGTAGCGTCTGCTGCCGCCGCCTCCCATGACCGCCTCCTCGCCGTTGAACCTGTACAGCCTGATCCAGTTTCTCGCGGTATACACCGGTATGGCAAGCCTTCTGACGAGCGCGTCCTTGCCGGCTCCGGACTTGATGAGCTCCAGCGCCTCGCGCCGGAACCCGTCGTCGTAACGTCTCCTTCGATCCTCACGCATACGAAAGAACCGCACCTCCGATCATCGAATCTGAATTTCTTCAGTCCAACAATCGGAGTGCGGTTCATATTTACGCCGGGGCCTTCACATACACATACGTTGTCAGCGTTTTCAGGCTTTCTTCGCAGCTTGGGCGGTGGCGATCCACTTGTCAAGCAGCGCCGTGGCCTTGCCGGAGTCGACGGTCTGCTCCGCGATGGCGTAGGCGGCTTTGAACCGGTCAGCCAAGCTTGCGTCGCCCGGCACCAAATGACCGTCGGCGACGATTGCGGAAGCGGCGTTCAGCAGCGCGGTGGTACGGAACGACACATCCTTGCCTGCGAAGAAGTCTCGTGCCAGCTGCGCGTTGAGCGTCGGTTCGCCACCCTTCAGATCTGCGATGGTGACTTTGGCGAGGCCGAGTTCGACGGTCGGATCGAATTTGTTTTCGGTAACCTTGCCGTCCTTGAATTCCCAAATGGAGACCGGACCGGTCGGTGCCATCTCGTCAAGGCCTCATGGGAAGTGTAGACCATGCCGATCTGGCCGTTCGCCGCATATACGGCGGCCATGATCGGGCTCATCTTGCGATTAGCGCAGCCGACGGCATATGCTTCGGGTTTGCCGGGTTGGTCAGCGGACCAAGCACGTTGAACACGCATGGCACGCCGAGCGCGGCGCGAATCGGACCGACAAAACGCATGGCGGGGTGGAAGGTGCGTGCGAAAGCGAATGCGATGCCGCATTCGTTGCCGACTTCGCTCACTTGTTCCGGAGTCAAATCCATGGGCAGGCCGAGCGCTTCGAAGCAGTCAGCAGTGCCGCACTTGGATGAGGCCGCACGATTGCCGTGCTTGACGACTTTTACGCCTGCGGCCGCGGCTACGACGGCCCCATGGATGACAGGTTCACGGTGGAGGCTCCGTCGCCACCGGTGCCGACGATGTCGGTGGTTTCGCCGTCGATGTGCAGCGGAATGGCATGGGCCACCATGGCCTTCGCCGCGCCACGCACTTCGTCGGGGGTCAGCCCCAACTGCTGCTGGGTGGCGAGTACCGCGCCAACGGCCGCCGGATCGGCATTGCCGTTCATGAGGTCATCGACGAACCACTCGGATTCCTCGGCGCTCAAGTGGTCCCCTCCGACCAGCTTGGTGAGGATCGACTTCCATGTGATTTCGGCCATGATGCCCTCCTTGGCGCTGTCGCACGCCTTTATTGTTGTTCTGATGCCGCCAATTGTAACGATTGGACGTTTCCCCACGTCCGCACGTCCATATCACGAAACGGCCCATCGAAGATTCTTCAAAAAAGAAAACCTCCCCCGATTACGGTCGGGGGAGGTTATGTCATGAGCAAGTCAGCGACTCAGCGAATCACTGCTCGTTCTGGCCATGGCACATCTTGTACTTACGACCGGAACCGCACGGGCACTGGGCGTTCTTGCCGGTTCCCGGGAAGGTGCGGCCATCCGCCCACGGGGAGTGCAGCTCCTCGCTCTTCGGACGCTTGTTGGCCGGAACCTTGCCTTCGGCGTGGCTGATCGGCTGCATGCCGACGATGCCCTTCTCGTTCTTCTGCTCGTCAGCCAGTTCATCGATGGTGGTCTTTTCGGCCTCGTCATCGGTCTCCGGCTCTGCAGGAGCGGATTCGCCGGTCGCGGCGGCTTCGCCGTCCAGACCCATTACGGCCTCGGCGGCGTTCACGGCCTCATCCTCATCGGATTCGGTCTCCTCGTCCTCGGTCATGGCCACGCGTTCGATGTCCACGTGGAACAGCAGCTGGATGGTTTCCTCCTTGATGGCTTCGATCATGGAGTTGTACATCTGGTAGCCTTCACGCTGGTATTCGACCAGCGGGTCGCGCTGGCCCATACCGCGCAGGCCGATGCCGTCCTTGAGGTAGTCCATCTCGTACAGGTGTTCACGCCACTTGCGGTCGAGTACGGCGAGCACCACGCGGCGCTCGAGCTGGCGCAAGCCTTCGCTGCCGAGCTTGTCTTCGAAATCGGAGTACTGGTCCTTGGCGTCGGAGACGATGAGCTCCTTCAGGCCTCAACGGCCTTGTCGCCCTTGAGCTTGTCGACGGCGTCCTTGGCCGCTTCCTGCTCCACGGCGATCGGGTACACGGAGGAGATGGCCTTGAACAGACCGTCCCAATCCCAATCGGCCGGCTTGTCGGAACCGTTGTTGGCGCCCTTGATGTAGCTCAGCACGGTGTCGTCGATGAACTTGAGGATGTCCTCGTGGATATCCGCGCCCTTCAGCACAGCCTGACGCTCCGCATAAATGACGGTGCGCTGCTTGTTCATCACGTCATCGTACTTCAGCACGTTCTTACGGATTTCGAAGTTACGCGATTCGACGGCCTTCTGCGCGGTGCGCACGCCCTTGGAAACGCTCTTGGCTTCGATCGGCTCGCCTTCCGGCATACCCTTGGCCATGACACGCGCCACCAGCTGGGTGTTGAACAGACGCATCAGATCATCTTCGAGGGACAGGTAGAAACGGGATTCACCCGGATCGCCCTGACGGCCGGAACGGCCGCGCAGCTGGTTGTCGATACGGCGGGATTCGTGACGTTCGGTGCCGAGCACATACAGACCGCCGAGCTTGACGACCTCCTCATGCTCGTCCTTGACCTGGTCCTTGATCTCGGCCAAAGTGCCCGGCCAACGCTTCTCGTACTCGTCCGGAGTGTCATCCGGGGAGTAGCCTTCGGACTTGAGCTTCGCATCGGCGAGGAACTCGACGTTGCCGCCGAGCATGATATCGGTACCACGGCCTGCCATGTTGGTGGCCACGGTGACGGCGCCCTTACGGCCTGCGACGGCCACAACGGCGGCTTCCTTGTCATGCTGCTTCGCGTTCAGCACCTGGTGAGGAATCTTGGCCACGTCAAGCAGAGAGGACACGACTTCGGAGGATTCCACGGATGCGGTACCCAGCAGGACCGGCTGGCCCTTCTTGTGGCGCTTGGCCACATCACGGACGATGGCGGCGAGCTTTTCCTTCTTGGTACGGAAGATCAGATCGTCCTTATCCTCGCGGATCATCGGCTTGTTGGTCGGAATCGGCAGCACGCCCAGCTTGTAGGTGCCCATGAATTCGGCGGCTTCGGTCTCTGCGGTACCGGTCATGCCTGCCAGCTTGTCGTACATGCGGAAGTAGTTCTGCAGGGTGATGGTGGCGAAGGTCTGGTTTTCGGCCTTGACCTCCACGCCTTCCTTGGCTTCGATGGCTTGGTGCAGACCCTCGTTGTAACGGCGGCCCGGCAGGATACGTCCGGTGTGCTCGTCGACGATGAGCACTTCGCCGCCGGTCACGACGTAGTCGCGGTCACGCAGGAACAGCTCCTTGGCCTTGATGGCGTTGTTCAGATAGCCGATCAATGCGGTGTTGTTCGGTTCGTACAGGTTGTCGATGCGAGATAGTCCTCGACCTTGGTGATGCCCGGATCAAGGATGCCGACGACCTTCTTCTTCTCGTCGACCTCATAGTCCTCGTCACGGTTGAGCTTCAGAACCAGGCGCGCGAACTGGCGGTACCAGCGGGTCACGTCGCCCTCGGCCGGACCGGAGATGATCAACGGGGTACGAGCCTCATCGATAAGAATGGAATCGACCTCATCGACGATGGCGTAGTGGTGGCCACGCTGTACGAGATCGGACTTCTCCCACGCCATGTTGTCGCGCAGGTAATCGAAGCCGAATTCGTTGTTGGTGCCGTAGGTGATGTCGGCGTTGTACTGCTTGCGACGCTCCGGCGGCTTCTGGTTGGTGATGATGCAGCCGGTGCTCATGCCGAGGAAGCGGTAGACACGGCCCATCAGCTCGGCTGGTAGCTGGCCAGATAGTCGTTGACGGTGACGACGTGGACGCCCTGACCGTCGAGTGCGTTCAGGTAGGCCGGCAGCGTGGCCACAAGGTCTTGCCTTCACCGGTCTTCATTTCGGCGATGTTGCCCCAGTGCAGAGCGGCGCCGCCCATGAGCTGCACGTCGAAGTGGCGCAGGCCCAAGGTTCGCTTGGAAGCTTCACGCACGGTGGCGAAGGCTTCCGGCATGAGCTTGTCAAGGGACTCGCCGTTTTCGATACGCTGCTTGAACTTGGCGGTCTGGCCCTTGAGCTCCTCGTCGTCAAGCGCCGCGATCTCGTCCTCCAAGGCGTTCGTCGCTTTGGCCACGTTCTCAAGCTTCTTGATCTGTCGGCCTTCACCCATGCGTAGGGCTTTGTCAACGATATCTACCACAATCACTCCCTTTGTGTATGGTGACTTTCCTCGATTGAGGATAGTCGCTTTCTCGCGATTTCCGAAAAGCTCCGTCCATTTTACGTAAGTTTTGACGTATCTTGTTTTTCGCATAAGAAAAGAGGCCCGCATGTATGACATGCGAGCCTCTTATCGTTCAGTTTTCAGCCATTAGCCATTACTTCTTGGCCACATTCTCCGGAGTGTCGATTTCGAAGACGCCGTAGCTCCAACCGTGACGGTGGTAGACGACGGACGGACGACCGGTTTCCTTGTTGACGAACAGGAAGAAGTCGTGACCGATCAGCTCCATCTCGTACAGGGCCTCGTCAATGGTCATCGGCTCGGCGATGTGCAGCTTGCGGCGGATGACGATTGGGGTGTCGCCGACCTGGACCTCGACGGATTCGCCAGGGCCGAGATCAGCGGAAACGGCGTCGGCCGGGCTATTGTTCGGCGCTTCCGGCTCCGGCTCCTCGACGACGACCGACTCGACCGGGCCCAGATCGACCGGGACCGGATCGGTGTAGCCACGACGATGGTCCTTGCGGCGGTCGCGGGTACGGCGCAGACGAAGCGTCAGCTTGTCGAGAGCCAAATCGAGCGCGCTGAACTCGTCGGCGCTGGAGGCTTCGGCACGCACCACGGTACGACCTGCGATGACGGTGATCTCAACGCGCTTGGCGGTGTCGGCCTGACGCGGATTGCCTCGTGGGACAGCACAATCTGGACACGCTGCGCATCCGGGGCGATAGCGGTCACACGATTCATCTTGCTTTCGACAACGTCACGGAACCTTTGCTTGATCTGCGTATGACGTCCGGTAACGACGATTTCCATGTGGACCTCCCTAGACTCAAGCGGTGTTAACCGCTATATACGGACCAACCAGCTGCATCGCTGCTTGGTAGTCATCATTGTATCCATAAGATTGGTGATTTGCTGGAAAACTCCCCGAGAAAACAAAAGTTTTTTTACGCTTTGCTTTCGACGATTCTCTTGCTATAGTTGTGCGTTTGAGACCTCTTGATGGCCGCGACCGATTTTGTCGGTTGAGGAACTTCCGGGCTCCATAGAGCACGATGGCGGATAACGTCCGCCCAGGGCGACCTGAGAGATAGCGCAGCAGAGAATAGACCGCCTTACCGGTTTCGGCCGGTGGGTAAGGGTGAAACGGCGGTGTAAGAGACCACCGGGCCGCTGGTGACAGTTGGCCGCATGGCAAGCCTCATCGGGAGCAAGGCCAAGCAGAAGGCGTTCGAGGACTGCTCGTCCGAAGCCTTCGGGTAGCTGCTAGAGCCTGACGGCAACGCCAGGTCGAGATGGATGGCCATCCGTGCCGTTGGCACGACAGAACCCGGGGTATAAGAGGTCTCACTCTCCACTCTTTATGTTTTGAGGATTTCTTTACACCAGCCTCTTTATGAAACTGACGTCACGCCCTTGGTCAACGGTCGCGTCAATCAAACAGTTCCTGTGCGATTTGGCGCAGA
>ENA-OQMZ01000015-OQMZ01000015.1-human-gut-metagenome-genome-assembly--contig:-NODE-15-length-57165-cov-4.606718_pt1 | contig 57165 bp, 59 predicted proteins | sample MGYA00242621_ERZ504862 | MGnify/ENA primary metagenome ERZ504862 (study PRJEB26092, sample SAMD00036393) | human gut metagenome | host: Homo sapiens | study: EMG produced TPA metagenomics assembly of...
CAGCTCTTTTCGTTTATCTGTCTGCTGAGTTTCGATGTCTATCTGAAAAAACAGATGATCGAGCACATGGTGGATGAACTGGCATCCTCGCGGCGCCTTCTGATCCGAAAAAGAAAAATTAAGAACAAACGTGTAAAATCAAAAAGACGGCTGCGTTGGAATCGCACCGTCTTTTTTATTTACACATTTTCTTTCTTTTCCATCCGTTCAAACACCATCTCATATCCGTCGTTTCCATAGCTTAAGGAACGGTTCACGCGGCTGATCGTCGCCGTGGATGCTCCCGTCTTTTCGGAAATTTCCAGATACGTTCTCTTCTCCCGCAGCATTTTCGCCACTTCAAACCGCTGCGACAGCGAAAGCAGTTCATTGATGGTGCATACATCCTCAAAAAAAGTATAGCATTCTTCCTTATTCTTCAGACACAAAATCGCCTCAAAAAGCTGGTCTACTGCTTCTGAATGAAGTTTCTTGTTCATTTCAAGCCCTCCTGTACGAAAATTAAGTCCCCATCTCATTCTTATAACTCGGAATACTACCATTTTAGCACAGTAAAGTGTGAAATACAAGTCCTTTTATCCCTGCATCAGCAAAGCCTGTACCATCGACTCCCGCTGTCTGCGGTAATCGCTCGGCGAACAGGCCTTTACCGTCTTGAAGGTACGGTTGAAGGCACTTAAAGAAGAGAATCCGGAATTCATCGCCACATCCGTGATACTCATCTTTTTGTCATACAGAAGCTCCTCTGCGCGTTTGACGCGTTTAGAATTGAGGTACTCATAGAATGTCATGTTCATGTACTGCTTGAAAATTCTGGTAAAGTGGAACTTGGAAAATCCGCTGACCGCAGCTACTTCCTCGAGAGAAAGATTCTCCATGTAATGGACATTGATATAACGGCAGACGCTTAAAACAGCCTCTATATATTCCTGCTGTTTCATTGCCCCGAACGTATTCTGCGCGTTGGCATCCGAAAAGCCCTTGCGGCCAAACTCTGAAAAAAGCTCTTTGAGGCCGGTGCAGATTCTGTGCGTCATCACTGCGCCCTCATTATCGTATTCCCGCACCAGTTCCAGAATCTGGCTGCGTAGAAACAGATAGAAGGGATCTTCCTCATCCTCTTTTTTGAAGTAGATGGCCGGAAGCCGCAGGAAAATCGTTTCCATTTCTTCCTGATTCTCCACACAGCCCGGTTCCACCAGCATGACAATCCGTTCTCCCTGGGATACGAATCTCATTCCGTGTACAACGCCGGAATTGATCATAATGATGTCGCCCTCTTTGAGATTATAGCTGTCTTTTCCGACAACAACCTCATATTCGCCTCTGGTCGGCATGATAATTTCAATTGCGGTATGCCAGTGCTCCGGATAGCCTTCTGTCACGGTGTTGTGAAAGATTTCAAACGCCGGCGGGTTTGCTGCATTCCGGTCAAATGTTTTCCCATGTTCCACTTTCTTCATCTTATTTCTTACCTCTTTTTATTGCAGCAGCTCTGTAAACAGATCTTTTACGGTCGGATAAATCTTTGCAAATTTCCGATACTGGCGCTCATATTTCTCAACCAGTTCCGGTTCCGGCTCGATGGTCTCTGTCACACGAACAATTTTTTCTGCCGCCTCTTCTACGGATGAAAAGACACCGCAGGCAACGGCTGCCAGCATGCTCCGCCAAGTGCCGGGCCTTCCTCGGACTCAATACGGTCCACTTTGATGTTCAGCACGTTTGCGATCATGCGTCTCCACAGCGGGCTCTTTGCACCGCCTCCGCAGATTTTCGTTCTCTCGATCTGGATGCCGAGGGATTTTGCTACCTCGAAGGAATCGCGGATCGCAAAGGCAACGCCCTCGAGAACAGCCTGGGTCATATCCTCTCTTGTGGTGTCCATGGTCAGGCCGATGAAGGTTCCTCTTGCATCCGGGTTGTTGTGCGGGGAACGCTCGCCCATCAGATACGGCAGGAAGAATACATTATTCTCGCCAAGTTTTGTGATGTTCTCCTGCTCTTTTGTATATTCTTTTGTGCGGATGATTTCATCCATCCACCATTTGTTGCAGGAAGCTGCACTCAGCATGCATCCCATCAGGTGATAGTGGCCGTCTGCGTGTGCGAATGCGTGCAGGGCATTGTGGCTGTCTACGCCGAATTTGTTGCTGGAAATGAATACGGTTCCGCTTGTACCAAGGGAAACGTTGCACATGCCGTCGCCTACGGTTCCGGTTCCGACTGCGGCTGCTGCGTTGTCTCCGGCTCCTGCTACAACTTTACAGGTCTCCGGCAGTCCAAGTTCTGCTGCTACTTCCGGTTTTAAGGTTCCGACAGCGTCAAAGCTCTCATGGAGCTCCGGCAGCATCTCCAGGGAAATACCGCAGATTTCTGCCATCTCTTTGGACCAGCATTTGTTCTTGACATCCATCAGAAGCATGCCCGATGCATCGGAGTAGTCGCTTACGAATGCGCCGGAGAGACGGTATGCCAGGTAATCTTTTGGAAGCATGATTTTGCAGATTTTTTCGAAGTTATCCGGCTCATTTTCTTTCACCCAGAGAATCTTCGGTGCGGTAAAGCCTGCAAATGCAATGTTTGCGGTGTACTCGGAGAGTTTTTCTTTTCCGATTACGGTGTTCAGATAATCGGTCTGTTTTGCGGTACGGCCGTCGTTCCAGAGGATCGCCGGGCGGATGACGTTATCGTTCTCATCCAGGATGACAAGGCCATGCATCTGGCCGCCGAAGCTGATGCCGGCTACCTGGGATTTGTCTACGTCTTTTACCAGCTCGCGGATTCCCTCTTTGCTCTGCTCCCACCAGTCTTCCGGTTTCTGCTCAGACCAGCCTGGATGCGGGAAATACAGCGGATACTCTCTCGATACAATATTTACAATTTTGCCTTCCTCGTCCATCAGAAGCAGTTTGACAGCGGAAGTACCAAGGTCAACACCAATAAAATACATGTCGAATCTCCTTTTTCTACTCTTTTTCAAAAAGGGCGGCAGCAGACCTAGATCTCTGCTCCGCCCTTTTGCTTATGCGTTACTGCATATCTTTCTTATTTTTCAGTGATTCTTCCGGAACGGATTAGCCCCACGGATTCTCTGTCGGGTAACGAACACCCTTCGGCTGGTTGTAGCCGATCTCATCTACTTCAACACCGAGCATTTTGAATACTTCGAATAACGGTTTTCCGAAGTGTCCGAATGCTACTGCGCCGTGATGCGGATAGTTTTTCTCTACCAGTACGTGACGGTAGAATCTGCCCATCTCCGGAATAGCGAAGATACCGATGCTTCCGAAGGAACGTGTTGCTACAGGAAGAACCTCGCCCTCTGCGATGTATCCGCGCAGTTTTGCGTCAGATGTGCTCTGCAGACGATAGAAGGTGATGTCTCCAGGAACGATATCTCCCTCGAGGGTACCCTGTGTTACTTCTTCCGGAAGGGTTCTTGCCATGATCATCTGATATTTCATAGAGCAGAATGCCAGTTTGGTGGAAGCGGTATTTCCGCAGTGGAATCCCATGAAGGTATCTTTTAATGTGTAATCAAATTTGCCTTTGATTTCGCTCTCATACATATCCTTCGGAACGGTGTTGTTGATGTCGAGGAGTGTTACGGTGTCTTTGGATACAACGGTTCCGATGAACTCGGACAGTGTTCCGTAGATATCTACCTCACAGGATACCGGGATGCCCATCTTGGTCAGACGGCTGTTGACATAGCAAGGAACGAATCCGAACTGTGTCTGGAATGCCGGCCAGCATTTTCCGGTCAGGGTTACGTATTTTCTGGAGCCTTTGTGTGCTTCGATCCAGTCTAACAAGGTGATCTCGTACTGAGCCAGTTTCGGCAGGATTTCCGGTTTCAGGTTTCCTTCGCCGAGCTCTTTTGCCATATCTTCTACGACTGCCGGGATTCTCTCGTCGCCTGCGTGTTTGTTGAATGCTTCAAACAGGTCAAGCTCGGAGTTCTCTTCGATTTCTACGCCGAGGTTGTACAGCTGTTTGATCGGTGCGTTACATGCCAGGAAGTTGGTCGGACGCGGTCCGAAGCTGATGATTTTCAGGTTCTTAACAGCTACAACTGCAGTTGCAACCGGTACGAAATCTTTGATCATGGCTGCTACGTCTTCTGCATCGCCAACCGGGTACTCTGGAATGTATGCGTGCAGGTTGCGCAGTTTCAGGTTGTAGCTTGCGTTCAGAACGCCGCAGTATGCATCGCCGCGTCCGCCTACAAGGTCGTCGCCGGTCTCTTCTGCTGCTGCTACTACCATGCAAGGTCCGTCGAAGTATTTTACAAGCAGGGTTTCCTCGGTCTCCGGTCCGAAGTTTCCAAGGTATACAACAAGTGCATCACACTCTGCTTTTTTCAGGTCTTCGAGTGCGTTCATCATGTCGATTTCATTCTCGACGATGATTGGACATTCGTAGATTTCTCCGTCGTATGCTTTTACGACTGCTTTTCTTCTGTTCTCGGAAAGGCTGTTCGGGAAGCAGTCACGGCTTACTGCAACGATACCTAATTTGATTTCCGGTGTATTGTTGATCATTTTTGAAGATCCTCCTTTTTTTGGTTTTCTTGGTTTTTGGTTTCTTTTTATGTTCAGAACTGCTCTTTTGGGGCAGTGTTTCTGATTTCTGGTTTTGTCTCTGGTTTTATTTTACCGAGAGGTTTTCTCCTTTGATGCCTGCTACGCTTCCAGCGATGTTTGCATCCGGGTGGCTTAAGAGCCATTTGTTTCTGGCGAAGAGCAGGTCGTCTTCCGGGGTGTGTTTTTCTTCCAGGGTGATGTCGGTATTGGTTCCTTTTGGAAGGACTACGACGCATTTGAAGCCGCTGGCTGCCACGTTGCATGGTGCGTAGTGGAGGGTGGTTGCGTAGACTTCAATGGTGGTTCCGGCCGGGATTAAGAAGGCCTCCATTTTGGATGAGTCGTAGGTGTGGTCTTCGGTGATGTCCTGTTCTTTTCCGAGGATCAGGATCAGGTCGGTTACGGCGATGTTGATTTCGCTGTCGCGGTGGTATTCTACGGCGTTCAGTAAATGGTTGTGGCCGTTGCAGTAGCCGATCTGGATCGGCATGCCGCCGTAGAGGCTGTCGGATACGGACTGGGCGCTTTTGCAGGCTTCGAGGCTTTCAATGGAAGGCTCGTAGACTACGTCGTCGGGACATGGGGTCTCGGACATGGCGGTGATGATGTCGCTGACGTCGAGGTCTTTGATGACTTTGCCGTACTGGCGGAATGCTTCGTCTGTTACTTTCAGAATCTGCATTGTTTTGGTGCTCCTTTCGTACAATTAGTTTAATGATTGAACTAATTGTAATATAGCACTTGTATGTACTTCTTGTCAACATGTATTTGGATGAAAAACGGGTAGGTTGACAAATAAGGGGGAGGTTGGTATACTTTAATACGTTAAAATAATAAGACGCTAGGGGAGCCTTTGGCTGAGAACGTGGGACAGGGATAAGCTCACGGACCCTCACTACCTGAACGGGATAATTCCTGCGTAGGGAAGCTGGAACGTGGTTTCGGAGGTGATTCGGGACTGTGTTTTTATGTGAGCCCCTCCAAGCGGAATGCGAAGGAGGTTTTTTATGAGTTTTTTTGTTACTGCTGACGGCGGACTGACGACGGCCGGTTATGTTGGATGCGTGGTGCTGATGGTGGCGCTGGTGGTGATTGCTTCGGTTCTTTCTGCTCAGAAGAGTAAGGGGACGGGAATGGATGCAAGGAAGCTGGCGTTTTGTGCGATGGGGATGGCGCTGGCGTTTGTGACTTCGTATGTGAAGGTGTTTGAGCTGCCGTACGGGGGATCGGTTACGTTGTTTTCGATGCTGTTTATTGTGCTGATTGCGAACTGGTATGGGGCGAAGACGGGTATTCTCGTTGGTTTTGCTTATGGACTGCTGCAGTTTATCCAGGGGCCGTATGTGCTGTCGCTGTTCCAGGTGTGCTGTGATTATGTGTTTGCGTTTGCGGCGCTGGGTGTGGCCGGATTCTTTGGAAAGAAGAAAAACGGGCTGCTGATCGGGTATATTGTAGCTGTGCTGGCGAGGGGATTTTTCCATACGTTAGGCGGGTATCTGTACTGGATGGATTATATGCCGGAGAATTTCCCGCAGTCTTTAAAGGCGCTGTATCCGATTATTTACAACTACAGCTATCTGCTGGCTGAAGGTGTGCTGACGGTGATTCTGATCTCGCTGCCGCCGGTGAAGAAAGCACTGCAGACGGTTGCAAGAACAGCACATGGTGCAAATTAAATAGAATTACGTGAAAAAATCCGGGAACGCATGATTTTGCGTTTCCGGATTTTACGTGGATATCAAAATTTACTGAGCACTCTCCTCTGCGGCTGTGTCGGCGGCGGAGCTCATGGGGTGATGACGATGTTTTCTACGCCGATTCCGGTTTTGCGGGTTACGATGTCTTCGATCTGGGCACGCTGTTCCTCGGTTACTTCTTTCATCGGAACGACGATGTCGGCGGTTTCGCCGGTCAGGTTTACAACGACGTCGGTGAAGCCTTTGGCTTCGAGGAGGAGTTCGGTTGCCGACTCTTTTTCTACGAGTTCCGTCATTTCCACCATGCTCTGGACGGCGCTCTGGCGCTCGGTTTCGGAGAGGTTGGTGTTGTTGATGATTTCATTTAAAGTGTCTTTGTTCTGGGAACGGATCTGTTCGCGGTCGATTCTGGCCTGGGCCATGTATGTAGATGCCCCGGCAAGGACTGCCTCTCCCGGCGTTTCGGTGACGGTCCGCGACGAGTCCCCTGCTGTGCCGGCATCCACCTCGTCGGTGATATCGGTGTCCAGGCTGGAGATGTCTTTTAAAACGGTGCTGGCATCCGCCGTGGTTCCGTCTGCCTTCTCCTTCGTGGACAGGGTACTGTCAGCATAGTTGATGTATCCGGCGACGGCGATCATGATCGCAAGGGCGGTGATGATGACCTGATTTTTCCGGAATTTTTTCTTTTTCCCGGCCGTCTTTTTCGGCGATGGTGTCTCTGCCATTTTCTCAGGTGCATTCATTTCCTGTTCTAATTTTTCCACGCATTTGACTCCTTTACTTCATTTTGACTACTTTAATCTTATTTGCGCCCACCTGAAATAATGCCATCACGGCCTCCTGAATCTCCTGTACCGTCACCGGGTTTCCCCCGCCTTCTGCGATGACGAGCACGCCGCGCACCGCCGGGTACTCCTCGGAAACCACATACGGCGTCTCGGCCCCGTTCTGCGTCTTTTCATAGACAGTTGCCTCATCCTGCGACGAGGATGTAACGCTTCCGGTCTCCTCTCCCTTCTTGTTTTCCTCCGTTGTGCTCCGCGTTGGGACATCTTTTTCCACAATCTTTTTTCCTGTGGATTCCAGCGTCACCACGACGTGCACTGCGCCCACACCGTCCATCTGGGAAAGTGCGTCACAAAGGCGCTGTTCCATCTCCTCCTGCACCGAAAGTCCCGCATCCCCCGCCGGACGCGCAGCCGTCTCCTGCGGCTGTTCTGTCTCCTCACTGGTCTTTTTTGTTCCCGTCGGCAGCAGCAGGACAACGCCGATTGCCGCCAGCAGGAAGTACAGCATCCACTGCTCCTTTTTCTGTTTCCGGAAAAACGCCGCTGCCTTTTCCCTCATAGGCCTATTCCGAAATCTCTACCATAATATGCGCCGGATCGGTTCCGTAGACCTCACTTAAAACACTTTTGATCTCTGTCAGCTTTTCATCGAGCATTTCCCGCTGTTTTTTCTGTTCTTCGCGGTAAATGCTCGTCTGCCGCATCGGCGCTTCAATGCGGATCTCTTTTGCCTCACCGGTGTTTCCCGGCTCCAGCGTTACCGAAACGGCTGCCCCCGGAATGCCGCTCTCTGACAGATACATCCGGATCTGGCGCTCCGTCTCTTTTTCCCAGGCGCCCACGTAATACTGTTTTTCAAAGCTTTCTGCACGAATCTGTACATTTTCCATTGCTGCTGCCTCCTCTTCCAGCGTCAGACGGTCGAGCGTCTGCGCCATTTTCTGCTCCAAACCTCCCGCTTTTAGCACGGGCTGGAAAAAAATCAGTACCATCACAATTCCAAGAAAAAACTGAACCGGCTTCTTGTCCTCCTTCTCCGGGATCAGGTTCAGCACAGTTGTCATAAAAATCAGAAAAATTGAAATATTCTTAAGCCACTGCAGAATCTCTTCTACCATGCCGCCTCCCGCCGCTGCCTGCCCAACTACACGCTAGAGCGTGTCTGAAAAACCATTTCCGCAAGCTGCAAGCCCCACTTTGCGGTATATTTTACCCTCATTCGGTTGCCGTAGCCCGCTACGCCGCCTCATTCGGATAAAATCTCCCACAAACTGGGACTCGCAGGCTCACGAAAAGCCTTTTTCAGACAAGCTCTAGGAAAAAAGTTCCCGCCAGGATTGCAATCGTCAGCAGAAACAGGACTTCTACGGTCAGAAGGAGACGCAGAAGCATCGCATATCCTTTTCCTGCCGCCGCAAGACATCCCGCGATCCGCTTGTCCGAGACGGGCTGCGCCGCCGCGGCGAGAAGGCGGAAGGAAAGACCCGAAACGAGAAGCTGAACGGCGGGGACCATGCCTGCTGCGAGCAGTACCAGCATTGCCGTCACGCCAAAGCAGTTGCGGATCAGCACCGCGGAGCCTGCCACCAACTCGGTTACAGCATTCACCGCATTTCCGATGCCGGGAATCATTCCGGCAGTCCGCCAGAGTGCCATCTGCCGCAGGGAATCGAGCGCCGGTGCGATCAGATTCCGGATCATCTGCATTCCCACAAGTACGCCGAGCGACGATTTTAAAAGGCCGTTCACGCAGGTTTCCAGCAGCTCTGTCATATGGGACAAAATCTCCTCGCCGGAAAGATCGTTTACAAGGGCGATGAGCAGATAGATATGGATCATCGGGAGGACGAGGCGAGCAGAAGCTTTTCGACAGCCAGAATCACTAGAAGGAGCATCTGATAAAACATCACGGCTGATGATGCACCACCGGCGGCCGCGGCCGCCAGATAGTAGGATGGCGTCAGGATCCGCATAAAAGCGACCAGCGATGTGATGACAGCTTTCAGGTTTTCCCCGCTCGACTGGAAATTTTTCAGAATCAGTGCAAGCGCAAGCAGATAGACCATATAAAAACTGGCGTCCCTGACCTGTTTTCCTTCAAAGAGAGAGGAAAAACTGCCGAGCACCGCGCCTGCCAGAACGAGGAGAAACAGCTCCTTCATCAGCCCCTTCTGCGCAAGGAATGCTGTTTTGGCACAGGAGAGAACGGCATTTCCGGCACGGAAGGTGCGGAAGGGATCGCCATCCTGCAAAAGAGAACGCACCGTACCGGCAAAAGAAAACTGCTGGCTGGACAGCAGGCTGTCCACTTCCTGCTGGATTGCATCGAAGTCGAGTTCTGCAAGAAGTTCGTCCTGCGCTGCTGCTGCCTGATCCGTTTCGGTATCCGCTGCTTCGATTTTCTGCGTTCTTCCCGTTCCGAAAATGAGACACAGAAAAAGCAGCGCCATGCCCCATCCGGCTTTTTTACAGAAAATCATGAACCGTTTCCAGCAGAGCGAGCAGCACTGGCATACTGACGGCAAGGACCGCCAGGCGGGCGAACAGTTCAATCTGCCCTGCAATGGAAGAATAGCCCGCATCCTTACAGATCCCGGCGGAAAACTGCCCCACATACGTGATCCCAAGCATTTTCAGCAGCGTATTCAGATACGATGAGTCCACCGGGAGATACGATTTCATTTGTGCGAGCATGCCGAACAGATACTGCATTTTTCCGACGGTCCCGGCAAGAATGCAGAGGCCGGCACCGACCGTCACAAGAAGGGCAAATTCCGGCTTTGCTCCCTTTACTGTGATTCCAAGCAGCACGCCCGCCGTGCCAAGCGCAGCGATCCGAAGTATATCCATATGATCCCCTCCGTTTTTTCTCCCTGCTCTTAAATTGTAAACAGTTGTTTGATGTCCTCAAACAGCGCGGAAATATAGGGAAGAATCCAGAACAGCACCAGCACAAGACCGGCAAGGCTTGCAAGAAATGCCTGTTCTTCCCGGCCGCTGTGTTTTAATACCTGGCACAGGACCGATACCAGAATCCCGACTGCCCGATTTAAATAGAATTCCGACCTCCACGCCTGCTCCTCCGTTTTCAGACACGCCCTAAACCAGAATCAAAAATAAAAAAAGGCCTCCCATGATTCCAAGACTCTGACAGAGCCTCTTCCTTTCCGGCAATCCTTTCTGCAGTTCCGCGATCCGCTGCACAAGGCGTGCCTCATACCGGTCCAGATTCGCCTTCTGCATGGCGCGGTCCCCGGTGCCAAGGCTGCATCCGGCCTCCTGCAGCTCTTCTTTTTCTTCTTTTGTAAGGCGTGTGTCCGCCAGGTGGACTGCCGTATTCTCTTCCAGAATCGCCGGCAGTGTCTTTCCGTCCGGGCGGCGCATATCCTCGGAAATATCCTGTAAAAAATCCCGGTACGATCCCGCATCCGCCTTCCCGTCTCCCAAAACGCATCCGGCAGCGGGGAAGCCGCCGTCACAATCTCTCCACGCAGATACTGGATAATTTTCTGCAGTGTTTCCAGATCTTTCACATGGGCCGACAGCGCCGCACTCTTTGCAAAGCCGATCCCGACGCAGGCAAGAGAAGCCGCCAGTAAAACTGCAAGCCGCATCACAGAAACGCCTCCCTTCGGTACAGTGTCGTTCCTCTTCCGTCAAAAATAGCCTGTACGCTTCCGGCGTGGGGTTTCGCATCCAGCACGATGTACCGCTCGAAAACGTGGGATTCCACGAGGCGGTTCAGGAGAGGCTTCTGCTTCATATCCTCCATGGAATTGCCATGCACGGTCGCGAGCAGCTTGCACCCGCAGTTAACGACGGACTCGATCGCACGGATGTCCTCGCCCGTTCCGATCTCATCGACTGCCACCACATCGGGCGACATGGCGCGGATCAGCATCATCATGCCCTCCGCCTTCGGACAGCAGTCGAGCACATCGGTGCGGATGCCGACATCATTCTGCGCAACGCCGAGATAGCAGCCTGCGATCTCGCTCCGTTCATCGACCACACCGACGGTCAGCCCCGGATACGGCGACTCCCCGTCCGAAATCTGGCGGATGATATCGCGCAGCATCGTCGTTTTGCCGCAGCCGGGTGCGGAGACAATCAGGGTGTGCAGGAAACGGCCGTCTTCCCAAAGGTACGGCATCACTCGGTCCGCGCAGCCCTTTTTCTCATGAGCAACCCGCACGTTGATGCAGGATATATGGCTGATGCCTTTCACCTTTTCCCCTTCGATTACCGTCTTTCCGGCAATGCCGATCCGGTGGCCGCCTCCACGGTCAAAAAACCCTGCCGCAGTTCATCCTCGTAGGCGTAGAGGGAAAAACTTCCTATGTAATCCATCGTATCGCGGATATCCGTCGGTGAGACAGGATAACCTTTCTCCCACTCCCCGGTCAGTGCTCCGTCCGGGGTCAGAAAGTACTCCTGATCCTTTGCGACCACCAGAAGCGGCGCGCCGGTCCGCAGACGGATTTCCTGCAGGTCATCGGCCAGCAGATCTGTGTTTTTCAGAATTTTCCGTATATTCGCAGAAAACAGGCGCAAAAGTTCCCTTTGCTCCTGTTTTTTCTCTGGCGTAACAATATCCTTTTGTCTTCCTGTCCTTTTCATCTTCACCACCTCTTATCGTTATATATATGAGATGGCGGGACAGGTTATGCACGGTTTTTATGGTTCTATTCTTTTCATGCAGATTTTCACGGGCTCCGCTGCCCAGACGGCGCCTTCATATCCTTTCTCCGGACTGAAATGCGTGCAGAGGCCCTCTTTCTTTTCCGTTCCAAGAGAACCCGAAAGACCGGTTCCCCTCCACTTGCCGTAGCTCTCCTCCTCGGTCCAGATCCGGAAAAACAGCGTTTCAGCATTCTCCGCTGCGGCAAGGCGTTTCTGGTCTTCGGCGGAAAAATACCGTTCTGCCATGCGCTCCCAGGCAGCGCGGCGGTGCTGTTGCAGATCCATGCCGATCGGAATGGAAGCAAAAGCGCAGGCAGCGTATTCCCCCGAATGAGAAATATTAAAACAGATCTGCGGATGCCCCGGCAGGTACGGTTTTCCGTGCACATTCCGTTCGATCGTTATCTTTTCTCCATCCAGCCATACTGTTCCTGCATTCCCATCCGGAACAGCTCCCATCCGCACTGCGAGAGTTCCCGTTCCAGCTCTTTTTTTTCGCCCTCCGGCTGTGTAATTTTTTCAGATAAACTACCGTCTCCTGCATCCTGCTTCTCCCTCTTCCTAGAAAAAAAGACCGCGAAGCCTTTCAACTTTCGGCTTCCCGGTCTCTTCTCGAAAATTCTTTCTTATGCGTTTTTACCGCAGCAGTATTTGTATTTCTTTCCGCTTCCGCACGGGCATGGATCGTTTCTTCCGATTTTTTTGCCTTTGATTACAGTGCCGGATTTTTTCTGCTCCATGTAAAGCGTTTTCTTCTGCTCTTCTGTGAAGATCTCATCCCACATCGGCAGGTTGTACAGCCAGTCTGCTTTTGCGTCTACCATGTTTTTGTACAGAAGCTCTTTATCGTAAGCCAGTGTAACAACGGTATCCTCTTCCATCTCCTCGATCGGGTTCGGGATCACAAGGCTGTCGTTGATGCCGTCCAGGAAACCAACCATGGTCATAACGTCCACTTTGTATTTCTCTGCCAGCTCTTTTACGGTTCCTTTTACCACTTCATCCGGGTTGGAAAGAAGCTGCTCGTAAATGTTTTTCTCAATCAGGAAATAATTGGTCCAGAACTGCTGGAGCTGTTTTTTGTCTGCTTCCTGATTATAGGCGATATCACGCCAATTCTGTAATAAACTCATGTTATTATCCATCCTTTATCTGTTTCTCTGAGCGCGTTTTTTCGCGCCGTCCCCTAGCGGGATTCCGGTTTTTGTAACACGCTTTAGTATATCGGAAAGTCCGCAGAAAATCAACCTTTTTCTTCTTCCTGCTCCAGAATCGGGATTCTGGTATCGCCGAGCGGAATTCCTCTGTGTTCCACCGATGTAGAGAACACGATCTGCGTCTTCGTTCTTCCAAAATGCTGAAGCTGGCCGATAAACTGATCCAGCTCAGATGTTGTGTGGAACACAACCTCCATCAGCATCGAATAGTCGCCGGTCACGCAGTTGCACTCGATCACATTCGGGCAGTCGGTGATGTACGGATAGAATTCCTTTTTCCGCACCGGCTCAACCTCCAGATTGATGAATGCTTGATCCGATAGTCGAAAACCTCCGGGTTCACACTCGCACGGTAGCCGGTGATCACCCCGTCCTTTTCCAGGCGGTCGATTCTCGCCGAAACCGTCGGCGAAGTGAGATTACCTTGTCTGCAATACTTTTGAGCGGAAGCCTTGCATCTTCCTGCAGCAGTTCCACAATTTTCCGGTCTGCTGTATCCAGTTCACGTTTCATTCCCTCTCCTTACGTTCCTCCTGCTCTCCTTTTTCTTTCGGAGGCAGTTTCCTTACCACCGTATTTTCCACGCGGTGTTCTTTGACCCGCATGACCTTGATCCAGAGATCGTCGGTCTCGAGTTCAAACTGGCTGCCGTCATCCGGAACCGCACCGAGTTCGCCGAAAATGTAGCCGCCGAACGTTTCATATTCATCGACCGGCAGTTTGATCTTCAGTTCCTCCGCCACATCATCCAACGAGGCACTTCCCATGATTTTCCAGGTGTCTGTGGAAATCAGCTCAATTTCCGATGGCTGCCCGATCTCCGCCTCATCATTCAAGTCCCCGACAAGCTGCTCGATCAGGTTACGCACGGTGATAATTCCATCCATGCCGCCGTACTCATCCAGAACCACGGCAAAATAGTTGCCGGTCTTTTTCATGTTCTGGAACAGCGTGGCAGCCTTGATGTTTTCAGGAACAAAATAAGGCTGTTTGATTGCTTCTTTCATGACATGATCGCGGTCCTTGGTGCGAAGCCGGAAATAATCCTTGGCATCCAGAACGCCGATGATATCGTCCACAGTTTCGCCGCAGACCGGGTAATACGAGTGGCGGCTCTCATGGATGAGCTGCTCCCACTCCTCAATCGAATCCTCCACCCACAGAAGATCCACATCGGTCCTGTGGACGCAGATTTCGTCGATCGTCAGATCATCGAACTCAAATACGTTCTGAATCATATCTTTTTCTTCGTTGTCGATGGTACCTTTTTCGCTGCCGGCATCTACCATCATCCGGATTTCTTCCTCTGTTACCTGATCATCGTCCTCGTTCGGGTCAATGCCGAAAAGGCGCAGAATACCGTTTGTCGATACCGTTAAAAGTCCGACCAGCGGGGCAAAAATTTTCGAGGCGGTGGTCACAAGACCGGATACGCCAAGTGCGATTTTCTCAGAGTTGTGCATCGCAAGACGCTTTGGCACGAGTTCACCGAAAATCAGGGTAATATAGGATAAAAGCAGCGTAATCAGCACGACGGCAATGGCATCCAGCGTCTTTTCCGGGATCTGCACGCCCGCATCCACCAGGACCGAGACGAATCTGCCCGAAAAGTTTTCTGCCGCAAAAGCACTTCCTAAAAATCCAGAGAGAGTGATGACAACCTGTATGGTTGCGAGGAAACGCGACGGCTGCTCCGTCAGACGGAACAGCTTTGCCGCTTTCTTGTTTCCCTCCTGTGCCATTTTTTCCAGTTTAGCGTCGTTACAGGAGACCACAGCGATCTCCGCGCAGGCAAATACCGCATTGACCGCTATCAATACGACCTGCAAAAGAATACTGCCGACTATGTCACTGTCCAAACGATTCAAACCTCCTCATATCTTGCATTAGATTCTTATGCGTTCTTTAAGAATGTACATAGGCTTTCTTTGCCTCGTAGATATCTGCTTTGCTGGTTACTTCCCACGGAGCATGCATGCTTAATACCGGTACACCGGAGTCGATGACTTCCATGCCGTACAGGGACATGATGTAAGCGATGGTTCCGCCGCCTCCGACATCAACTTTACCAAGCTCTGCGGTCTGCCAGTTTACTTTGGCATCATCGAAAATAGCGCGGAGTGCTCCGACATACTCTGCATTGGCATCGTTGGAACCGCCTTTTCCGCCGGAACCGGTAAATTTGTTGATGACGATACCTTTTCCGAAGAAGGCTGCATTTTTCTTCTCAAATGCTGCTGCATACAGCGGATCAAATGCTGCGCTGACATCAGAAGAGAGCATTCTGGAGGAAGCAAGGCATCTTCGAAGGGCCAGTTCTGTTCCCTCGCCTGCAAGTGCAAGCAGCTCTGCCATGGTGTTCTCGAAGAAATGAGACTGCATACCGGTTGCGCCGACGCTTCCGATCTCCTCTTTGTCTACGAGCAGGCAGCAGGAGGTCTTCTCCGGTGCTTCTACTTCGAGCATTGCAACAAGAGAGGTGTATGCGCATACACGGTCATCCTGGCCGTATGCAAGGATCATGCTGGCATCCATACCAAGCTCACGTGCTTTTCCGGCCGGTACGATCTCAAGCTCTGCTGAGAGGAAATCCTCTTCTTCGATGCCGTATTTGTCGTTTAAGAGTTTTAAGGTCATGGCTTTGACTGCCTCTTTCTCAGTTCCTTCGAGCGGCTGGCTTCCGATCAGAAGGTCAAGGTTTTCGCCCTCTACAACAGTGTTTGCCGGTTTTGTCTGCTGCTCTCTGGAGAGGTGGATCAGAAGGTCTGTCACGCAGAATACCGGATCGTTGTCGTCCTCACCGATCACAACATCAACGACTTCGCCGTTCTTTTTCGCTACCACACCGTGGATGGCAAGTGGAAGGGTTACCCACTGCCATTTTTGATACCGCCGTAGTAGTGGGTATCGAGATATGTAAATCCGTTGTCCTCATACAGCGGGTTCTGTTTTACATCGAGACGCGGGGAATCGATGTGTGCGCCGAGGATGTTCATACCTTCGGTCAGCGGTCTTGTTCCGATCTGGAACAGTGCGATGGCTTTTTTCATGCATACGGCGTAAACTTTGTCGCCTGGTTTTAATGCACGGTTTTCTTTTACGTAAGTGTCAAGGTTTACGTATCCAGCCTCTTCCGCCTGGCGCACGCTCTCTTTTACGCACTCGCGCTCTGTTTTTCCGTTGTCCAGGAATGCGCGGTAGCCGGCGTTTAATTTTTCCAGCTTTTTCATATCTTTTTTCTTGTACTCATTCCATGCTGTTTTTCGTTCCATAGCTTTTCTCTCTTTCTGTTTTCTTTATCTGATCCGTGCCGTATTTTTCTGAATCTAATCGGGCTTCCGGTCATGATTGCGATCTCTTTCATTATAATCTGTTTTGACAGGAAACACAAGGACTTTCGATGTACGGAAAAGACAAGGAAGACCCCGCGGCGGACCGTTTTTTGCGGCCGCAGCGGGGTCTTTAAGGGGAGGATAAGTATTTCCTTATTCTTCTTTTGTCTGTCTCATCGAACAGGGGAATTTCGATGATAGTCCTATTCTCCCCGGTATTTTTGTTTTTATACACTTCGTTTTCATCAGCAGCAGAAAAATCCCCCGTCCGCCGCAGCAGCAGCAATTACAGATCGCATTGATCGCCATGCACTCGCAGCACCATTTGCCGAGATCGCCGGCGCTTCTCTCATAGCCGTAGCCGCTTCCCATGTCGGAATACCACTGGCCGCTGCCCTGGAGCTGGTTTAAAAGCTGCTGGTACTGCAGATTCTGCGGTTCTAATTTGACTGCCATCTCGGCATCCTGCACGGCATTGATGTTGTTGCCGAGGCGCGAATTTGCGATCGCATGCAGGAAATACCATTTTCCGCTGCGGTCGGAATGTCGTTCAGCACGTTCATCGCCTCGCGGAAGTGGCCGCTGTTGATGTAGTTGGCTGCCGCCTGCAGCCGCATTTCCTGCTCGGAATTTCCATAATCATTCCGTGCGGAGCCGCCGTTTCCGTACGCGCCGCCGAATGGGTCGAAGCCGCCGAACGGGCCATAGCCGCCGTAAGCATCTCCGCCATACGACGAACCTCCGCTCTGGTACGAGGTGCCGTGCTCGCGTTCATCCATGATCTGTTTGTACGCCTGCTGCACCTGTTTGAATTTTTCTTCTGCTTCTGCTTTATTCGGATTATTGATATTGGCATCCGGGTGATACGTCCGGCTGAGTTTTCGGTATGCTTTTTTGATTTCATCGTCCGAAGCCCCGCGGGACACGCCCAGCACCTCATATGGATCTGTCATCAGTCTTTATTTCTCCTCTTTTTGGCGCTCTTTTGCGCTTTTTCGCATTTCGTATTTTTCCCAGATACCAGCATACAATATATTTCGCAGAATGTCTACATTTTCCAGGATCGGAAGTTTTTCAAATGCACGCGACGCTTCCGCCGTCATCATCAGCAGGATTTTTTCTGCGGTTTCCTCGAAGTCCGGCTGATCTGCGATGGACAGAAACGGGTTGTAGTTTCCGCTCTTTTTATCTTTTTCCACGTCATCAAGCGCATCCATCAGGTAAATGAATTTTCCGATGTAAAAGCCGACCTGGCGCAGATCATCGCTCCAGATGTCCTCCTCCGGAATATAGATCTCCGCCATCACCTCTCCGGTATAGCCCGCCGCAAGATCGAGGTCTGGATTGTTTTCCTTCTCGCATGCATGCAGCTTTTCGAGGTAATCCTGCACTGCTTTCGTCTGGCGCGGATACGATGCTCGATGCGTGTCACAGATTTTTTCAAAGCCTTTGCCACTGTAAACGCCGCGTAGTTTTTCTCGTCCTCCCAGTCATCCAGCAGATTGTAATAGGCGAGCAGCACGTTCATGTCTGCGCAGTATTTTGTGTATTTGTTCCGCAGGCATTTATGTTTTTTGCCGGGATGAAGAAAGCAGTAATGCTCCTCTTCTTTTGTCTCACACTCATAAAGCCCGGTCAGCAGGATGGAAAGAAATGTCATATCAAACGTCAGCATCGCCTGACCCTTTTTTCCATACGCCTCTTTGATATCCTGACACAGACCGCAGTAGTATGCCTGATATTTATTGTAATCTTTGACTTTCAGGTCATCCTTTCGGATGGTCACATAACCAAACATGAATCGCACTGCTCCTTTTTATCAGGTGTTTTTGATGAATTTTGTTCCGCATTTCGGGCAGCAGATCTCGATGTGGCCTTTTCCTTTCGGCACACGCACCTGCTGATGGCAGGACGGGCAGCGGAAGTAGCAGTGCTCTTTATCCTTGAATGCACGGGTTCCGCCTCGGAAGAATCCGACGACGCGGTTTTTCAGTTCCAGGAATTTCTGGTTTTCCGCATACCGTTTGGAATGGTTCTTGGACATGATGCGCACATCCGCCCAGACGATCAGGACGAGTGCCAGGGTGTAGATAAGGGAGCTCCGTACAACCGCTCCGAAAATCATCATGGCAACTGCCGCCCACATCATAAAATTGCCCAGCTGATCGATGCCGTAGCGGCCGTACATCAGGCGGGAAAGTTTTTCTTTCAGTTTATCCATTTTGTTCTCGTTTCTCCTTTTTCAAAGTATATGCCAATACTCTATCCCTTTTGAGGGAAAAAAGCAATCGAAAGCGCCATTAATTTTTTCTAAAAAATTCTTAAAACTTGCGGTGGATGTTTCTTTTCAACTGTGCTACACTTGGTTATGTTTCTTTATATTTTATTTTCAGTAAACGATCGGAGATTTTTATGAAACGACTCAAACAGATCGGCGCCCTTCTCGCCATCGCGGTCCTGATCGGATTCGGGCTTGGCGCCATGATTTTTGCGTTTATCGACACGCCGTTTGCACACAAGGCGCTGACGGTCTGCCTCTACTGTGCGATTACCGTACCAGTGCTCATCTATGCCATGATGCTGGTTGCCAAGGTTCTGTCGCACCGCGATGAGAACGACAAATCAGACAAAGGAGAAAAACAGTCATGATTGATACCATTATTTTTGATGTAGGCCGCGTACTCGTCAACTGGGACTACGAGTCCTATCTGAAACGCTTTGCTTTCGGTCCGGAAAAAACGAAAGCAATCACCGCCGCAACCTTCGAAAGCCCTTACTGGCGCCAGTTCGACCGCGGAATTCTCACACCGGAGGAGATTGTAAAAGGATTCTGCTCCCTCGCCCCGGAATACACCGAAGAAATCAAAGAGGTTTTCGCCCACTGCGAGGAAACCATCACCCCGCTGCCGTATGCAGAAAGCTGGGTACGCTCCTTAAAAGAAAAAGGCTACCGCCTCTACATCCTCTCCAACTACTCCGGAGACCTCTTCGAGCGCACCAAAGAGAAAATGCCCTTCCTCCCCTACATGGACGGAACCCTCTTCTCCTACACCTGCCATTTAACAAAACCGGAACCGGAGATCTACCAGCACCTGATCCAGAAATTCTCCCTCACCCCGGACCGCTGCGTATTCCTCGACGACACCAAAGCAAACGTCGAGGCCGCAGAGCAGGCAGGGATTCATGGAATTCATTTTACGGGATATGAAGATGGCGTGGCACAGTTGAAAAAACTGGGCGTTCTTTAAAAAAACAGGCTGCCGCATTCATGCGTCAGCCTGTTTTTTAGTATTAACTTACGCTTTCGCCGCCTCTTCCATCAGCCGCAGCATCAGTCCGACGCTGCCGACGTTATATCCGGCATAAGCGCGTCCGCCGATGTTTCCCGGCAATGCGAGGATCAGCAGTGGGAGTTTTTCTGCGTCGATTCCCATTTTTTCGGCGATCGCCGGGGCGTCGTCGGATGGGTCGAGGTAGAGGGACATGTTGTGGATTGCTGCGCGGGCTTTCTGGAAAGTCGTGTTTTCCAGGTCGGCTTTCGTGCGGAGAACGGCTGCCATGGCAGCGTCTTTTGCGTTCCACTTCTCTGCGATTTCGATCAGCTCATTCAGAACATGCTCGGTCGGCTCCTCTCCGGTTCCGAGGAAGGCCAGAAGGATCGGGCCGTCTTTGGTGAGATCGTTCAGGGTATGCGCCTTTCCATCCAGATCCTCCAGCGTGATCTCCGGCAGTTCGATGTGCTCTAACAGCTCATCCAGCTCTTTTTTCACGGTTTCCAGATAAATCTCTTTTGCTTCTCCCGCCTTCAGTTCAAACACGCGGTATGCGGCATGCTGGTCACCGTTCGGCATACGCATACTTGTAATCAGACGATAGCAGCCCGGCTCCAGGGTCAGATCCAGTGTTTTTCCGTCGAATGCGGTTTCTTCGTAATTCAGCGTCTCAAACACTGTTCCGTTCCACTTTCCGATGGTCCACGTCTGATAATACTTCCATGCGCTTCCATCCTCCGCATTCAGTGTCAGAACCGCACTTTCCGTTTCATCCTTCAAAACAGCAGCTTCTGTTTCCACACTGTGGAATGCCCCATCACGGTAATACTCCGGCTCCAGGGTCACCGGATTCAGTCTTGCCGCTACATTGAGACTCCGGCAGATTGCCACGAACAGAATCTTCTGCGCCAGCGGACTTCCCTGTTTCATGGTAAGGACGCCGACCGGCGTTGCCATGATCGTGTCATACTCTTCTTCTGGATGGAAGGTAATATTCTTCTTAAGATAATCCATGATCCGTTCCGGCTGCTCCGCAAAGCTGTGTTTTGTCTCTTCCTCAAAAAATTCGCGGATCATGCTCCGATATGGCGTCAGCTCCTCGAGGAAAATACGCGGACAAAGAAGATCCTTCCTGAAAATCTCCTCCGGCAGATCCCCCTGCTCGCAGTCGAGATGATCCTCTAAAACGGATGCCTTCAAGTCCTTCGCATCCTTTAAAGCCAGCGAAAACAGCAGCTTCTTCCGGTTCGGATTTTCATCTTTGGAAAGGAATGCATAAATTTCCCCAAAATTCTCTCCTGACCGACGGAAAATCTCTTCCGCTTCCGGATACGCAGCAGCCTTCTTCTCATCAAAGCATGCTGCAAACCGTGCCTTCCGAAGCCGTTCCGCCTCTGCCATCCGTGCCGCATTGCGCTCCTTCTGCTCCTTTGTGGCAACGACATTCCGTACCGGCACCTCCTTCGGTGCCCGGATTTCCAGCGTCTGCCACCTGTCATCCGCTTCCGGAACCGCCTCTTCACGAAGCACCAGTTCCAGCGAATCCTCCTCCTCAATCCGCATCATGGCTTCCGCCCGGCGTATTCCGTCAAATGCCCGTACCCGGATATCGCCAAGGCCAAGTGTCATCCGAACTTCTCCGTCCGCATCCGCAATCATCACTGCAGCCGGGAAAAACTCTGCCATATTCAGGATTTCAACCGCAATATGCGCTCCTGCAGCCGGTTTTCCATTCTCATCCTTCACAAGAATCTTCACCAGCTTCGTTCTGCCATAAAAATCTGTATGGTTAAAGTAGTACAGCGCCCCTTCTTTTCCAAGATACTCCTCGTTACTCTCCTTTACATAATCCGAGAAGTTCCGCGTATGAATCAGAATTGCCCGATTCGCCGGACCGGAGAACCAGCCGGTATCCAGCACTTCTTCCGGCTCACAGGCGCCGAGGAAATGCCACTCGCCGTCCACAAACACCTCAACCAGGCATGATTGTCATCACAGTGCGCCCATCTTGGTGTATAGACCTGCCGCGCCGCAATACCGACACTCCGATACGCCGTAACTGCAAACGTAGACTCCTCGCCGCAGCGTCCCTTTCCACTCCGATACATTGTCATCGGAGATGCCGTTCTGCCGTCCGTCGCCTCATACGTCGCATGCTCCGCACACCAGTAATTAATCTCCAGAATCGCCTCTAAAAGACTCATTCCGGCTACACGCCCCATAATCTGCTCATAAAAAAACGGTCTGCAGTCCGTAATGTCCTCGGAATTGATCCGGTCATACAGCACATAGTTTACAAACACATCCTCCGGCAGTTCCTTACACCATGCCACCTTCTCCCGCAGCATCAGCGCATGCTTCACGTACGAAAGAAAAAGGTCAAATCCATATTCTCCCGCATCCCTTACCGGCATCGTACCATACAGAAACTTCATCAGCACAGCCTCTTCCTCACTGCACTGTTTTAATTTTTCTTCGATAACAGGCATCACCGGAGCCAGAAGCTCTCTCCGTCTCTCAAATTTTTCCGTTGCATATTTTCTTAAATTTTCTGAGATCATGATTCTATCTATCCCTTCCTCTTTTTTTCTATCCGTCTCCACAACGTACATCCGCCCACCGGCGGCAGACGCCATGTGAAAAAGGATTCCTTGCGATTTTTCAGGAACACCGGAGCGAGGAGCCTTTTCACATACCGGCTGTGGGTCACTACGCTACATATTTTTCTTTATAAATGAAAGTAATTCTCCGCTGGGATCGCATTTATACTCCCAGAACATAATGCCCCCCATGCCCTTTTCTTTCAGGTACGCAATTTTCACCCCAAGCGACTCACAGTCCTCATAGCTGATAAATGTCTCCCCGTCAAACAGATACGGAACCTTTGCCTGCTCATCCCAATACCGGATAAATCCCCTCTTTCCGATCCAGCTCTCTTTGAGCTCGCCATAGTCACCGCCATATCCTCCGACCGTCTCTGCTTCCATTCCAAGCCCGTTGCGGCATCCGGCGCCTTTTACTCCATCCCATTTTCTGGAATAAAACGGTACGCCAAGGATCAGCTTCTCCATTGGAACGCCTGCATTTGCAAAACCGTTCACTGCCTTCTCCACACATGCGTCAAACAAATTTCCCTCACTGTGATACAGCGCCGCATGATGTCCCGTCACCTTCTGGAAACCGCCCTGCAGATCATACGTCATCAGCTGCACATAATCCAGATACCGGGAGGCCTCCTTCATATCTGTCTGCAGTGCAAAATAAACATCTCCGCCGACTGCTGTCGTTACAAGCATGCCTTCTCTGTACGCATCCAGTGTCTTCCGAAGCTCCGCCAGAAGCAGCGTATAATTCTCTTTATCCGATCTGTCCGACGCAATTCCTGCCAGCGATGTGCCCGGATACTCCCAGTCAATATCAATACCGTCCAGACCATACTCCTTCACAATTGCAAGCGCACTCGCAGCAAACCGCTCTCTTCCCTCTTTTGTTCTCGCCGACTGGGAAAAGCCGTCTGCTCCCCAGCCTCCTACGGACAATACAATTTTCAGCTCCGGGTTGCTTTTCCGAATGGATACTATTCCATCCCGTGCATCCTTTGCATCCCATACAACTTCTCCGTCCCGGATCAGACCAAATGCAATATTGATCACGGTAAGTGCCCGCACATCCTCTTCTCGCATATGATTTAAGTCCGCCGTATTTACATAGCCAATTATTCTCTTCATCTCATAAGCTCCTCTGTCCGAATCGTTTTACTCATTAAAGGTTACGACTTCCCCGTGTCCCAGATTGTAGGTGATCTCATCCTCAAGCTCTACCTTCACAACCGTTGCAAACGGATGAATACTCATCTCGCCGGCCCAGATCCAGAGTGTTCCCGGAATACCGCTCCATGGAAGGGAACCCGTATAGGAGAACCGAAGTTCTTCTCCCGTATGCAGAACCGTCACCCTTTTTACCGGCGTTTTAATGCCTTTCACGCACAGCGTCTCCTGCGGCTTATCATAGACAAAAAGATACATCGTCTTCTGATCCGCCGAAATCGTGCTTCCGCCGAGAAAATGATTGTAATCCAGTCCTTTTTCTGTTCCAAATACCGCTTCCTCGTGGTCATGAATCCATCCGCCAAGATCCAGCAGCACCTTCTCCTGACGTTCATCGAGCGTTCCGTCCTCTTTCGGTCCGATGTCCAGCAGCATTCTTCCGCCGAGGGTAATACAGTCGCAGAACATACGCACGATCTGGCCGCTGCTCTTGTAATCATTGTCCGATGGACGATATCCCCAGGAATCATTGATCGTCGTACAGAATTCCCACTCGCCTTTCGGTCCGTACAGCGGAATTCCCTGCTCCGGTGTCTCATAATCTCCGTAGCCCTGCATTCTCGAATTCAATACAACGTTCGGATTCAGCGTATGCAGATATTCCCTGAATTCCGGCATCTTCCACTGTGCCGCGCTCCGTTCCCAGTCACCATCAAACCATAAAAGATCCACCGTTCCGTAATTCGACATCAGTTCTTTTAACTGATGATTGTTGAATTCCAGAAACTCCTGCCATTTCTGCGGCTCCTCCTCTTTTCCGGCCGGGGAACCATAGATATCGTTCAGACAGTCTTCTTTTTTCATTCCTTCCGGGTAAACCGTGCGATACCGCGGATCCGACCAGTCGATCAGCGAATAATAAAGGCCGACTTTCAGACCTGCCTCACGCATGGCGGCTGTATACTCTTTTACAAGGTCGCGCGCTGCCGGCGTTTTCTTCACAACACTTAAATCACTGTATCCGGTATCAAACAGTGCCACGCCGTCATGGTGCTTCGCTGTCATAACCACGTACTGCGCACCTGCTTTTTGAAACAGCTCCGCCCATTTTTTCGCATCAAACTTCGATGCTGTAAAGCCTTCACACTGTTTCATGTAATCTTCATAAGAAATATTTCCGTTGTGGAACGACCATGACTCTGACACATCACCCACCGCATAAATCCCATAATGGATAAAAATGCCCAGCTTCGCGTTCCGAAACCAGTCCTGCATCATCTCTTCCAGCTCCTCCTTTTTTTGTACTCCCGGATTAAAAGACTCCGGGCATAGCTTTTTTATCCGATCTAATTACCCCTTTATTGTTTCTTCCCATTATATCAGTTCTTGCCCAAAAAGAAAGGCATATTACCGTTTTACACTGTAATATGCCTTTTTTCACGCCACAGGAAATATCGTTACCTTTTCCTGTTTATTTCGCGATTTCCTCGATACCCTGAGTTGCTACCCAGTCCTCAAGTCCCAGAGATACATACCATCTACATAAGCCTGCCAGTCAGCATCGTTGTCAATGTCAAGCTCGCCGCATACGAACTGCGCCTGCTGCTGCTCAAAGAAATCTTTGATTGCTGTGTTCGTATCAGAGAAGGTATCAATTTTATCCAAGTCAATCCAGTAGGACGGAATAATTTCTTTGGTCAGATTTGCCTCATAAGCTTCCTCTGTTGCTTTTTTCTCATCATACATCGGATGCTCTTCTACAAACTCGAAGTCTGCCGGCAGATATTTCGGCAGAGACTGCGGCCACAGATTGCCCCAGGAATATTTTTCCTGATCTTCCTCAGACAGTGTGGTGGTGTCAATCGCATGGTATCCGTCATCCTCTTTGTTTACAATCACACCAACCGGTCCTCTGTTGCAGCCGATGCCGTTCTCCAGTGCGAATGCATTGTCAAACCAGCGGCAGATGATTTCCGGATGCTCTGCCTTGTTTGTGATGACAGCCTGGGTTCTGTATACGCTGAAGCCTTCCGTATCGCGCAGCCAGATTCCGTCTTTGTCTGTGTTCAGAACAGGCATGGAGTCGAAATCGCCTCTTTCCTCTGCAGCCGGGATTCCGGTAAACTCTCCGCTTCCGTATGCGATGGAAACGCCGTACAGGTCCTGATTTCCTTTACCTTCCCATGTGGAGCTGTCCTGTGTGTAAAGCTCTACGTCTACGAGTCCTTCTGCATACAGTTTGTGGAACCAGGAAAGGAACTCACGGTATGTATCGCTGACACCGCCGTAAACAACCTTTTCATTCTGGATTGCAATACCAAGTTTGTTCATCGGAAGTCCGAAGTAACCGGCCATAGCCTCGATATGTTTGTTGTTCGGGTCGGTAGAGAACGGGATTTCATCGGAAGCGTCACCGTTGCCGTTTGCATCCTGCTCTTTGAAGGCTTTCAAGACTGCCTCAAACTCGTCTGTAGTGGTCGGCATGCTCATGCAACATTCTCCAGCCATTTCGTATTGATGTATGGGCTGTATCCAACGGTTGAATCGGCACATACGTACGGAATTGTGTAGATGTGTCCGTCCGGTGCTGTCATTTTTTCTCTTACACCCGGCAGATCCAGGATCGCAGAAATGTTCGGGCAATATTTCTCAAAATAATCTTCCAGCGGAATGAATACGCCCTGGTTTACACCATAGGTCAGGATTGCATTGTCGCTTAAGGTCCATCCGCCGATCACATCCGCGTAATCTCCGGAGTTCAGATCCAGATTCAGTCTCTCCGTTGCTGTTTCGTATGGATAAATTTTCAGGTCAACGTCTACATTGGTCTGTTTTTTGAACTCATCGAGCATGATAAACTCGCCGGATTCGCTGGAATCATCGCAGAAGATAGAGAAGGTGTAATCTCCCTCGTCTACCAGCGGAAGACCTTCCTGATACATAATGCCGTTTACTTTTCCGTCCTCATCCACGGTGTCGTTTGCTGCGGATGCTGCGGATGCTGCAGAAGCACTCTTTGCCGAGCTGCTTCCATTATCACTTCCACATCCGGTAAACATAGATGCCACCATTACTGCAGTTAAAACTGCTGCGACTGCTTTTCTTTTCATGATTTTTCCCTCCTGTGTTGTTCCGGCGGCATTTTCCCGCCGGAAGCGCTTTTGCCTGTCCGTTGTCCGGACTCTTTATTTACATACCGCCGTTTCCCGTGCGGCAGATAAATCGTTAAAAAAACTTCTTCTTGTAAATCAACCTTCATGGATCCGATCATAACACCCTTTACAAAGTGCTTCTGCACCAGTGGGTACATAACCAGAACCGGGATACTGCTGATGATGATCAGCGAGTATTTCATAACGTCGATCAGCTGCTGTTTTTCCTGCAGTGCTGCTCTTGCTGCCGCAGTTGTTGCTGTCTGGGACAGCGCGGTCTGGTTCGTGATCAGGATGTTACGCAGAACCAGCTGCAACGGATACTTTGCTTTGTCCGAAATATAAACGAGTGCTGAGAAGTATGAGTTCCAGTGACCGACACCATAGTACAGAACCAGAATTGCGATGATCGCTTTGGAAAGCGGAAGTGCAATCTGGAAAAAGAATCTCGCCTGGGTGCAGCCGTCAATTTCAGCTGCCTCATACAGCTCTTCCGAAATGTTCGACTTGAAGAAGGTTCTTGCCACGATCATGTTGTATACGCTTAAGCATCCCGGAAGAATCAGTGCCCAGATCGTGTTCAGCATCTGCAGTCTCTGAATAACCAGATAGGTAGGGATCAGACCGCCGCCGAAGAACATGGTGATCAGGTAAAAAATGGTGATCGGTTTCTTTCCGGAGAAATTGCTTCTGGAAAGTGCATATGATGTCGGAAGCGTTACGATCAGGTTGACCATGACACCGCAGAAGGTGATGATCAGGGAGTTTAAAAAGCCTCTCATAACCTGGTCGTTTTTAAATACTTCTGCGTAGCCCTTCAGGGTAAATCCGATCGGGTGAAGCAGTACTTTACCACTCGATACGGCGCTTGGCGCACTGATGGATGAAATGATAACCCAGTACAGCGGATATGCCACAACAAACAGAACCAGCGTCAGGATAATGAAGCAGGCTGCGTCAAAAACGACGTCCTCTTTGCAGCGTTTTATTTTCTTTTTTGTCACTGCGGTATTTTCTTTACTCATGTTTTTGTTTCCTCCTACCACAGGCTGTTGCCCGAAAGTTTATCAGATATCGTATTGACAATGATCAGCATAACCATGTTTACGATGGTGTTGAACAGACCGATTGCTGAAGAATACGACATATCGTTGTTGATCAGACCGACCTTATAGACGTAGGTGGAAATGATCTCGGATACACTGGCATTCAGGTTGTTCTGCAGAAGGAAGGCTTTTTCGAAGCCGACGGAAAGAATGCTTCCGCAGTTCATAATCAGAAGAATGGTCGCGGTCGGCATGATCAGCGGAAGGTCGATGTGACGGATCAGCTGTAATTTCGTTGCGCCGTCTACCTTTGCCGCCTCATGCAGCTCCGGGCTGATGCCGGCGAGTGCTGCGAAGTAAATAACAGAGCTCCATCCTGTACTCTGCCATACGCCGGTCCACACATAAATGTGTCTCCAGTAGGCTTTTTTCGCCATGAAGTTGACCGCCGGAATTCCGATTGCTTCCAGTACGTGGTTGATAACACCGACGGACGGAGACAGGAACAGAATGATCATACCACACATAACTACGGTGGAAATGAAGTTCGGCGCGTAGGTGACGGTCTGGATCACTTTCCGGTATCTCTTATGGCGGAAGGAGTTCAGCATCAGTGCCAGGATGATCGGAATCGGGAATGATACAACCAGTCCGTACAGACTCAGGATCAATGTGTTCTTGATGGTGGAAGCAAAGTATGGAGAGTTGAAGAATCTCTCAAAGTAGTACATGCCTACCCACGGGCTCTTTGTGATTCCGGCTGTCGCATTAAAGCGGCGGAACGCGATCTGTACACCATACATCGGAATGTAGCTGAAGATGAATGTCAGGATTACGCCCGGAACACAGAAAAGCCAAAGCGAGATGTCTCTCTTAAAGGCGCGGATGGTGCGGCCTTTTTTCTTTGCTTTTGTTGGTTTCTCTTTCATTTCTCTCTTGTCCTCCCTTTTAAAGGTTTCGTGTTTTCCTTGATTGGAGCATCCCTTGTCGTGAACATTTTGAACATTTTGCTTTCGCATCATCCTCGCATGCTGCTTCTTTTTTGTACAACTGCCACAATCAAATCTGTTATTTAAGATTTATCCAACACTGTTTTGATGAATTTATTTTACATTTTGTTTCCTTATTTGTCAATTAATTTTTGAACACAAATATTATTTTGTTACTTTTACGCAATTTAAACCGATACTTTTTAAGCACTTTTCCCATAAATTCTCCTGTTTTTCCCTTTGTTTTTCGTTTCACGGCATCGGAGCATACGATCCATTTATATTTTTATCCATTTTTTGCAAACAAAAAGAAGGAAGCTATGTTTCTTTATTTTGTAATATAGTTTCCTTCTTTGTTCATTTTTATTATATTTTTATGTTTTTTCGTCCGTTCTTACATTTCCGTCACGTTTCCAGTCCACCATTTCTCTGCTCCATCTTCAAGCATCAGCTCGTACTCATGGCAGATGACCTCTGGTTTTCCCGGAATCTGGACAAAATTCAGCTCCTCTTTTGTAAGATGGAACACAGCTTCTTTTTTCTCTCCCGGTGCAAGTGCAATTCTCGTAAAGGCTTTCAGCTCTTTGATTCTTGCCACAACGCCGCCGGAACGTTTCCGCACATACAGCACGGAACGGAAGTTCCGGCCATATTTCCGGTATTTTCCACGGTAAAGGAAACAGAAATACCATTTTCTTCTTTTGTTACGGAAACATCACTGCCGGTAAACGTTGTGTAGGATCTTCCTTCTCCGAAGGTATGCAGCGGCTGGCTTGTCATATCACAGTACGCCGGGGCAACGGAAGTCCGATAATTGTAGCATACCGGGATCTGTCCCACGTGGCGTGGCATAGAAACCGGAAGACGGCCGGACGGATTGCTGCTTCCATAGAGAAGCTCAGCAACTGCCCTGCCTCCCATCGGTCCCGGGTAGAATGCATATAAAACGGCATCGGAAGCATTTTCGATCTTCTCGATACAGTATGCTCTTCCGGCAATTACAACCGTTACCAGTGGTTTGCCAAGGCGGGCAAGTGCTGCAATCAGTTCTTCCTGCGCGGCCGGAATGTGAACCTTCGCGGTGTCCATTCCCTCGCCGCAGTCCATCGAACGGCTGCCCGTTCCCTTCGAGGCTGCTCCGTTTGCATCGAACACAGCTCCTCCAAACCGTGAGGAGGAACCGCCGACAACGGCCACGATCACATCGCTTTCTTCTGCAAGTGCCATCGCTTTTGCTTTTTCATGCTCATCCGCCTCGGAAAAACCGGACCCCATCGCATAAGAGACTTTCACGCCATCCGGTGCTTCCTGCTTCATGCCCTGCAGAACCGTGACGCACTCGCTTTCCGGCACCGGCGGAGTATAATCGCCGAGCATACAGTAACGGTCTGCCGCATGGTAGCCGATCACTGCTACTTTTTTATATTTCTTTGCAAGCGGAAGCACCGTCTTTTCATTTTTCAGAAGCACAGCAGACTCCCGCGCCAGTGCAAGAGATACCTCCGGAATGCCGGCTTCTTCCGGTGAAAGCATGTTTTCCTCCATATAAGGATGCTCGAACAGGCCTTTTTCAAATTTCAGTTTCAGAACGCGGAGCACCGCCTCATCGATCTGGCTCTCTTCCAGAAGTCCCTGATCAACCGCCTCGCCGAGACGGCCAAAGGCTTCATCCCACAGGCTCACATCAACACCGGCCTTTCTTGCCGCAACGGCTGCATGCAGCGTATCCCCCTCTGTGTTTTCAGGAAATCGACAGCCAGTCCGTCTGCCATCACAATGCCGTCAAAGCCCATCTCACCGCGCAGTACATCGCGAAGCAGCCATGCATTTCTGTGGCAGTACACGCCGTCGATCTCGTTATACGCCGCCATGATTCCTTCCACACCGGCTTCGCAGCACGCTTTTGCAGACGGAAAATGGATTTCACGCAGCTCACGCTCCCCGATTCTCGCCGCACTCGCATTTACACCTCCGGTCGTCTCGCCCTGGGCGCAGAAATGTTTTGCCACGCTGCCGACGCCGGTCGACTGCATTCCGGTCACGGCTGCTTTTGCCATCGCTGCTGCAAGGCATGGATCCTCAGAGTAGCACTCTTCACTTCTTCCCCATCTCGGATCGCGCGCCATATCAAGTGCCGACATCAGCGCCAGCTCCACATGACCGCTCTTTAACTGCTTTCCGCATGCCTTGTAGCCTTCCGAAAGAAGCGCCGGATCAAACGTTGCTCCGGCAGCCAGGTTGACCGGAAGCAGACCTCCTCCGAGTGCCTGATGGCCATGCGGGCACTCGCTGCTCATCATCATCGGAATGCCGAGGCGGGAATGTTCCATGACGTAGTGCTGTACCATATTGTAGGCTTTCGCGGAGAGTTCCGGCACGATTCCGGTCTTCTCGTCCTTATCTGCCCACGGGTCGGCACGGTACAGGCCGTACAGAACCCCCAGTCCGCCCATGCGCTCTACTTCTTCTTTGAATTCGTCGGTCAGGGTAAATTCCTCTCCCTGCCGCTCATAGATCCGGAATCCGTACAGACGCTGATTGAGCTGTCCCACTTTTTCCTTTAATGTCATCCTTCCCAGAAGATCCTTTGCTCTCTCTTCCGGTGAAAGGGCTGTATTCTGATATGCTTCCATCTGATTTTCCTCCTTATATGCTTTCTGCCCGGCCGTTTTCTTCCTGCCGGTGTATTTTTGATCTGTTTCCCCCAAAATTCTCCTATGAAACGGCTTTATTGTATCTCATTTTTTTACTTTTGTCCACAATAAGTTATATTTCGTTCATTTTTGTTCATTTTTCATGTTGAAATTTATTACTTTTAGTGTTATGATACCTTTCGCTACTAAATTTTGCAAATTACAAAGGGAGGTTTTTACTTATGAGCAAAAACATCACGATTCCGGTTCCGGCTGTCCCGTTTGCACCGCCGGTTTATACCTGCCACCGCGCAAAAAAAGAGTTCCATCTGGACGGAAATATCAACAAACCATTCTGGGAGGACGCACCGTATACCGATGAATTTCTGGATATCCAGGCAGTCACATGCCGCTTCCGCGTTTTGTCACCCGCGCAAAAATGCTCTGGGATGATGAAATCTTTACGTTGCTGCCGACCTTGCCGGCGATGAAATCTGGGGTCATTTAACAGAACGCGATTCTGTCATCTACTTTGACAACGATTTCGAGATCTTCGTTGACCCGGATTCCGATACGTACCATTACTATGAATTTGAAATGAACGTTCTGAACACGGTATGGGATCTGTTTCTCGCAGAGCCGTACCGCGACGGCGGCAGCGGCCTCAATGGCTACGATATGCACGGCCTTCGCACCGCTGTCCATGTGGACGGTTCAATCAACGATCCTTCCGCTGAAAACAAAGGCTGGAGTGTTGAGGTTGTGATTCCGTTCTCCGCTCTCTACGAATACCAGAAAGAGCGCCGTGCACCGAAAAACGGAGAATTTTACCGTATGAACTTCTCCCGTGTGCAGTGGAATGTGGATGTCAAGGACAACACTTACGTAAAACGCACCGATGAAAACGGAAATGTTCTCCCGGAAGACAACTGGGTATGGGCTCCGACCGGCGTCATCAATATTCATTATCCGGAGCTGTGGGCTTTCGTCTTCTTCTCCGAGGACCGCGAGGATGCTCCATGCGACAGCACCATTCCGGAGGACGAGTATCGCAAATGGGAGCTCCGCAAGCTGTATTACGCAGAAAATATTCTGTTTGAGACAACCGGCTCCTACAGCAGCAGCCTCGATGAACTGCAGAAAACGCTGGATGCGTATGCACCGAACGACTGGAATAAATCTGTAAAAGATCTTGGATATACCATTGAAACCACCAGCCGTACGTACCTGATTTCCTGTCCGAGTGCCGATCGTGCACATCTCCTCCTTCTGTATTCCAACGGAAAGGTTGAAAAAATTACACTTTAAGCGTATAATATCGGTTAGTAGTTAAAATTTGTAACAGGATCGGTTGAAACTATGAAAAAAGTCACTTTACAGGAAATTGCAAATTCCCTGGGCATCTCCCGGACCACCGTCTGGAAGGTGTTCAGCGGACACGAAGGTGTCTCCGATTCCCTGCGCACCAAGGTCATCGCCAAAGCCCAGGAGCTTGGCTATGCCATCCCGGAAGATTTTCAATATCCTTCCAGCGCGGAGGAGACCACGCCGGTCAACATTGCAGTTGCCGTCTGCAGACCGGAAACCTCACTTTTCTGGATGACCATCATCCACCAGATTGCAAAAGTATTTTCAACACACAATGTCAATCTCGTTTACACGTATCTTCCGACTTCGGCGGATAAAACGTATTTTCTCCCGCCCACACTTACAAACGGAAGCGTCCACGGCATCATTGTTCTGAACGTGTACAACGAACGTCTTCTGCGTCTGCTCGCAGAGACACAGATTCCCAAAGTGTTCCTGGACACTTCCTCCCTCGTATCCCCGTATGAACTGAACGGCGACCTTCTCCTGATGGAGAGCCGGAACAGCGTCCGCAATATCACCGCCCATCTTCTCGAGAAAGGACGCACCCTTCCGGGCTTCATGGGTGATATCGGCTACGCACAGTCCAACCGCGAACGCTATGAGGGCTTCTGCCAGGCACTGATGGATGCCGGAAAAACACCGAATCCTTCTCTTTGCCTGACCACACCGCTTGGGATTGACTCCTACCGCGAGGAAATCGATTCTTTCCTTTCCTCCCTTTCCCGCATGCCGGACGCTTTTGTCTGCGCCAGCGACTACGTTGCCTGTATTCTGATGCAGCTTCTTGAAAAGCGGGGACTGCGCGTGCCGGAGGACGTTGCCGTATCCGGCTTTGACAACAATATCGAGGATCTTCTGGCAGAAAATCTGACTACCGTTCAGGTCTTCAATGAGGAGCTCGGCTCCCGCCTGGCGCTTCAGATTCTTTACCGGATCAAATATCCGCACACGCCGCATGAAGTGACGTATCTGGAATCCAAAGTTCTGTACCGCGCTTCCACCGGCGACTGATGCAACCGTTTTTCTAATTTTGCTTTTTGAAAAGACACCGTCTTCCGTTTATTTCGGATCCGGTGTCTTTTTTGTGTTTTCTTTTTTCCGGGAACGCATTGGTTCTGCGCTCCCGGAAGCATTTTCTGTTCTGATTTCTTATTTTGTCGTGCGAATGCGGATGGTACGGATCTCGTACGGTTTGATCGTAAGTGAAATCTCGTTTTCTTTCACATCAATGGCACTCTCTGCCGGCTGCTCCAGCAGATTGGTTTCCTCTGCGGAAAGAATCGCATCTGCGCAGTACAGTGTCACTTTCGTTCTCGCATTCTCCACCTCATACAGACGCACAATGATGCCATCGCCGTCCTCTGCCTTTTTCACGGTCTCAAGCACAACGTTGCGCTTGTCCACGGACAGGAATTCCATACGGTCTTTTTCTGCCGCACTGGAAACAGCTTTTGCCGGCACGTTCAGGTTCAGTGCTTCCTGTACCGTACCTGCCTCGCGCCATGTTCCTGCGTGCGGATACAGAGAGTAGGTAAAGAAATGTTCTTCCTGGTCTGCGGTCAGATTCGGCTCGGTTCCGGATTTGATCAGGGTCTGTGTTATCACACGGTCCTTCATGGAATAGCCGTACTTGCAGTCGTTCATCAGGCTGACGCCGTAGCCTCCCTCGGAGAGATCGGCCCATTTGTGGCCGCATACCTCGAATCTTGCCTGATCCCAGCTTGTGTTGGTGTGCAGTTTTCTTGTCACATTACCGAACTGGATATCGTACGTTGCCTCGTCGCTGTGAACGTCTGCCGGGAAGTGAACTTTGAGCACATGCTCGGCAAATTTCCAGTCAACGTAGGTTTCGAAGTCGATTCTGCGGTCTTTTGCGTAGAAGTGGATCTGCTGGCGGATGACGGTATCCATCACTTCGCGCTCGATCTCCAGGGTTGCACGGACCGGACCGTTTTCTGTCCACTCCATGCGGCGCACGCCCTCTACCTTCCAGGATTTCTCGGTATGGAAGATGTCCAGATTCCATGCGCTGTACTGCAGCGGTTTATCCTCATAGATCCGCAGTTCATTTCCTGTTTTTCCGATCTGAAGTACTTCACGGTCATTTTCTTTGTCAAACAGGGAAGTAAATTCGCCGTTTGCATCGATTGCAATGGTGTAAAACGGTGTCTCAAGGGTATATCCCTCTCCTGCTTCTGCTATGGCAAACGGTGTTTTCACAACGGATCCGCTTACCGGGCGCAGTACCTGATATCCCTTGGACGGCAGATTTTCTGCGTAAATAACCGCTCCGTCTTTCGTCTGCTGTACCGGATACACGTTCGTTCCATCGGTCAGTGCCTCAGCGCTGTTTGTGCCCAGCTCTACGATATCGTTTCTTCTATGGCCCAGCGTATTCCATACGGTCACACTCTCGTCCTTCTTCGCACAGAGTGCATCCAGACGCTCACCGATCAGTTTTGCAGATGTTTCTGCAATTTCCGCATACTCTTTCTTCGTCTGCTCATATACCTCATGGATGGAGGAACCCGGCAGAATATCGTGGAACTGATTTGTCAGGATCATCTCCCACATGCGGTTCAGTTCTTCGGTCGGATATGCTTTTCCGGCCTTTTCTGCCAGAACGGACAGAAGCTCTAATTCCATCATCGCATACTCGCTCTTACGGTTTCCGCGTTTGTTGCGTGCCATCGAAGTATACGTTCCCCGGTGGAACTCGAAATACAGCTCGCCGATCCAGGTTGGGAGGCGTTTGCTGTCTTTTACTTTCTCATGCAGTTCGTCGAAATACGTTCTCGCAAATGCCTGGCGTACTTTCGGCACGCCCTTGATGCCTTTTTCCATTCGTTTGGATGTCTCAAGCATCGTTCTGGTCGGGCCGCCGCCGCCGTCCCCGTAGCCATAACTGATCAGAATATCGTTGTTGATATCCTTATTCTGATAGCGGTCCCAGCCGCCCATGATTGCATCCGGATGCAGCATGCCGTTGTATGTCGTAAAGAAGCTGGTCTCCGGCTGGCCGACGCCGAGCGTTGTGATCATATGCGTGAAAACTTTGCTTCCGTCGATTCCTTCCCAGTTCATGGTATCGTACGGCACTTTGTTAAACTCGTTCCATGCCAGCTTTGTCGTCATGAAGTAATCAATTCCGCATTTTTTCAGAATCTGCGGCATGGCAGCGCTGTATCCGAACACGTCCGGCAGCCACAGAATTTTGTTGTCTACACCGAACTCCTCTTTGAAGAAGCGTTTTCCGAACAGGAACTGACGCACAAGGGACTCTCCTGATGTCAGGTTGCAGTCTGCCTCAACCACATGCCGCCTTCCGGCTCCCAGCGTCCTTCTTTGACTCTCTGGCGGATTTTCTCGTATACTTCCGGGTGTCTTTCCTTTACAAAGCTGTAGAGCTTCGGCTGGCTTGACATGAATGATAGTTCGGATACTCATCCATCAGTTTTAATACCGTTGCAAAGCTTCGGCAGGATTTCTGGCGAACCTGGTCAATCGTCCACAGCCATGCCACATCAATGTGGGTGTGGCCGATGCACGTTGCCACAACTTCGTCCCAGCCGCCCATTTTTTCATAGATCTCTTCCTGGATGCATTTTTCTGCCTCTTCGATGGAAGCGTAGAACTCTTTACTGTACGGCTTGCGCAGGTCCAGCAGATTGATCGTGTTGGTCAGTGCGGTTTCGAGATCCAGACGCGTTTTATTATCCTCGTCCATACGGTTCAGGCCCTGCATCGGAACGATGAGGTCGTAATAGATCTCCTCGATTTTCGCATCATGCTCCTCAAGGTCTGCCAGCAGACGGAACTCGCTGTGCAGCGTTCCGGTGTAGGACTGCAGGTCAAGCTGGATTTTTTCACCGGCCTTTGCATTTTCTCTTACAAGTACTTCGCGGTGGTTGATATCCATACCCTGGATCACTTCGCCGTTTGCAAACAGCAGGAACTGCGGGTTTCTTCCGTCATCCCATTCGTCCAGTCCTGCATGGACTCTCATCCAGAGATTTTTTCCATCGAAGCTCTCCGGAATGGTGATGGTGGTGCGGAACCAGTAATGTTTGTCCGGTCCGTACCAGCGGTCATTGACCGTATCAAACGATGTCCACGGCTCTTTTGATGCATCGGCCTCTGCCGGTGTGATATAGCATCCATTTTTCACCTGCATATCGGTGATTTTAATTTTCTGTGAAATCGAAAGTCTTGCCAGTTCCTGGCAGATTACGTTCACACGCTCTTTTACAAATTTCATAGTGCCTCCTTATGCTGTCCATGGGGTCATTTTTAAAAAGAAAGTCCGCCGGACCTGCAGGCTTCTTTCACTCGTAAGCCCGGCGGACTTGTCGCTTTTTAAGTTATCTTATAAATCAAAGGCTATTCTCTTTCACATAGTTCAGCAGCTCATCTACGGTTGTGAATGCCATACCGGTTACAGTATCTGCGCATCCGTAGTAGATAGTGATTCTTCCGGTTGCTGCATCGCTTAAGGTTGCGCACGGGAATACTACGTTCGGAACATCACCCATGCACTCGTACTGGGTGATCGGAGCCATAATATAGTCTTTCGTTCTGTATTTTACTTTCCACGGCTCGTCGATATCAAGCAGTGCGCATCCCATACGATATACGTATCCGTTGCAGGTTGTGATAACGCCGTGGTAGATCAGCAGCCATCCCTCATCTGTTTCGATCGGAACCGGGCCGGCACCGATCTTGGTGCACTGCCATGCAGACTCATCGCCGCGGACCGGGCTCATCATGTGACGGTGTCTTCCCCAGAATTCCATATCTTTACTCTGGCTGACAAAGATATCGCCGAACGGTGTATGGCCGTTGTCGCTTGGACGGCTCATCATCATGTAGTAGCCGTTGATCTTTCTCGGGAACAGCACGCCGTTACGGTTGAATGGAAGGAATGCGTTCTCAAGCTGAACGAATTTCTTGAAGTCATAGGTGTAAGCAACACCGATGGTCGGGCCGTGATAGCCGTTGCACCAGGTTACATAGTATTTGTCGTCGATTTTGCAGACACGCGGGTCATAACGGTACTCTCTTGTCAGAATCTCCTCGTCAGCGCCCTCAAATTTGATCGGTTCATCCTCGATCTCCCAGTGGATACCGTCTTTACTTCTTCCAACGAAGATGTCCATGCTGATGGAACGGCTGTCGCAGCGGAATACACCTACGTATCCGTCCTCGAACGGTACGACTGCGCTGTTGAAGATACTGTTGGAACGTTTCTGCTCGTAACGGCCGATGATCGGGTTCTGATCATAGCGCCATACCGGCATGTGCTCTCCTGCTGGTTTTTCCTGCCAAGGCATATCCGGCAGATTGTTTCCGATGATTTTACTCATGATTGTTTCCCTCTGTGAAAATTATTTTTTTCTTTCTCTCTTGTCACGCCATACGGACATTTTTGATCTTTCGATCCGATACTTCTATCTTCGTCCATTTCTGCGCAAAAGTCAAGTGTTTTTGTTCACTTTTATGTAAATTTTCGTTTTCTTTGTTACTTTTTATCGTTCATTTATTTTCTATTTGTGTTCATCTTTGTTCACAAATGGATTTTTTCTATTTTTCGTACGGTTTTCTTCCCCGCAGAATGTCGGCATACCAGAATACAATCTCTGAAATGTGGTGCAGATCGCCTTCTTTGCTGATGCTTCTCCAGGACGCTTTATACTTCATAAACCAGGTTTCCAGCCGTCCCGCAAGTGCCGCGCAGGCTGTCTCATCCTTTTCTTTTCCAAGCTCAATGTCACACATTCTCGCGCCCGTCTCATTCCAGATGTCAATCGCTTCCATCGTGAGTTCCAGCACCGGAACCATTGGACGGCAGGATTCTTCCAGAGCACCGGCTGTCTTTTTCAGTTCTTTTTTCAGAGCGCAATTGTTTCCTTTGCAGCTGCACGCTTCGCCTCATCCTGGATTCTCGCGTCAAACAGCGCATTCCGGTTGTTCGGATGACCGAGCACTTTTTCCTCGTAAACGACGTTGGCATCCCACCAGTCAAAGATGGAGCATTCTGCCGTTTTTGCCATATAGGAAACGAATTTTCCGCTCCGGTCGCCGTAGGCCAGACGGGAAATCTGTTCATTCAGCTCCTCAAAGCTGTCGGTATCGTCTCCCCAGGAGAAGACGGCTCCATAGATCATGCCAGGAAGGGAAAAGTCCGGCTGATTGATGTGGCCGCAGTCACCCCAGTCTGTGTTCAGAACACCTTCCGCATGGTATTTTCTCGCATAGCCGCACATCCGTGCGATATTTTTGTAGCTGTTCTCCACCAGGTTCATCCACTGGTTCCAGCCGCCGACCCCAGGACAGAGATACTGTCTTGCACCAGCTTCCGCCATCACTTTTGCCTCATGCTCTCTCTGCTCGGCTGCATAGCCCCAGGTCAGGCAGACGGTTTCCTCTGGCAGCTCTTTGATCAGCTCCGGCTGTGCGCAGATGATATCGCCCCAGAACATCGGCTTTTTGCCTTTTGCCACGAGAAACTCGCAGAGCTCTTTTACATAGTCGATATACAGGCGGTGAACGCCTTTCTCGTCTGCCAGCGGTTTCGATTTTCCTTTTCCAAGGTCGAACGTTTCGTCCGCGCAGATGTTGAATTTATCCGTGGCAAAAAGCGCCATGTACTCCTCGATCATGGCCTTGATCAGCTCGATCGCTCTGCCGCCGGAGACATCCACCGTGTGATGCTGCATCCGGTCCCAGAAGGAAAACGGCTCTTTCCAGCTGTCTGGGAATTCACAGAGGTCGCCATAGCTCTTTGTGGAGAGCAGCATGTACAGATGGCCGAACGTTGCGATCGACGGCACCAATTCGATATGAAGCTTTGCGCAGTACGCATCCAGCTCGCGGATTTCCTCTGCCGTAAGCGGCGTCTCATCGCGCCACATCTCGGAAAGTCCGGAGAACAGATACGTGTGCTCCACATAGAGCTGCAGCTGGTTCAGCTTGTAGTACGCCATGCGGTCTGCCACCTGTTTTAAATAGGAAAGTGTCAGCACACGGCCTCTCGTCTCATCGAGATAATAGCCGCGCACCGGCAGATCCGGCTCATCCTCGATCCGCACGGCAGGAAGCAGTGCACCGTATTCGTGTATCATCTGGCACAGCGTCTGCACACCGTAGAGCACGCCGGCTCCGTCTCCGCCCTGGATGCGGATTTCCTCCTCTGTCACCTGCAGCACATACTGCTGGCTTTTCCTTGTCTCATCCAGTTCCAGTACAATCGCGCCGGTCTCTTTTCTTCCCGGAACGCCGTATCCGATATCGTACTGCATTCCGGTTTCCTTTTTGATTCCCTTCTGCAGCACTTTCGCATACGTATCCCCATTTCCCAGCAGTCTGCCATCCAGTACAATTCTGCCGTCATAGCAGAGTGCATGTTCCCCCGTCAGGAGTTTTACCTCTTTTGGTTTTGGTAAAAATTTCATTTTCCTTCTCCTCTTGTTTTTTGTTTTCTTTGTAACCATAGAACTTTCACTGAACGTTAAGTAACATTTTGAAACCACTTTTCTCTTCTCCCCCATCCTACCATATTTTTTCCACATATTCCACAATAATTTGTAATTTTCTTCAATTTTTTTCAAAATTTCTTCCTGTTCTGCTCTTTTATATGTAAAGTAACTTTTGTTTCCCATTTTCATTCCGGAACAAAATCTGTTTTTTCGGATGAATGCGATCATCGGCTTTACCGCTCTGGCTGCCGCCCACGTCAATCAGCCGGACCAGGTGCAGGAATACCTGAACAAGATTTCCACCTCCGGCCAGCACCTTTTTCCGCCTGAACCAGATTCTGCTGAATCTGCTGAGCAATGCCACGAAATTCACACAGAACGGCAGCACCATCATTGTCCGTATTATTCAGAAACCGTACTATAAAAAAGGGTATGCGCTCTACGAATTCCACGTCCGCGACAACGGCATCGGCATAAGCCGGGAATTCCAGGAGCACCTCTTTGAATCGTTTACACGCGAGGAGACTTCTACGGTCAGCGGCATTCAGGGTACGGGACTTGGCATGGCGATCAACGTCAGCCATATGGTACAGGAAATCGCGATGGAGTTCCTTTCGAACGCCGGATTTTCCGTCAGCCTTGCAGACGACGGCGATGTTGCCGTTGAGACGCTCCGCACCGCAGCGCCGGATCAGTTCGATCTGGTGCTGATGGATATTCAGATGCCGAAACTCGACGGATACTCTGCAACGCGCAGATCCGCACGCTGGACAGCGCCATTGCCAAAGTGCTTGGCTGATTCCCCTTTCTTATCTGCGAACCGTGAATTTTCTCTTACTCGAAAAAGAGGAGAAAAAGTTCACGGCTCCGGCAGATTTTTTCTTGCATTCTTTCGGGGAAGTGTGCTAGAGTGAAGGTATCATATTTTATAAGAGGTGCTTATTTTGGATATTAATTACGAGTTATATAAGGTTTTCTATTACGTTGCCACCACACTCAGTTTTTCCGAGGCCTCCAAGCTGCTTTTTATCTCGCAGTCGGCGGTCAGCCAGTCGATCAAGGTACTGGAGAAAAAGCTTGGAATCACGCTCTTTATCCGCAGTACAAAGCGCGTGCAGTTAACGCCGGAGGGAGAAACGCTGCTGCGCCACGTAGAGCCTGCGATCAACCTGATTGCGCGCGGTGAAGCACAGATTATGGAAGCGGGAACGCTTGGCGGCGGCCAGCTCCGCATCGGCGCGAGCGACACAATCTGCCGCTATTTCCTTGTTCCGTACCTGAACCGTTTCCACCGCTCCTTTCCGAATGTCCACATCAAGGTGACAAACCAGACTTCGACCCAGTGCGTCGATCTGCTGGAATCCGGCCAGGTGGATTTCATCGTGACCAATTATCCAAACTCGCATCTTTCCAGCCGTCTTCACACGATTCCGATTCATTCGTTCCACGATATCTTCATCGCGAACGGCGAATATTACCCGGAACTGGAAAACAGGCCGGTTCACTTAAAAGAGCTGCTGCAGTACCCGATTCTGATGCTCGACCGCAAGAGTACGACGAGTGAGTTCCTGCACAGCCAGTTTCAGCGGTTCCAGCTCGACCTCGTGCCGGAAATTGAGCTTGGCAGCAACGATCTTCTGATCGACCTGGCGAGTATCGGCCTTGGCATCGCGTTTGTGCCGGACTACTGCCTTGTAAAAGAGACGGCGGCTTCCAGCTCGACCTCGTGGAGGAGCTTCCGCCGCGCCAGCTTGTCGTTGCCCACAGCTCCCATCTGCCGATCCCGCAGGCGGCAAAAGAGTTCATGAGCATGCTGGAAAAAGGCGCCGAATAACTTTTTCCGATCTATACGTCAAAAGAGGCAGGATCCTCAAGAAATTTTTCTGGATCCCTGCCTCTTTTTCTGTTTTTATGATCCGTTCTGGATTTACTGCTCGCTGCCGTCTTTCTGCACCGGTTCGGATGCTTCCGCTTTTTCCGGGCTTTCTGCATCCGCTGCTGCCTTTCCGGCTTCTGCTTTCAGATACTCTTTGAGCTCTTCCGGGCTGGAGATCTGAATGTTGCGGTTTACTTTTGCATCGTATGTATCGGCTCTCATGATTTCGGAGAGATCGACACCGGTCGCCTCTTTCATCGACTCAAACAGCTTTGCCATCACCACCGGCACATTGCCCGCTACGGAGCCGATGCCGTTGTCTTCGCTTCCGCCGCCGATGATCGTAATCTTGTCGATCTGGCTGAGCGGCTCTGCGATCTTTCCGGCGATCTCTGGCAGAACCTTGATCATCATCTCTGCCATTGCGGCTTTGTTGTAGCGCTGGTAAGCCTCAGCTTTCTTCTCCATACCTTCGGCCTCTGCAAGTGCCTGGCACGGATGGATGCGGCTTCCGCCTCACCTTTTGCCTTGATACCGAGTGCTTCCTGCTCCATCGCATAGCGCTGGGCTTCTGCCTGGCTTTCTTTGCCTCCGCCTCGCGGATTTTTTCGAACTGGTCTGCCTCTGCGTCTTTCTGACGGCGGTACAAATCTGCCTCTGCCTGCTGCTGTTTTGCGTAACGCTCGGCCTCGGCTTTCTTCTTGACTTCTGCCTCGAGGGATTTCTCGGTTACTTCTACTTCTCTGGCACGGAGCTCAACCTCGCGCTCCTGACGGGCGATGTTCGCATTCGCGGAAGTGATTTCCAGCTCTTTTCTCTGCTGCTCTTCCTGAATCTTGTACGCTGCATCTGCCTCTGCCTTTTTGATATCGGACTCTTTTTTCAGCTCTGCCGACTTGATTGCCAGATCGTTGTTTTTCTTTGCGATCTCAGTCTCGGCAAGAACGCGCTCATCGTTCGCCTCTTTATTTGCACGCGCCTGGGCAATTTTGATTTCTTTCTCGGAATTGGCACGGGCGATCGCCGCAGATTTCTTGATTTTTACGATATTGTCGATACCGAGGTTTTCAATGACCTGATTGGAATCAACGAAATTCTGTACGTTGAAGCTGATGATGTCAAGTCCCATCGCAGCCAGGTCCGGTTCTGCATTTTCTTTGACCAGCTCCGCAAACTTCTGGCGGTCGGAAACCATCTCTTCCAGACGCATCTTTCCAACGATCTCACGCATGTTTCCTTCAAGGACTTCTCTTGCAACCTTGGCAATATATTCGCTGTCGCGGTTCAGGAAGTTCTGGGATGCTTTCTGGAGCTTCTGCGGTTCGTCCCCGACTTTGATGTTGACGGCTGCATCCACCTGAATATTGATGTAGTCAGCGGTCGGCACGGCGTCGCTCGTCTTCACATCAATCGCTACCAGCTTCAGACTCAGCTTGTCCAGCCGCTCAAAGAATGGGAGCTTGATGCCGGCTTTACCGATCAGGATCCGCTGGCCTTTTTTGAAACCGGAAATAATAAATGCGGTATCCGGCGGCGCCTTCACATAACCGCTCGCCAGAATGGCAAGAATGATCACCACAACGGCGATCACGGCAATCATGGTTGCATGTTCGAATACAAATTCCATCTTGTTTCCTCCCTTTTTTCTGCGGATGCTTTTCGCTCCGCGTTCTGCTTTTGTGTCTGTGTTATTTTCACTATAGCATTTTTTGCGGGATAGATACAACTGCATTATTATTACGATTTTGTAAGATTTCTGTTCGGGCAAAAACAATCCGCTGGAGCAGATTCTGATATGCCTTGCAACAAAAAAACGAAGGAGCTTCTTTTTACAGAAACTTCTTCGCCTTTCCTTTTTTTCACTGATCCTGCTCTTATGCTCTTTCGACAATCTTCTCCAGCGCTTTTGTGATCGCTGCTTTCAGCTCCGTCTGATCTGCCGGTGTCTTGACGGCCAGCTGACGGATCAGTGCTGTTACGTGATCGTCTCCAACCTCACCAAGCTCGTAACGGCCGCGGTTTTTACGTCTACATCGTCTACTTCCAGAAGAGAAGTCAGAATATTAACAGAACCATCATTTCTCGAAGCTGCACAGGCTTTTGCAAGCGCTACCTGCGTTGTCTTGTCCGAATCCAGATACTGTTTTCTTAATTTGTCCCATTTTCCTTTTTCCACCATTTTTTTCAGCTTGTCTTCCGATGCCTCTTTTGAACCAAACATTGTAAATCCTTCTTTCTTTTTGCTCTTATTTTTGGTGGATGCAGCAACTGCCGCGGCGAATCAAAAAGGTTCGTAGTGTTTTTGCTGTCGTCCCTGTCATGTCCGCCACATTGTAACCATGCTCTCGTCCATAACAGAAATTATACTCCTTTTCTTCTGGTTTTTGAACAGAAATACTATAAAGTTTTTATAAAAATTGTTACTTTTTTCACATTTTTTTCTTGTTGTTCTGCTTTTTATTTCAGATATCCCGTATATTCCGCCGTATGCAGCAGTTTATTGGCGTTTTCCACGCGCTCTTTGGTCGGCGGATTGATGCCTTCGAGTTTGTATGGGATTCCTAAGGTTTCCCATTTGAATACGCCGAGGGTGTGGTATGGGAGAACCTCTACGCGCTGTACGTTGTGCAGGCTGTGTAAAAACTCATCGAGGCGAATCAGGTATTCATCGTAGTCGCTGCGTTCCGGGACGAGGACGTGGCGGATCCAGACTGGTTTGCCGATCTCGTCAAGGTAGCGCGCCAGGTCGAGGATGTTCTCGTTGGTGCAGCCGGTCAGCTCTCTGTGCGCCTTGTCGTCAATCAACTTGATATCGAGCAGCAGCAGGTCGGTGTATTTCATCAGCTCATTAAATTTGCTGAAATACGGCTCCTCTCTTGTGAACGGATTTCCACTGGTATCCAGCGTTGTGTGAACGCCGTTCTTTTTTGCCTTGCGGAACAGCTCGATCAGGAAGTCGATCTGCAGCAGCGGTTCTCCGCCGCTCACGGTAATGCCGCCTTTTTCTCCCCAATAGTTTTTATAGCGGAGCGCTTTTTTCAGCACCTCGTCTGCGGTCTGCCAGTCGGCATCTTTTGTTGTCCAGGTATCCGGGTTGTGGCAGAACTGGCAGCGCATGTTGCAGCCCTTCACAAAAATCACGTAGCGTACGCCAGGTCCGTCGACGGAACCGAAGCTCTCGATCGAATGGATCGCGCCTTTACCGGGCCATTGTTGTTCTGATTCATTTCACTCATATTTTTTCCTCTTCTTTCCAACTTACTATCTTTCTATTTTTCTGTATTTTCCGGTCAAATTTCAAGGTTCTGCTTGATTATACGGAAATCCGCGGTTCTTTTCAAGGCTTTTCCATGTACAAAATCGAACACATGGCAGGATAAAAATTTGGTTTACTATATTGCATTATGATATAGTCTGTGTTATGATCTACTCAACAAGGAGGTGTTCATATGAATCCACAACTCAAAAAGGGCGTCCTAGAGCTCTGTGTCCTCTCCCAGCTGACAAAAGAGGACAAATACGGCTATGAGCTGACAGACGCTATTTCCCGCGAAATGTCCATCGCCGCAGGAACGCTCTATATGATTTTAAAACGACTCAAGGAAGCCGGTTACGTGGAAACGTATCTACAGGAATCCGCATCCGGCCCTGCCCGGAAATATTACCATCTGACTGAAGCAGGAACAGCTTATCAGCAGGAGAAAAAACAGGAATGGCTGGATTTCACCCAGCAGATCAACCGACTGATTTCAGATGAAACGATCTGACGATAGAAAGGAAAATCATGATGAATACAACGTATGAAACTTATATGAATGCATTGAAACAGGGCCTTGCATCCTTTGATTCTGCCGCCGCAGAGGAAATTTTAAACGATTTCGAATCCCATTTCGCCGACGCCCGCAGCCAGGGTCTCTCCGATGAGGAAATCTGTGCGGAACTCGGCAATGTCGACGATGTCCTCGAATTTTTCCGTCAGGAATATGCCACAACGGAGCAGCCTGTTGCAAACGTGCTGCCACAGGAGAAAATCCACTCCAATTCTGAAGAAACACATCCGAACTACCCGTACGCCCCTTCCACCGCCATCACCGCTATGGAAATCTCCCTGCGGAACGCTTCTGCCGACTTTGCTCCGGGCACTTCCGCTTCGGTTGAGTTTGACTTTTCCGGCGACTTCGATCCGGACCGCTTCGAAGCAGGCATTGAGGGCAATACGTTCTGTCTGCGAGAGAAAAAGCTCATCCCTTCCGTATTCTGGAAACATCTTTTCTGCAATAATCACCAGAAAGAGGTGTTCTCCTTCCAGGTGCCGTCCACCGTACAGAAGCTGACGCTCCGCTCTTTGAACGGCGCGACCGGGCTTGATACCCTCTCCCTTACTACGCTCGAAATTTCCGCCACAAACGGAAAAATCACCGGCGATTCCCTTTCCGCATCCAGCTGCCGCATACAGGCTGCGAACGGAAAGATCGTCCTGACCCGTCTGCGCACAGACAGCTCGATGTTTCCGCCACAAACGGCAGACTTGAAATCACCGGCGGCTGCTCCCGCGCATCCTTAAACAGTGTCAACGGCAAAGTCCTCTTCGAGGGAACCTGTTCCGAGTACCTGACAGCAAAATCCGTCAACGGTTCCGTGAAACTCCATCTCCCGCACGACCTTGCCGATGCGTCCATTCATGCATCCACGACAACCGGAAAAATCCGCCTCATCTCCAATGGAAGAACGGAATCCTACACAAAAACATTCACCCGCTCCGGTATTTCTGCCTTCACCATTCAGGCAAGTACCGTCAACGGAAATGTCCTGCTCTCTGACTTGCCGGCAGAAAACTGACAAAAAAGAATGGACTGGATAAAATGTTTTTCTTTAGTCGACTGATATGTAAGAAGAACACTGACTACAAAATCAGTGTCCTTCTTTCTTCCTTTACATATATTTCATAATAGTCGGCAATAATACATTCATATCTATTGGTTTTGCAACATGATCATTCATGCCACTTGCCAAAGCCATCTTCTTATCTTCTTCAAACGCATTTGCTGTCATTGCAACAATTGGAATCTGCGATTTGTTACCGTCTTTCAGTTCTCGAATTCTCCTGGATGCTTCATATCCGTTCATAATCGGCATCTGAATATCCATCAGAATCAGACTGTAGTAATTTTGCTTTGCTTTGTTAAACATATCAATACATGCAACGCCGTTCTCCGCTCTTTCTATCATGATTCCCTCTTCCGTCAAAAGTTCCGTTGCAATTTCTGCGTTCAAGTCATTATCTTCTACCAGAAGAACCCTTTTTCCTTCCAGTTTTTTGATATTCAACTGACCGTCTGCATGTTTCGGATTCCTTTCTTCCGCATTTGCTATTTTTAATGGAAGCGTGATTGTAAAAGTAGAACCTGCTCCCGGTTTGCTCTGAACTGTGATCTTGCCATTCATTAAATCCACCAGTTTCTTCACGATTCCCATGCCAAGTCCGCTACCTTCTATTCCGCTGTCTGACGAAGATCGTTCCTGTGAAAATGATTCAAAAATATGTTTTTGGAATTCTTCTGACATTCCGATTCCGTTGTCTGCTATGATAAGCTCTAATACACTCCAACCTTCTTTTTCGCCGGGATATTGGTTCAATGTACAGCTTATGTTACCGCCTTCACCCGTGTATTTCACAGCATTACTCAAAATGTTAATCGTAATTTCAGATGATCTTGCATCATCCATATGCAGGTATGGATATCGAATGTTCTTATTGACTTTCAGTGTTTGATGTTTTTCTTCTATCGGTTTTCTAAACATATCAATACATAAATCAAAGTTTTTAGAAACATCTGTTATTGTTTCATCCAGCGTTGCTTGGTTGTTTTCGATTCGTGCTAATTCAAGAATGTTATCAATCAAATGCAGCATTTTCTTTCCGCACAATAATATTTTTTCAAAGTAATCCTCTAATATAGTTGGCTCCTTTAAATGTTTCTCTCCCAATTCTGCATATCCAATGATTGCATTCATAGGGGTACGAATATCATGAGACATATTAAATAGAAATGTTGATTTTGCTTTGTTAGCTGAATCGGCCAGTCTTGCAGCTTCCTGCAACAGTTTTTGCTGTTTCTGCTCATTTTCTTTTTGCTTCTTATATACAGAATATCCACAGGTACATAATATTACCAAAATACACGCTGTAATGCATCCCAGTACAATACTTAACTTATTCGTCTTCTCAACCATTCCATACGCTTTCTGCATATCCATTTCTATGCAGAAAGCACCTATCACTTCATTAGATTCATCTTCCGCTGTCACAGGATAACAGGCTGTAAAAATAGGTCCCCATGTTGTATCAACAATATCCTGAGAATATACTGTTTTTCCAGAAAGTGCTTTTTCTATATAAGGAACCATCTCCTTTTCAATCGGATCTCCTGGATGTCTGACGTCACCAGCCGATGGATCCAGTCCGTCTACAACGTAAATCAATCTACCGTCTTCATTTCTGGTTGCTGTGTAAATATATCTCGTAGAATTCAGCGTTCTGATTTCATTCATATATGTCGACATATTCTTGAATAGTTCTGTATTCTCATCAGCTTTACTTTTTATTTCATTAAAATCTTTTCGTCCCAGTCTGTTATTTACCAGCTTATGAACCGCATCTGCACTGGAAATATCTCGTTCAATTTCTGTTTTCAGAGCAGTTTTGGTATATGCTTGTTGTAAAATAAAAGTATATGCAACAACAGCCAAAATCACCATTGCCAGAAGGAATACCAACCGTCCCTCAAAAATTTTCCAATGATTTACCGGATTTTGATCTTTTCTTTTTGTTTTATATAGTTATTTTTCATCATCGTATTTCACATGCCTTTTATCTAATTTTAATTTAATACAAAAACGTCTCAACTCTTCACGTATTTTGCAAACATGGGTTACATTTCCAGACTCATCCCTTTTTTTACAGTAAAAAGCATCCTGTGCCAACTGCCATCACACATACGGTATTCTGTGGAAATGCATTCTTCCGCCTTCAATCTTGCTGAAAGTGTAGAGATATCCAGAAATGGACGGATCAGCGAGCGGTATTCAGATGCAGCCATTGTATCACAAAACTGATACAGTTTCTGTTCTGTCATAACAAAATCCTCTCTCTATGTTTCCTGTCTGCTTATCCCATGCAACTGGAAGGCTCCTGATTGCTGCGGTTGCCTCATAATCATTCATGACAGGCATTTTGCTTTCTCAACTCTTCGCTTATGGTCTGCTTAATTTTTTCATCATCCAACGGCTTTGCAAGATGTGCGTTCATTCCTGCTTCCATACACCTTTCGGCATCTTCCTGAATGCATTTGCAGTCATAGCAATGATAGGAATTGTTTTTGCATCCTGCCGATCCAGAGCTCTTATTGTTCTTGCAGCTGTAAGACCATCCATCACCGGCATCATAACATCCATTAAAATAACATCGTATGTTCCCGGTTCGGAAGCTTCAAAATGCTGAACAGCTTCTAACCCATTGTTCACTGTTTCTACTTTAGCTCCATTTTCCGTCAGCATAAATTCTGCTATTTCCACATTCAGCTCATTATCTTCAACCAGCAATACCCGGATATCTGATATATCTGCATCAAAATCTTCTTTTTCTTCTGGCCGTGCATTCGTATCAATTTTAAATGGAAGTATTACAGTAAAACAACTTCCTTCACCAAGCTTGCTTTCAACTGTTATGGTTCCGCCCATCTTTTCTACAAGTTGTTTCACAATAGGCATTCCCAGACCTGTCCCATTATAATCAGAACGTGGGGAATTATCTGCCTGTACAAATGGAGTAAACAATTCATTTTTTATAAATTCTTCTGACATTCCAATTCCATTATCTTTTATTTTAAATTCACATGTCATGTGATCTTCTGATCTTTCAATCGTTCTCATACTCATGTAAATAAAACCATTCACCTTATTGTACTTCATACTGTTTGTAAACAGATTCATCAATATTTTTTTCAGATGAACTGCATTGCTCCAAACATATATACCACTGTAATCATCATGTTCTCCTATAACATGAAGTCCTTTTTCTTCTGCCTGAAAGTATAGCGACTCCGTAATTTCTTTACATACCTGATCCAGATTGATGGATTCATCACTAAAAACCACGGTATTCGATTCTAACTTTGCCATATCCAAAACATCATTTACCAATGATAATAGCAGTTTCGAAGACTCATTTATTTTATTCAGGCAATCTTTTGTCCGCTCACCATCATTTCCGCTTTTTTCAAGAATTGTAAGCATGCCCATAATGCCATTGATCGGTGTCCTGATGTCATGAGACATGTTATTTAAAAAGGAAGTCTTAGCCTTATTGGCACTCTGTGCTTCTACAAGTGCATTTTGTAATTCCTGCTGTTTTTCTTCAAGCTCCTGATTCAGCTTCAATGCCTGCTCAGCAGACTTCTTGGCTTTTTCTTCCGCACGTTTTGATTTTTTCAAAGAATCAAGAATTATACACAGGACAACAAAAATAGAGATTCCAACTATGAGTGAGACAGCCAGTAAATTGTCCTGAATAAAATCCTTCGCTGTAACTTTTCGTGAAGAAGCATTATACGAAACTACTGCACCTGAAAATTGAGTTGTAGGCATAGATGTCAGTGTTTTATTCAGAATGGACAAAAGAACCGGTTCTCCCTGCTGAACAGCAAATGGAACATCAGCTTCTTTTGTCAGGAAAACACTATGAAGCTTATTATTTTTCAAATAGTCTGAAACAGTACCTGAATTGCTTACAATACAATCTGCCTCCCCTTTCTGCATTGCTTTTACTGCTGGATCTGATGTCTCATATTCCATAACCTCCCATTGTGGATAATTGTATGAAAGATATGCTTTCAATACAAAATTATCTTTTTCAACGGCAACTATATTCTCTTTATTTCATCAAAAGAATCCTTTGCCGTAATTGCTGCCATATTGAGAGTCAATAGCGTATCCGACAAAGCAAATCCATTTGTTTCTGCAAAGTATGGATTCTGGTTTGCATGAAAAATCAGGTCTATTTTTCCATCCTGCAATGCCTGAAGCAGTTCACTTCTTGTATCATATCCATTTAATTCAAATTCCAGAGTCTGACCTTGCAGACAATTTTCTGCAAGATCCACATAATCTGTGATAACACCTGTCAATTTACCTGTTGATGGATCTACACTGCTGATACCTCCATCCTGATTCAGATACCCAATCCTGAGTGCACCATGCCGTCCAAGCCACTCCCTTTCTTCTTTTGAAAGAAAGGAGCTGCTCTGTGCAGAAAGATAACGCCTGTAGAGATCATCTGTGTAAAATGGGTTGTCATCCTTGATTCTGCGCATAGCACTATCCAGTGCTTCTTTGATATCCGGACGTTCTGGATTTATAGCGAAATAGATTTCTGTCTCTCCAATACTTGTAAGCGGTGAAATATCCGATTCTTCAACGGGATTCTTCTACCGAAACGAAGCAGTCAATTTCATGTTTCGACAGTTTGTCCATTAATTTCTGTGGTTGTAGAAACATTGATATGCTTCGTATGCAGACCATATTTTGATTCCCATTCATTAAGCACATCCTCCACTATATTATCTTTAGACACACCAATATTTTTTCCCTCAAAAGAATCCAAATTTCCTGCTGTAAGATCCATATTGGATGCATCCGTATAGATGTAATATTTCTCTTCCCCCATAGGCATATCGGAAAAAAGCATATTTTCAGCACGTTCGTCTGTATAGGAAATGCCACCAAGAATATCAATCTCTCCATTTTCCAACTGTGTAAAGCAGTTTTTCCAATCACTTGTTATGTATTTATATGTCCATCCTGCATAACCTGCAATATCTTGAAGATACTCATAACCATAGCCGCTTCTTTCTCCCTTTTCATTGACGGTATTATAAGTTTCTTCAAAAGATCCTACCCGGATAACATTGTCAGAGTTTTCTTTGGCAAATGTAGGAACGGATAAAACAATAAAACATATAATTGTGCAAAATATAATGTAACAAAATTTGAAATTCATTATATTCTGTACTAATTTGCACTTCTTCATCTTTCTCCCCTCCTCTAGGCTACAGTTGCTTGCTTCCAGATTTTAATTTTACATTCATTAATGTTCAATACCCCCACAACATTTTTATAAATATCTTTGCGACAGCTTCTGCTGTACTTTTACTATAATTATACTCTACAGCCAACTTGTGTCAATTTACTAACAGACGGTCAAAGGAAAGATTCTGACACACCCCTTTCAATGTGTGCGCACTGCGGAAAGCATCTTCATAATTTTTATTTTCCAATGCCTGTTTTAACTGTAGATAACTCTGGTCTTCAAGGAACTTTAATGTAAATCTCTGAATCAGTGCTTCGCTGTGAAGGCGTCCCAAAACAGCCTCATAATTTCCTCCGATAGCTTTATAGCACTCCTGCATTGTCATCTTTTAGCCCTCCTGTCAATTGTATTCCACTAATTCATGAACCTCTGCTAATCATTATGAACATACCTTAAAATCGTTTTTATAACTTCCTCAATCACAATCGGCTTTGACAAATGTGCGTTCATTCCTGCATCCAGTGATGCCTGAACATCTTCTGCAAATGAATTGGCTGTCATTGCTATAATAGGAATGTTTTTTCCATCCGGTCTGTCATTCATTGCCCTGATTGCTTTTGTCGCTTCATAACCATTCATTTCAGGCATCATGATATCCATCAGGATTACATCAAATGTGCCTTCCGGATGATTTCTGAAAATCTCAACAGCATTCTTTCCATCCACAGCTCTTTCTACATTCATCCCGAACTCTTCCAACTGCACGGCAGCAATCTCTGCATTCAGTTCATTATCCTCTGCAAGAAGGACATTCACACCTGTAAGATTTACCTTTTCAGAAAAACCTGTGTCTGACTTATTACATTCCTTATCTGTAATTTCCAAAGGAATATCCACAGTAAATGTGGTTCCCTCATGCTTTTTACTCTGCACGGAAATGGTTCCACCCATCATATCTACATACTTCTTTACGATAGCCATCCCCAGTCCAACTCCATGGTACTGCGTTCTCACATCGGAATCTTCCTGTGCAAATTCCTCAAAAACTTCTTTTGTAAATTCCTCACTCATGCCAATACCAGTGTCCGAAATGCGGTAACGCATATTTATATATCCATCCCCGCCCTTCTCCTGACACCGGGCTTCAAATGTAATCATTCCTCCATCCGGAGTGTATTTTACGGCATTGCTCAGAATATTGACCAGCACATCGCGCAGGCGTGCAGGATCCGCAAGTACATTCGGAATCTTTGCATCTTCACGCTGAATCTTAAAGTTGATATCCCTGTTCGTAAGAAAGCCTTTTATAATATCCAATGCAGAATCTGTAATGTTTTTCACATCCGCCGGTACCGGATTGTATTTCACTTTTCCACTTTCGATGCGGGTCAGATCTAATACATCATTGATCAGCGACAGTAAATGCTCTGAGCTTTCGTCAATCTTTTCCAGACAATTTTTCACTTCGTCTGACGGATTGTTTTTCATTGCAATACCGGTAAATCCTATGATTGCATTCATCGGTGTCCTCATATCATGGGACATATGTGACAGAAATGCTGTTTTTGCCTTGTTTGCAGCCTGTGCATGCTCTGCCAGTTCCGCCATTTCCTCAGCTTTCTTCTGGGCCGCCTTCTGAGCTTTTTTTCTTGCACTGAGACGCACTATTGTCGCAGTCATAATAGTCAGCAGCCATCCAAAAATAAGAAGAACCAAAACAGTAACAACAGGATGCAGACGGATCCAGTCAACAAATGTCAGCTCTGTTGCTTTGTATGTGGTATACTGTGCTGCAAGATCTTCAACAAGATTTTTGGGCATGGCATACATTGCTTTCGTCAGAATACCAGCCAGCGCATGGTTCTCAGTTGATGAAATTACCATGCGGTAGGTGAATGTAGGCTGTTCCAGCAGAGTATATGTCATGGTGCCCGTAGTGTCACTGTTCACAAACGCCTGTGCCATGTAATAGTAGACGAAGGCAGCATCTGCTTTACCCTTACGGACAGCTTCCATCATTTCCTGTCGGGTACTGCACATCAGTTTTTCTGCACCGGGTGCCATTGCATCTTCAATTGAATTTGATGCTGTCTGGTCAACAGTAGTAACAACATTAATTTTTCCATCAAAGTCACGCCGTGTCACCCTTGCCAGCTGCATCGTAATGAAAGGTGCAGTAATCCCCCATTTTTTCGTCTCAGCATAGTTATCTGTTTCCAGGCGTGCATCGATGCTCATATCTGTGGTTTCCTTATTTTTCTGATAGGCAATATACTCATCTCTGGTGGCAGGTGTAAGAAACTCATAGGAAATCCCGGCATAGTCTGCAATTTTCCGGAAGTAATCCGGGATAATACCCTTCATCTCACCATTTTCATTATAAGAATATGGATAACGGGTCGGATCACACAGAACATGAAGCGGGTTGTCCTTGGAATATTGTGCAATAATACTTTTTTCTTGCTCCGTATATTCCAGATTCTTATTTTCTATGCTTTCATAATTTTTATTGTAAAGCGTCGTTTTCCAGTCACCCTCAACCGCATTCATCTGATCGATCGCATAATTGATCTCATTCAGCAATTCTGTATTGCCCTTTTTAACAATGACATAGAAATCGCTGCTGCCAAATTTATCCACGATTCGCTCATTGTTTGTTTTTCTCAGAGAACTGGTAACAATCGCATCAACTTTTTCGCTCTGAAGGGCTTCCTCCATCTCTGCGGTCGTATCAAAATAAGATGGAACATATGTAAATTCTTTGTTGTCTGCAAAATCCGCAAACTCTTCATTCCGGGTGTTTCCGTTCAAAAGCGCCACACGCATACCGTTGTAAGTGCTGTAATCGCCGTCCACAATCGTGCTGTTGTCACTGCGGACGGTCAGCATCCCATAATTGGTTCCGATCGGACGTGAAAAATCAAACTTTTCTTCTCTGTCCGGTGTTTTGCGGGCAGATGTTACCATGTCAATCTCGCCATCTTCAAGCATCTGCTGCATATCATCCCAGCTCTTATCATATCCGACATATTCGTAATCTACATCCCAATAACGGGCCATCAGCCGAAGAAAATCATAGCCATACCCACTGCGGTTGCCTTCTTCATCCATCACATGATAACCATCCATGGCAAAGAAACCGACTTTGACAGTTTCATGCTGCGAACTGTCCTCGGCTGCATATGCAGTCTGGGGAGAAAATATCATACACACGCATACAAAAACCAGTAATACTGCCACATATTTCTTTGCTCTCGAAATCATATTAAATCTCCTGTCTGTCTGTCAAATATATTTCTCTATACATCTCCTTGTCAACCTCCTGGTTTATTCAAGTCGAACGCACGTGAGACTTGGTGCGTGATTCTGTCAGCGAAAGCTGACATATTCTTCTCAGAATCACTGCACATCTACACTTCGTTCCGGTCGGTGCAAACCGCCCCGGAACCTTCCGCTTTAAACATCCGGATCCGGGGCAATTCTCTATCACTATAAAACTTCTTTTATTATCTTTTTTGCATCTCCGACAAAAGAAATATGTTTTTATTCTACCGTTACAGATTTTGCAAGGTTTCTCGGCTTATCCACATCAAGGCCTTTTGCAACACTGACATAATATCCCAACAGCTGCAGCGGAATAATCGCCAGACTGGTGGCAAAATGCGGATCTGTCTTCGGCATATATACGGTGAAGTCCGCAGTATCTTCGATATTATAATTTCCAAATGTAGTTAAGCCCATCAGGTAAGCGCCACGCTCTTGCACTCTACCATGTTGCTGACTTGTTTTTTCATACAGGGATGGCTGAGTGAGAACGCCGATCACCAGTGTACCGTCTTCGATCAAGGAGATAGTTCCGTGTTTCAGCTCACCTGCTGCATATGCCTCAGAATGGATGTAACTGATTTCTTTCATCTTCAGGCTGCCTTCCAAACAGATTGCATAATCAATGCCACGACCGATGAAGAATACATCTTTTGCATTCGCCTGTTTAGATGCGAACCACTGGATGCGTTCTTTGTCATCGATGATTCTCTGGATCTTATCCGGCAGAGTTTCAAGTTCTTTAATATATGCCGCGTACTGTTCCTCGGAAATCGTACCTTTTACTTTTGCAAACTGAATAGCCAGCGCATAGGACGCAATCAGCTGTGTACTGTATGCTTTTGTTGTTGCAACAGAGATCTCCGGACCTGCAAGTGTATAGAAGACATTGTCTGCTTCACGCGCAATAGAGGAACCAACCACATTCACAATGCCAAGTGTACGGATGTTGTTTTCTTTGCAGAGACGCAGTGCTGCAAGACTGTCTGCAGTCTCACCGGACTGGCTGATAATGATTGCCAGCGCTTTCGGATTCAGAATCGGATTTCTGTAACGGAATTCGGATGCCAGCTCAACACGAACTGGAACACGAACCATATCTTCAAATACATACTGTGCAGCCATTCCCACATGATATGCAGAACCACATGCGATAATATAAATCTGGTCAATGTCCTGAATATTTTCATCTGTAAGTCCGATTTCAGAAAGATCGATCTGTCCGTCTTTCACAACAGAACTCAAAGTGTCCTGAACTGCTTTCGGCTGCTCGTGGATCTCTTTCATCATGAAATGCTCGAAACCGGCTTTTTCTGCTGCTTCTGCATCCCACTCGATTGTTTTCATCTGTTTCTGGATTTCTTCACCATCCAGGTTATAGAATGTGATCTCACCTTTACGAACGCGGGCCATCTCCAGGTTTCCGATATAATATACATTTCTTGTATATTTCAGAATAGCCGGAACATCAGATGCAACGTAAGACTCTCCATCAGAAACACCCAGAATCATCGGGCTGTCTTTACGAGCTACATAGATTTCTTCCGGATAATCTTTAAACATGATCGCAAGTGCATAAGAACCACGGATACGGACCATTGCATGATTGATCGCATCGACCGGTGTTCCCTCGTATTTTTTGTAATAATAATCCACCAGTTTCACAGCAACTTCTGTATCGGTCTCAGAATAAAATGCATAACCTTTGCGAAGAAGTTTATCCTTCAGCTCCTGATAGTTCTCAATGATTCCGTTATGAACTGCAACAACATTTCCATCATACTTACATGTGGGTGTGGCATTGTTCTCAGATGGTTCGCCGTTGAGTTCGCCCATCTGGTATGTCCGATACCACATGATACCC
>ENA-OQMZ01000016-OQMZ01000016.1-human-gut-metagenome-genome-assembly--contig:-NODE-16-length-57017-cov-5.605291_pt1 | contig 57017 bp, 63 predicted proteins | sample MGYA00242621_ERZ504862 | MGnify/ENA primary metagenome ERZ504862 (study PRJEB26092, sample SAMD00036393) | human gut metagenome | host: Homo sapiens | study: EMG produced TPA metagenomics assembly of...
CCAGCACGCGCGCCGCCCGCCTCGCCGCCGCCCGGACCCATATCGATCACGTAATCCGCGTTCGCGATCACATCGAGGTCGTGTTCGATCACCACCACCGTCGCTCCGGAACCCACCAACGAGTCGAACACCCGCAGCAGCACCCGCACATCCAAAGGGTGCAGGCCGATTGTCGGTTCATCGAACACAAACATCGAGCCGGACTGCCCGCGTCCCATCTCGCTGGCCAGCTTCAGCCGCTGCGCCTCGCCGCCGGACAACGCCGGAGTCGGCTCGCCAAGCGTCAGATACCCCAGACCGAGCCTGTGCAGCGTGGCCAGCTTCGAGCGCACGGGGCGCAGCGAATCCAACAGTGGCGCCGCGTCGTCGACGTTCATCGCCAAGAGCTCCGGCAGCGAGCGCGCGACGCCATCCGCGCATTCCAGACGGATGCCATCGGCCGCATCCGCATAACGCGTCCCCCGGCAGTCGGGACATTCGACATCGACGTCGGGAAGAAACTGAACGTCCAACGAGATCGAACCGGTGCCATCGCAGGTGGAGCAACGCAATCCGCCCGTATTGTACGAAAACGCGCCGGGCCCGAGGCCACGTTCGCGGGCACCATCGGTCTTCGCGAACGCCCGGCGCAGATCATCGTGGATGCCGCAATACGTGGCCACGGTCGAACGTATGTTTGAACCAATTGGGGTGGCGTCGATCAACTCCACCTTCGAAACGCCCTCCGCGTCAATCGAACGGGCCGAAGCGGGCAACGCGGTTCCGCCGATGGACGAACGCAACGCGGGAACCAGTGTCTCCAATACCATCGTCGTCTTTCCGGAACCCGACACGCCGGTGACCACAGTGAGCTGGCCGCGCGGAACATCCACCGATAACGGATGCACCGTATGCACGGTATTCGTCTCCAAATGAATCCGTCCCTTGGCGAACATCGCATCCAAGTCAATAATCGGCCGCACCCGCTCGTGTATTTTGCCGCCATCACGCAGAAAAGGCGCGATCCGGGAGCCGGGCGCCGTCACAACGTCCGCTACCGAGCCTTGGGCGATCACATGACCGCCTTCGGCACCGGCCATCGGCCCCATCTCCACCAGATGGTCCACCGATGCGAGCACGCGCGTGTCATGGTCGACCACCACCACCGAATTACCGTCGGCCACCAGATCGCGCATCACACCCAATAGACCATCCACATTCGCCGGATGCAGGCCGATCGACGGCTCGTCCAGCACATACAGCACGCCCGTGGTGCGATTGCGCACCGAACGCGCCAACTGCACACGCTGCCGCTCGCCGGTGGACAACGTCGCGCCGCGCGGTCGAGCGACAGATATCCCAATCCGAGTTCCATGAGCCGTTTGGCCGTGTCCTCGAACGATTCGCGGATGGCCGAGGCCATCGGCCGCATCTCGCGCGGCAGCGACGCCGGCACCGAATGCATCCAGCGCAATACCTCGTCAAGCGTCATCGCCGTGGCCTGCGCCAGGTCGATGCCGAGAATCCGTGGCTGGCGGGCCTGTCGCGAAAGCCGCGTGCCCAAGCAGTCGGGGCATGGCCCCTCGCTGAGGAACCGCGACACGCGTTTGAGGCCCTTCTCGTCCTTCGCCTTGGCGAGCGCGTTCTCCACGGTGTATACGGCGTTGTAGTAGGTGAAATCAAGCTCGGCGAAATCGTCGCCCTTCTTTGGCTTGTACAGGATATGCTTCTTGACGGCCGGGCCGTTGAACACGATATCCCGTTCGGCGTCGGTCAGCTGGTCGAATGGAACGTCCGTGCGCACGCCCATCGCGCCGCACACCTGCTTCATCAGATCCCACATCAACGAACCCCAGGGCAGCACGGCTCCGTCATCGATGCTTTTCGTCTCGTCGGGTACCAGCGACTCCCGGTCGACCGTGCGCACGATGCCCGTTCCCGAACAGGTTGGGCATGCGCCGGCGGAATTGAACGCCAGCTGCTCGGCGGATGGCGGATGCATGAGTCGGCCGCAGGACACGCATCGAATGGGCAGCTCGGCGGCGACGTTCATCGTGGGAGCGTTGCGTGCGCCGCAATGCTCGCAGACATGCGAGGCGCAACGCGAGAACAACAGACGCAGACCGTTGAGCAACTCCGTCATCGTGCCGAACGTGGAGCGCACGCCGGGCACCGAAGGCCGTTGATGCAAGGCGAGCGCCGCGGGCACATGCCGTACGGCGTCCACCTGAGCGCGGCTTGCTTGGGTGAGACGACGTCTGGTATACGTCGACAAAGCCTCCAGATAGCGTCGTGACCCCTCCGCGTATAGCACACCTAAAGCGAGAGAGCTCTTTCCGGACCCAGAGATACCGGCGATACCGACTAATTTGTTCAACGGAATGTCGACGTCGACATTCTTGAGATTATGCACGCAGGCACCGCGTACTTCGATGCAAGACGGTGGGAAAGCTCCAGATGATTGTTCCATACCTGCTTACATTACCTGTGTGGCGGAAAACGCGTGGGCAGGGGAGTCTTATCCGTCATGGCATTGCAGCATGTGGCACTGATCCATATATTCGAGCACAACGGATTCGCGGTTGTCGTCAGCGTGCGTGGATCGGGAGACGATGTGGCGGAATGCGGAGAAATAGATTGGCAAAAGAAGGAATCATGTGCATCGTATATATCAATGGGAAGAAGTTCGCTGAGGAACAGGACCGAATTCTGTTCCTCAGCGTGGGGCGGGTTGCGGGCGAATGCCCGGAACATCCGCGCAAGGTGCTGATGGCTCGTCCGCCGTGTCAGCGTGTTGAACGATGTGTCATTGCCGTTCAGCGTGATGATAAGGCGTTGGCGCTCTTGCCTTTCGTGGCGAGCGTCACGGCGATGATGGACGCGAGAGCGACGGCGTACAGTACGGTGATGATCGGGATCAGCGCGCTGTAGCGGTGGGCCGCGTCCGCCGTATGGGAGACGACGAAGGACGCCAGCTGGTTGCCGGACAATCCGGCGAACGCCCACGCGCTCAGAGCCAGCCCGTGCACGGTGGACACCGACTTCATGCCGAAGTGCTGCTCAAGCAGCACCGGCAGTGTGGAGAAGCCGCCGCCATATCCGGCGTTGACGAGGAACAGCATCGTCACGATCAGCCACAGGATGCCGTTGTCAATCGAATGCGTGAAGATCTGCAATGCGCACACCGCGATGGACATGATGAAGATCACCAGATATGCGGTTTCGCGGCGCTTGCAGTGGTCGGACAGCGTGGAGAACCCGACACGTCCTGCGGCATTGAAAATGGCATCGACGGCCAGAACGACGCTGATGCTTCCCGCGATAGCCGTGGCCAGCTGTGTCGCGTTCAGCGACGCGTACTTTGGAAGGATGGACAGCGCATCGTGCAGGATGTCCTTCTCCTGGGAGATCAATGCCAGACCGCAGGTGATGTTGAGGTAGAAGGCCAGCCAGATCGCCCAGAACACCGGTTTCTTCATGATGTCGCGACGGCGGATGCGGGCCTGTTCGGAATACACGTATCCGGCTGGACGCTTGATCAGTGCGAAGCCGGTCAGCATCATTACCGCGTATACGACGGCAAGAACATAGAACATGGGCGCCAGACCAATCGTGGAGACCAGCCACTGCATGACCGGGCTTGCGATGGCCTTGGCCAGACCGAATCCTGCGACGGCGATGCCGGTGGCGAGACCCTTGTTGTCGGCGAACCACAGCATCAGGTTTTTCACCGGCGTCAGATAGCCGACTCCGAGTCCGATGCCCATGATCACGCCATAGAAGATGAACACGCCGGGGAGCCATCCCGCCGCGATACTGGCTCCGGTGCCGGCGAATCCGCAGACGAAGCAGACTGTCGAGATCAGGCCGATTTCTTGATGTCCTTTTCGACGAAGGGTCCAAGGAAGGCGGCCGACATGCCAAGGAAGAAGATGGCAAGCGAGAAGCCCCATTCCACGACGCCGGGCGCCACGTGCATCTGATCGGCGATCAGCTGTTTGAATACGCTCCAGCAGTATACGGTGCCGATTGAGATGTGGATGAGCAACGCCGGAATAACAGCGCGCACCCAACGGTTTTCCCCATGCTGTTGATTGACCATGTAATATTCGTTCCTCTCTGTTGTTTGTTCGCCCTGCGACGAACAAACAACAAGATAATGGTGAGGTATTCCGTGGCCTTGAGAGTGCCGGGGGATGACAGAAGTGGGTAAGCCGTTGATTTCATTGGATTTTCCAACAAATGAACATTGCGTATGTTCACCTTGGGAATAAACATGAGGAAAATCTCATGTGAGTCTTGACACAGTTTTCATGGCTCACGATTCGAATGCGCGTTTGATGAAGGCATTGACGGTGTTCCAGTACAGTTCGGGATCCACGACGGATGCTTCCATATGGCGTGCGTCGGGAACCATGAGCTTTTCCCGATCGATGCTCGAGCACGCTTCGTAATTGATTTTGAGGAAACGTGAACTCACGATGTCGTCCTGCTCGCCATGAATGAACAGCATCGGAATGACGGTATGCCTGAGCGACTGCAGGCAGGTGGCTTCCGAAAAATCGTACCCTGCGTAATGTTTGCAGAACAATCCCGTGGCATCCACGCATACCGTGGCAAGCGGTTTCGGCAGATGCGACGAATGCCGAAGGTTGTCGATAAACACCATACGCGCAGACGTGTAGCCGCTATCGACGATCGCGGACACTACATTGCGCGGCAGGCGCGGGTCTCCCGTCGTCATCATCACCGTTGCCGCGCCCATCGAACCGCCATACAGCAGGATGCGGGCGTCGGGGTCACTCGACACGATAAGGTCAATCCAATTCAGTAGATCATTGCGTTCGAGCCAGCCCATGCCGACGTACCGTCCCTCGCTCAAGTCTTGGGCACGCTGCGACGGAACCAATACGGTGAAGCCCATGCGGGCGTAACGATGTGCCCATTTCGCGGTTTCCTCCGGTACGCCGGTATAACCATGCATGCAGATTGCGTACAGGTGTGGTTTTGGCGCAGTGCAATCCGGATCGAACAGCCATCCATGCAGCCGAAGCCCATCATCGCTGGTGATCGTCACAGGCTGTTTGGATTGCGTGAACCATTCTCCTGCTTCCTTTGCCTCACCCTGCTGAAGTTTTTCGATACGCTCCGGCGCAATCAGCGATTGATGGAAAACGGAACGTTTCCATTGCGTATCGATGCAGAAATGGAACAGGTATTTCGCAGTCGCAGCCAACGATGCGATACAGGCAGCCGTCACGGCTCCCGTGGCGATGCGAATGTCGCGAACGATTGTGTCATTGTCATGCTTCATTGCTGTCTCGATTCCTTGCGATTGACGGATTGCTCACAATTACTATCGATTGTACGTGCGTACGGCGTTTTCGTGGGCTTTGACGGATTCTTGCATTTTTGATGTGTGCCGTTTTTCGATGATGTCCGCCCTCGCCGTATACTGGTTAACTGTTGTCTTGGCGAGGGAAGCATATGTCTTCCGTTATCGACTCGGCGTGTGATTCACAGCTCCTTGCAGGAGTTCTTCACGCTCGTTGATGCGCCGAAACAGAATGAACGATTTAAACAAGGAGAAATAGCCCATGCTACCACCATTACCCTCGAAGGCGCTGCCCGTACCGAGTTCGGCAAGGGCGCTGCCCGCCGCATGCGCGTCGCCAACCTCATTCCGGCCACCGTGTACGCCGGCGGCGAGGATCCGGTCTTCGTGCAGCTGCCGATGAAGGAGACCACCCTGTCCCTGCGTCACACCAACGCTCTGTTCACCATCAAGTACGGCGACGAGACCAAGATGGCCGTCGTCAAGGATGTTCAGCGCAACCCGGTGAAGCGCATCGTCGAGCACGTTGACTTCTACGAGGTCAAGGCCGGCGAGAAGATCGACGTCGAGGTGCCGGTGTTCGTCGAAGGCACCCCGAAGGGCGCTGCTGTCGCATTCGTCGACATCCAGGAGCTCAAGGTCCGCGCCGATGTCGCCAACCTGCCGGAGAAGATCGTGGTCAACGTTGACGGCCTGACCGACGGTTCCAAGGTGTTCGCCAAGGACGTCGTGCTGCCGGAAGGCGTCGTGCTCGACATCGAGGATCCGGAAGAGTCCGTCGTCACCGTTGAGGTTCCGGAAGACGCTGCTCCGGAGGAGGCTGCTCCGGCTGCTGACGCCGCTGCCGCTCCGGCTGCTGACGCTGAGTGAGATCGTTGCTCAAGCTGATTTGATTCCGATATGCCTGCCATATCGGTAGTACAAGGTCCCTGTGTGTGAAAACACGTGGGGACCTTTGCGTTTCCTTATGTTTCTTGCTATCTCATATCGCGAACGCCGGTTATCGAAAGCGTTTATGGTGTGAGAAAGTACTTACCAGAACCCGGTGCCACAAGCACTGGAAACAACAACAACCGCTGGCCGCCTTCGGGCGGCTGATGCAACTAGAAGAAGTAAAGAATGACTGAACAGAATCATCACGATCCGGCGGAGCTTGACAAGCTCGCCGAGAAGTTCACCGTGCTCCCGAACGACAACCCGGCATCCGACGCCAAGCGTGCCGAACTCATCGACAAGCCGGCTTTCGGTCAGGTCTTCTCCGACAACATGGCCCACATGACCTGGACCAAGGGTGAAGGCTGGTCGGACCGCCGCATCGAGCCGTACGCGCCGCTGAAGATGGACCCGGGCGCATCTGTTCTGCATTACGCCCAGGAATGCTTCGAAGGTCTGAAGGCCTATCGTCACGCCGACGGCTCCACTTGGCTGTTCCGTCCGGATGCGAACGCCGAGCGTTTCCAGAACTCCGCCAAGCGTCTGTACCTGCCGGAGCTGCCGATCGACGACTTCATCGGCTCTGTCGCCGCCCTCGTCAAGCGCGATGTGAACTGGGTTCCGTCCCGTCGCGAATACACGCTGTACATGCGTCCGTTCATGTTCGCTTCCGAGCCGTTCCTTGGCGTGCGCGCTCCGCAGGAAGTGGATTATTGCGTGATCGCCTCCCCGTCCGGACCGTACTTCCCGGGCGGCGTGAAGCCGGTCAGCATCTGGTTGAAGACAAGTGGTTCCGCACCGGCCCTGGCGGCACTGGTTTCGCCAAGTGCGGTGGCAACTACGCCGCATCCCTGCTTGGTGAGTACACCGGCATCGACCACGGCTGCCAGCAGGTGTGCTTCGTCGACGCCGCCACCAAGACCTACCTTGAGGAGCTTGGCGGCATGAACATGATGGTCGTGCACAAGGACGGCCACGTGGAAACCCCGTCCCTGACCGGCAACATCCTGCCGGGCGTGACCCGCCGCTCCCTGATCCAGCTCATCCAGGACAACGGCCACGATGTGTCGAGACCATGATCGCTCTGGACCAGCTGCTTGAGGACATCAAGTCCGGCGAAGTCACCGAGGTGTTCGCCTGCGGTACCGCCGCCATCATCACCCCGATCGGTCGCTTCAAGTCCGAGAAGTTCGATGTGACCGTCGCCGACGGCGGTTCCGGCGAGTTCACCCTCGCACTGCGCAACCAGCTGCTCGGCATCCAGCTTGGCGAGATCGAAGACCCACACAACTGGATGTGGAAGGTCTGCTGATTTTCCCGTTAGCGATTATTAGCTGACATATAGCTGTAATGGCCGCCGGAGGGTGGCGCGTGCTTCAGGCCAAGTTCACATGGTCTGACAATGTACGTGCCGCCCTCCGGCTCTTTTATTGCAGCTCTTGCCCCATATTGTGCTATTTTTAACAGCTGGTTGGAAAAGAAATATGTGAGGGAAGGGGAGTGGCCATGGAAGTGGCGCTGGAAAGCAACGGCTTCTTCATAGGTATCGAGTATCTGGCGACCTTCTGCTGCGGCATGGTCGGCGGGCTCGCCGCCGTACGCAAAGGCTATGATATTTTTGCGATTCTCGTCACCACATGGCTCACCGCATTGGGTGGTGGCATCATTCGTGATGGTGCTGCTCGGAGCCGCTTCCGTCCCGCAGGCGTCTACCGACAAGGCTGGTGATCACCGCACTGCTCGCAGCTGTGGCCGTAGCATCATTTATCCCGAAGTCGACAAGCTCAAATGGTCCATGCTGTCATTGGACGCGCTGGCATTGGGCCTTTACGCCGTCAACGGCACATCCAAAGCCATGATGTACCACATGTCCGGCACCACGGCAGTGTTCCTGGGCATGTTCACGGCACTTGGCGGCGGACTCATCCGTGACATGCTCATCAACGAGGTGCCCATGGTGATCCGCGACAAGCATTGGTACGCGGTGCCTTCAGCTGTTGGATGCGTATTGACGGTACTCGTATGTAAAGGAGTGAACGAGGGAATCGTCAGTTTTCCCGCCGAAGTCGTGCTTGATGTGCTGATTGTGGTGCTGGTGGTGGCCATGCGGCTTATCTCCGTGTTTTTCGACATTCAATTGCCGGGGGCTTTGGCCAGGCATAACACCTACCTGCCGAGCGAAGCCAAATATCTCAAACGTCCGGTCATCCATCCCGATCGGAATGATGACGATATCAAGCGTAAGTGAGCATTTTCAACAGAGCACGAAATGTAAAAAAGAAGAAGCCCCGCAGTTTCCTGCGGGGCTTCTTACAAGCTGTGAGTTACGAAAACTCAGAGAGCGTTGATGGCCACAGCGAGACCGGACTTGCGGTTGGCAGCCTGGTTCTTGTGGATCACGCCAGCGCCGGCGGCCTTGTCGAGCTTCTGGGCTGCGACCTTGTAGGCGGCTTCGGCGGCGGCTTATCGCCAGCGGCGATGGCTTCGCGGGTGGCGCGAACGGCAGTCTTCAGGCTGGACTTCACGGCCACGTTACGCTTGTGCGCCTTCTCGTTGGTGAGAACGCGCTTCTTCTGCGACTTGATGTTTGCCACTATTTCTCCAAACGACGTTTGCTATAAGGACATACAAACGATGATGATAACATGGCACGCGGATAAATCGCCAATGCGTATAAGAGTGTCGCGGAAGGACATGCCGACACTACCAGTTAGAATCGTTTGCGTCGAATATTTCCAGAGGAGGATGGCGTGGGGCAGCAGCATAATCAGCCCGGGTACACCGATCAGTCGTTGATCCGCAACTTTTGCATCATCGCGCATATCGATCACGGCAAATCAACGGTGGCGGACCGTATTCTGCAGTTGAGTGGCATCGTGCCGGAGCGCGAGATGCGCGATCGCTTCCTCGACCGCATGGATATCGAGCAGGAACGCGGCATCACCATCAAATCGCAGGCCGTGCGCGTGCCGTGGACGGTTGACGGCACCGAATACACACTCGGCATGATTGATACCCCCGGCCATGTGGACTTCACATACGAGGTGTCCCGAGCGTTGGCCGCATGCGAGGGTGCGGTGCTGCTTGTCGACGCCACGCAGGGCATTGAAGCGCAGACGCTGTCCAACCTGTATATGGCCATCGACCATGATCTGTCCATCATCCCCGTGCTCAACAAAATCGACCTGCCCAGCGCCGAACCCGACAAGCATGCCGAGGAAATCGCCGGCCTGATTGGTTGTGACCCGTCCGACGTGTTGCGCGTCTCCGGCAAAACCGGAGAAGGCGTCGCCGAACTGCTCGACCGTATCGTCGCTGAAGTGCCCGCGCCGACGGGCAATCCGGACGCGCCTGCCCGCGCGCTCATTTTCGACTCCGTATACGACTCCTATCGTGGCATCGTCACTTACATTCGTATGGTCGACGGTGAACTGAAATCGCGCGAGAAGCTGCACATGATGGGTATCGGCATGACGCATGACCCCATCGAAATCGGCGTGATCAGCCCGACATGATGCCCACCAAGGCGCTTGGCGCAGGAGAGGTCGGCTATGTGATCACCGGAGCGAAGGACGTCAGCCAGTCCAAGGTGGGCGACACCATCACCTCCGCCTTAAATCCGGCTACCGAGCCGCTCGAAGGCTACCGTGATCCGCAACCAATGGTCTACGCCGGCCTGTTCCCAATCGACAACGCGCAATATCCGGAACTGCGCGAGGCGCTTGACAAGCTCAAGCTCAACGACGCGGCCCTCATCTACGAACCGGAAACCTCCGTGGCGTTGGGCTTCGGCTTCCGTTGCGGTTTCCTGGGCTTGCTGCACATGGAGATCGTCACCGAACGTTTGAGCCGCGAATTCGACCTTGACCTGATCTCCACCGCGCCGAACGTGCCGTACGAGTCACCGCGGAAGACAATTCCGTGCATCGCGTCACCAATCCGAGCGAATTCCCCGAAGGCAAGATCAAGAAGATCGTCGAACCGATGGTTGCCGCCGACATCATCACGCCGAAGGATTTCATCGGTGCGGTGATGGACCTGTGCCAAGACCACCGTGGCCAGATGGGCACCATGGAATACATTTCCGCCGACCGTGTGGAAATGCATTACCGTATTCCACTCGCCGAAATCGTCTTCGACTTCTTCGACCAACTGAAGAGCCGTACCAAGGGGTATGCGTCGCTCGACTACCACGAGGATGGCGAACAGTCCGCCGATCTGGTGAAGGTCGACATCCTTATTCAAGGCGAGAAAGTCGATGCGTTCAGCGCCATCGTGCACCGTGACAAGGCGTACAGCTATGGCGTGATGATGACCAAGAAGCTGCGTGAGCTCATTCCGCGTCAGCAGTTCGAGATTCCCATCCAGCTGCCATCGGTTCTCGATCATCGCACGCGAAACCATCCGCGCCCTGCGCAAGGACGTGCTCGCCAAGTGTTACGGCGGCGACATCTCCCGTAAGCGTAAGCTGCTCGAAAAGCAGAAGGCCGGCAAGAAGCGTATGAAGATGCTCGGCCATGTGGAAGTGCCGCAGGAGGCGTTCATCGCAGCCCTGTCCACCGGCGAAGCGGGCAACGACCGCGACACCAAGGACAAGATTCGCGCCGCGCAGAAGTCCGAAGGCTGAGCCTTTCGTGACGTTCGAAATCTACATTCATGTTCCGTTTTGCTTACGTCGCTGCGGCTATTGCGACTTCAACACCTACACGGCCGTGGACATGGGCGCGGGCGCGTCACGTGGCAACTACGCGAACATGGTTATCCGCGAAATGGCGATTGTCCGCGATTGGCAGACAACGCACGGTATCAACGAGCCGAAGGTGGCAACCGTCTTCTTCGGCGGCGGTACGCCGACCACACTCAAGGCAAGCGATTTGGTCGCCATGCTGGATGCGGTACGCGCCACATGGGGCATCGCCGATGACGCGGAAATCACCACCGAAGCGAATCCCGACACGGTGAATGCCGACTATGTGAAAGAACTCGCAGACGGCGGTTTCAATCGTATTTCCTTCGGCATGCAATCCGCGGTACCGCATGTGCTTGCAACGCTCGACCGTACGCATACGCCGGAAAACGTCGCCGCCGGAATCGCCGCGGCCAATGCAGCAGGCATGCGTTCCAGCTCGATCTGATCTACGGCGCGCCGGGGGAGAGCCTTGACGATTGGCGCACATCCGTCCGCACCGCCATCGATTTGGGCGTCAACCATATTTCCGCATATGCGCTCACCATCGCGCCGAATACGAAAATGGGACGACGGATCGCGGCGGGCACGTTGTCGAGACCGGACGATGACGACGAAGCGAACAAATACGAAATCGCCGACACGATGTTCACCGAAGCCGGCCTCGAATGGTATGAGATTAGCAATTGGGCTCGTCCCGGATACGAGTCGCAACACAACCTTGGCTATTGGAGGAACGTCGATTGGGCCGGTCTCGGTCCCGGTGCACATTCGCATTATGGCGATTGCGAAGACGGCAAAGGATTGCGCTCCTGGGATATCGCGCATCCGCGATTGTGGGGCACCGCCATCAATGAGGCAATGTGCCATGGGCCGCAGTGAACGCATCACTGCCGCCGAGGACATCGAAGAGACCATCATGTTGGGCCTGCGCATTCGTGAAGGACTCGACACCAGACAATTCAGCCACTTGATTCCTGAACAAAAATGGATTGAGCTTGAGCACGACGGGCTGATCACAATGCTTGATGGCCGCGCCATACCCACTTTGCGAGGCCGACTGCTCAACGACACCATCATCACGGAGCTGTTGGAAACACTGGACTGACCGGGTTAATGAGCATAAGTGAAGTGCGTGCGCATGAGCATGACATGCGAAGTATGCGTTCATGGGCTAAATCTCTGCGAGGCATTGACAAAAATAGCCATTCGTTATATGGACACGTGCAACGTTGCTGACATACTGGCGCGGTATTCTAAACCACGCATTAAAGAACCGCAAGACTTTTCTTGCCCAAAAACATTGAAGGTGGTTTCGGTGACTTTCCACGCCCCGTTAGATCTGACGATCCATGATTCCCAAGGTATGTACGATTCTGGAGCTGAGCATGATGCTTGCGGCGTGGGTATGGTCACCACCCTCAACAAGCGTCCGGAACGCAAGATCGTCGATGACGCCATCGAGGTGCTGGTCAATCTGAACCATCGTGCGCCGTGGGCGCGAGGAGAACACGGGCGACGGCGCAGGCATTCTCATGAGTATGCCCGACGAATTCATGCGTGCCACGGCCGGTGTGGAGCTTCCTGAAGAAGGCCATTACGCCGCGGGCATCGCCTTCTTGGATCGCGACATCGCCACTTCCGGCCAGCAGGAGCAGGCCATTTCCAAGATCGTGCGCGAAGAGGGCCTCGAAGTGCTCGCATGGCGCGTCGTACCCACCAATCCGGACGGACTCGGCCTGCAGGCGTTGGCCAGCATGCCGGCGTTCAAGACGCTGGTCGTGGCCGATCCGGAAGGCAAGCTCGGTGGCATCGAGCTCGATCGTAAGACCTTCCGCATTCGCAAGCGTGTGGAACATGAGGTGGGCATCTACTTCGCGTCCCTGTCCGCACGCACCATCACCTACAAGGGCATGCTCACCACCATGCAGCTCAAGCCCTTCTTCCTGGACCTGTCCGACGAACGCATGAAGCGAAAATCGCCATCGTGCATTCCCGCTTCTCCACCAACACGTTCCCAAGCTGGCCGCTGGCACAGCCGTTCCGCCAGCTGGCGCACAACGGCGAGATCAACACCATCCAAGGCAACCGCAACTGGCTGTCCGCACGTGAAGGCCGACTGAGTTCCGAACTGCTCGGTGAATTCAAGCCGCTGCTGCCGATCGCCACCCCCGGCTATTCCGATTCCGGCACTTTCGACGAATGCTCGAACTGCTGCACCTCGCCGGCCGTTCCATGCCGCACGCCATCTCCATGATGCTGCCGCCGGCATGGGAGAACAACGACCAGCTCGATCCGGACGTCAAGGCTTTCTACGAATACAACAACACGCTGATCGAACCATGGGATGGCCCGGCGCACATCATCTTCACCGACGGCACCCAGTTGGTGCTCTGCTTGACCGTAACGGCTTCCGCCCGGGACGTTGGCAGGTCACCGATGATGGTTATGTCGTACTCGCGTCCGAAACCGGTGTGCTGCCGGAAGTCGCCGAGGAGCATATCGTCACCAAGGGCCGTCTGGAACCGGGCAAGATGTTCCTCGTCGACACCGACGAGGGTCGCATCATCCCCGACGAGGAAATCAAGAAGACTCTTGCCAGCCAGCACCCCTACCGCAAGTGGGTGGAAGGCAACTCCGTGGAATTGAGTCAGCTGCCAAGCGCGAGCACGTCAACCACTCCGGTCAGTCCGTGCAGCGTCGTCAGCGCGCCTTCGGCTACACCGAGGAAGATCTGAAGCTGCTGCTCGCCCCAATGGCCAACACCGGCAAGGAGCCGCTCGGCTCCATGGGCAACGATACGCCGCTCGCCGCGCTGTCCAAGCACAGCCGCATGCTGTTCGATTACTTCACCCAGAAGTTCGCGCAAGTCACCAACGCCGCTCGACTGGGAACGTGAGAAGATCGTGACCAGCCTCGAATCCGCCATCGGTCCCGAGCCGAACCTGCTGGCCGATTCCGAACTGCACGCCAAGAAGATCCTCATCCCGCTGCCGGTGCTCAACTCCGACGAGATGGCACAGCTCAAGCGCCTCGACCGCGCCAAGATTCTCGGTGGCTATTACAAGCCGTTCATCGTCAAGGGCCTTTACCAGGTGGCCGGCGGCGGACAGGCACTGAAGGACCGTCTTGACGAGATCTTCCAGGAGATCGACGAGGCGATTGAGAACGGTGCCAACTTCCTGGTGCTGTCCGACCGCGATTCCAACTATGCGTGGGGTCCGATTCCATCGTTGCTGCTCACTTCCGCAGTGCAGCACCATCTGCTGCGCCGCCACACGCGTACGCAGATCTCCATGGTGGTCGAAGCCGGCGATGTGCGCGAAATCCACCATGTGGCACTGCTGATCGCCTATGGCGCTGCCGCGGTGAACCCGTATCTGGCATTCGAATCCGTCGAGGACCTCTCCCGCAAGCTACCTCAAGGTCGACGCGGAAACCGCCGTGAAGAACCTGACCCGCGCACTGTCCACCGGCGTGCTCAAGATCATGGCCAAGATGGGTGTCTCCACCATCATGAGCTACCGTGGCGCGCAGCTGTTCGAAGCGGTCGGTCTCAACAAGGACGTCATCGACGAGTACTTCACCGGCACCACGTCCCGTGTGGGCGGCGTCGGCCTCGACGAGCTCGCCGAGGAAGTCGCCAGCCGCCATCGCGTGGCGTATCCGACCCAATGGACCGCCCGCCCGCACCGCAACCTGCGTACCGGCGGCGACTACAAGTGGCGTCGTACCGGCGAGGACCATCTGAACGATCCGGAAGCCATCTTCCTGCTGCAGCAGTCCACCCAGCGCGGCGACTACAACCTGTTCAAGAAGTACTCGAACCACATCAACGACACCTCCAACCGTCTGATGACGCTGCGTGGCTGATGAAGTTCAAGTCCACCCGCAAGCCGATCGACATTTCCGAAGTCGAGCCGGCCAGCGAAATCGTCAAGCGTTTCTCCACCGGCGCCATGAGCTACGGCTCCATCTCCCAGGAGGCGCATGAGACGCTCGCCATCGCCATGAACACGATTGGCGCACGCTCCAACTCCGGTGAAGGCGGCGAATCCGAGGATCGTATCAACGATCCGCTGCGCTACAGCAAGATCAAGCAGATCGCTTCGGCACGCTTCGGTGTGACCAGCGACTATCTGGTGCATGCCACCGACCTGCAGATCAAGCTCGCCCAAGGCGCGAAGCCGGGCGAGGGCGGCCACCTGCCGGGAGCCAAGGTTCCGCCGTGGATCGCCAAAGTACGTCACGCCACCCCGGGCGTGGAGCTCATCTCCCCACCGCCGCACCACGACATCTACTCCATCGAGGATCTGAAGCAGCTGATCAACGATGCGAAGATGGCCAATCCGAAGGCCCGCATCCACGTCAAGCTCGTCTCCGAATTCGGCGTCGGCACCATCGCTGCCGGCGTGGCCAAGTGCCATGCCGATGTGGTGCTGATTTCCGGCTATGACGGCGGCACCGGCGCGGCTCCGCTCAACGCCATCAAGCATGCCGGCACCCCGTGGGAGATCGGCCTGTCCGAAACCCAGCAAACGCTGGTTCTGAACGGCCTGCGTTCCCGCATCACCGTGCAGTGCGACGGCGAGCTCAAGACCGGTCGCGACGTGGTGATCGCCGCGCTGCTTGGCGCCGAGGAATTCGGCTTCGCCACCGCCGCGCTGATCGTCGAAGGCTGCGTCATGATGCGCGCCTGCCAGAAGAACACCTGCCCGCAGGGCATCGCCACCCAGGATCCGGAGCTCCGCGCACGCTTCAAGGGCAAGCCGGAACATGTCGTCAACTTCTTCATGTTCATCGCCGAGGAAGTCCGCGAACTGCTCGCTCAGCTCGGCTTCCGCACGCTGGAAGAGGCCGTCGGCCATGTCGAATGCCTCGACCAGGACGAAGCATCAAGCGTTGGAAATCCGACGGCATCGACCTGAGCAACGTGCTCATGCAGCCGGGCCCGGTTCCGGGAACCATCCTGCACAAGACGATCGATCAGAACCACGAGCTCGACAAGCGCTCGACAACAAGCTCATCGAGCTTGCCCAGCCCGCCCTTGACAAGAAGGAGCCCGTGCGTATCGAAATGCCGATCCGCAACGTGTACCGTACGCTCGGCACCATGCTCGGCTATGAGATCACCAAGCGCTACGGCGAGGAAGGTCTGCCGGACGACACCATCGACATGACGTTCCATGGTGCCGGCGGCCAGTCCATCGGCGCGTTCATTCCGCGTGGCGAAACCATCCGCGTCTACGGCGAAGTCAACGACTACGCGGGCAAGGGCCTGTCCGGCGGCCGCATGGTGGTCCGTCCAGAGGACGGCATCACCTTCGATCCGCACGAGAACGTGATCGCAGGCAATGTCACCGGCTTCGGCGCGACTTCCGGCCAAATGTTCGTGGCCGGCCGCGCAGGCGAACGTTTCGCCGTACGTAACGGCGGCGCCACCTTCGTGGTGGAAGGCGTGGGCGACCACGGCTGCGAATACATGACCGGCGGTACGGTCGTGATTCTCGGCTCCACCGGCCGTAACCTCGGCGCGGGCTTCTCCGGCGGCAACGTGTACGTGCTCGACCTCGACATGAAGCAGGTCAACCCGGCGGCCGCCACCAACGGCGCGCTGCTGTTCGAGCCGCTTGACGCCGATGCCGACAAGCTGGTGCATGGTCTCGTCAAGCAGCATGCCGAAGAGACCGGCTCCGCTTCGCGAAGGCCCTGCTTGACGACTGGGAAAACAGCGCCAAGCGATTCACCCACATCGTTCCGAAGCACTTCCTCGCCATGCAGAAGGCGATGAAGGAAGCCGAGGAGAAGAACATCGATTTCAATACGCCCGGCGTCTGGGAACAGGTGTACGAGCAGGTTATGGAAGGAGCGCGCTGACATGGGAGATCCTCGTGGATTCCTGAAGGTCCGTACCCGTCGCGAACTGGCCGAACGCCCCGTTGAAGAGCGAATCAAGGACTGGTTCGACGTTCACACCGAATCCGGCCTGCAGTCCTGGACCACCGAGCAGGCGGCCCGCTGCATGGATTGCGGAACCCCGTTCTGCATGAGCGGATGCCCGCTCGGCAACATCATTCCGGAGTTCAACGATCTGGTCCGTCAGGAGAAGTGGGAGGACGCGTACAACCGTCTGTCCGAAACCAACAACTTCCCCGAAGTGACCGGTCGCATCTGCCCGGCATTGTGCGAAGCCGCCTGCGTGCTTGGCATCCATCAGCCGGCCACGATGATTCAGAACGACGAACGCACCATCATCGATCAGGCATGGAGCCTTGGCTACGTCAAGCCTCTGCCGCCGCAGCGTCTGACCGACCAGACCGTTGCCGTGGTCGGTTCCGGCCCATCCGGTCTCGCCTGCGCCCAGCAGCTCACCCGTGCCGGCCACACCGTGGTCGTATACGAGCGTGATGACGCCATCGGTGGTCTGATGCGTTACGGCATTCCGAACTTCAAACTCGACAAGCGCCTCATCGACCGCCGAGTCGAGCAGATGGAAGCCGAAGGCACCGTGTTCCGCACCGGCGTGGAAATCGGCAAGGACATCTCCTGGGATGACCTGCGTTCCCGCTACGACGCAGTGGTGGTTGCCATCGGCTCCACCGTGCCGCGTGACATGAAGATTCCAGGCCGCGAGCTCAAGGGTATCCATTTCGCCATGGAGTTCCTGCCGGACGCCACACGTCGCGTGTACGGTGTCAAGCCGGTCAACGACATCACCGCCGAAGGCAAGCATGTGGTGATCATCGGCGGCGGCGACACCGGTTCCGACTGCCTCGCACATCCCTGCGCCAAGGCGCTAAGGACGTCACCGTGCTGCAGATCATGCCGCAGGAACCGAAGGAGCGTCCGGCCAACCAGCCATGGCCGACCTTCGCCCGCCTGTACAAGGAAACCTCCTCCATGAAGGAAGGTTTCGAAACGCAGCGCGCCGAATACGTGTACAACACCGACTCGGTCAACTTCGAGGGCTCCGACGAGGACAAGGCCAAGGTGAAGGTGGAGAACTCCACCGCCACCGAAGGCTTCGTCGCCGACGAGAACGGACATGTCACCGGTCTGAAGGTCGTCAACGTCGCTCCAGGAGAGAACGGGCCGTTCACCCGCCAGCCAGGCACCGAACGAGTGATTCCCGCCGATCTGGTGCTCATCTCCGTGGGCTTCCTGCACCCTGACACCACCACGCTGGTGGATCAGCTGCCGGTCGACCTTGACGGTCGAGGCAATGTGGCGCGTAACGACAAGTTCGCCACCTCCCAGGACGGCGTCTTCGCCTGCGGTGACGCCGGACGTGGCCAGAGCCTCGTCGTGTGGGCCATCTCCGAAGGTCGCTCCTGCGCGGCCGCGGTCGACGAGTACCTTACCGGCTCCACCGAACTGCCGGCACCGATCGTCGCTTCCAAGCGTCCGATGATGCTGCCGCGATAGACAACACTGTTGTAAAGGTATGAACGAGGTGGCCCGGCTCGCGAATAGTGAGCCGGGCTACCTGTTTTTCACCCGAAATGCGGTAAAGTAATCCCAGCACCATGCAACAAAGGAGTGACTAATGCCAAATCGCGCAGAACGACGTGCCCAAGCCAAGCGCAATCGCAGGGGAGTGCCACAGCAATACGACCAAACCCAAGGCCGCGCACGTTCCGGCATGTTGGACGAGTATCAGCTGCAGGAGAAGTCACGTCGTCTGCAGGACGGCACCGATGGGCCATGGAAGCCGAGTGCCAGTACGATCACGGAAACGGAAAACGTGCTGAACACCAATCCTGATTACAAGAATCCGAAGATGTTCAAGGCACCCCATTCCGTCCGCCAATGGTTCCGTGTGGCCAGCTGGGTGCTGATTGCGCTGTCGGCCATCGCCTTCCTCGTGGTCATGTGGCTGCCGTCGCATCCGATGTGGCTCATCTCCACAGTCGCCATCGTCTTCGCAGTCGGTGTGCTGAGCCTGTTCTTCACGGCCGGCAACCCGAAGCACAATCCGAATCTCGACCAAAACGGAACAGCCGTCTGATCACAAAAACGATGGAAAGCGGTGAGACAACCAGAAGCATTTGTCTCACCGCTTTTTCTATCGGATTTTAGGTATGCGCTACTTGACTTCGACTAACCGTAAAGGGTATGCGAGAATGCTGTTTCATCGTTTTTCAGAAAAAGAATGGAACTTTCTGAAAAACGATGAAAACAATGAGTGTTTTTCGTGTCTGATGTTTTACAGTAGAACAGGAAACGCTGGAAGACTCGAGGAGGAGATTACAGACATGAAGGTTGACATTCTATCGCGTGAATACCCGCCCAAGGTGTATGGCGGCGCGGGGGTGCATGCCGAAGAACTTTCCAAGGTGCTGGCGGAACGTGTCGATGTGACGGTCCGCGCATTCGACGGGCCGCGCACGGCCGCCGACATTCCCGCGATTCCCGGAACCGACCCGAAAGGGTCGCTCACGGTCGTCGGCTACGACGTGCCGAAGGAGCTTGAGGATGCGAACGGTGCGCTGAAGACGTTTGGCGTCGATTTGCAAATCGCCAACGACGTTGATGCCGACATCATCCATGCGCATACATGGTACGCATGCCTTGCCGGCTATCTCGCCAAAATGCTGCATGACACCCCATTGGTCATCACCGCGCACTCGCTTGAACCGTTCCGTCCATGGAAACGTGAGCAGTTGGGCGGCGGCTACAATCTGAGCTCCTGGCTGAGAAAGACGCCTACGAGCATGCCGACCGCGTGATCGCCGTATCTGCGGGCATGCGTGAGGATATCCTCACCGCCTATCCGAACCTTGACCCGGACAAGGTGGTCGTAGTGCATAACGGCATCACCATGAGCCAGTTTGAAACCCCGGCGGATGACGATCCGGGCTGGAAGGTGTTCGAACGTTACAACATCGACCGCAGCAAACCGACCTTGCTGTTCGTCGGACGCATCACCCGTCAAAAGGGTCTGCCGTACCTGCTTCAGGCACTGCACTTCGTGGACCCGAACATCCAGGTCGTTCTGTGCGCCGGCGCTCCCGACACGCCGGAAATCATGGAAGAGGTCAAGACCGCCTTCGCCAAGCTCGACGAGGAACGCGGCAACATCATCTGGATTGAGGAGATGCTGCCGAAGCCGGAACTCAACGCACTCGAACATGGCTGTGACGCATTCATCTGCCCATCCATCTACGAGCCGCTCGGCATCGTGAATCTGGAAGCCATGGCATGCGGTCTGCCGGTGGTCGCCTCTGTGACCGGTGGCATTCCGGAAGTCGTCGTCGACGGCGAGACCGGATATCTGGTGCCGGTCGACCAACTGCATGACGGCACTGGCACCCCCACCAACCCTGACAAATTCGTGCACGATATGGCCGACGCATCAACCGCATCATGGCTGACCCTGAAAAGGCGAAGCGGATGGGACAGGCCGGTTACGAGCGTGCCCGCGACCACTTCAGCTGGGAGTCCATCGCAGACAAGACCGTCAAAGTCTACGAGGACGTGCTTGCCGAACGGAAGTAGAACCGAACCTGTCTGATCGCGGATAACCGATCCGGCTGATCGATAGCCAGAATATTCCTGAAATGCCTCCTGCCGACGCACTATGCTGGCAGGAGGCATCATCGCATCCAAGTGGTTTGTGAAAATGGAGGGGACCATGAACGAACAGAGCATCGCGTTGAAACTGGACGATGTGGAATTCCGTCGCCGCAGGCGCGTAATTCTCACCAAAGTCAATCTGGAAGTCAAAAAAGGCGAGAAATGGGTGCTGTTCGGTCCCAACGGCATCGGCAAATCCACGTTGGTGCAGATGATGAGCACCCGTGGATTCCCATCCGAAGGCACAGTCGACATTCTTGGAAACCGTCTGGGCAAAGTGAACGTGTTCTCCTACCGCAACCGCATCGGTTTGAGCTCGGCCGAACTCGGACGTGCGTTCCCACCGCAGGAAGATCCTCTTGACGCCATCGTGACGGCGCTGACCGCAACCACCGGCCGTTGGCGCGACACCTATACTGACGAGGATTACGCCAAAGCCCGCTCATTGATGCGTGAATTCGGCATCGAATACCTGGAAGGCAAGATGATGTTCAAGCTTTCCGAAGGCGAACGCACTCGCGTGCTTATCTGCCGTGCGTTGATGGCGGATCCCGATTTGCTGATTCTTGACGAGCCGACCACGGGTCTTGATTTGGGTGGGCGTGAGATTGCTTTGCGTGCGTTGAGTCGTGTTGGTGCGGAGCAGTCTGACCGCGCCGTGATTCTGGTGACGCACCGTCTTGAGGAGATTCCGCAGGGCTTCGACCATGTGGCGATCATGGGACGTATCACCGGCAACGAGGCGGACGCGTATGCGGATAATGTGGCCGGTAATGATCCGGCGCCGGGCACTATCGTGTATACGGGTGATTTGGAGCATGGTTTTACTTCTGAACGGTTGAGCCAGGTGTTTGGTTTGGATTTGAAGGTCACGCATGCGAATGGTCGTTGGAATGCGTACGCGGTGTGATGTTGACGTCGCCGTCACATTGCCGTCGCTTCGTGCCGTCTGCCGGTATGACGGCGGATACGGTAGCATAGGTTCGTTGCTGTCCGTGGAATAATGCGGTCTGCAATCGTAAGCCATAGTCGTGAAATCGTATACTGAACGAACGTACGAAGGAGCGTGAACCATGCGTCGAGGGCCGCTTGCCGCCGGTGAAAAAGTGCAGTTTACGGACCGCAGGTCGAATAAAATCACCGATCAGCTGGTGCCGGGTGGTGTGACGCAGACTTCGCATGGCATCATCCTGCATGATGATGTGATTGGCCAGACGGAAGGATCCGTTGTCGTGACGGTGAGTGCGAAACGTGAGGCTCAGGTCAACCAGACGCATCCGGAACGCGACGCGAACAAGCCGTGGAAGGGGACGCGTGCCATCGGTGGTTGGGAGTTCGCCGTCATGCGTCCGCGCTTGGCTGACTATGTGCTGTCCATGCCGCGTGGCGCGCAGATCATGTATCCGAAGGACATCGCGCAGGTCATTCAGCTCGGTGATATTCGTTCCGGTATGAACGTGCTGGAATCCGGAGCCGGTTCGGGCGCGATGAGCATCAATCTGCTGGATGCCGTGGGGGAGGGCGGAAGCCTCACCACCATCGAGATGCGTTCGGAATTCGCGCGCGTCGCCGAAGCCAACGCGACGGTTTACTTTGGCGAACGTCCCGCATGGTGGGATTTGAGGACCGGCGATTTCGATTCGGCCGCGGCTGGTTTGCCGGAACACTCCTTCGACCGCATCATGCTTGACATGCTTGACCCGTGGAACCGTCTTGAACAGGCGTATCGCGTGATCGCGCCTGGCGGCGTGCTCGTCGCGTACGTCACCACCACCACGCAGTTGAGCCGTCTTGCCGAAGCGTTGCGCGAGGCCGGTTGCTGGACCGAGCCGGACATTCAGGAGACTTTGGAACGTAATTGGAAGGCGCAAGGACTGGCCATCCGTCCCGATCACCAGATGATTGGACACACCGGTTTCCTCATGGTTTCTCGCGCGATGGCTCCGGGCTTTCAGGCGTTGCGTAAACGCGACCGTGCCACGAAGGACACGACGACCGACATCGATTCGTTGACGCTCGAGGAGCGTGCCGAACAGCTTGAGGATCTGGAATTGCGTGACATTTCCGATCGCAAGCTGCGCAAGGTGCTGCGTGACCTCGACGCGCAGGTCGAAGCCATAAAGGAGTAGATTTAGAGCGTTTCATGCCATGTCCCAGCGGAAAATCTGAGACAATGGATATTAGATATTTGAAATGCGGCGCTGGAACCGGATCGGAGCGTGCGATTATGGGAACGAGCCTGAAGAAGGTCGCCAAAAAGACCAAGGAATACAAGTATGTGCTGCTGGCGATGCGCCACGCCAAAACCGAGCCGTTCGGCGGCAACGGCAGCGACGTGGGACGTGAGCTCACCGACAAAGGACGTAAGCAGGCCAAAGCCGTGGCCAAAGGATTGGCGGCGTTCAAAATGGTGCCCACTCGCATCGCATGCTCCAGCGCCACCCGCGCCCGTCAGACCTGCGATCGCATGCTCAAGGTGTTCGGCGACGATCCGAAAGTCGACTACCGGCAAAGCCTGTACGAAGGCGGCGTGCAATCCGTGTTCGACGAGCTCGCGCAAACCAAGGAAAAGCATCGCACGCTGCTCGTGCTTGGCCACGAACCGACCATTTCGATCGCCTGCCAATGGCTGGCCAGCACCGAATCCGATCCGACGTTGCTTGACCTGCTGAATCTCGCATGTCCGGCCTCGATCGCCGTATTCGGCTCGAACGAGCCATTCAACCAGTGGCAGCTGCACAGCGGCGAACTCATCGCGCTGCTTACCGCCAAAGACTTCGAGTAGGGCTTGCGTGTTCCGGGCTGATTCGGAACGATGAGCATTCCGCAGAGTGCTGTGATTTGACTTCAAGCGGCTTCAAGGTTGTATGGTGCTTTCTGAACCGATGTTCAGAATGATGGATAGGAGAGCCCATATGAACAATCCCAGTGCGTTCCCTCTTGGGGAACCAAATGACGGTTTCGCCCAGTATTTCGACGGACAGAGCTGGCTTGCGCCGGTACTTGACGCGCCTGAAGTGTCAATCCACAATGTGACGTTCGAACCTGGATGCCGGAACCACTGGCATATCCACCATCACGCGGCCCAGATTCTCATTGCGGTCGGAGGGCGTGGCTACTACCAGCTTGAGGCGAAGAGCCGAAGGAGCTTGAACCGGGACAGGCCGTCCGTATTCCGCCGGACGTTAAGCATTGGCACGGCGCCGCCCCTCACGAAGCTTTCAGCCATTTGGCGTTCATGATTGCGGATGGCACGGGCGACGCGACGAATGAATGGCTGGAACCCGTGGACCCCGACGCATACGGGACATTGCGTTAAATTCGCTTGCCGGGCTGTTCTGCATTATTGATCCATAAACATAAATGTGTGAATATAGACGGCATACGGACTGCGTTATAAGGACAGTTTATAACGACACTCAAATTTTCTTGATGTCTTATAGCTGGCGGTTTTGTGATAGCTTGAGCGGGTTGCATTGTTCATATCAGATGGAGGATTCATGTCCGCTCTTACTTCCGTCTCCGGTTTCCCGCGCATCGGCCAGAACCGTGAGCTGAAGAAAATCATCGAAGCGTATTGGAAGGGCAACACCACCCTCGACGAGATGCGTTCCACCGCCAAGGAACTGCGCGCCAAGCATTGGAAGCTGCAGCAGGCCGCCGCCATCGACCTGATTCCGAGCAACGACTTCAGCTATTACGACCAGATGCTCGACACTGCCATCCTGCTCAACGTCATTCCGCAGCGCTACCAGCGTCTCGCCTTCGAGAACCCGGAAGAGACCCTCTTCGCAATGGGCCGCGGCTATCAGGGCGAGAAGGGCGACGTGACCGCCCTGCCGATGAAGAAGTGGTTCACCACCAACTACCACTACCTCGTGCCGGAAATCGACTCCGCCACCGACATCAAGCTCAACAGCACCAAGCCGTTCGACGAATTCAACGAGGCGAAGGCGCTCGGCATCGCCACCAAGCCGGTGCTCATCGGCCCGTACACCTTCCTCAAGCTCGCCCGCAATCCGCAGGCCGAGGAGCTCGACTACGACAAGGGCCTCGTCAACGCGGTCGCCGCGGTGTACGCCGAAGTCGTCGCCAAGTTCGCCGAACTGGGCGCGCAGTGGATCCAGATCGACGAACCGTACCTCGTGCTCGACAAGGAGCCGGGCGATGTCGAACTGTTCAAGAGCCTGTACGCCAAGATCCTGCCCGCCCGCGAAGGCAAGGTCAAGGTGCTGCTCAACACCTACTTCGGACACATCGCCGACGTGTACGAAACCGTCAACCTGCTCGGCTTCGACGGCATCGGCCTGGACCTGAACGAAGGCAAGGACGAAAACCTCGCCGCCGTCGAAAAGTACGGCGTGGCAGAAAACACCACCATCTTCGCCGGCGTGATCAACGGCCGCAACATCTGGCGCAACAACTACGCCGTGAGCCTCGGCCTGGTCGACGCGCTGAAGCAGGTCACCGCCAACGTGGCCGTCTCCACCGCCAGCTCCCTGCTGCACGTGCCGTTCAGCACCGAAGGCGAGGACGGTCTCGCCGACGACGTGCGCAAGCACTTCGCCTTCGCCGTCCAGAAGCTCGACGAACTGCACGAAGTCGCCGTGCTCGCCGACGCTTCCGACGACGAGAAGAAGGCATCCGCCGAACTCGCAGCCAACCAGGCGCTGTTCGACGCACCCGCGTCGCCGCCGATCCTGCGGTCGCCAAGCGAATCGCAAGCCTTACCGACGCGACTTCGTACGTCAGCCGGCACGCGCCGAACGCCAGAAGGAGCAGCGTGAGGCGCTGAACCTGCCGCTGCTGCCCACCACCACCATCGGCTCCTTCCCGCAAACCAAGGAAGTGCGCGCCGAACGCGCCAAGCTGCGCAAGGGCGAGATCACCAAGCCGAATACGACGAATTCATGAAGAACCAGATCGACGCCTGCATCAAGCATCAGGAGGAAATCGGCCTCGACGTGCTCGTCCACGGCGAATTCGAACGCAACGACATGGTCGAATACTTCGGCCAGAACCTCAACGGCTTCCTGTTCACCAAGAACGCGTGGGTGCAGTCCTACGGCACACGTTGCGTCAAGCCTCCGATCGTGTGGGGCGACGTATCCCGCGCCAACCCGATCACCGTGGAATGGAGCGCCTACGCGCAGTCCCGCACCGATCATGTGATGAAGGGCATGCTCACCGGTCCGGTCACCATCCTCAATTGGTCCTGGCCGCGCGAGGACATCACCCACGAGCAGCAGACCCAGCAGCTCGCGCTCGCCATCCGCGACGAAGTGCTCGATTTGGAGAAGGCCGGCATCAAGGTCATCCAGATCGACGAGGCCGCACTGCGCGAGAAGCTGCCGCTGAGGAAGACCGACTGGCACAAGAAGTACCTCGACTGGGCCATTCCGGCGTTCCGTCTGGTGCATTCCGCCGTCAAGCCGACCACGCAGATCCACACGCACATGTGCTATTCGGAGTTCAACGACATCATCAAGGACATCGACGCGATGGACGCCGACGTGATCTCCTTCGAAGCCTCCCGTGGCGACCTTGTGGTGCTCGACGCCATCCACGACGCCAACTTCGAAACCGAAGCCGGCCCGGGCGTGTACGACATCCACTCTCCGCGCATTCCGTCCGAACAGGAGATCGAGGACCGCATCTACGAGATCCTGAAGAAGATGGACGTCGAAAAGGTGTGGATCAACCCGGACTGCGGCCTGAAGACTCGTGGCAACGCCGAAACCTGGCCGAGCCTGGAGAACCTCGTCGCAGCGGCCAAGGCCGTGCGCGCCAAACTCGCCAAGTAAGGCCGGCATAGGCATAAACAGGCAAGATTTCCAAGGAATCACATGCATTCGCCAATCTTCTCGCTGGAGGTGTTCCCTCCCAAGCGCACCAGCCCTGTAGGTACCATCTACGATACGTTGGATGGCCTGCAGGGGCTGGACCCCGACTTCATCTCCGTCACCTACGGCACCGGCAAATCGTCCGACCGCACGTTGACCGCACGCATCGCGCATACGGTGAACGAATACGGCATTCCGGCCGTGGCGCACCTGACCGCGCAATACCTTGACAAAGACGACGTGGACGAGGCGCTCGACCTGTTCGACCAAGCCAAAGTCTCCGGCGTGCTCGCTTTGCGAGGCGACCGTGTGGAAGGAGCCGAACCGGCGGGAGTGTTCGACCATGCGAGCGATCTGGCGGCCTACATCCGCGAGAAGCGTCCTAATCTCAAGATCTACGGCGCCTGCTATCCGGAAAAGCACCCGCAGGCGGCCACGCTTGAGGAGGATATCGACAATCTCAAGAAGAAGGTCGACGCGGGCGTAAGCCACCTCATCTCCCAGCTGTTCTACGACAACGAGGATTTCCTTCGATTCGTGGACAAGGCTCGTGCCGCCGGCATCGACGTTCCAATCGAAGCCGGCATCATGCCGGTGATGAACGCGAAGTCGGTGCTGCGCATGTCGAAGATGTGCGAATCGCGTGTTCCTGAAAAACTTGCCGTCCTGCTTGACAAGTGGGGGAGCGACACCGCGCTGCTTAAAGAGGCGGGTATCGCCTACGCGTCCGAACAGATCTGCGACTTGGCGGCACGCGGCGTCGACGGCGTGCACCTGTACACGATGAACCATCCATGCGTCAGCCGGCGCATCTGGTCCAACGTCAAACCATTCTTCGTCTGATTCAGACGATGCAACAAACACGAAAGGATGATTTCCGGCAACTGTCGGAAACCATCCCTTTCGCCATACTTACGGATATGAACGATTACTATGGGAACCATGGCTTCTTCTACGCATCAGTTTGGGGTGCTCGATCTGATTCGGGCGGGATTGCAGGATCTGGACACGGCACGCACGCTGCTTGACGAGTTGCGCGCCGACGGCATCGACGACGACCGGCTATGCCTGCTGATGAAAACATTGGAACAGACCTGCGAGCCCGACATCGCGCTACGCAACCTCGTCGACATCATCAAAGCGTTGCAAAGCCAAGGCCGCGACTTCCACCAGGTCATCACCGACGACGCCGGACTCGTACGACTCGTCACCGTGCTCGGCGTGTCCGACGAAATGGGCAAGCTCATGCGCTTCCGCCCCGAACTCGTCATGGCCGCAGCCAGCGACTCATGCGAAAGCCATCTGTACAACCACGCGCAACGCCGCGCGCATGTCCTCGAAGCGGTCGGTGCCGACCCGGCCGACAATCGCATGCCAAAAGCCACGAAACCACTCGCCGAAGCGGCGACCGCGCTACGACAGACCTACAGAAAACAGCTCGCCGCCATCATGGCGCAGGACGCCACCGCGGACGACCCAATCGAAATACAACCGAGAATCAGCCAGGAACTGTCCGATCTTGCCGACGCGGCCCTGGAAGGCGCGCTCGCCATCGCCCGCAACGAAGTGGACGGCAGCGAACACGTGCGCTTCGCCATCATCGGCATGGGCAAGCTCGGCGCACGCGAACTCAACTACGTATCCGACGTGGACCTCATCTACGTGGTGGAACCGGCGGACGCGGACACCAACGGCATGACCCTCAACCGTGTCGGCACCAAAATGGCCACCACCCTGCAGCGCGTATGCCAATCCGTCATCATGGGCGTCGCCGAACCTACATTGTGGCAGATCGATGGCGGACTGCGCCCCGAAGGCAAGGACGGCCCGCTCGTACGCAAGCTCGAATCGCATAAGGCGTATTACGAGCAATGGGCGGAGAACTGGGAATTCCAAGCCCTGCTCAAGGCGCGCCCCGTCGCCGGAGATCCCGACCTTGGCCAAGCTTATATGGACATGACCCGACCGTTCGTATGGACCGCCTCCAAACGCGACAACTTCGTCTACGACTGCCAGCAGATGCGCAAACGAGTCGAAGACCTCATCCCCGCGCCCCTGAAGGACCGTGAAATCAAACTCGGCCGCGGAGCCTACGAGACGTGGAATTCACCGTGCAGATGCTCCAACTCGTCCACGGCCGCGCCGACGAAACCCTGCGCACCAGCTCCACCCTCGAATCGCTGCAACGCCTCGCCGAAGGCGGATACGTCTCACGCAGACAAGCCAAGAAGCTTTCCTGGGACTACCGCTTCGAACGCGTCATGGAACACCGCCAGCAAATGTGGGCGCTCAAACGCACCCACCTGTTCCCGGACCTCGGCAAAGCCAGTCTCGGCGGCATCGAACGCAAACGCGACACCAACGACGACGAACTCAACCACAACCTCGAACTGCGCAGACTCGCCCGGGCCTTCCACATGCACCCCGAGGAACTCGTCGACAAATACGACGAAACCCGACGTGAAGTGCGCCACCTGCACATGGACATCTACTACCGGCCCATGCTGCCCATCAACGCCGGCCTCGACGACGAACAAGTGGAACTGTCCGCCAACGCCATGCAGGAACGCTTCGCCTCCATCGGATTCGCCGACCCCGACGCCGCCATGCGCCACGTCACCGCACTGACCGCCGGCATCTCCCGTGCCGCGAAAATCAACCGCATCCTCCTGCCCGCCGCCCTCCAATGGCTCGGCGAAGGGCAAAACCCCGACATGGGACTGCTCAACTGGCGCAAACTCGAAGAACACTTTGGCACGGACAGCGAATACCTCGGCTTCCTGCGCGACTCGCCGTCCGCCGCGCAACGCCTGTGCCACATCCTGTCCAATTCGCGGTTCCTGGGCGACGCACTCAACAAATCCGTCGAATCCGTCACCTGGCTCGGCAGCGACAACGACCTGCAGCCACGCTCACGCGAAAGCCTCGACGTGCAGACACACGCCTCACTCGAACGCAACGCAGGCAGCATCAACGACTTCGCCAACTCCATCCGCGCCATGCGACGCCACGAAATCGAACGCATCGGACTAGGATGGATGAGCGGCGTCATCGACGACAAGGCGTCGCTCGCAGGTATGACCGACGTATACGATGCGGCCATCGACGCATCGCTCACCTGGGCCATCCGCCACCAAACGCAGGAAATGGGACTCGACGAAGCGCCGGCGGCAATCGCCGTCATCGGCATGGGACGCTACGGCGGCAGGGAAGTGAACTTCAGCTCCGACGCCGACGTCATCATCATCTACCGGCCGTCCGATAACGCCGACGACAACCAAGCCAACCTCTTCGCACGCAAAGTGCAGGAAGACCTCCGCGCCATCCTGCAAGGACCGACCACGCTCGAACCCAAAATCGAACTCGACATGGACCTGCGGCCCGAAGGCAAAAACGGACCCCTCGTGCGCTCCTACGCGTCCTGCGAGGAATACTACCGTTCCTGGGCGAGCACATGGGAGCACCAGGCGCTCCTGCGTGCGCGTTACGCGGCAGGCGACGCGGCGCTCGCCGAGGATTTCCTGATGAACGTCGCGACCCGCTGCGCTATCCGAAGATCGATTTGACGGAGGCGCAGTCGCCGAAATACGCAAGCTCAAGGCGCGTATGGAAGCCGAGCGATTGCCGCGCGGCGTGCGTAGGGACCGTCACCTGAAGCTGGGCAAAGGTGGTCTGTCCGACGTGGAATGGACGATTCAGCTGCTGCAGTTGCAGCATGCCGGCGACAACGCGAACCTGCGAGTCAACGGCACGATGCAGGCGTTGGACGAGTTGGAGCGGCGCAAGCTGGTTTCCGCCGGCGACGCCGTCGTATTGCGACGCGCATGGTGGATGTGCACGGCCGCGCGCAACGGCAGCTACCTGTGGAGCGGGCGCGTCAACCAGGCGGATATCCTGCCGGATGACACGTATTCGCTGGGAGGACTCGCCGTCTATCTCGGATACGACGCGAATCGCGGACAGCATTTCGAAAACGATCTGCTTGCCGTAATGCGCAAGGCGCGCGACGTGACGGAACGTCTGTTCTACGGCCTTTCATGAAACGATTCGAGCGGGCGCTCGGTGAACACGCGGTGAACGCTCCGGGTCAGTGTTTCGGGCTATAGTTGGCTAGGTCACTTTCAGTGGCCACCTTCAACCACAAGTTGCATGAAAGGTGAGCCGTTGTCCTCAGTACTCGAACCGGCGGTCGAAACGCCGATGGTCGGAAAAAGCGTCATCACTCTCGATGATCTTTCCATTCGTCAGATTCAGGAAATGCTGCACAAAGCGCAGTACATCGATTCCCATCGTAAAGAAGTGGCACACACCTGCGAAGGCAGGGTGCTTGCCACTTTGTTTTATGAGCCGAGCACGCGCACGCGTCTGAGTTTCGAAACCGCCATGCTGCGCCTCGGCGGCAAGGTGATCGGTTTCGCCGGCGCCCAGCTCGCCTCCGTCACCAAGGGCGAGACGATCGCCGACACGTTGAAGACGGTGTCCAACTACGTCGACGTGGTGGCATCCGCCATCCGAAGGAAGGCGCCGCGCTGGTCGCATCCCGCGCCGCCTCCGTGCCGGTCATCAACGCGGGCGACGGCGGACACATGCATCCGACGCAGACGCTCGCCGACCTGGCCACGCTTCAATCGCGCTTCGGCCGTGTCACCAACCTGACCGTCGGCCTGTGCGGCGATCTGACCTTCGGCCGCACCGTGCACTCCCTGATCGAAACACTGTGCCGCTTCGGCAACGTCAACTTCGTGCTCATCAGCCCCGACGAGCTCAAGACCCCGCAGTACGTGCTTGACCGCATCAACGCCACCGAATCCTGCTCCTACACCGAAGTCAAGGATCTCGTCTCCGTCATCGGCGATCTTGACGTGCTGTACATGACCCGCGTGCAGAAAGAACGTTTCTTCAACGAGGACGATTATCTGCGTCTGCGCGACACCTACATCCTCGACGAAGCCAAGATGCGTACGCCAAGAAGGACATGGCCGTGCTGCACCCGCTGCCGCGCGTCAACGAAATCGCCGTGGAAGTTGACGACGATCCGCGTGCAGCCTACTTCGAACAGGTCAAGAACGGTATGCTCATGCGCATGGCATTGGAAAGCTCGGTGGTCGGTGACGAACTGCCGGGATACGAACCGCTCGCAGCCAAGGAGGTTGAAGCCTGATGGAAGTCACCAGCATTCAGAACGGCATCATCATCGATCACGTGCCCGCCGGAACCGCGCTCAAGGTACTTGAGTATCTGAAGATCGACCCGTCCAAAACCAAGCTCGCGTTGATCATGAACGCCGACAGCCACATGTACGGCACGAAGGACATCATCAAAATCGAGGATGAGACCGAATCCATCGACCTCGACGTGCTTGGCCTCGTGGCGCGCACCGCGACCGTCGGCATCGTCCGCGGCGGCAAAATCGTCGAAAAGAAGAAGCCGACCCTGCCGGAACATGTCGTCAACATCATCAAATGCGTGAACCCGCGCTGCGTCACCACCACCGAGCCTGCGGTGCAGATGTTCCATCTGGTGCATTCCGACCGTCAGGAATACCGTTGCGACTACTGCGACGAGGAAGCGAAGTTCTGAAATCATGACCCTCACCCTTCACGACATCAAGGTCTGGAACACCGGCGAAGTCATTGACTCGTCGTCCCCTCCGACACGGACGCGTCCGTGGACGCCTCGGCGATGACCATCGCCCCCGGATTCGAAGACCCGCACGTGCATTTCCGCGATCCCGGACAGACCTACAAGGAGTCCATGATCTCCGGCTGCGCGGCGGCGGCATCCGGCGGATACACGAACGTGCTCATCATGCCAAACACCGTGCCGGCATGGATGGCGTGAAGGTGGAGGCCGGCCAGCCGGGCGCCTCCGAAGTGCTCGACGCCGAATACGACACGGTCATCGATTACCTGCAGCATTACGAGGCCGCTCATGCGTGAAACTGCCGGTGCGCTACGACCTATGCGTATGCGCCTCAAAGGGGCGTGCCGGCCATGAGGCCACCGAAGTGGCCGACTGGATCGGCTACCTGCCGAACATGGCGACGAGCATAAGGACGCCTACCAGCTGGCGCATCCGGTGACCGCCATCAGCGATGACGGTTCCGCGGTGACCCCCAGCATTCTCGAACAGGTGTTCGAAAACGTCAAGGAGTCGGGACTGTACCTCATCGAGCATTGCGAACACCACGACACCGGCGCGGTCAATGACGGTCCGGTGTCCCGCAAGCTTGGCGTTCCAGGCATTCCGGAGGACACGGAACTCAAAATCGTCGAACGCGACATTGACATGTCCCGCAAAACCGGCGTGCACGTGCACTTCCAGCACGTCAGCACCGCGATCTCCTTCGACGCCATCCGCAAAGCCAAGGCCGAAGGACTTCCGATCACCTGCGAGACCGCGCCGCATTACATCGCATTGAACGACGAGGCGCTGCTTAAGTACGGCACTTTGGCCAAAATGAACCCGCCGCTGCGCTCCGAAGCGGACCGCCAGGCCACCATCGCAGCCGTCGCCGACGGCACGGTCGATTTGTTGGCCACCGACCATGCGCCCCACACCATGGAAGAGAAGGAACTCGGCTTCCTCGACGCGCCCAACGGCATCATCGGGCTGGAATGCGCATACGGCGTCTGCCACAAGATACTTGTCGACGGCGGATTCATTTCCGACGAACGTCTCATCGAACTCATGTCCACCGGTCCGGCCGAACTCATGGGCCACGACAAAACGGACATCACGGCGGTACTCGACGACTACGCCGACGCGTGCCGGGAGACGACGACACCAAGCGCGTGCTTGATCTGGGCCGCGTGCCCGAAAGCGACCAGGTGGATCTCGTGGTGCTGAACACCGGAGAGGAATGGACCGTCGACCCGGAGAAGTTCCACTCCTCGGCACGTAACACCCCATTCGGCGGATGGCAGGTCACCGGCCGGCCGCTCGCCACCATCATCGGCTCGAAGCTGGCCTTCAGCCGCATCGACAAGGAGGACTGATGGACCGTCTGATCGAAGCCATCGAAGACAAGCAGAATCCAAGCGTCGTGGGACTCGACCCCACCGAAGCGCTGGTGCCGAAGCAGGTCGTGGCCAGCTTCGCCGAGGAAATCGCCGAACAGGTGGAGGATCCGACGGAAGCGCCGGCAGCCCAACTGTCCGTCGCCTTCTTCGAATTCAACCGCGCCATCATCGACGCAGTAGCCGACATCGTCCCGGCCGTCAAACCGCAGATCGCCATGTATGAGGCGCTCGGACCAGCCGGCATCGACGTCTACAGCATGACCTGCGAATACGCCAAACAGCAGGGACTGTACGTCCTCGGCGACGTCAAGCGCGGCGACATCGGCTCCACCGCAGCCGCCTACGCCCACCATCTGAGCGGTGTGAACGCGGGGGAGCACGCTTTCGACCCGTGGCATGAGGACGCGGTCACCGTGAACCCCTACCTCGCACCGACGGCATCACCCCGTTCGTCGAAGCCGCCACTGGTGCCGACAAGGACATCTTCGTACTGGTACGCACCTCCAATCCATCCAGCAGCGAACTGCAGGAACTCGAACTCGCCTCAGGCGAGCGCGTGTACGAGCATGTCGCCGACCTCGTGGAAGGCTGGGGAGCCGAAACCATCGGCGCGAACGGGTATTCCCGTGTCGGCGCGGTGGTCGGAGCCACCCATCCCGAGGAAGGCAAGGCGTTGCGGGCGCGCATGCCGCACACGTTCTTCCTGGTCCCCGGTTACGCGCGCAGGGCGGTACCGCCCAAGGCGTGGCCGGCATGTTCGACAAAGACGGCATGGGCGCGCTCGTCAATTCGTCGCGTGGCATCATCGGAGCCTGGAAGAAGTCCGGCAAATACAGCGAATCCATGAGCGCAGACGATGCGCTCGACTTGGTCGCCGAATCGGCGCGCGAGGCCGCGAAGGACATGCGCGACAATCTGCGCGCGGTACTGCCGTAAGCTACCAGAACAATCGAACGAAACACAGGAAAGGGAGTCATGACCGCCGCAGCAACGTTCATGCCGACCGTCGGCCAGGCGAGGGAAGCGGGATTCTTCCCCAGCAGGCACACGGTCGAAATCGTCGACAACCGCATGCTGGCCGATGGCGTGTACCGATTGACATTCCGCGACGAATTCATCGCGGGACATGCCAAGCCGGCGCAGTTCGTCGACGTGTATTCCAACAATCCGAGCAGACTGATGCCCCGCCCGTTCGGCGTGGCAGAAGTGGATGGCGATGAGGTGAGCCTTATCTTCGCCGTCGTCGGCAAAGGCACCGCCGAATTCTCCGAATTGCGTGCGGGCGACACCATTCGGGTGATGGGTCCTCTCGGCAACTCCTTCAACACCAAGGAGAACGCGAACTACGTGCTGGTGGCCGGCGGTCTCGGCGTGCCGCCGCTGGTGCGCGCCGCGCAGGCCATCGCCGAATCGGAGGGGTCGACGAGCACCGCGGTGTTCGGATACCGCAACGTGCGTTTCGGAGACGGATACGTCGGCCGGTACGCGGACAAGACATACAGCATCGACGAATCCGAAGGCAATGTCGTAACGCTCCTTGACCGTATTGAAAATGAACTGGTGAACGGCGAGCTGAAGCCGGTCATCCTCTCATGCGGGCCGTTGCCGATGATGAAGGCCGTCGCCGCATGGGCGGCGAAACGCGGCATCGAGGCACAGCTGAGCTTGGAACAGCGCATGGGCTGCGGATACGGCACATGCGTGCTGTGCACCGTCGACACCGCCGAAGGACGATTGAAGGTCTGCTCGGACGGACCTGTGTTCACCCGCGAACAATTGGGATGGGGGGAGTGAGCATGACCGCAGAACAACATGCGAACCTGTACGAACAGCACGAATGGAAGCATCCCACCCAGGTGGCTGGTATCCCGTGGAAGAATCCGGTGGCGACCGCTTCCGGCACGTTCCAATATGCTGCCGTGCGCTGGTTCTATGACGTGAGCCAGCTGGGCGCCGTCACCACCAAAGGCGTGTCTCCGGTGCCATGGGAAGGCAATCCTGGCATCCGTACTGCGGAAGGCCCCTCCAGCAACATCAACGCCGTCGGCCTGCAGAATCCCGGCGTGGACCATTACCTTGAGGACGATCTGCCGAAACTCAAGGCCATCAACGCCACCGTCATCGCCAACGTCGCCGGACACTGCGACGACGACTACGCGGAAGTCGTGTCCAAGCTCGACGATTCCCCGGCCGACATGCTGGAAATCAACGTGAGCTGTCCGAACGTGTCCGCAGGCGGCATGAGCGTCGGCACCGACCGGTGGCTTTGAGCCGCCTCATCACCAGACTGCGCAAGCTCACCGACAAGAAGATGATCGTCAAACTCACCCCGAACGTCACCGACATCACCGTGCCGGCACGAGCCGCGGTGGAAAGCGGAGCCGACGCATTGAGCCTGATCAACACGCTGCTCGGCATGCGCATCAACATCCGCACCGGCGAGCCGGTCATCACGCACGTCACCGGCGGCGTGTCCGGCCCGGCCGTCCTGCCGGTCGGGCTAGCCGCGGTATGGCGCGTGCGCGCCGCATTGCCAGAAATACCGATCATCGGCATCGGAGGCATCGACTCCGGCGAGACCGCGCTCGAATACCTGTATGCCGGCGCCAACGCCGTCGAAGTCGGCGCGGCCGCATTGTTCGAGCCGACCGCGCCGCTGCGCGTGGCCCGCGAACTCGACGATCTGCTCGACGAACGTCCCGAACTCGCCGACAAGCTCGCCAAAGGCGAGACCTGGCGCTGAAATTTCGTAATCGATCAATGTAAGGAGAACAAGCAAATGACCGCATCGCTCGACCATCGTTTCACCGAGTTCCTGCTGGAATCGCAGGCGTTGAAATTCGGCGAGTTCACATTGAAGTCCGGCCGCAAGTCGCCGTACTTCATCAACGCCGGCGCATTCAACGACGGACGCAAGATCGCCCGTCTCGGCGCGTTCTACGCCGAGAAGATTGTCGAGGAGATCGAGGCGGGCAACCTGCCCAAAGACGTCGACACCGTGTTCGGCCCTGCTACAAGGGCATCCCGCTGGGCGTGTCCACCGCCATCGCGCTGACGTCCGCCCATGGCATGGATGTCGGCTACACCTTCGACCGCAAGGAGAAGAAGGACCATGGCGACGGCGGCATGATGGTCGGCACGCAGCTTGCGGACGGCATGAAGGTCCTGCTCGTCGACGACGTGATGACCGCCGGCACCGCTGTGCGCGAGGTCATCCCGAAGCTCAAGGCCGAGGCGAACGTCGAGGTCATCGGCCTGGTGCTGAGCGTGGACCGCATGGAGAAGACCAAGGATTCCGACACGTCCGCGGTGAAGGCCGTCGAAGCCGAATTCGGCTTCCCGGTGTTCGCCATCGCCAACGTGAAGGAGCTCTTCGAAGCCGGCCAGCGCATCCAGAACGCCGACGGCACCCCGTACGTCACACCGGAGATCAAGGCCGCCGCCGACGCGTACCTGGAACAGTACGGCGCCTGACTGCGGCGTTCGCGCTGAACCGCGCTCATCGGCTGTTATAATCTCGGATATGACAGAAAGGCACTGTGCTGCTTTCGGACAGTACAGTGCCTTTTCGTTGTGGTTCCTCTGTTCCGGGGTCAGTCGATGAGCGTGTAGCCGTGGCTGGCGACCACCGACTTGAGCTTCTCCAAGTACGTTTCGGCGCTTGGACAGCTTCGCGCGCTCATTGGTGATCCATCCGACAAGCATCGTCTCATCGGTGTCGAGCGGCACGGTGACGATCTTCTCGTTGTTGAGATCGCCGTTGTCGATGCCGGTGCACACCGTGTAGCCGTTCAGGCCGATGATGAAGTTCAGAATCGTGGCGCGGTCGGTCACGTTGATCTGCTTGGGGGAGTACTCCGGCCAGACGGCCTCCTCCGCGAAGAAGAAGCTGCCTTCCTCGCCCTGCTCGTATTGGATGAACGGGAACGGCTTCAGATCGTCCATGGTGACCTTCTTCTTGCCGGCCAGCGGATTGTCGCGCGAGATGAACACGTGCAACGGCGCGCGGAACAGCGGATGGAACTCGAGATGCTTCTCGCGCAGCAGCTTGCCAATCACGTCCTTGTTGAAGTCGGACAGGTAGATGATGCCGATCTCCGAAAGCATGTTCGCCACCTGGTTGATGATGTCCTTCGTGCGGGTCTCGCGGATGGTGAACTCGTATTCGTCGGACTTGGTGGAGTCGATCATCTCCACGAACGCCTCCACGGCGAACATGTAATGCTGCGTGGACACGGAGCACAGCTGTTTGCGGGGTTTCGCGTTCTTGTACCGTTCCTCCAGCAGCGACGCCTGATCGAGGACCTGACGCGCGTAGGTGAGGAATTCCGCGCCGTCCACGGTCAACGCGATGCCTTGGGAGGAACGGGTGAAGATCTCGATGCCGAGCTCGTTCTCAAGCTCCTTCACCGAGGAGCTCAACGCGGGCTGGGATACGTACAGCTCGTGCGAGGCCTCGTTCATGGAGCCGCATTCCACTATTTTGACGATGTATTTCAGCTGAAGGAGGGTCATAACGCCCATTTATACCAGCGTCGCTTTACGAAACGACGATTTATAGCGCTTCGTTTTGCATAGTGGACACGCGGTCGGTGGATGTGCGGCCTACAGCGGACGATGATATGGCGCATGGCCGAGGCCCGTTCCGCGGGACGCAGGCGTACGTCCGCCGCGCTCACACGCGCACGCCCAAGGATTCCAGGTCCCTGCGCGCCTGGTCGGCGTCGACGAAACGGAAGGCGTGCATGCCGGCCGACCGCGCCCCGGCGACGTTCTTCGCGGTGTCGTCGAGGAACACGCTGCTCTCGGGGCTTAGGCCGAAACGGCTCATCGCCAGTTCGTAGATGTCGGCGTTCGGCTTGTGCATCTTCTCCACGCCGGAGACGACGGTGCCCTGCAGCAGTTCGGCAAGCTGCGGGAACTTCTCGAATGCGAAATGGAACGTCTCATGGGACCAATTCGTCAATCCCCACACGCCATAGCCGGCCGCCTTCAGATCGCGCAGCAGCCGCTCCATGCCGGGCAGCATGCGTGGCAGCGCGTCGTCGTAATGCGCGATGTAATAACGGAAGATCCCGGCGACGCGTTCTCCCTGCTCGGCCACCACATCGGGCCATATCGAATCGAAGTCCTCCCCGGCGTCCATACGGTCCTCGTATCCGAAGAAGCCGCAGGGGTCGTCGTCGGCGCAGATGCGGTCGACGGTCGCGTCGTCGAATCTGCCTTCAAGGCATGCCCGTGTCCGCCAATCCAGCAACACTCCGCAGAAATCGAAAACGACGTCGGTGATGGTCGGAACTGCAACGGTCATCGGGAAACCCTTCTTGTAGCGTGCGTCTGTCTTCCGCCAGTGTACCGTACCCATGTTCGTGAAGGACGTTTTCGTCTTCGCGTGCGCCGGTTCCTGAAAGTCATTGGGGCGGAAAGGCTCGCTTGGGTTTTTGAAAAAGGCTAATCTAGACGTTTTCGGAGATTGTGATGATTGTCATGCCGACCATTTCGAACATACAATCAATCCGAAATTAAATCAACATGTTGTCTGAATAGACGGGTGTCCTAGTGGAAAGCATTAGGAAGGGGCCGACGATGGCATATATCGAAATGGTGCACAGCTTCAAGCGCTACCATATGGGCGACATCACAATCACCGCCAACAACGATGTGAGTTTCGGCATCGAACGCGGCGAGCTTGCGATCATTCTGGGATCATCCGGAGCCGGCAAATCGACGGTGCTCAACATCCTGGGCGGCATGGACACGAATTCCGAAGGCAAGGTCATCATCGACGGCGTCGACATCTCGGACTTCAACGCGAAGCAACTGACCGATTACCGGCGCAACAACATCGGATTCGTGTTTCAGTTCTACAATCTGGTGGCCAACCTCACCGCCAAGGAGAACGTGAACTCGCCTCCGAACTCGTCAAGAACGCGGCCGATCCAGTGCAGACGCTGGTCGATGTGGGACTTGGCGGCCGCGGCCCAGCTGGCCACGGCGCAAGCGCAACTGGCCTCGGCCAACGCGTCGGTCGCCTCCGGACAGACGCAACTGCAGGCGGCACGGACGCAACTGGCTCAAGGACAGAACCAGCTCTCCGATTCATGGAACCAGCTGGCGAACGGCAAAACGCAGCTGGACGCGGCGCGAGAACAACTCGAAACAAGCAAAACCGTGCTCGACAAAGTCGGCGCGACGCTCGGCAAATGGGAACAGACCGGCATCACCGGCAAACTCTACGAACAAATACGCGGCAAATACGACATGGCGATCAACCAGTACAACGAAGCCTGCGCCGAATACAACAGACAGCTGAACGCCTACAATGCGGGACTGCAACAATACCAGAACGCCGTAGCGCGGCTCGACCAAGGTTCGCAGGCGTATCGGAGCAATGCGGACAATCTCGCACAGGCATCCAAACAGATAGCCGAAAAACAAAACGAGCTCGGCAAAGCGGTGTCGCAGGCCGGCAAGCAAGTCGCAGACGGCGTCACGCAGCTTATCCAAGGCCAGAGGGACATCGACAAGGCCGAAACGGAATACCAGAGCAAACTCGCCGAATTCAACGCGCAGAAGCCCGAAGCCGAACGCAAGATATCCGAAGCCGAACGGCAGATAACCCTCGCCGAGGAGAAGATCGACAATCTCACCGTCCCGGCCTATTCCGTCAGCGGCCGCCGCGAAGGCCTGACCTCGCAAGGCTACTGCGTGTACATGGTCATCGAAGGCATCGTGGCGAAACTGGCGGACATCTTCCCGATCTTCCTCTACTTCGTCGCGGCGCTCGTCACCTTCAGCACCATGGGACGCATGGTGGACGAGGAACGCACCAATTCCGGAACGTTGAAGGCGCTCGGCTACGGCAACGCGGATGTGATGCTCAAATTCATCGTATACGGATTCGCCGCATCCACCCTGGGCACATGCATCGGCGTGCTCGCCGGCCACACGCTGCTGCCGCTTATCGTCGCCCACGCATACAGCGCGGGATTCACCATGCCGGACATCATGCTCAAATTCCACCCCTGGATCACCATGGCCGCATTCGCACTTGCATGGATAAGCGCCGTCGTGCCGGCATGGCTGGCCGCGTCCAAGGAACTGCGCGAAAAACCGGCGAGCCTACTGCTGCCCAAGCCGCCGGCCAAAGGCTCGAAAATTCTTTTGGAACATTTCCCACCACTATGGAACCGTCTGAATTTCACACACAAAGTGACCGCCCGTAACATCTTCCGATACAAAACACGCATGTTCATGACGATCTTCGGCGTATGCGGAGCGGTATCCCTGCTGACGGCCGGCCTCGCCGTCCAATCCTCGATCGGACAGATAGGAAACCGACAGTTCGAGGAACTCATCCACTACGACCTGATCGTCGCCGAGGAATCCGACACCAACAGCGCGCAACGCGAGGAAATCGCCACGACGCTGAAGGGCAAAACCGTCCAATCCTCGACAGCGGTGCGCTACGAGGAACTGTCGAAAACCGCAGGCAAGGAGAACGATAAGCAGTCGATCACCCTGCTGTCCACCGACGACGCATACAACTTCAACGAATACCTGACATTACGCGACCGCAAAACACACCAACCACAGATACTGGTCAACAATGGCGCGGTAATCTCCGAACGGCTCGCCGAAATGCTCAACGTCTCGGTCGGCGACACCTTCACGGTAAACGACGAAAACGGCGCGCAACGCACCATCAAAGTCGCCGGCATCAGCGAAATGTACATCGGCCATTTCATATTCATGAACGCGCAATGCTACGAACACGTGTTCGGCGACCAGTACAGCACAAACGCATACATGGTCGGACTGAAAGACCACAGCAACGCCAACACGGAACGCCAAGCGCCAAATTCATGAAACTGGCCGCCGTGCGCGCGTCGTGCAGAACACGACGCAGAAGAACATGGTGTCCACAATCGTGGGATCGCTCAACCAGATCATGGAAGTGCTGATTCTCGTGGCCGTGCTGATGGCCGTGGTGATCCTCTACGACCTGACCAACCTCAACGTGTCGGAACGCATACGCGAGCTATCCACGATCAAAGTGCTCGGCTTCCACACCAGCGAGACCACGATGTACATCTACCGCGAAACGATCCTGCTGTCACTGCTGGGCATACTCGCCGGATACGGCTTCGGAGAATGGCTGCACCGATACATCATCACCGAAGTGCCACCCGACGAAGTCATGTTCGACCCCGCCATCAGCTGGATCGCATTGGCGGCCCCGGCCATCGTCGTGGCCGTGGTACTAGCCGTGCTCGGCTGGATCGTATACCGCCAGCTCGAAACGGTGGACATGCTCGAAGCATTGAAATCAGTGGAATGACCCTCCACGAAACGGTCAGCGGAGCAGCTCGCCAAAAGCCCGGGGAACAGCCGCGACGACATCACCGGCAACAATCGGATGCCCGATCGCGCTCGCCGGAGTCTTGCCCGCATGCCCATACAGATGCGGACGATGCCATCCGCGCTGCTCCGACCCGCTGGCCATCGCGCCGGCAAGCCCATGCATATACGCGGCGGCCGCGGCGACCTCCGGAACCAAAGCCGGATCGTCGGACAGCATGTCGTCCTGCTGCGCCAGCAACGCGCCCAACACGCCGGCCAACACATCGCCCGAACCGGCGGTGGCCATCCAGGCAGGCGCGCGCCCGGACAGGATGATCCGCGTGTTCCCATCTCCATCAGCTCCAACCACAATGGTGACCGCGCCCTTAAGCAGCACCGTGGCCCCGTAAGCTCATGCGCGCGCAACGCCGCCCGCAATGGCCGGGCCTCCACCCACTGCCTGGAAACAACATCAGCCATATCGGCATCCAACCGATTCAGCAATGCGGCCAATTCGCCGGCATGCGGAGTGATAACGACCTGCGGCACAACATGGCACGGCAGCAAATCCAACGCGCCGGCATCAACCACAATGGGAGGCATGCCCTCCGCCCGCTCGTTCCGCGAGCCATCGCCATCCTCCAACGCGTAATGATCCAGCAGCGCGGCAATGGTCGCACGTTGCATGTCATCACCGGAAGCAACGTCACCCTCGGCGGGCACGCCGGATCCAACCACCCACGACTGCACCCGTCCCTTGCCCAACACAGCCTCCGGCAACACGGACAATATCATATCCTGCGCACGCTGTGGCCCCAGATAACGCACCATGCCCACATTCGCGCACGCCGCGGCCCTCGCCGACAACACGGCAGCACCCGGATACCGCGCCGAACCAGTCACCAAACCAACCACTCCACGCGAATACTTGCCATCCGCAAGAGACGGAAGACGAACCGAATCCGCCACAAAATCGCCATCCGTCATCTCGGCAAACGGAACAGCATCATCGACATCGAAACCGAAATCCACCAACGTGATCCGTCCGCAAGCATACGAAGCCGGCGGCACCATCGCACACGGCTTCATCGCACCGAACGTCACCGTCACATCCGCAGGAATATACGGCCCCGGCAACGAACCATCATCAACACCCACACCCGACGCGCGTCGACGGCCACCACCAACGGCAAATCAGCGGAAGGGTCATTGTTCGGCAACGCAGGCTTGTCCGGCAACACGCCATCCATACCCAAAGACGAAGCCAACGTGCCAGCGACACCACGCAACACGCCGGCCACGCCAATCCCCGTCATAGCATCAAGCACCACATGCGAACCCCGCGCACACTCGACCGCAGCCTGCAGCCGCTCACCAGCCTCACCCGCGGAAAAACCAGACGTGCACCCAGGAATATCAGCCGCCGGATCCAACACCAACACACGCCCACCCGCACGAACAAACGCCCTAAACGCATCCTCATGCAACGAACGGCCAACAGCAACCGCGGTAACCTGCGCACCCTCACGCGCCAACTCAGCCCCCGCATACAAGCCATCGCCACCATTGTCCCCAGCGCCAGCCAACACCGTGACCCGCGCATCCTCAACATCCAAATCCTCATCATCAAGCAACGACAACGTCACACGAGCCACCGCAGAAGCAGCCATACGCATCAACGGCACACCATCATCCAACAAAGGACGCTCCAACTGCCGGACAACATCGGCGGAATAGGAACTATACAACAACGTCTGCAAACGGTCGGTATCATCGGAGACATCCATGGAAAATCCTTCCCCTCGGCATGGAACCACAAACACCACTTTAGTCGTATATTAAAAACAACAAACAAAAACGGCATGGACGCCAAACAAGAAAACGGAGCGGAACATGGCATACATCGAAATGAAAAACAGCACCAAGCTCTACCGCATGGGATCCACCACCATCACCGCCAACGACAACGTCTCCTTCACCATCGAACAAGGCGAACTCGCCATCATCCTCGGCGCATCCGGCGCAGGCAAATCAACAGTGCTCAACATCCTAGGAGGCATGGACACCAACACCTCAGGACAAGTAATCATCGACGGCAAAGACATCTCCAACTACACACCCAAACAACTCACCGCATACCGCCGCACCGACATCGGCTTCGTATTCCAGTTCTACAACCTCGTCGCCAACCTCACCGCACGCGAAAACGTGGAACTCGCCTCACAAATCGTTCCCGACGCGCAAGACGCCCGACAGGCGCTCGCCGACGTAGGGCTTGCGGACCGCGTCGACAATTTTCCCGCGCAGTTGTCGGGCGGCGAGCAGCAGCGTGTGGCGATCGCTCGAGCGGTGGCGAAGAATCCGAAGATTCTGCTGTGTGACGAACCGACCGGCGCGCTTGACTACAACACCGGCAAGCAAGTGCTCCGCATTCTGCAGGACATGAGCCGCAAGAAGGGCGCGACAGTGGTGATCGTGACGCATAATTCTGCGATTGCGCCGATTGCGGACCGTGTAATTCGCATGCATGATGGACGTGTGTCATCGATTGAGGTCAACGAGCATCCGATGGATATCGAAGAGCTTGAATGGTGACGTTGCGACACGCTGTGATACGTATGATTTGCGTAAATGGCTGATTCGTGTAATATATGTGACTTGTGCACGGAAGCCAAGTCTTCCGGTGGGAACATTCCTGCGTAGCTCAGTTGGCAGAGCATCCGACTGTTAATCGGACGGTCACTGGTTCAAGCCCAGTCGCAGGAGCGCAGTTTCGGGTACTCCGGAACATATTCCTGCGTAGCTCAGTTGGCAGAGCATTCGACTGTTAATCGAACGGTCACTGGTTCAAGCCCAGTCGCAGGAGCTTTTTAGCCCTTGGTTTTCCAAGGGCTTTTTTGTTTCCGTAAGAACTTTTCGCTGCTATTCCAACGAATCGAGCACGTCGTCAATGAGTGTGCGGTTGTGTGCCGCATCAGCCTTGAGTCGAGGGAAGCGACGTATGACGTTGTCGGGACTTGCGTTGGCCGCACGTGCCACATTCGATTTTGACTCGCCATGCGCCACGGCGATTTCCGCGAGCCGATCCACTAGCGAATCCGAAACCTGCCGTATTTGCTCGCCAACCCATAACTGGGACAATTCGGGTGAAAGCGTGTAATCGTCCTGCAGCTCGCTTGAAGCTCCTGAATGGCGGCCCATAGCACCATGAATGGCTTGCGGTAGTAGGCGATGCGTTCCTCGGACGGCTCGCTCTCCAACTGCTGCAATGCCTTGCGTTGCGTAGTGTTGTCACTCATGCGTCCCATCGTATGCCACGTTCGGTGGCGTTTTGGCATGTCATGGCGCGACACGCCCGGCATCTGTGGATAAGTGTTGTTCTCCGACCACAAGGTCGTTCCAAGTCGACGGGCGGTCTTCGAACGTGCCATGATATCGATTCCCGGATAGAGACGCGGACCACAGGAGGCCTCATGAACAAATGGGAATACCGTCGGCGTGTTCGACACAATAAGATGTCCGATGACATTGACAAGCGCAACCGGCACCGGTGCGCCGCGGCGATGGCCGTATGCGTATTGGCGAACATCGCGTTCACGATATGCTGCGCGCAACCTACGGCGTCGGCATACGCGCAATCGGCTGATGACGTGGCGCATGAAGTCGCACAAGCGGCATGCCGCACATCAATGCAGTGGCCTTTGGAGCACGCGCAAGTAATCGGCGAATATGATGCGCCGGCTAAACAATGGTTGCCTGGGCATCGCGGTTTGGATTTGCGTGCACGGCCGCAAGACGCCATCATCGCGCCCGCGGATGGTGTGGTCGCCTTCAGTGGCAAAGTGGCGGGCAAATCGTGGTAACGCTTCGCCACGGTGCGGAAACGGGAAGCCTGACGTCGACGTTTGAACCCGCGGTCACTACGCGACCGGTCGGGGCCGTCATCGCCAAGGGGGAGCGTTTCGCTCGTGTTGAAGGTGGCTCGGAACATTGCGCCGATGGATGCCTGCATTGGGGCCTCAAGAGCGGAGGACGTGATTATGCGGATCCGTCGGGCAGAGTGAGGCCGATGCGGGTTGAACTGAAACCGTTGTAACGGCCATATCCACGGGTGTTGTCGTTGTCCTGGGGTCGTGGCCTTAAAGAAAAAGTGCGGTATTCCGGCTATGATGCTGTCTGTACATTAGATTTCGAGGAGCGAGAAGCTTATGATCAAGGAATACACGCGCCCTTTGGAACAGGGAATTGACTCGGACAAAAACATCTTCTCAGTACTTGAGGAGCGTGTGGAACGCACTCCTGACGACAATCTTGTCGAATACAAGAACGCTCAGGGCGAATGGGTGGCGTTCACCGCTGCGGAGTTCAAAAACAAGGTCGTCGCCCTCGCCAAAGGACTTATCGCTCGTGGCGTAATGCCTGGAGATTCGGTATCCATTATCGCGCATACCTGCTGGCAGTGGACCGCGCTTGATGTGGCCATCATGTCCATCGGCGCCCTTACCGTTCCGGTCTATGAAACGAATTCGCCGGCGCAGGTGAAGATGATTTTCAATGATGCCAATGTCAAGATGGCGTTCGCTGAGGATGATTTCCAGCGCGACAAAATCGAATCCGTCCGTGATCAGTGCCCGGATCTTGGCGACGTGCACGTCATCGGACTTGGTGCAATTGACACGATCATCGAATACGGCCGCGCGGTCTCCGACGCCGAATTCCTTGAACGTGAACAAGCGGTCAAAGGCTCCGATCTAGCCACCATCGTATATACGTCGGGATCCACTGGCACCCCGAAGGGCGTTGAACTGACGCATGCCAATTTCGTGTTCATCACCTATTCCGGCGTCAACTCCATGCCGGACATCGCCATGAAACCGAATCGTCGACTGCTGCTGTTCCTGCCGCTCGCCCATGTATTCGCCCGATACATGCAGTTCTTCTGCTTTGCCGGAAACGTTTCACTCGGTCTGTCCAGCAATCTGAAGACCATTCTCGCCGATTTCAAGGCGTTCAAACCGACGTTCATCCTCGCCGTGCCGCGGATTTTCGAAAAGATCTACAATGCGGCCTCGCAGAAGGCCGGAGCCGGTTTCAAGGGACGTGTTTTCGCTGACGCCACCCAGACGGCATACGATTGGTCGCATGCTCAGCAGTCCGGTGGGAGCATTCCACTCGCGCTGAACGCAAAACATGCCCTGTACAACAAGCTGGTGTATTCGTCAATCATGGAAGTGTTCGGCGGCCACGTCGAGTATGCGGTCTCCGGCGGAGCGCCGCTTGATTCCTCTATCGCGCATTTCTTCAACGGTGTCGGTCTGCCGCTATTGGAAGGCTACGGCATGACCGAAACGTGCGCCCCCTCGAGCGTCAATCCGACCGAAGGCTACAAGATCGGCACCATCGGCTTGCCTCTGCAAGGCGTGACCATGGGGGTCGACGAAGAAGGGGAGCTGTGCATAAAGAGCCCTGCCGTATGCGCCGGATACCACAACAATCCTGACGTTACCAAGCAGCAAATTGTCGATGGATGGCTGCATACCGGTGATCTCGGCTCCATTGATGATGACGGCTTCGTTTCCATCGTCGGGCGTAAGAAGGATCTCATCATCACCGCAGGTGGCAAGAACGTCTCCCCATGCGAGATGGAAGCATCCATCATGACTTCGCCGGTGGTGAGCCAATGCGTCATGATCGGCGATCGCAAGCCATTCATCGCCGCAATCATCTCCCTTGATTTGGCGGAGACGAACCTATGGCTGGAATCCAAGGGAGCGGAACAGGCCGCTGATTTGGATGAAGCCTCGAAGAACCCCATTGTGCGTGCGGAAGTGGAGCGTGCCGTCAACAAAGCCAATGAGCTCGCCTCACGTGCCGAATCAATCCGCAAGTTCGAAATCGTTCCCGACGAGTTCACTGAGGAGAACGGTTTGGTCACGCCGAGCATGAAGGCCCGCAGGCAGGCAGTGGTTGAACATTACCGGACGTTGATCGACAAGGTCATCTACGTGCCGAGGAAGCCGGCGCTCACGCCGAATGATGTTCGAAATATGATGGGGGCCGGTGACATCCGAGTGATGCCATCGGCCCCCACCATATCCGGAAGAATCCCGGAAGAATCATAGGCCCGCATCCGCCAGCGAAATGTAGCCGGGTTCAATCAGCGTTTTCTTGAGATTGTCGGCGCTGATCGCCAATGTCTCCTCATGGATGGTCGTAATTTTCTTCCCCTCGACCGTTGCGGAACGGATGAAACCGAGTTTGGAAAGTTTGCCCGAAGTGTTCAGTCGCACGCATGTCTGCGCGATGTCATCGGCCAACGCCTTGCGGTTCTCCATGGCGGTCATCCATTGCTTGCCGTTGACGATGTTCGGCATGGAACTGATATAGGCCCCATAGCCGGTGATGATCGGCCATTTTGCGTTTTCCTTGTTATCGGAATCGCTGTCGTCATCCGATGACGACGTCTTCGCAGGGTCAGGCACTGCCTGCCGTTTCAGGTCTTTTTTGCCCGTGATGCTGTCCACGATGCCGGAAATTGAGATGGAAGGTTGATATCGGCTGAGGAACCTGTGTAGCCGAGTTTGTCCAACTCGTCGGCGATGTTCTTCGCCACATAGTCGTTGCAGGAGATGACGCCATCAAGGTGGACAGGGTGCGAATCGTCCTTGTCCGCGTCGAGACGTTCGGCAAGCACCGATTTGATTTGTTCGGCTTTTGACGAATCGAATGCCACGGACCGCCAGTCATCCTTGGTGGTCGAAGCGGTGAGCGTCTCGGAAGGAGATGCCGCTTTGCCGTCCTTGAAATACGGTTCGAGCACTTTCCAGATGCCTTTGAACATGTTCTGGGCGAAGGACGTGTCCGTTTTGGCATCATGTCCGTCGGCCGCGTCGTAGGGGAGTAGTACCTCGATTTGCTTGGGGGCATCGGACGATGCCTTGTCGAGCTCGAGCTTGTTGACGAGCTCTTTGGCTTGCAGTTCTCCAATCTGCTCGGCCGCGGTCATCGGCACGTACATGTCCGGCGCATACCCTTGAAGCGTATTGGAGATCAGAACGACCTTCATTCCTTCATTCTGCGCAAGCTGCAACGCCGAAACCAGCCGTTGCGCTGATTGCGCATAATCCTGTTCGTCCTCATCCGACGCGTCGGAGTTCCACGTGATATCATGCCGTGCATAGTCGCCGTATTGCCTGTCGGATTCCGGCATCTCGGCGACAGGCGCCACCACCAAGGTGGTTTTGGCTTTCGTGGACGAATGCTCGGTTCCGTTGATGTGATTCACCACATAGTCTTGGACGCTTTGACTTTGTTTGTCGAGGTTCGAAGCGGTTTTCACGGTGATGTCGCCGCTTTTGACACCGGTCCGTTTCAACGAGGACACGATTTCGGGAACGAGTTTTTCCCATTTGCTCAATGGCGTCTGTTGAGAGATGGTGATGCTGTCTGTCGGAGCGAAAATCGCCACATTGCCGGCATCGGCTGTTGCGCTGGATTGTGATGACGGCTGTTGCTGCGATTGCGAATCACCGTTGGGCGAGCAGGCCCCATGGCTGTTGCCATGCAGACCGATGCCAGCAGAGCGAGCAGACGTTTCGCCGGGATTGTGCGATGCAGAATCATGCCATGTCCTTTGCGGAAGAATAGACGTTCCTTATACTGACCATCGATTGTAATATCCGGACGTCAAAAAGCCCGTACGCGTGTGTGATTGCGCATACGGGCTTTCGACAGCTCAGATAGATTACTCTGCCAGAGCCTTTGCCAGATTCTCGTCGAGGGCGTTCATGAAACCCTCGGTATCGAGCCAAGGCTGGTCCGGTCCGATGAGCATGGCCAGATCCTTGGTCATCTGTCCGCCTTCGACGGTGGAGATGATGACTTTCTCCAAAGTTTCGGCGAAATGCTTGACTTCCGGAGTGTTGTCAAGGTCGGCGCGATGCTTCAGACCGCCGGTCCATGCGAAGATGGAGGCGATCGGATTGGTCGAGGTCTTTTCACCCTTCTGCCAACGGCGATAATGGCGGGTCACGGTGCCGTGCGCGGCTTCGGCTTCGACGGTCTGCCCGTCGGGAGTCATCAGCACGGAGGTCATTAGGCCAAGGGAGCCGAATCCCTGTGCGACGGAATCCGACTGCACGTCGCCATCGTAGTTCTTGCAAGCCCAGATATAGCCGCCATGCCACTTGAGGGAGCTTGCCACCATGTCATCAATGAGTCGGTGCTCGTAGGTCAGGCCAGCCGCCTCGTACTTGTCCTTGTATTCGTTTTCGAACACCTCGGCGAACGTATCCTTGAACTGGCCGTCGTACGCCTTGAGAATCGTGTTCTTGGTGGACAGGTACACCGGATAGCCGCGCATCAGACCATAGTTGAAGCAGGCGCGTGCGAAACCTCGGATGGAATCGTTCACGTTGTATTGCACCTGGCAACTCCGCCGTCAGGGCCATAATTGTAAACGACGTGCTCAATCGGCTCGGAGCCGTCTTCCGGAGTGAAGGTTACGGTGAGGGTGCCGGCTCCCGGAACCTTGAAATCAGTGGCTTTGTACTGGTCTCCGAAGGCGTGACGTGCCACGACGATCGGCTTGGTCCATCCCGGGACCAGGCGAGGCACATTGCTCATGACGATCGGCTCGCGGAAGATGGTGCCGCCGAGAATGTTGCGGATGGTACCATTGGGGGATTTCCACATCTTCTTGAGGCCGAACTCCTTGACGCGCGCCTCGTCCGGGGTGATGGTGGCGCATTTGACGCCGACATGTTCGCGCTGGATGGCCTTCGCCGCGTCGACGGTCACCTGATCGTCGGTGGCGTCGCGGTTTTCGATGCCAGATCGTAATAATCCAAATCCACGTCGAGGTACGGCAGGATCAGACGGTTCTTGATGTCTTTCCAGATGACACGGGTCATCTCGTCGCCGTCGAGTTCGACGACTTTGCCTTCGACCTTGATTTTGGCCATGGTTTGTCCTCCCTGTCGGAATTGAAGGTGATGGGTTCCGTCTTATTACATGTGTGTTAATTCCGTATGGAAATGTCCAAAACCGTGGGGACACGCGCGAAGGCACTGTCATAGCTGAGCATTAGCCTTGAAACCATGTCTCAGGAAATTGAAATCGGTTTGGGCAAGAAGGGCCGTCTGGCCTATTCGCTGGACGATGTCTCCATCGTTCCCTCCCGTCGTACCCGTGATCCTCAGGATGTGTCCACCTCTTGGCAGGTCGACGCCTATGAATTCGACGTGCCGGTCATCGCGCCCCGATGGATTCCGTGACCAGCCCGGCCACGGCCATCGCCATGGGCAAGATGGGCGCGCTTGGCGTGCTTGACCTAGAAGGATTGTGGACCCGCTATGACGATCCCCAGCCGCTGCTGGACGAAATCGCGCAGCTGCCTGCGGACAAGGCCACCGAACGCATCCAGCAGATTTACGCTGAGCCGATCAAGCCGGAACTCATCGTCGAACGTCTGCATGAGATTCGTGATGCCGGCGTCACCGTAGCCGGCGCGCTGTCTCCGCAGCGTACGCAGGATTATTATTCCACCGTGCTTGAGGCCGGTGTCGATCTGTTTGTCATTCGTGGCACCGTGGTGTCGGCGGAGCATGTCTCCAAGGACCATGAGCCCCTGAACCTTAAGAAATTCATCTATGACCTGGATGTCCCCGTCATTGTTGGCGGCGCGGCCAACTACACGGCTGCGTTGCATTTGATGCGCACGGGAGCCGCTGGCGTGCTTGTCGGCTTCGGTGGCGGTGCGGTATCCGCCAACCGCAACACGATTGGAGTGCACGCGCCGATGGCCACAGCCATCGCCGATGTCGCCGAGGCCCGCCGCGATTACATGGACGAATCGGGCGGACGTATGTGCAGGTGATTGCCGACGGCGGTATGGGTGATTCCGGCAGCTTCGTCAAGGCATTCGCGCTGGGCGCCGATGCGGTGATGCTGGGCTCGCCTCTGGCACGCGCCTCCGAGGCTCCTGGCAAAGGCATGCATTGGGGCGCCGAGGCCCGCCACCAGACGTTGCCGCGCGGATTCCGCACTAACGTGGGCACCGTAGGTTCCTTGCAGGAGGTCATGTTCGGCCCGAGCCATAACGCCGACGGAACCACCAATTTTGTTGGGGCGCTTCGCAGAGCCATGGCCACGACCGGTTATGTCGATTTGAAGAGCTTCCAACGTTGTCCGGTTACGGTCGCTTCGAGCCACTGATCAGATAGCTTCGTCCTGTGGATAAAAAAAGTTATCCACAATCCTCCGTCGACTTGACGGGGGGATTGTCTTTATGTATTAATGTTTTTGGTCCTTCTCAGTGAAGAGAGTTGGATGACATTAAACAGGTAAAGAAATGAGGGATCCATGGCAATGGACGACTTATCCGACGATGGCGTTTCACCTCCGGAATGGCAGTCCGGCTCTGAGCGGGAGCCGGAAGACGACAAGGAGATAGAAGGCAATGAGCCTGACGAAATCCCACCGTCAGACCCTGATTCGTATGTCGGCCTTAAAGAAGCGGAAAACAATGGCCAATGGCTGCAGTGCATAGGAAAATCCGTCGAGAAGCTTCCTTCATATGATGGGTTTTTGGAAACACAATTATCCGGCATGCGGGTGCCCTTCCATGTTATCCGGTCCGATTCCACACCGTGGGACGCGAAGCAAGCCTATTCCTTGGCGTTATTGGGCGCGCGCATGTCGTGCGATGCCATCGACATCTTCCGTGGTCGGCAAAAGCCGGCGCATGTAGAGCGTATTCTAACGGAGGACTGTATGCGTAGGCTTAAAATCGCAGCTTCCATAATAGGCCATTATATGAAGGAAGACGCAAATCTATATGCCAAGATTGGTCTGCTTCCCATCAACGTGTCCGCCATTAACGGCTGGTTGACTTCGACCACGAAATTCGAATGTGCGGCTTTGCTCAACATCGGCGAAACGCGGTTGAGATGCAACACCGCATTCAGGCTCAAAGGCTCCACGTGGAAGTGCGTCTTGGCTGATTTCGGGTGATCGCATTGATGCGATGATACGGTAGGAATCTGCAAAAGCCTTGGCGTCGATGTTCGCAGTCGATGCCAAGGGCTTTCAGCGTGCCTTAAGCATACGGGAACTACTATAGAGAACCATGTTGAGAGAATTTGTACCAGAGCCGGCCTACAGCACCACGATGATGACACGGTATATGCGTTGCTGTCGCGTCGTGCGCAGAAGAATCCGGATGATCTTATCGCACAATGGCAGGATGATGAGACTCGGCAATGGCATGATGTGACGGCAGGCAGATGCTCGCTCGTGTGCGCGCCGTGGCGAAGGGCCTTATCGGTCTTGGAGTCAAAGCCGGAAGCATGGTGGTCATTTACTCTCCCACCTGTTACGAGTGGGGTGTGGTCGATTTCGCATGCGCGGCCATCGGCGCGGTAAGCGTTCCGATTTATGAAACCGATTCGGCCAAGCAGGCCGCTTCCATCGTGGAAGAGGTGGAGCCGGTTATTGCCTTCGCTGGAGATTCCGTCCACACGCAGACGCTCGAACAGATTCGTGACATGCATGAAGGGCTGCGTTACGTGTTCAATTTCAAAGCGGACGGTCTTGACGCAGTCGCCGATTTCGGAGAGGGCGTCGATGACGATACCCTTGATCAGTCATTGCCCGGATCAAGGCGGACGACATGCTCACCATCGTTTACACATCGGGCTCCACGGGACGTCCGAAGGGTGCGATGCTGTCCCATCGCAACTTCACGCATATCGTGCTCAATGGCTACATCATTCTTGACGAGATGCTGTACCAGCCCAACAGGTTGATGCTGTTCCTGCCGTTGGCGCACTGCTTCGCCCGCTATATCCAATACGTGGCGATTGGCGGACAAGGCGTGGTCGGCTATCTGCCTGGAGCCAAGCATCTGCTCACCGATCTGCGCAGTTTCAAACCGACGTATTTGCTTGGCGTGCCACGTGTGTTCGAAAAAGTGTACAACGCTGCCTCGCAGAAGGCCGGTGCGGGTATTCGCGGCAGGGTCTTCGCCAAGGCGTTCGATCATTTCGTGCAATGGTCCAAGGACGAGCAGGACGGGGGACATCATTCGATGGTGGCCCGAGCCGAGCATTCCTTCTTCATGTCCGTCGTCGGCAAGTCCATTCGTTCCGCGCTTGGTCCGAACCTGAAATATCTGGCATGCGGCGGCGCCCCGCTGAACGTCGACCTTGCCCACTTCTTCAATGGCATGGATGGCATCACGTTCATTCAGGGGTACGGTATGACGGAAACCGCGGCTCCGATGATCGTCAACTGGCAAAATGCGAATCGCGTCGGTTCCGTTGGTAAGCCCGGGCCGGGTATGGGTGTGCGTACCGATGATGATGGCGAGCTGCAGGTCATGGGCCCCAATGTTTTTCTTGGCTACTACAAGAATCCTGAGAAGACCGCTGAAGTCAAAATGCCTGATGGTTGGCTGAGGACCGGCGATCTGGGGGCCATCGACGATGATGGATTCGTGTATATCACCGGCCGCAAGAAGGACATCATCATCACAGCCGGAGGCAAGAACGTCAGCCCCGCCCCGATGGAGGACATCATCGACACCTGTCCTATCGTGTCCCATGCTGTGGTCATTGGCGATGGCAAGCCGTTCATCAGCGCTTTGATTGAACTGGATCCTGATATGACTCGTTCTTGGCTTTCCCAGCAGGGTCTTGATGCCGATATGTCCATGAAGCAGGTAGCGGAAAACGATGCCGTGCGCGCTTTCGTGCAGCAGTATGTCGAAAAGGCCAACGCGAACGTTTCCCGTGCGGAATCCGTACGAAAATTCGAGATTCTCGATGAGGAATTCAACCAACAGGACGGCACCTTGACGGCAAGCCTGAAAGTTGTTCGTCCCAAGGTGCTGCAGCGCTACGCAGACGTCATCGAAAACGTGATTTACGCGCCAAAACCCTCCAACAGGCCGTTGCCGAAGACCGTCCAGATTCTCGACCGCACCACCGAAACCGTCAAGCAGGCGTCGGAAAGCATGCGGCAGGCTTCTGAATCCGTCAGCCCGAAGGTTCGGCAGGCATTTGATACCATGCAGGAGAGAATCAAGAAGCAGTCCGATGAACCGGATGACGAGACGGCACCGTCCGTCGAGCCTTCCGCAACCAAGAACAACGAGGAGCGTTAATTTTGGCAATCCGTGAGATTCGAGTCGTACCTGATCCAGTGCTGCGCACCCCATGCGATCCCATCAAGGAGATCACGCCCGCGGTGCGCCATCTGGTGCAGGATTTGTTGGATACCGTTGATGACCCGGGACGCGCCGGGTTGTCCGCCAACCAAATCGGTGTGAGTCTGCGTGCGTTTTCCTACAATATCGACGGCAAAATCGGCTATGTGCTTAACCCGGTGTTGGAGGAGACCAGCGGAGAGCAATATGGCGATGAAGGCTGCCTTTCCGTTCCAGGATTGTGGTACAAGACTCGTCGCGCCGATTATGCTCGCGTGCGGGGCATTGATCTGGACGGCAAGCCGGTAGTGTTGGAAGGCCATGGCATCATGGGCCGCATGCTGCAGCACGAGACTGATCATTTGGACGGTCACGTCTATCTTGATCGTCTGGAAAAGGAAGAACGCCGCGAGGCGATGCGTTACATGCGCACCCATCGCAAGTGATCGAAACAGCGAACGACGATTCAACCATGGGGCCACGTCAGAAAGACGTGCCATGGTATTTTTAGTATTTGTGCGCCAATTTGGTGAGAAGCGCTGCCGCGAGTGCTTCAAACCGCCCAATTATTGTCAACCGGTGCGCAACCAATTCGCGTCATGCTCGCGACGACCTGTGTCGGTCGGCTGATGCCTGCAAGGCATTGGCTGCACGCAGGAACGCATGACCAGGCAAGAACCGACAAAGAAAGAGGTAGCAATACCATGGCTCAGATCACTATGAGCGACATGCTGAAGGCAGGCCTGCACTTCGGCCACCAGACCCGTCGTTGGAACCCGAAGATGAAGCAGTTCATCCTCACCCAGCGCAACGGCATCCACATCATCAACCTGTTCAAGTCGCTCGACATGATCGACAAGGCCTACGACTTCATCAAGGCCACTGTTGCCCACAACGGCACCGTGCTGTTCGTCGGCACCAAGAAGCAGGCTCAGGAAGCTGTTTCCGCTCAGGCCACCCGCGTGAACATGCCGTATGTCTCCGAGCGTTGGCTCGGCGGCATGCTGACCAACTTCCAGACCGTGTCCAAGCGCGTCTCCCGCCTCAAGGAACTTGAGGAAATGGACTTCACCGACGTGCACGGCTCCGGTCTGACCAAGAAGGAGCTGCTGCTCCTCGAGCGTGAGAAGGACAAGCTGGCTAAGCAGCTGGGCGGTATCCGCAACATGAACCGCACCCCGTCCGCCATGTTCGTGGTCGATGTGAACAAGGAAGCTCTGGCCGTCGAGGAAGCCCACAAGCTGGGCATTCCGGTTGTCGCCATCGTCGACACCAACGCCGATCCGGAATCCGTTGAGTATCCGATCGCCGCCAACGATGACGCCATCCGCGGCATCGAACTGCTGACCAGCCTCATGGCTGACGCAGTGGCCGAAGGTCTGCTGGAGCGTTCCGGCAAGGCCGCCAAGGCCGAAGGCGAAGCCGAGCAGCCGATGGCTGCTTGGGAAAAGGAGCTCCTCACCGAGGGCGCTCCGGCAGCTGAAGCCCCGGCTGAGGCTGAAGGCGAAATCAAGGCCGAGTGAGACCATGCTCTATGATGGGAGGTGCTATGCCTCCCATCATCGGGGCATCACCAAATTTTCAGAGGAGACAAATCAATGGCAGCAATCACTGCAGCTCTGATCAAGCAGGTGCGCGAGGAAACCGGCGCCGGCATGATGGACGTCAAGAAGGCCCTGACCGAAGCCGAAGGCGATGTGGCTCGCGCCAAGGAAATCATCCGCGCCAAGGGCATCCAGGCCGCTGGCAAGCGTGAAGGCCGCAAGGCTCAGGAAGGCACCATCGCCTCCACCGTTGTCGAATCCGCCAACGGCCAGACCGGCTATGCGGTCGAGCTGAACTCCGAGACCGACTTCGTGGCCAAGACCCCGAAGTTCGTGGAATTCGCCGGCAGCGTGCTCGATGACGCCGTCAAGGCCGAAGCATCCTCCGTGGATGAGGTTCTGGCAGCAGCCTCCGGTGACACCACCGTGAGGAAGCCGTCGAGGAAGCCGCTGCTCTGTTCGGTGAGCACGTCAAGGTAGGCCAGTTCGCCAAGGTCGAGGCCCGCATGTCGAGGTCTACGCCCACAAGAAGTCCGCTGAGATGCCGCC
>ENA-OQMZ01000019-OQMZ01000019.1-human-gut-metagenome-genome-assembly--contig:-NODE-19-length-55249-cov-6.916567_pt1 | contig 55249 bp, 59 predicted proteins | sample MGYA00242621_ERZ504862 | MGnify/ENA primary metagenome ERZ504862 (study PRJEB26092, sample SAMD00036393) | human gut metagenome | host: Homo sapiens | study: EMG produced TPA metagenomics assembly of...
CCGAAGGGCAGCTACGTGCAGAGCTGACGCCATAGGTTTGACGCCGTAAGCAAATAAAACGAAACGGCTGCAAAACGCCGAGTGGGGGTTCGAATCCATTAAGGATTCGAACCCCCACTCGTTTTTTCGTTGCCGATTGGCAGCGAAACGTCACAACGAAGCCGTCACTTGGTGATGGTGTTGTAGGTAGGCAGGTTGGTGTAGTCGAACGACACGTTCTTCACGTTCGTCGCGGACGCGGCGGCGACGTTGTCGTTCCACAGCGGAATCACCGGAAGATCCTTGGCCAGCACTTCCTGCGCCTTGGTGAAGTCCTCGGTTCGCTTCTTTACGTCGGTCTGGGCGAGCGCGGCGTTCAGGAGCTTGTCGAATTCCGCGCTCTTGTAATCACCATCGTTCGAACCATGACCGTCAGCGGAGCTGGAGGCATATAGCGGATTGAGATAATCTTCAGCGGACGGGTAATCCAGCATCCAGCCGGCACGGAACGCGGTTTTGATGGTGCGGTTGGTCACCTGGTTACGCACGTCGCTGAACGTGGCGTACGGCTCGCCAGCGGCGTCGATGTCGAGTGTGTTCTTGATCTGGTTGCACACGGCATCGACCCATTCCTTATGGCCGCCATCGGCATTATAGGCGATTCGGAAGTTGCCGGACCATGGCTTGATGGCATTGGCTTTCTTCCACAGTTCCTTGGCCTTGGAAGCGTTGTACTTCAGGTTGTCGCCGTTCTTCTCCAGCTTCTTCACATATTCGGGGACGAGCGGTGAAGTGAAATCGGTGGCCGGGGTCTTCGTGTTGTTGTAAACCTTCTTGACGATCTGGTCGCGGTTGATGGCCATGGAAATGGCCTGACGACGCAATTGGCCTTCCTCGTCGTTGCCGAAATGCTCAAGACGTTCCGGAATGACGAAGGACTGGAATGAGGATCCTGCCTGGCTGTAGGCGATCACGCTGGAATCCTGACGGAAGGTCTTCACCGCGGACTGTGGAATCTGATCCATCACGTCGAGGTTGCCGGACAGCACGTCGGAGTATGCGGAATCCTCATTCGTATAGACGCGGTATTCGATGCCGTTGTTGGATACCTTGCGGCTGCCCTTATAATCCTTGTTCGGCACGATGATGATGTTCTTGTCATGCGACCAGGACTTGAACTTGTACGGACCATTGCCAATCGGAGCCTGACCGAACTTCTTGATGTCCTTAAATGCCACGCTCGGCAGCGGGAAGGTGGACTGGTGTGCCAGCTTGGTCGGGAACACGGAATCCGGCTTGTTCAGTTCGACGATCAGCGTGTAGTCGTCCGGAGTGGAAAGGCCGGAAAGCTTGGCGTTCGGGTCGACGTTCGGATCCTGCAGCTCGTCATAGCCCTTGATGGTGGAGAAGCGGCTCGAGGTCTTCTGCGCGTTCTTCACGTTCGCCGCGAAGCTCCACGTGTCGGCGAAGGAGTGGGAGGTCACAGCCTCACCGTTGGTGAACTTCCAACCCTTCTTCAGTTTGATCGTGTACTTGGTGGCATCCTCGTTCGGGGTGATACTCTCGGCCACTTCAAGATGCTGCTTGCCCTTCGCGTCGAAGCTCACCAGACCTTCGAACAGGTAGCGGATGACCTTGCCGCCGCCCATTTCGTTGGTGTCGCTCGGAATCAGACCGTTCTGCGGCTCGCTGTTGTTCACGGAAATCAGCGAGGTGTCGCTGGAATTGCTGGTGGCGGCGTTGTCATCGGATGACGAGCCGCATGCGGCGACCGACATCAGCATGGTTCCCGCCGCGGCCATGGCGACCAGGCGGTGGAGCATGTTTCTCTTCATTGTTTTCTCCTCTGATGTTGACATTCCGTCGCTTATGACGGCGGAAAGACAATAGACGTGATTATAGGAGTTTTGTTAACCGAGCTCACTGCTCTGTCTCAATGTGAGATGGAACGTTTCCATACAAAAGGGCTAAGAGGGTAATGCAGGGAGGGAAGAGGGGCGGGATGCCGCTGAGAACATCAGTCGAAGCGGACGCCTCGGGCTTGCTGGGCAGCGAGTACAGGAATGCTTGGATGATCAGCGAGATGCCGGCCATGCCGAGGCTGACATAGAACAGCGTGAGCAGCATTCCCGGGAAGCTGTTCGGGTCATGAAGTCGAGTTTCGGTGGCTCGTGGGGGATGACCATGATCATGCCGATTTCGATGATGACCAGGCCGAACGCAATGACGACCAGCATCGCAAGGGCCAGAATGGTGCCGACATGCCCAAGCAGAAACCACCAGCCGGTGCGGTTGGCATCATGCAGCCTTCTGAAGGAGATGGCCATGATCGGCACCATGGTGGCCAGCATCCACAGTATTCCGGACACCGTTCCGGCAGCCGGAATAAGGAATATCAGCACGCTGACCGGAATGAAGAACAGCATGGCGAGCCAGAACTCGCGTCTGCTGGAACGCCCCCGAAACTCCATGTAGCCGATGAAAAAAACGTTTGACGGCATCAATGAAACCGCAGTGGTAGTCGGGCGTCCATGTGCCGTTGCCGCTGTAGGGGAATCGCATATTCGTAAAGCCTTCTTCTCAATGAAACGCATACGCTGGATTCGCGTCGCGCGTCCACCGACGGTGGTGTGCGGCCATCGTAACATGCTGCTATTCGCCCATAGCGCAACCGTTGCAATCGCAATGATTCGGCGGCTTTTCCCGCAATATGGCGTGTGTGGCCGACCATAGCGTCGGTCACACACGAAAGACGGAAAACTTTAAAGCAAACCGTCCGCCTGCAACGCGTCATGCATGCGGTTGAGGCAATCCTCCAGCAGCGGATACGGCATCGCCATGTTCACACGCGCGCAGCCGGCTCCCGCACGGCCGCACGAACGGCCGTCGGTCAGCGCCACCTTCGCCTTCTCAAGGAAATACGCGGCCGGATCGTCAATGCCGAGCGGGCCGAAATCCAGCCATGCGATATACGTGCCGCGTGGGCGAATATAGCCAACGCCCGAGAACCGCGTGCTCATCTGCTCATCGAACAACCCAAGATTGCGTCGCACGTAGGAAAGCGCGTCCTGGAACCACGGATCGCCCTCGTTGTAGGCGGTGGTGGTGGCGATCGCACCGATCGTGGCGGTCTGATGCTCGCTCCACTCCGCACGTTCCGCCCACATCTCACGGTCCGCCGGATTCGTCAGCAGCACCTGCGCGCACTTCGTACCCGGAATGTTGAACGACTTCGACGCGCTGGTAGCGGTCATAGACTGCCGAGCGGCCGCCTCGCTGATGGTCGGATACGGAATATGACGCCCCTCGAACACGAACGGCGCGTGGATCTCATCATTGAAAATACGCACGTCGTACCGTTCCGCCAGCTCGCACAGCCGCTGCTCCTCGGCCAACGTAAGCACCTTGCCGATCGGATTGTGCGGATTGCACAGCACGAACGCATGGCAGCCAGCCGCGAACGCGTGTTCGATGGCGTCGAAATCGAACAGCCATTCGCGCTCGCCGGTCGTTTCGTCGGTTCCCTGAAGCATTTCGATTTCGATCACGTCGACGTCGTACAGCTTCGGCACGCTCAGGAACGGCATGTACGCGGGCGTCGGCACGACCACGGCATTGCCGGCGCCGACCAGCTCGCGCAGGAAGATCTCGTACGCTTCCAACACGTCCGGCACCACGCGATGATGTCCGGATCCACGTCCCAGCCGTAGTGGCTTTTCTGCCAGCCGGCGCACGCCTCGGCCACGCGGCGCTTCCACGGTTCGGGAATGTAACCGAGTTTGCAATGGTCGCAGGCGCTGTCGATGGCCTGCTGGATGCACGGCGCCAGGCCGTAGTCCATTTCCGCGATGAACGCGCCGATACAGCCGGGGTAGCGGGTCCACTTGTCGGAACCGACTTCGGCCAGATCTGCGGCGGTGGTGCGATCGATGGCATCGGCATCAAAGCCGGAAAAAATACGATTCTGCTTTTCCATGCGTTCCAGCATAGCCGCCGCCCGGTTACGCGTGTTGCGATGCCGTAACGCACATATGACGGCTGCCATGTAATCGTCGTATGTGCGATTGCTGTCATGCGATCACTGTCATACGGTTGCCGTTAGGGCCGTTGGAAACGCATGACAGCGCTGCGGAAGAACGGATTTCAGCTTTCCAGGAACGCTGGAATCGCGGCCGCCGCCGCATATCCGGCGCGGTACATGCGTTCCAGACCTTCGAACGACTTGCTCAGCGTGTTCAAGCCGTACATGCTTTCCGGCGCGAGGATGAGCACACGGCCATCCTTCTCGTATTCCTTGGCCAACGCCACCTCGTCGTTGTACGTCTGATAACGGTTCATCAGCTTTTCCGCGGCCTCCGGGTGCGTGCGCTTCAGAATCGTGGCCGGGCCGATATCCTTCTTCTGTTCGCGTACGGTGTCTTTCGGACGGGTGAGGATCACCACGATGCGGTCATAGCCGTCGTCGATGGCCTTCTGCACCGGAATCGGATCGGCGATGCCCCCGTCGTAATATGGGACGCCGTCGATCACATACGGTTCGCACGCCACCGGCACCGCCGACGACGCCTTCATGATGTCGTAATTGTCGTAGCCCACATCCGACTTGTCGAAATACTTCGTGGAACCATCGTCCGCATTGCAGGCCACCACGGTGAATTCGGTCGGATTCGCCGCAAACGCCTCGTAATCCACCGGATTCTCGCCATCGTGGTTGCTCAGCGTGCTGTACACATAATCGAGGTTCGCGTAATTGTGGTTCTTCACATAGCTGTCGAAGCTCGCGTATTCCTTACGGAACGCGTACTGCGTGTAGAACGTGTGGTTTCGCCCGTGCTGTCCGGAAATGTAGGAAACCATATTGGCGCTGCCGGCGGAAACACCATAGCAATGGTCGACATGTATGCCGTCCTCCAGCATGCGGTCCATCACACCCGCGCCGTAAATCGCGCGGAAACCGCCGCCGACGTCGATCATCGCTGTCCTGTTGGCCATATGCGCCCGTCCTTTCGCAAGTCCGTCCCTTTTGCCGGGTTTCATTCGACTTTACGCGGTCTGTCGGGACATTCGCGCTCAGCGATCAAGCAGCGACTGCGCCAACTGCGCGATTCGTGCGGAAGTGTCGGAATTGGCCAGATCGATGCCGCCTTCCGCGTCTTCCGGAGCGAGCTTGCCCAACGATTCGAGCACCACGCCAAGGTGACGCACGGTGCCTTCATTGCCGTCGATGATCGCCGCCGTATCAGGCAGCAGTTCGCGGAAATAATCGCGGTAGAATACGAAATGCGTGCAGCCGAGCACAACGGAGTCGATCGTGGACAGATCGTATTGGTCGAAATACTGGTGCAGCGTGCGCATCACCACATCATGGTCGTCAAGCTGCCCATGCTCCACGATCTCCACCAGACCGGGGCAGGGCTCCGGAAAAATCGTATGGTCGGCCTTGAACCGGTCCATCAGCACGGCGAACTTGCGTTCACGCAACGTCAGGGGAGTGGCGGCCACGATGACGCGCTGACGCTTGCCGTGACCACGGTCGCAAGCCACCTTCAATGCCGGCTCCATGCCGATGATCGGAATGTCGTATGTGTCGCGCAGTTCGTTGGCTGCGGCGGAAGTGGCGGTATTGCAGGCGATCACGACCGCTTTCACGCCTTGTTCCACGAATCGTTTCACAATGACGTCGGACAGTTCGCGCACCTGTTCGGGCGATTTCGTGCCGTATGGAGCGTTCGCGGAGTCGCCGAAATACAGCACATGCTCGTTCGGCATGTCGCGGCGGATCTCACGCGCCACGGAAATGCCCCCCAAACCGGAATCGAAAACGCCGATAGGTGCCGTTGAAGCCATACGTCCTCCTTTGCCATCGCGCATACGCCCGCAGGCGCATACGCCAAACGCTTTCAATAGCCTACCGCGTGTAGAGTGAACTGGTATGAGCATTCCAAGCATTGTTTACAAAGCGCACGCCACCGGCAACGATTTCGTGGTGTATCTCGACGAAGACGGTACGCACGAGCCGACCGCCGATGAAGTGCGATTCCTGTGCGACCGCCATTTCGGCATCGGCGGCGACGGCCTGATCCGTCTGGCGCATCCGCAGGCGGTGTCCGATGTGAACGAAAGGCAGATCGCCGATTGCGCGGCGGGCGATGCGGACTGGTTCATGGACTACCGCAACGCGGACGGCTCGCTGGCCGAGATGTGCGGCAACGGCACACGTGCGATCACCTTGTTCGCGCAGCGGCAGGGCATCGCCGACCAGCCGGGCGGCAAGCCATTCCATCTCGGCACCCGCGCCGGCGTGAAGGTCCTGACTTCGCTCGGCGATGTGCCGGGCCTTGGCAAGGACGTGTTCCAAGTGGAGATGGGCGCATGGAAGCGTGGCGACGTCGACGGTTACGAAGTGACCATTCCGGGCACGTCCGGTTCCGCGCGCGGCACGTTCGTGGACATGGGCAATCCGCACGTCGTGGCCGTGCTTGAAGACGCGTTCGCCAGCCTGCCGAACGTCGAAGACCTTGATCTGGTCACCAAGCCGGTCGTCGCGCCCGAGATTCCGTCGGACCAGAACGTGGAGTTCGTGCGCATCGACGAGCAAAGCGAAGGCGACGATGCGGGCGAGGCCACCATGCGCGTCAACGAACGCGGTTGCGGCGAAACCCTGTCGTGCGGCACGGCCTATGCGCCACCGCCATCACGTTGCGCGCCAAAACCGGCATCGACCATTGGACCATCACCGTACGTGGCGGCACCTTGCGCGTCGACGTGACCGACGAAGACGTGAAGCTTACCGGCAGCGCCACCATCGTGGGCAAAATCGAACTGCTGTAACCGCTGCGGCAGCAAACGAAAAGCGGATAGGCAAAAGGCCGGCCCCGCAGGGTCGGCCTTCATCGTAAAAGGCTCGATGCAAACCGTATCAGGCGAACAGCATCGGGCCGTCCTTGACGAGAATGACCACAATCAACGCCACAATCCACACCACATCGACCATCAGATCGAAATTCAGCCGGTAATACTTGCGCAATCCAGCATGACCGGACGGCATATCCTGCACGGCCACCGTGGCATGCGACAACGCCATGAACTGCACGGTGGTGGAGAACATCAGCACCAGGCACCACGGGCACATCGCGTTGATGACGAACAGCGACTGCGTGGTCAGCCAATACGAGTACGCCAACGCGGCAAGGCCTCCAAGCCATGTGCACAGCGCGAACCAACGCGGCACGGCCACCTTGGCCAGTCCGATCACCGCGATCGTCACGAACACCGATTCGGCGGCAATGCCGAAGAACGCGTTCGGAAAGCTCAATCCGGCGAACTTCACGATCTCCGCCTGCCAGGATTCGGCCACCGTGGAACAGGACAGCACGGCGTTCACATCGCAGTTGAGCTTCTGCGGGATTGCGTGCCATTTTCAGCGTGTCCGCCGACAGAATGAACGATACGAGCAATGCCACCGCCGAAGCGAGCAGCATGATCAGATACGTCCACGTTGCGCCGTGACGCCACCCGCGCGGCTTCGTGTAGTCGTCGTCCATGGCGACGGCTGTGCCGACGCTCGTTTCGTCATCGGCTGCGTCCACAGCGGCCTGGCCTTCAAAATCGCTCATCGTCAATCCTTGGAAAATCAAAATACAAACGTTGTCATGTCTCAGTCTACGCGAAAAACCGCGGATTCGAGCTTACGATAGTCATATGAGTCACGTGAGTTACGCGGAACCACCCGCACAAGGTTGGGATATTCATTGCCATACCGTCTTTTCCGACGGTACGGAGACGCCGCGCACGCTGGTGGAGCAGGCAAGGAAGCTTGGCTTGCATGGTGTGGCGATTGCCGACCATGACACCACCGCCGGCTGGGGCGAGGCGACGGAAGCCTCGGAGGAAATCGGTTTGCCGTTGCTGCTGGGCACGGAAATCACCGCCGTCGACGAAGATGTGTCCGTGCACATGCTCGCCTTCCAATACGATCCGTCCAACGAGCATATTTCCAGCATGTTCGCCAACACGCGTGCGGCGCGATTGCGGCGTACGAAACGCATGGTTGAGCGGCTGTCGCAGGATTTTCCGATTACGTGGGACGATGTGCTCGCCCAAGTGAAGGAAGGGGAGCGCACCACAATCGGCCGTCCGCACATCGCCGACGCGCTGGTCGCGGCGGGCGTGTACGAGACGCGTTCCGACGCGTTCGCCGACGCGGTGAGCGCCAAATCCAAGTATTACATTCCCACGCCGTCGCCGTCGACGCACGAGGTCATCGCCGCCGTCAAGGGGGCGGGCGGTGTGGTGGTCGCCGCGCATGCGGGCGATCCGCAACGCAACCGCCGGCTGCTGTCCGACGAGCAGCTTGACGCGATGATCGCCGACGGCTTGGACGGCTTGGAAATATGGCATCGCGGCAATCCTCCGGAACAGCGCGAACGATTGCTGACGATTGCCGCACGGCACGATCTGCTGGTGACCGGCGGCTCGGACTGGCATGGCAAAGGCAAGCCGAACGGTCTGGGCGAGAACCTTACCGACGACGACACCGTACGCGAAATCCTGCATCGGGGTGTGGATTTGATCGGTCGCGTCGGCAGCTCACATGCCGCATGAAATCCGGATATGGAATTTCCAAGCGTGAACCGGATACATGAATCGAATATGAAAAAGGCGTCGAACCTGATATGGTCCGACGCCTTTTTCATATGGAACGTGTCCAACGCGTTTGTTGGTGGCGATCAGAGATTGCCGAAGCCGACGGCGTGCTTGGTTTCGGAACCGATGATGCATAGCCGAGAGAACCGGCCGGCACCACGATGCGACGGCCCTTGTCGTCGGTCAGGTTGATGGTCTTGCCATTCTCCACGGCCTCGGCGATGACGTTGTTCACCTCGTCGGCGCTCTGCTCGGTGCTGAAGGTGACGGTGCGCGCCACGTTCTGAATGCCCAGTTCGATATCCATGATGCTCCTTGTAAGGGTGTTCGTGTGCAAATTCGTTTGCAATGTATGCGCTTATTCTACGCGCGGTTTCTCATCGGTGGCGTCCTCGGCCTGCAGCCGGTCGACCTCCGCTTTGGCCTTCTGCATAGTGGCCTCATCGCGTTCGAGCAGCGGAATGAGCATGGTCGCCGCTTCGCTATGGGCTTGAGGAATTTCCTCCTCGTTCGTGTCGTCGCTGCCATCGGCGGTCTGCAACGTGCTGATCACAATGGTCGAACTGGACGGCAACGACTCGTGACGCTCCCTCGCGGACTGCTCCGGAACGAACGTGCTGACGGGGGATTCCTCACGTTCGCTCGTATCGTCCGAATCGGCATTGCCGGAAACCATGCCGGCGGAGACGATATGTTCGGCGGCAGTCACATCGAACGCTTCCGTGGCGTCATCGACGATCTGCTTCGTCTTACGGACGGGCTGGGAGCCGGTAACATCGAAATCGCCGGTCCTGTCATCATCCATATCGGTCGCGTCGATATGACGTTCGCCGGTCGCGTCGGCATCGTTATTCTGCTGCGCCGCCGCCTGCCTGCGACGTTCCGATTCGTCCAGCAACGTGCCCACGGTGATGGTGCTCGGCGGACGGTTGCCGGCCTTCTGCTCGTCCTGACGCGTCTCGCTCGGCCTATGGTTCTTCGCGGTGAGCATACCCAACTGGTGAGCCAAACGCTCCACCTGCGCCTTGAACTGCATGATCTTGACGCTATCGGCCTGATTCAACGCGCTGATGAAATCGCCCACCTGTTCCATCTGCAGCCACAGGTTGGCGCGCAGCATGATCAGATCATCCAGACGATTGCCCAGCATGCGTCCATACGCGCTGAGCAGCGCATTACGGTGGTTCTCGTCAAGCTTGGAGAAAATCCACGCCAAATCACGCGCCGGATCATTGACCTGCATATCCTGCCAGTTCGTGATGGCGGTGATCGACGAGCCCGAGAACAGCACATCGCCGTCGGACAGGCCACCATGCACCGGACAAGTGGCGAACGACCACAGGCCGTCCGTTTCAAGAACGTCGGACCAGCTCGTCGTGATCTCCTGCGGCACATGGCCAGCCTGACGCAAACGCTTGATCCATGCGGTCAGCTGCGCGCGAATCTGCCCCGTGGAGAACACCGGATAGCCGGCCTCCTGCAGAAAATCCGGACGAAGACGGTGTATCGCGCCCAACGCGGTGCCCACGCTGGCACAGTCGTCCAACGTCAGCAGCGTCAGCGGACGCGCCTGACCATCATGATGCGTGGCGACCATCACGGAAACGTCTCCTGTGACGGACCTCTCCTGTTCGCCGTTGGAGAACGCCAGAACGCGATCGACGTCGAACCCCAATCCGCCCAACTCGCGGTTGCCCATCAACGTCTGCGCGGCACGCACGCGACCAACGAGACGTTTGCGTCCCTTCGGCGTGTTCGAAGCGAACGTGTCATACAACTTGCCCGCGGCGTCCTGCACCACGGCATGATCAATGCCATACCCCTTGTCGGTGGCGTTGACCTGCTCGCTGTCACGCGTGCCAGCATGGTGGCGTTCGGCATCGCCGCGCTCGCCAAGGCGGCCATCATAAATCTGCTTCGTTCGGTCACAATTCCAACCTTAATACACACTGAAGGCTAATAAGGGCGCGACTTGCCACGAATTCACGGTTAATCGCGCCGATGACGTCCGTCTCGTCACGCAATCTGCCACAATGGAGCATATGGATGCAACAGCGGAAGCGATTCTCGACGGACTGGACGATGCGCAGCGCATGGCGGCGACCGCCGTGCGCGGACCCGTCCGTATCATCGCCGGCGCAGGTGCCGGCAAAACGCGGACCGTCACCCGAAGAATCGCCTACGCATGCGCCACCAAGGCATGGGATCCGCGCGCCACGCTCGCCGTGACCTTCTCCGTCAAAGCGGCCGCGGAAATGCGCAACAGACTATCCCAACTCGACGTCGCATCCGACGTCAAAGCCGCCACCTTCCACTCCGCGGCACTACACCAACTCCGTCGGATCTGGCCAGACGTATGCGAAGGCCCATGCCGTTCATCTCACGCAATCCGCGCGAAATCGTGGAACATTCCCTACGCCGAGTCACCACCCAGCAGGTGGACGACGACACCGTGCGCAACCTGCAAGCCGAAATCAACTGGTGCAAAATCTCGCTCATCGCGCCGGAAGACTATGAACGCGTCTGCGCGGCCATCCACCACCAGCCGCCGGCAGGACTGGAACCAAGCCAATTCGTGGACATCTACAGAGCATACGAAACCGAAAAAACCAATCGCAACGAAATCGACTTCGACGACATCCTGCTCATCACCTGCCACCTCATCGAAAGCGACGAAGACGTGGCGGCCAACATCCGCTCCGGCATCACATGGCTCACCGTCGACGAATACCAAGACGTCTCGCCCCTGCAGCATCGGCTGCTCACCCGATGGCTCGGTGACAACCGCAACATCTGCGTGGTCGGCGACCCGGCACAGACCATCTACTCGTTCGCCGGAGCCAGCAGCTACAACCTGCTCAACTTCGCCTCCGAATTCGACCCCTCACCGCCGACGTCAGACTCAACAACGACTACCGTTCCACCCCGCAGATCGTCAACTACGCCAACCGCGTGCTCGAAGTCTCACCGCAACGCGCCGACTATCTCAAACTCAACTCCAAGCGAGACCAAGGCCGCCGAGTCGCGCAAACCGTCTACAACAGCGATCTCGAAGAAGCCCGGGGCGTGGCTGCACGCATCCGCAGACTCGTGGACGAGGGAGCATCTCCGGGCGACTGCGCCATCCTCACCCGAGTCAACGCGCAGCAGAAAATCCTCTGCCGGGCACTGGACGAACAACACCTGCGCTACCGCGTCAAACGAGACAGCGGATGGCAGAACTCCGGGCTCGCGGATGACACTCAGACCCGCTTGGCCATGTTGGAAGCACTTGGCGCAGGCGGCGACGTTAAAGGCGTGACCATCTCCACCATCCATGCCTCCAAGGGCCTGGAATTCAAACACGTGTTCCTGATCGGGTGCTCCGAAGGGCTGATTCCATACGGTTCACCGCCCGAAGGCGACCTTCTGGAAGAGGAACGGCGATTGATGTACGTGGCGGTCACGCGTGCCGAAGACACGCTCGACGTGTCCTATGCGCGCGCCCGCGAGGACGATGGGTCCGATCGCGGGCGCAGGAAATCACGCTTCTTCCGGTGACTGCGGGTCGCCGGAAGCGTTCGTATCGCCGGCGTCATCTGTGCCGTCGGCGTCGTTCGTGCTGTCGGCGTCATCGCCCTTGTGCTCTTCCTCGTCGAGCAGCTTGGACAGTTCGGCATCCCAATCGATGCTGTCCGGAATATCCTGTTGCGCCGTGGTCTGTTCCGTACCGGTAGTGGCGGATGCGGCGCCGTTCTCTTCGTTGGAGCTATCCTCGGACTGCTCGTCCGGCAGTTGCGGCAGCAGATCCGGATGCGACCATTTCGCGTCGCGCGCCTCGGGGCCTTCCTGCGCGCCGATGCTTTCCCACAGCGCGGCCGCCTCACGCATGCGCTTGGGGCGCAATTGCATGCCCATCAGGCTTTCGAACGTGCGTTCCGCAGGGCCTCCGATGGCGCGTTCGCGGCGCAACATCTCACGAAGCTGTTCGATATGCGGAATATGCGCCATGCCCGCACGCCACACGACGGCATCCACCCAGCCCTCCACCAAGGCAAGCAGATTCTCCAACGCCTTCATGGCCTGCTTCTGCTCCGGAGTGTCCGGGAACGCCACCTTGGTGATGTTCACCGCGCTGGCCATGGAATCCGGATCGATGGACTCCGCCTCACGGATCTGCTCCTCCATGGCATCCATGTCGATGGTGATGCCACGCGCGTATTTGCCCAGCAGCGCCTCGAAGCGGGGCATCAGCACGGCACGGAGCGAACAGCCTGGCATGCGCAAGCTCCTGCAGCGCAAGATAGCCCATCACTTCGTTCACGTCGATGTCCAGCGACTTCGCGTATTCGGTCACGTTCTGCACGATCAGTCCGCCGGCGGGATTCTTCAGCAGCGCGATGCCCTGATCGAAGCTGCCGCGCACCTCATGGGACAGGTCGCCGGCGGCACGCCCCAACTGCATGGCGAACGACGTGTTGCCGACGAATCGCATCAGCTTCGCCGGATTCTTCATCTCGTCCGGAATCGGAATTTCGATGGGGCCTGCGAAAACCCCGGAAATCTCGGTCTGTATTTCGCCGTCGCCGAAACGCTGCGACAGAATCGAAGCCAGAGCGTCGTTCATCGATTCGGCCACGGGGGAGGCGAACTGCGCCCACGCGTCGATTGTGTCCTCCACCCAGCCGGCGCGGGTGAGCAGCTGCGTCTCGCCTTGCGCCGGGTTGAACTCGCAAGCGGTATCAAGCCACAGGTTCGCCTCGCTGATGGCACGTCTTGCGATTTCGCCGGTTTCGGCGTTCACGCTGCTGTCCGATCCGGCACCATTCGCCTGCTGCAACGCGAGCGATTTCGCCAGTTTGATGTTGATCGGCCCCTGTTCCACGGCCTGCTGCATATCTCCCATGGTGTTGAGTCCGCCGGCGGTGAACGCCTGCATCATGGACTTGACCTCTTCGGGCTTGGGCAGCGTGCTCGGATCCTGACTCATCAGCTGGTCGCGTACGGCTTCCGGCATGTTGGAAAGCTGGTTCCATGCCATCTCGCCCTGAATCGGTCCGAAGCAATCGATAAGCCACTGGCGGATCGCATTCTCATCCATACCGTTTCCTGCCTTTGTTCCACGCGATTGTTAAGTTCGTTGCCTTCCATAGTATGGGAGGCATGGCCGATATGCAGGAAACACAGCGAGTTCACGCCAAAAGCACACGTAACGGGTCGTCTCAAGGCCTTCTGCCACGTATCAGACGACGTTGGCGTCAGGTCGGACGGTGGTTCGATGTTCGCCCTTGGCGATATCTCGCCGGACCGATCGTGGCCGTGCTCTGCGTGCTGGTGCTTATTGCGCCCAGCGCGTACGTGGTGCAGGAGCCGGGACCGACCCAGGACGTGCTCGGAAAAGTCGAAGGCAAGCAGGTCATCGACGTGTCCGGCGTGAAGACGCATAAGGACTCCGGCAAACTACTGCTCGTCACCGTCAACGCCTCAGGCGTTCCCGGATATCCTGTGACCAACGCGCAGGCGTTGCTGGCATGGGCCAATCCGAAGGCCACGGTGATTCCGCAGGAGGCCGTGTTCCCCGTCGGACAAAGCGCCAAGGACTATGCGAAGGAAAGCAACAAGGAGATGTCCTCATCGCAGAGCGCCGCGGCCACGGCCGCGAAGCGGTTCCTCAAGGCGCACGGTTATGACGTGTCCGGTATGAAGGTGTCCATGCACGTCGACGACATCGGCGGCCCGTCCGCGGGCATGATGTACACGCTCGGTCTGATCGACAAGGTGACCGGAGAGCAGCTTTCCGGCGGGAAGACCATCGCGGGTACCGGCACGATGAACGCCAAAGGCAAGGTTGGCGCGATCGGCGGCATCCGGTTGAAGATGATCGGCGCGAAGCGTGACGGGGCCACGTGGTTCCTTGCCCCGGAATCCAACTGCTCCGACGTGGTCGGGCACGTGCCACAGGGCCTCCACGTGGTGAAGGTGGGCACGTTGGACGAGGCGTACGACGCGCTGGTCGCCATCCGCGATGGTAAAGGCGGTTCACTGCCGCAATGCACCGTCAAGCAATGAGCGTGCGGCGGAAGGAGATAGGCGTGATACAGGCGGAAATCGCCGTTTCATCTCGAAAAGTGGGCGATTCCGGCGTTCGTAACGTATATGTTCGAGCAGTGTTGGTATATTGACGAACGTGAATCAAACGGCATCTGATAACGCTGAAGAATTCGGTTTCCACGCCGGCGACCTGGTACAGGAATGGCTGTGGGACGATGATGTGGATGACTCGATCCGCGCCAAGATCGAGGAACTGACCGGTGAGGAGCTGGTCGACGAGGATTATGACTCCGCAGTCGACGGTGTGATCATCTGGTGGCGTGATGGCGATGACGAGGACGAACTGGCCGACACCATTGTCGATGCTTATGCGGTTCTCGGCGATGACGGCCCGTTGTGGGTGCTCACCCCGAAGCCGGGACGTCCGGGTGCCGCAAGCTCCAGCACCGTGCAGTCCGCGGCCAAGACCGCCGGCATGAACGCCGCCACTCCGCTGACCGTCAGCTCCGATTGGAACGGTATTCACCTGCGCGCGTTCGGCAAGGGCAAGTAAACCAAGACTTTTCGCGATTTTTCTCGCGTATACGAAAATCCCCCGAGCCATTGGGTTTGGGGGATTTCGCTATTACGTGGACTTTCCGGCAAAACACAAACAAAACGTGGGCGGAATGTGGGCAAAACACGGGTGCGCGCGTTGATATTACGCGGGATGATATGCGATTCCTTGATTTTTCACGGCGTTGCGAAAAGTGGGCGATGAGGGATTCGAACCCCCGACATCCACCGTGTAAAGGTGGCGCTCTAACCAACTGAGCTAATCGCCCGCAACGAACTACTGTACCGTATCCGCGCGATGAGCCGCACTCGTGTGTCGGCATGGCGGATATGATGCCGCTTGATCGGTACGAAACCGCCGTGTGGGCGATGAGCCGCACGTGTCGATTCACTGAATTTTCATCTTTTGCGGCGTCTGCGTCGAATCAATCACGTAAAGTAGTGGCGTTAATACGTGTAGCAGGAGGTCGAACGCCAATGGCACAGGAACCTGAAACCGAGAAGAACGCATCGGGAATCGCTCATGCCGCGAAGCGAAAGTGGGGCTACGATGCGGAACAGGTGGATGCTTTCCTTGAACGTGCGCACATGCTGTATGAAGGTGAGGGCGCGCAACTCACCCAGCATGATATTCAGAACGTCTCCTTCGAACTGGTCAAGGGCGGCTATGTGATCGCCCAAGTGGATGCCGCGCTTGCCCGTCTGGAACGTGCCGTGGTCGACAAGCAGACCACGTGGGAAATCTCCCAGCATGGCCGTGTGGCATGGAAGGCGCAGACCGAGGACCTGTTCAAGAAGCTCGACGCGCATGCCGAACGCGAGCACGGCCAACGGTTCAAGCCGGGCGAGGGCAAGAATCCGAGCTACGACCGCAAGCAGGTCGACAGCGTGATCGACAAGTGCCTGACGAAAGCCGCCGGCGAGCTGGGTGTCGAGGAAGTCAGTGAAGCGGACGCCAAGGCGATCGCCGACACGAATTCCCAGACCTTGAGCAACGTGATCTTCACTCAGCGCAAAGGCAAGAGGGGATACGACGAACGTCAGGTGGATTACTATCTGGCCGCCTGCGCGCAGTTGCTGACCCGACTCGAATCGTATGCGCGCGTCGCGGATTTCGTCGGCGAACCCTCCGAAGAGGCGATGGCCGCGGCCGCACCGTCCGTTGCCCCGGCTTCCAGTGATTCCGCAGCTGGCGAAACCCAGATGATCGCACCGCTGTTCGCAGCTCCTTCCGCCACGGTTCCGGCTGCTCCGGTTCCTCCTACTGTGCCAACCGTCACGCCGAGCGAAGAGGATTCCTTCGATGCGCTGAACAAGGCCGAGCATGAGATCTTCACGTCCGCGGTCACCTCCCCGGTGAGCGTGCCTGCCACGCCGACGAACACTCCGCCTGCGGTTCCGGTGGTTCCTCCGGTGTTCCAGCCGCAGACCGATTCCGCTTCTTCCGCGCCGAGCGCCGTTGAAGAGACCCAGGCGTTCGATCCGCTTGCCGATGATGCGATGGAAGATGCCGCGCCAAAGGCTCCGGCTCCGACCGCGACCGATTCGCAGGCTCCAGCCGCTCCGGCATTCCCGCCGGCTCCGGTTGAACCCGAGCCGCAGCAGGATCCGTCTTTGGCCGCGTTGGCGCATCTGGCCCACACCATCAATGAGACGAACCAGACGGAAAACACGTTCACGCCGCAGGTTCCGAGCCTGTCCGCGTCCGACTTGCCTCAGGTCACCACCGGTTCGACGAGCCTGAGCTCCCTCGCAGCCTCGGTGCCGCCATCCTTCACGCCTGAACCGGCCGCTCCGGTTCCGGATTCGAACCCAATTGTCACTCCGGCTCCGGTTGTTGAACAGGCTCCGGCCGAGCCGGCCGCTCCGGCTGAACCTGCCGTAGAACTGGCAGTTGCCCCGGCAACTGAACCGTCCGCCGAATCCGATGCGGACAAGCAGCAGGAGGACAAAAAGCCGGAACCAAGCCCGGCTTTCAGGTCGATTTTCCCGGCGTCGGGCAACGACGACAATCTCGATATTCCGGATCTGTCGTTCCCGTCCTTCGAGTGAACCAACGGTAATAAACAGGCTGGCGGAATCGTCAGCCTGTTCTCGCGTTTACACAATCCCAACTACACAGCCTCGACTACACAGCCTCGACTACACAGTCCCAACTTACATAGTCCAAACCAATGCCGGAACATCGGCATATCATACGGAGAGCAGCGCATAACCCATGCAACCATCAACCGTAGTAATTCTGGGCTCCACCGGATCCATCGGCACCCAAGGCCTTGACGTCATCTCACGTCATCTCGACCGCTTCACCGTGACGGGTCTCGCCGCGGGCGGAGCACATGTCGAACTGCTTGCGCAGCAGGCGGCGAAATTCCATGTGCCAACCGTCACGATCTTCTACAAGGAAGCCGTCCCCGCGCTACGTGAGGCGTTGGAACAGGCCGGCGCAGGCAACGTCAACATCACAGCCGGCCCTGACGCGGTGATCGCCATGGCAGGCTCCGGCGCCGACGTGGTGCTTAACGGCATCACCGGCTCCATCGGCCTCGAACCGTCCATCGCGGCACTGCAGGCAGGCTCCCAGCTGGCATTGGCCAACAAGGAATCCGTGGTGGCCGGCGGACACCTGCTGTTTAGCGCGCAGGTACGCGACAAGCAGATCAATCCGGTCGATTCCGAACATTCCGCCATCTGGCAGTCGTTGCGTTCCGGCACGCACGGCGAAGTGTCCAAGCTCGTCGTCACCGCTTCCGGCGGTCCGTTCCGCGGCTGGAAGCGCGACCAAATGACCGACATCACGCCGGAACAGGCCTTGAACCACCCCACATGGAACATGGGGCCGGTCGTGACCATCAACTCGTCCACGCTGATGAACAAAGGCCTTGAAGTCATCGAAGCAAGCCGACTGTTCGACGTGCCACCGAGCCGCATCGACGTGACCGTGCACCCGCAATCCATCGTGCATTCCATGGTGGAATTCCGCGACGGCGCCACCATCGCGCAGGCTTCGCCGCCGGACATGCGCCTGCCGATCGCCCTCGGCCTGTCCGCGCCGGAACGTCTCGGAAACGTCGCCGCCGCATGCGATTGGACGAAGGCGGCTACGTGGACGTTCGAGCCGCTCGACAACGAGGCGTTCCCCGCGGTGAACCTGGCCCGGCACTGCCTCGAATCGTCCGAAAAGCATACGGCCGTGCTCAACGCGGCCAACGAGCAGGCCGTCCACGCGTTCCTCGAACACCGTCTGCCATACCTCGGCATCGTCGACACCGTGCGCGAAGTGCTTGACGAGATGGACGCCGAACTGCGCGGCAACCCGCTGTTCGCTTCCGTGGAGGAAATGAGCCGACTCGAGCAGGAGGCTCGCGCCCGCGCCGACAAGCTGATAAACAAGTAAAGAGCACAAGCCGTAAGAACCATCGCGGGACGCATAACGCGCCTCGCACATGCAAGGATCACGTATGCCAGAAATCGAAAAACCGTTCCGCAAAACCGGTGACGCGGCCATCAGCGAAAGCCCGCTGCATCCGCGCCGCAAGTCCCACCGCATCATGGTCGGCCCGGTGCCGGTCGGCGGGGGAGCGCCGATTTCAGTGCAATCCATGACCAATACGCTGACGGCTGACGTACCGGCCACCCTGCAGCAGATCGCGGAACTGACCGCGGCCGGCTGCGACATCGTGCGCGTGGCCGTGCCAAGCCAGGATGATGCCGACGCATTGCCGGAAATCGTCAAAAAATCGCCGATTCCGGTGATTGCCGACATCCACTTCCAAAGCAAGTACGTGTTCCAGGCCATTGACGCCGGCTGCGCGGCCGTGCGCGTGAACCCCGGCAACATTCGCAAATTCGACGAGGTCGGCCCTTCGATCTGCAAGGCCGCCACGGATGCGGGCATTTCCCTGCGCATCGGCGTGAACGCCGGTTCGCTCGATAAGGAGCTGTACGCCAAATACGGCGGCCCGACACCGGAGGCGCTGGTGGCGTCCGCGATGAAGGAAGCGCGCATGTTCGAAGACGTCGGCTTCCACGATTTCAAGATTTCCGTCAAGCACCATGATGTGGTCACCATGGTGCAGACGTACCGTCTGTTGGCTTCCAAGGGCGATTGGCCGCTGCATTTGGGCGTCACCGAAGCCGGCCCGACCTGGCAAGGCACAATCAAAAGCTGCCTGGCATTCGGCGCGCTGCTGGCCGAAGGCATCGGCGATACGATCCGCGTTTCACTGTCCGCGCCTCCCGTGGAGGAAGTGAAGGTGGGCTGCAAGCTGCTGGAATACATGGGATTGCGCCCGCGTAAGTTCGACATCATCTCCTGCCCGTCCTGCGGCCGTTCCCAGGTGGACGTGATTCAGCTGGCCAACGCGGTGACCGAAGGGTTGAAGGACGTGACCGCGCCGATTCGCGTGGCCGTCATGGGCTGCATCGTCAACGGTCCGGGCGAAGCTCGCGAAGCCGATTTGGGCGTGGCCTCCGGCAACGGCAAGGGGCAGATTTTCATCAAGGGCAAGGTCATCCAGACCGTGCCGGAAGACCAGATCGTGGAAACCCTGCTCGCCAAGGCGCAGGAGATCGCCGCGCAGATGGAGCCGACGGCCAGGTGCCTGCCACCGCCACCGGTCCGGTGGTCGTGCCGGTGACGCAAAACGGCAACTGCTGAAAGCCATGTTCCAGCGTGCCGTCGGTAGCATGCAATCGCAGGCTTCTCAGCAAAGGCCGGTAGAATGAGCGGCGTGTCAGAGCAGGAACGTCAATCATCAGCCGCCAGCCAATCATTACGGCAAGAATCGGCTTCATCGCCCGCGCGTCCGCAACCGCAACATCAACCGTGGACGCGCGGGCGGCGACTCATGGTCAACCTGCCTATTTTCATCATGCTGCTGGGCATTCTGGTGTCTGTGGCCAATCTGACGGCATCCACATGGAACTACGAGCCGACCGAGCAGACCATCGAAACGCTTGACGCCAACACCGCCGTGACCTTCGCCAATCCATCCGGCGAAAAACTGGCGAAAAAAGGCGATTACGAGGTGGCGAAACGGTACGTCACCATCAAAGCGAAACGGCCTTCCACCGGTGAGATACAGAACATCAAAGTGCTGATCCGCAAACCGAAAGGGGCTGGGAACGGACGTCCCGGTGTGGTTTTCATGCACGGCGCCGGCTATGGCACCTGCGACAATTCCTTCGGCGACATGGCCTCCGACCTGTCTTCGGCGGGATTCGTGACGGCGGTGCTTGACAAGCCGGTCTGGTCCACCAACGACGCCAATCGCGACTACCCGGGTTCCGCCGCCATCTACGACCAGGTCATCAACCTCCTGCGGAAAATGGATACGGTGGACGCCTCCAAAGTGGGCATCTACGCCACTTCCGAAAGCACCTGGATCTCATCGTATCTGCTGCAGCGCGATCCGGACGTCGCTTTTCAGGTGCTGCTCAGTCCGATGGTCTACGAGCCGCGGTATTCGCTGGGCTTCCTCGCCGCACAGGACTTCGCGCTCGTCGGCGCGCATGACGGCTACCAGTCGATCGTCCGCCGCGTATTCAATATCGACGCGTCCCTGTTCGGACTCACCAACCTCGACATCGACACGTTGACGCCGAAAGCGTATGCCATTCCGACATTGGTGGCATATGGCACGAAAGACGTCATGACCGCGCAGGTGGAAGGCACGGAGAAAATCGTCGATCTGGCTCACCAGGCCGGCAACTGGGACGTCACCATACGCACGTACCCCATCGCCAACCATGTGCTGAGGCTCGGCGACGAAGCCAATTCCGGAACCCCGTTCGCCGACGCGTACGTGGACGATGTGGTCGACTGGACCGTCGGCACCACGCACGGACTCAAACAGACCAGCGAACGCGTGGCCGGCACCAGAATGTACCAGTCAATCGCAGTGCCATTGGACCTCAAAGCCAATCGCGGCCTGACCATCTACCTGGTCGCGTTGCATGCCAGCATGCTGGTGCTGCTGCTTGCCGCAGGCGTGCTGTGCTCGCCGTGCTGATGTGTAAGATCTGGGCGCGTGCCCACGGACGACGGTATCGGCTGGGGCTTGCGCAAGGGTTCAAAAACTCGCTGGTCACGTTGACTATCGCCACTATGGCCACGTTCGTGCTGTTCTGCGCCGGCTTGGCGATGTGATCATGGGTGTGGTCAAACTGGCATGGGGCAGTGCCCCAGTGGAGAATCCGGGCGTGATGTATTGGAGCTGGCCGGTGATCCAGATCGTGTGCGTCGCCGTGGTGTGGGCATGGTCCCGCGTGTTCATGCGGCTGATCGAAGAGGCAACCCATCGAGGCATCGCGCAGTGGCCGCCACGTAAGGTGCTATCGGCGAAATCGTCAGCGGACGGCAGCCGGTGCTGGCTTCCACGCGGTTCGGACGCGTGATGTTCTGGCTGACCGTGGCCGCCATGTTCTGCGTATTGCTGGTGTTCGCGTTCTGGGGGCTGTTCATCTACTGACGGGGCGAATGTATTTCGGAACGCGCACGTGCGGCGAGCGTATGCATAACAGGATGCGATGAACGGCAAGAAAAGGAGGTGCGATGCCGCTGTATCAAGACGAAGGCGTGGTGCTGCGCACCGCCAAACTCGGCGAAGCCGACCGCATACTCACCTTGCTCACACGTGACCATGGCAAAGTACGCGCCGTCGCGAAAGGCGTGCGCCGTACCAAATCGCGTTTCGGAGGCCGACTCGAACCGTTCATGCGCGTGGCGCTGCTCATTGCGGAAGGCCGTTCGCTCGACGTCGTGTCCCAAGCCGAATCGATCGCCGCGTATGCAGGGCCGATTTGCGCCGATTTTCAAGCGTATACGGCGGCGAACGTGATCTGCGAAACCGCCGACAAGCTGGTCGCCACGGAAAAGGAGCCTGCGGTCGCACAATACCGGCTGGTATTGGGCGCGTTGAACGCGCTTGCCAAACATGCGCACGAGCCGTCCACGATTGGCGATTCGTACGTGCTGCGCGCACTGGCGATCGCTGGTTGGACACCCCGTCTGCGCGTCTGCGTGGTGTGCGGCGAGCCGATTTCGTCCACGCTGTCCTGGTATTTTTCGATTCCCGCCGGCGGCCTGATGTGCGCCGCCGACCACACCCCCGAATCGGAAGCGGTGTCGTGGGATGCGATTTGCCGGCTTTCGGCGCTTGTCGATGGCGATTGGGGGGAGCTGGACGGTGTTCCGGCGGCCGCGTCGATTCAACGGGAAACCCACCAAATAGTGGAAGAATGGGGCGAATACTATCTGGAGCGGCCGATTCGTTCCATGCACTTGCTAGATTAGCGGGTATGGCTTTTGAGAACGTGGATTACAAATCCCTTGACATTCCGGCGGCACCATTTTCCGATCCGTCGATCATTCCCGATTTTCCCAAGAACAAGGTTCCGCGACATGTGGGCGTGATCATGGACGGCAACGGCCGTTGGGCACAGCAGCGCGGACTCATCCGCACCGACGGCCATCAGGCGGCCGAACCGGTGGTGTTCGATACCATCGCAGGTGCCATCGAAGCGGGCGTACGGTACCTGTCCCTATACACGTTCTCTACGGAGAATTGGAAGCGTTCACCGCAGGAGGTGCGTTTCCTTATGGGCTTCTCGCGTGACATCATCCACCGTCGCGTCGATCAGATGAACGAGTGGGGCGTGCGCGTGCGCTGGTCGGGCCGCCGGCCGAAGCTGTGGAAGTCCGTGATCGACGAGCTGGAAGTGGCACAGGAGAAGACGAAGAACAACAAGACCATCGATGTGGTGTTCTGCCTGAACTATGGTGGTCGCGCCGAAATCGCGGACGCGTGCGCAGCGATTGCACGCGAGGTTCGTGACGGCAAGATCTCCGGCGATCGTGTGACGGAGAAGATGATCGCCGAGCACCTGTACAACCCGGATATTCCCGATTGCGATCTGGTGATCCGCACGTCCGGCGAACAGCGCACGTCCAACTTCCTGCCGTGGGAAGCCGCCTACGCGGAACTCGACTTCGTGCCGGAACTGTTCCCGGATTGCGGCCGTGATGTGCTGTGGCGCTCCATCGACCACTATATTCACCGCGATCGTCGCTTTGGAGGCGTGAAGCGATAAGGAACAGCCCGGTGGGCTGTTCCAGCTTCACGCCCGAGCGGCTATGCCGCGAGGGTAATGTTGAGCCGGCCGTAGGCCGTCAATAATTGCAGGACGTGAAGAAATAAGAAAAAAGACCCCCGCGGGGGTCTTTTTTCTATTCTGCTCCTAAAACGGCTTTTAATCGCCTGCCAGTTGCGCGATTCGCCACGTGAAATCAGTTATGAAACGATCATGATCCACGGTGAGCGCCACGTGCACGCGTGCGCCGACGGGTCAATCAGTCCGGCCGGATCGCCGATGGTGCGGCCGCGCGTGCCATGAAAATCGCCTGTCTCCGTTTCGACCTTCATCGGCAGATCGAAACATTCCACCAAACTCGGATCCACCGCTACGGCTGCGGCGAGCGGATCGTGCAATGGCATGCCGGCTGCGAATAGTCGGGGGTCTGCGGCGAAATTGGCCGCGATGGAAAAATCGGCGATATCGGCAAGGAACGTCCGCACGTCGCCATCCTGCGATTGCGATGCGGCCTGACGCCACTGTACGGTCGCGTCGGACCCCAACAGGCACTGATGCGTCACGTCCAGTCCGACCATCGTCACATCCGCACCGGAATGGAACACGCGGTCGGCGGCCTCCGGATCCTGGATGATGTTCGTTTCGGCGGTCGCATCCCAACAGTTGCCTTCCTGCGTCAGCGTTCCCCCCATCATTACCAGCCGGAGCCGGCTAGTGATATCCGGTGCCGCGGCAAGCGCCGCATCGACGTCGGTCAGCGGGCCGGTCGCCACCACCGTGACGTCACTACCGTAGAAGCGAACCGCGTCGATGAGGAATCGAACGCCGTCCGGCAGAGCGACAGGGGAGTGGGAACGGTCCTCACAATCGTTGTCGCCGCCGGCATCGCAGACGGTAAACGAAAGTGAAAACGAGTCGGCTGCGGGATTGGCGTGAGGGTCGTGCACGTCATATCCGCCAACGGAAATCAGCCCGCGCATCGCTCGAACATCCAATCCTGACGAATCGGACACATTGGGTGCCGGATTGAGCGTCTGGATGTTCGAATCGTCACAAACAGACGTATGCCGTCCGACGGCACAATCAGCGGACGGGCCGAATCCGCCCAATCCATCCGTGCCGTGGAACTGCGCGCAGCCGGCGTCGGGAATGAACGCGGCCGCCCAGGAGGGGCGCGTCGAGCCGCACATCACCGGAACGTCCCGGAACCCCAACCGTTCCAGTACATAAGCCGTGTTGCGTACGGCGGTGTCAGCCGAAACGTTGCCATAGGTGCCGATGACGCCTAGTATCTCGACGTCGTCAAACGAGACGAGATACGCCAAAGCCAGCGCATCGTCGATGCCGGTGTCGACATCGAGAATCATCTTGCGTTTGCCGGAGGGTGTGAGCGTCATCGGCCGGTCTTTCTCTTAGGGGAATCCGTTATTTCAATATTCGCTTTCTTAAGCAGGATTCGTTTCTTAAGAAAGCTGTTATTTCAAAATCCGCTACTTCAGGAATTCGTCGGTGGCGAGATCCTTCGACTGTGGAGCCTGGTGAATCACCTTGCCATGCGAATCGGTATACGTGTCGGCTTTGGCAAGGAAGTCGAAATATTCCTGCGTGCCCTTCAGATCGTTGGTACCGAAGGTGAACGAGCCGTCCTTGATTTTGGCCGGATCGCCCCAATATTGACCGTCCACAATGGTCTTCATGCTCTTCTTGACGAAAGCCGGCTTCAGATTCGCGTCCGGAGCCTCCTTGACGAGGATTCCGGCGGCATCGCCAGGATGCGCGTAGGCGTACTCGTAACCCTTCTTGGTGGCCTGCACGAACTTTCGCACCAGATTCGGATTGGACGAGATGGTCTTGGTGTTGGTGATGATGCCGATGGCGTCGGCGTTGCCCGGCACGCCGTAATCAGGCTCGCTGAAGCAGTTGAGCTTCGGGCCGTACATGTCGGCCTGCACGCCCTCCCACGTGGCGTAGAAGCCACCGAAATCGGCTTTGTCGCTGGACAGCGTCTGGAAGGTGGACGTGCCGACGGTCACCTTGTCGAACGTGCCCTTGCCGCCGTCGGTCTGAATCATGCGGCGGATCACCGCGTCGGATTCGTTGGAGCCGAACGTGGCGAAGGTCTTGCCGTCGAAATCCTTCGGGGACTTGATGTCCTTGTTCGACGCGAGCGAACACCAGATGGCGCTCGGCTTCTGCTGCACCTGCATGACCTGTTTGATTTTCGCGCCCTTAAGCGTGTAAATGCCCACGTTGGTGAGGTTGGACAGCGCGAAATCCGCCATGCCGTTGTTCACGGCCTGCTCCGCGCCGGCCTGCGCCACCGCCACGATGTCCACGTCAAGACCGGCCTGCTTGAAATAGCCTTTGTTCTTCGCCACATACACGCCGATATGGTTGGTGTCGGGCGCCCACGAAAGCATGAACGTCACCTTGGTGAGGCCGTTGCCGTCCGCCGCGGTTTTCGTGGAGTCGTTGCTTTGCCCGCATGCGGCCACGCCGACGAGCATGGCGATCGAGCCGAGGATTGCGATTGCTTTGCTGAAGATGGTCTTCTTCATACTTGCGATTTCCCTTGAATCTTGCTTCTCTACCGTTTTCTAGGGATGACGCTGCGGGCGGGGTTCGGGCAGAAAACGATACGAAGGCTAAGGCCCCCGCTCGTCCAATGCCCCCGACGTTCCTTATGATGCCTGCCGCCGCCCGGTTGACCGTTTGACGCCGAAGCTGTGGAACATTGCCGGTTTGCCACACATTGGCTAAACAGCGAGTCCCATTATACGGGTGTGCATGACGATGATGAGGGCCGCAATGGTGATTGTTGCGTTTTCACTGGTCCGCGTCCGGATCGGCGTCCGCGTCGGCTGGGCCGAGCAGCAGGCGTTCGCTGAGATTCACGAGGCACATGAGTATGCCGGTGATGACGATGATGACCAGCGTGGCCGAGAAGATCAGCGGCGTGCGGAACGAATTGTAAGCCGCCTGCAGCCAGATGCCGAGGCCCTTGCGCGCACCCAGATACTCGGCAGTGGTGGCGGTGGCGAAGATGTAGGCCGCGGAGACGCGGATGCCGCCGTAGATCTGCCGTGCGGCGACGCGAAGCTTCACATGCCACAGCGTCCACACGCGGGTCGCGCCGCACGTCAGTGCCACATCCGAATAGAACTGCGGCACCGCCTCAAGCCCGCGAACCGTCTGCACGGCGATCGGAAACAAGCCGAACACGGCCACAATCACGATTTTGCCGGAAATCTCGAAACCGAACCAGATCAGAAACAGTGGCGCGATCGAAATCAACGGCATCGTCTGTGCGGCCGACAGCAGCGGGAACAACGCGGCATCGGCAATACGGGAGCAGTACAGCAGAATGCCGATCAGAATGCCGCATGTCACGGCGAGCAGGAAGCCGACGGTGCCTTCCAACAGCGTGACTTCGGTCGCGGGCCACAGGGTCGGCCATGTTTCGACGGTCGCCTGCGCGATTTCGCTGGGGGCGGCGATCATCGTGGATGGCACGTGCCCCAATCGCACCCATGCCTCCCATACGACAAGCAGTGTGATGACGCGATCAGCGTTGGAATACGACGCTTCGCCATACCGAGTAGTTTGTGTTGAACGTGCGATTCCGCCATCGTTCACCTTGCTTTCTGCGTCAAAGTGGACGCGCACGTGACCGACTGCGGGAAATCAGTAAGGTGAGGAGCCTGCCCGCCAATCGGCCAGAAAAGATTGTTACCGGCTCGCCAGTATAGACGGTGGGGCGGAACGTAGGCAAACCCGCACAGCAAGTACGGCAGTAACGAGAGATAACGTGCGTTGGATACCATCCCAGATATCACTTTGGATATAGAGAGACAGATATGGGAAGCCTCCGCACCCTTCCGATGCGGAGGCCTTCCCATATACCTTGCTACTGCCTTATGGTCGTTTGCCTGTCAACCATGACAGACGTCTATCATTCCAGTCCGATGGACTTCATGTGGTGAAGCACCAGGGACTTGACCTTGAGCGTGCCGGATTCGGCCACGAGCTTGATGGCGCGCGGACCTTCGGACGCGTAGCTGTACGAGCTGAGCACCTGACGGCCGTCGTTGACGTACACCTCCACGCAGCCACGGTCCACGTACACGCGCAACTTGAGTTCGCCGGCGGCAAGTTCGGCTTCGGACAGCGGTGCCGTACGGTAGCCGCGATCGCCCTGAGCGTTGGCCTGACGGTCGACCACCACGCGGCCGATCTGATCGTCATACGCAACGGACGTGTAGGCGCCATCCTCGGTGGCGTGGACACGCAGGCCGGCACGCTCGGCGGTGGAGTTGGCCAGGTCGATGGTCATTTCGATTTCCATGGCTTCGGCATCGTCCACAATGGTCTTCTCGCCGCTGACGTCCAGATCGATCGCACCGAAATCGACGGTATCCTCGCGCAGGCCTTCCATCTCGGCCACCGGCGCGGTGTGCAGGTCGCCGTCGGCGCCCAGCGTGATCTCACGCGGCAGGGTGAGGTTGCCGCACCAGCCGTCGTCCTGCATCGGAATCGGCTCGACGAACGGGCTCATCCAACCGTAGACGATCTGACGCTTGCCGTCGTTGAACGACTGCGGCGCGTAGTAATTGTGGCCGCAATCCCACAGACGGAACTCGGTTTCCGGCTTGAACTGCTCACCCGGAGTCCAAGTGCCGATCATGTAGCCGGCGTTGCTGACGTTGCGGTTCATGAAGCCGCTGGCCTTGGCACCCATGGCGGAGAAGCCGATGACCCACTTCTCGTTGCCTTCGACGTCCTTGATCGGGAAGAAGTCCGGGCACTCAAGCATAAACACGTCCGGATCCGGATGCTCGAACAGCACCTGCCCATAGGTCCACTTGACCATGTCGTCGGAGGAGAACAGCCACATCTGGCCGCGCTTCTCGGCAGAGGAGACACCGAAGGTCATGTACCACTTGTCGCCGGTCTTCCAGACTTCGGGTCGCGGTAGTGGTGGTTCACCTTGTCGGTCGGGCAATCAATGACCATACCGCGCTTAGTGGCGCTGGTCAGCTCATCGTTGTCTGGTTCGGCGAGCATCTGCACCTGCCAGTCGCCGCCGGTGTTGTCCTTGCCGTTGGCCCAACGGTGGCCGGTGTAGTAGAACCTGAGCTTGCCATCGTCGCCGATCACTGCGGAGCCAGAGAAGACGCCGTCCTTTTCCTCTTCCAGAGACGGGGCGAACATAATCGGCTCACGCTTCCAATTGACCATATCGGCGGAGGAGACGTGACCCCAATGCATCGGACCCCACTGGGTGCCATACGGGTGCAGCTGGTAGAAGACGTGCCAACGGCCCTTGTAGAAGCACAGGCCGTTCGGATCGTTGATCCAACCGCCATTGGATGCGATGTGGAACTTCGGATACCAGCGGTTGTTACGCTTGGCTGCGAAGGCCGCGACGCCGGCCTCTGCCTTGGTGAGTTCCTCACTGTGGTTCTTGATTTCGTGAAGGACAGGTGCGTCCGGAGTAAAGCCAGTCATCGTTGAATGCCTTTCTGAATCTGGGTTATGAATTGTTGGATAAAAAGCTTTTTGAAGATGGTGCCCAAAGCGGAAAAAGGGAAACGCTCCGGACACCACGATTGTTGTTATGATGCGTACGGTACCGATGATGATCGCGGGAGAAGGGATGTAGGTTGCGACCACCATCGACGCCGTACGCCGACTTAGTACGGGCTGAGACTCAGGCCTTCACTTCCGCATCAGCGGCCTTCATGGCCTTGAGCTGCTTGTCAGTGTAGAACGGATCGCCGCCGACTTCCTGATCATCCTTCTTGATGACGAAGAAGCCGTAGACCAGAGCCGCAAACACGATGGCAGAGATGGTGAAGAAGGTCGGACGGTCGCCCATGGCATCATGCAGAGCACCCATCGGGGTGGAGAAAATCACCTGGCCGACCTGGGAAGCGATCTGGAAACCAACCATGTACAGGGTGGCAGACAGCTTTGTGTCGAAGTGCAGGGTGAAGTAACGGAACGCCGGCAGGCAGAACAGCGGTACCTCGATGGAGTGGAACAGCTTGACGATGGAGACGGAGACCGGGTCATGGAACACGCCGCACAGACCGATACGGGCGAACATCACGGTGGCGCCGAGCAGCAGGGAGTTACGCACGCCGATCTTCTTCATGATGATCGGGACGACGCCCATCATAGCGGACTCAAGGAACACCTGGAAGGAGTTCAGGGTGCCGTAGGTGGCGTTGCCGATTTCGGTGGTCGGGAAAAGGGAGGCGTAGTAGTTCGGGAACATCTGCTGATCGAACACGGTGTAGAAGGTGTTGGTGAACAGCATGAAGACGATGAGCACCCACAGGGTCGGCATCTTCAGGACGGAGACCATTTCCTTGAAGGACGGGTTGGTCGGAGCCGCGTTCGGATCAGCTTCCTTCTTGAGCTCTTCCTTCTGCTCGGCCGGAACCCAGAAAGCGTAGACGCACAGCATGCCGAGGCCGCAGATGGAGCCGACCCAGAAGTTCAGCAGCGGGTTGATGTTGAACAGGAAGCCTGCGCACAGTGCCACGACAGCGTAGCCGAAGGAGCCCCAAGCGCGGGACTGACCGTATTCGAAGCCGAACTTGCGGGAGTAACGTTCGGTGATGGCTTCGAACAGGGAGCAGCCGGCCATGAAGCCTGCGGACAGCACGATGGAGCCGAGAAGCACGCCGATGAATCGGGTGGTGCCGCCGGCGGTCAGCATCGGCTGGTACACGAACTGCACGAACGGGCCAACGCATGCAGCGACCGCAGAGATGAAGATCACGAGCTTACGCTTAATGCCCAGCTGGTCCTGAATGGTGCCGTAAACGAACATGATGACCAGGGTGGCCAAGGAGTTGATGGAGTAGATCTGGCCCTGTTCCGCGGAGCTCATGCCCAGACCGTGGGTCGGGTCAGTGAGCCAGCGGGAGAAGAAGGACCACCAGATGCCCCAGGAACAGAAGAACATGAAAATGCCGAAGGAGCTCTGCAGATAGGAAGGATTCTTCCATACAGAACGTGTTTTACTTGCCACTTTGATTCTCTTTTTCTCTTCGCGGTGCCGCTGCCGCGCGGCATCGATTGCTTCCGATGTTGTTTTGGCTTGCGCCTGCTCGGATTTCAGCTGCCGTGCCGAAAAGCGAACATGGCTTCAAGATAGCATGTTGCAACTGCTACGTCAAACGTTGACGTCAATCGTTTGACGTCAAACGTCTGTAAGGCTTTGCGGATAGTTGAAATTAAGCCTGAATCAACTGCTGGCGGACTGTTGGCACGATTGCTTTATTCGGCGTGTCGTGAACAAACGCACAATTTTCATGCATAGAAAATGGCTGTGCGAACAATCGTAAGCATTTGAATCGTTGTAAAAACAGAAAAATCAGGATATGACGGAATCTTTTTCCAACAATGCGCAGTGGATCTTCGCCGGAATCGGCGCATCAAGCGGCGGCAGGGAAGCTCTGGCGGATGGACATGAACTGGTATCCACATCCTTGCTTCAATCATGGAAATCAGCTTGCAGGCTGACCAATAGCCCATTTCGTAATGTGGCAGTTCGACGGTGGTCAGCTGCGGTTCAAGTGTCTCTGCGAACACGCGGTGGTTGTCCACGCCGACCACGGAGATATCCTTGCCTACCGTAAGCCCTCTTCTTGCCGCGCATTCGTACACATACCAGGCGCGCGCATCATTGAAGCAGAAGAAGCCGTCCGGATGCTCGTCGTCGAACAACTTGTTCACGGCGCGTAAAGCTGGACCGTTGTGCACTACGTTGCATACCAGCGATGGGTTGAACGCACGTTCGGCCTCCTGCAACGCGGTGCGGTAGCCGGCAAGACGACCGTCCTGCGCGATCATGTTTTCCGCGCAACCCACGTATGCGATGCGTTTGCATCCGGCCTGGATCAGCCGATTCGTGCGTCGTAGCCGATCATGAACTCGTCCGGCTCGATGCTGGGCACTTTGTTCTCGTGGTCGGTGGCGTCCACCATCACCACGGGGTATTCGTTCAACGATTCGGGAACATGTGCGATGCGGTTCGACATCTTCGAATAGAAGAATCCGTCCACGCCGTACCGTTTCAATGTGGCGATTTCGTTCTCCTCGCTCGCCTTGCCGTCGGTGCTGACTGTGAACAGCATGTAGCCGTAGGCACTGGCTGCATCCTGTGCGCCAGAATGATGCCGCCTGCGTATGGTGTGGTGGCAACTTCCTCGCTGATGAAGCCGAGGATTCGGGTTTTGTTGGTACGCAGGCTTCGCGCCAACGGATTGATTTTGTACCCGAGCTCGGTCGCTTTGTTGCGTACGAGTTTGGCGAGCGCGGGATTTACCCTGCCTTCGTCGCGTCCGTTGAGCACCAGGGATACAGTGGAGATGGATACCCCCGTTTGTTTGGCGATTTCCTTCATTGTCGTCATAATCGCAACACTATACCCAAATAAACGCGAAAAGCGCGCTTTTGCCAAGAAAAAGCGCGCTTTTTTACATGGAATGGTTTCGTTTCACCACTGTAAAGGGGGTTATTTCGACAGAATCTCGTTTACCAGTTTCTGCTTGGCGTGGATCTGTCCTTCGAAACCGGGGCGGATGTCGAGACGGATCACCACGTCGGTGCGGTATCCCTGGCCGGCGAGCTTCATGGTAGCGTCGCGGATCACCTTGAGCACATCGTCGATGTCTCCTTCGATGTTGGTGAACATGGCGTTCGTCTCGTTTGGCAGGCCGGATTCACGGATTACGTCCACGGCCTGCGCCACGTACGTGGACTTCTCCGGGCTGGCGCCGGCGGGGGAGATGGCTACTGCGGCAAGCGTGTTGATATATGGTTTGCCGGTTTCCGGATTGACGGGCACTTCCTGCTTTTCTGCGTTGCGATCGAGCGTCATGATTACCTTTCTCAGCGTTGTCTCGTGTGTTTTCGTGCGATTACTTGTTGTACTGTTCCAGTACGGTTGCCGTGGTTCGCGTGGTTTGCGTGGCTTGGCTCAACGCCACTTCCACGCGTGGTCCATCGGACCGGAACCATGTCCAAGATCGAGCTGCGCTTCCAAAGCGCCGGTCAGGTACAGCTTGGCATGGTCGACGGCCGTCGGCAGCGCCTCGCCAAGAGCCAAATAGCTGGCGATGGCGGAAGACAGCGTGCAGCCGGTGCCGTGCGTGTTCGGGTTGTTGATGCGACGGGAACGGAACCAGGTGATCTTGCCATCCGGCTCGACAAGCACGTCACTCGCGTCATGCGTGCCGTGGCCGCCCTTGACGAGCACCGCGCAGCCGAAATGGCCGGCGAGCAGATGACCTGCGGTCACCATGTCGTTCTCGGTGGAGATGGATTCGCCGTTCTCATAGTCGATTGCGCCCGCACCTTGCTCTACGGCCAAGTCGCACAGTACCTGGGTCTCCGGCATGTTCGGCGTGATCACGGTGGCCAGCGGGAACAGTTTGGACGTCAGCGCCGCGATGGCATCATCCTCGATGAGCTTCGCGCCGGACGTGGCCACCATCACCGGGTCGAGCACCACGTTCTTCGCGTTGTGCGCGGTCAGACGGTCGGCGATCACGGTGATGAGCTCGGCGCTGGACACCATGCCGATCTTCACCGCCACCGGCGGAATGTCTTCGAACACCGCGTCGATCTGCGCCGCAAGCATTTCCGGGGGAGTGTTGGTGACCATCGTCACGCCGGTGGTGTTCTGCGCGGTCAGCGCCGCGATCGCGGTCATGCCGAACACGCCGTTGGCGAGCATGGTCTTCAAATCCGCCTGAATGCCGGCACCGCCGGACGAATCCGATCCTGCGATGCTCAATACCGGTGGCAATGTGCTGGTCATAATGTTCCCTTCCTGACTCCTTCAATAGCGTTCGTTATGCAAACTGGCGGATTCATATGAGACTCACCTCACAAATCCGCAGTCTACGCCGTGTGTTCGTCAAAGTGCGTCACGAACACACGTGCATATTCATATGCTCGCTCTCACTGGTACAGTGTAGAGCCGCCTTCGCGGAATTTCTCGCTCATCGCCTGCATTCCGGCCGCGATCGTCTGCGCATCGGCGACGAGCTTCTCCTGTGCATCGGCGTCGCCGAACTTTTGCGGATGTTTTGGCTGATGGCCATGGAGCAGAACTTCGGACCGCACATCGAACAGAAATGCGCCATCTTCGCCGGCTCAGCGGGCAGCGTGTCGTCATGGAACGCGATCGCGGTGTCCGGATCGTAGCTCAGGTTGAACTGGTCGAGCCAACGGAATTCGAAACGAGCCTTGCTCATCGCATTGTCGCGGTCTATCGCATGTGGATGGTGCTTGGCGATATCCGCCGCATGGCAGGCGATCTTGTATGCGATCACGCCTTGCTTGACGTCGTCCTTGTTCGGCAACCAAGATGTTCCTTCGGCGTCACGTACACAGCATGGCGGTACCATAGCGGGCGATTTCCACGCCGCCGATCGCCGACGTGATGTGGTCGTAGCCGGGAGCGGTGTCAGTGGTAAGCGGTCCAAGCGTGTAGAACGGCGCGTCCTTGCAGATCGCCCTCTCCATTTCGATGTTCATGCGCACGGTGTCGAACGGAATGTGACCCGGCCCCTCGATCATCACCTGCACGTCATGCTTCCATGCGCGCTGCGTGAGCTCGCCAAGCGTCATAAGTTCCGCGAACTGCGCCGCGTCGTTGGCATCGGCCAGCGAGCCCGGACGTAGACCGTCGCCAAGCGAGAACGCCACATCGTACTTGGCGAAGATCTCACACAATTCATCGAAATGCGTGTACAGGAAGCTTTCCTGATGATGCTGCAAACACCATTCGGCCATAATGGAACCGCCACGGGAAACGATGCCCGTCATGCGGTTGGCGGTCAGCGGCACGAAACGCAGCAGCACGCCCGCATGGATGGTCATGTAGTCCACGCCCTGCTCGCACTGCTCGATCACGGTGTCGCGGAACAGTTCCCAGCTCAGCTTGGAAGCATCATCCTCCACCTTTTCGAGCGCCTGATACATCGGCACGGTGCCAATCGGAACGGGGGAGTTGCGCAGGATCCACTCGCGGGTGGTGTGGATGTCGTTGCCGGTGGACAGGTCCATCACGGTGTCGGCGCCCCACTTGGTGGCCCACGTGAGCTTCTCCACCTCCTCGTCAATAGACGAAGTGACGGCGGAATTGCCCATGTTGGCGTTGAGCTTGGTGAGGAACTTGGAACCGATGATCATCGGCTCGGCTTCGGGATGGTTGATGTTGCATGGCATCACGCACGTCCCGCGGCCAGTTCGGAACGCACCAGCTCCACGTCGCAATGCTCGCGTTCGGCCACATAACGCATTTCCGGGGTGATGATGTTGTGGCGTGCATACCACATTTGGGTCACTGGATGATCCTTCGCGCGCATTGGCCTATGCTGGCGGCCACGCCATTCCTTGGAAGCCTTGCCACGCTTGATGGCACGCTTGCCATCATCCTCAAGATTGCGGCGACGGCCGTCGTATTCCTCGACATCGCCACGGTCGCGAATCCAGTCGAGACGCAACGGAGCCAGACCCTCCTTCGGATCGCATTTCGGGCCTTCCGTGTTGTAATCCTTGAACGGCGCGTTTGGTCCGACACCGGGGGTGTCGGACAGCTTGATCTCGGTGTACGGCACTTCCAAATCGTACGTGCCGAATTGGTTTTCGAAATGCACCAGTGTGGTCTTGCGTATATGTGCCTTGTCGCGCTGCTTGGAATCGCGGGCTGCAATATCCACACGCTGCTGCTTGGCCAGCTTGGAAGCAGCTTTAGCCTCCTTGGCATTGGTGAACTTCTTTTCACCTGTCTCGGCAGGCTTCTCAGCTTCTTCCACGGCAGCTCCACACGCGGCGCATAACCATGCTTCTTATCGCCGCGCACCGCCTTCCAACGCGTCACCATCTCACGGGTGGCTGCTTCCGGATCGTCCGCACCCGCAATCGCGGACACTACAAACCAGCCGGCCGCTTTCGAACGTGCCAGCATCTCCATATCGTCGGCATGCACACCGCCGCCGACCACCACCGGAAATTCGCTTGCCGCGCAAATCGTATTGATCTGCTCCTCGTCAAGCGTATGTCCGGAACCGTCGTTGCCGCCCACGGAAGCCTCAGGCTTGGTAGTGGACACATGCAGCGGGCCGGCGCCGATGTAATCGATGCAGCCGTTCGGCAGCTCGTTGATGAGCTTCACCAGGCTTTCGGTTTCGGCGGACAGGCCAACGATGGCGTCCTCGCCGAGCAGTGCGCGGGCTTCACGCGGCTCCATATCGGTCTGACCAATATGTACACCGTCCACTTTGATGCCCTTGTTGCGGGCCTGCCACACCACGTCCACGCGGTCGTCGATCACGAACGCCACGGAATCGGACTTGCCGTCATCTTCGATGATCTGCGCGATGTCGCGTGCCATTTCGGTGATGTCCTTCGCATCCGCGTCCTTAGCTCGCAGCTGGATGAACGTCGCGCCCCCACGCAACGCGTCATCTACCACATCCGTCACCGGCCGGCCCTTGCAATCCTGCGGGCCGACCACAAAATACGCGCTCATGTCGAAACAGTCGCGCATTGAGGCGAATGGATAATTATTCATTGGTTTCCCCTTTGTTTTTCTTTGGATAAGTGCTCCAGAAGAAGTCTTGTTATTTTTGTCTCACCGCAACGAACGTATATATTTCGTATATATGATTGCGATAGTGCGAAACCAGCCGCGAAACGTTGCGGTCAGTTGGTTTCGATGATTTCGGACGCGGCACCTGGTCGGCGGTGACGTTCCACAGCGCATCGAGCAGCGCCACTTGGAAGGAGCCGGGGCCGTCGGATTTGGCTTCGGCGATTTCGGACGCGCGGTCGTACAGCAGCGACGCGGCAAGAGCGGCGACAAGCGGCTCGGCCACGGCAAGATACGTTGCGGTCACACCGCCGAGCGAGCAGCCGGCGCCGGTGATCTTCGTCATCATCGCGCTGCCGCCGGGCAGACGGAACGTGCGCTCTCCGTCGGTCACCAAATCGACCGCGCCGGACACAGCGACCGCGCCCTTGCCGACGGGGGAGTGCTTCGCCAGATGACGGGCCACACGCTTGGCCGCGTTGACGGCCGCATCGACCTCGTCGACGGCCTCCACGCCAGCCGGACGGGTGGTCGGTGTGGTCGGAGCGGTCCGCTCGGCGTCGGCAAGCCTCCACATCGCATCAAGGGCGATGATTTCGCTCGCGTTGCCGCGCACGACGGTCGGCGGATACATGCGGAAGGATTCGAGAATGGCCGTGCGCGTCTCGCCGATGCCGGCCGCGACCGGGTCAAGCACCCACGTCTTACCGTTCTTATGCAGTTTGTATGCGATCTCCGGCAGCGCGTCCTTGAAGAACGGCAGCAGCGTGCCCACATTGATGTAGTTCGATCCGGCGATTTCGGCGGTGGCGATCACGTCATCCGGCAGATAGCTCATAGCCGCGGTACCGCCCGCCGCAAGCTGCGCGTTGGCGACGAGATTGATGGTCACGAAATTGGTGAACGACTGCGCCAACGGAGTCTGTTCGTGCACGTCCGTGACGGCCTGCTTGATTTTCGCGCGAATCGGATCGATTGCGGAAACGGCCTCTTCGCTGTCGTTGCGTTCGGCGTCGTTGAATGAGTCACTGCTCATGTCTGCTCCCTACGTTGGTTCTAACCAACAGGTTCAAAGGGTCAGGCCTTGGCCTATCTCAGCTTGCCGGTTTCCGCCGCCAAGCACCCCTGCATGTTCAAAACGATATTTAATGTATTCGTCCCTATTGACAGCGTGTTTTCCTATCATCCGCAATTGCCGTCGTGGATGGAGGTGGCGATCTGGTCGCTTTGCGCGTCCATCGCGTATTCGGCGACTCCCTGTTGTTCCGTGGCGATGCGTCCGCGATCGGCTCCGAAATACAGCGCGGAATAGGAGTTCGTCACCGCTTCCGTACGGTTGCCGGCGATTGTCGGTTGCGTGGTGCCGCAGGAGATCATGATCGAACGGTGCGAAAGTTCGTGCTTGACCATGTCCACCAGCCAGGGGCTTCGCGCGGTCTGCGTCCAATCCGGGTGTGTGGTGAGGATATGCACGACATTCCTCTGCGAGCGGTCGGGCATCTGGCAGTAATACGCAGCCACGAATCCACTCGGATTCTCACCTGACTGGCCGCCGCAGTTGAATTCCATGGTCTGTTCGATCTGCACGCCCATCGTCGATGCCACGTTCGTGGCGAGCGTGTACCATCCGGCCGGATCGAGATCACCGTTGCGTTCGGGCACGGCGATCGCAGCCGCTGCGGCTTCCGCGTTATGCAGATTGCTGACCGCAGTCGAGACCTGCTGTTTCACGTCCGAGCGTAGTTTGTGCAGCGACCGTAGGTCGGCGAGCATCTCCCTCATCGATGCATACGCGCGCTGTTTGCCGTATCGGTCGATGAGCTCGTTCGCCTGCGTCGGATCATCCACCTGCAGCAGCCATTGCGCCGCATGCTGGCTGAAATCATCCGCCATGGCCGCGTCGACCGCGCTGAGCAGCTCCTTGGTCTGTCCGTCGAGATTATGTGCCGCCACGCGCATGCTGTCGATGATGGTGCGCTGCTGGTTGCGGTACAACAGTCCGATGATGCGTTCCTGCAGATTGTCCGACAGCAGATACTTGATCTGCTTGGCGTCGGCAAGCCGGTCGTAATCGTCCATGCACTGCTGCACGGTTTCGATGTGCGCGGCGGATCGGTCCGGATCATCCAGGCCCTGCGCGAACGTGATGCTGTCCTGCGCGGTCTGCCGGATGCCTTGCATGGTTTCGATCTGCGGCTTGACGTTGCCGGCCGCTTCGCTGGTGGTGGCGTGCAGGAAATTGGCGACGCCGGCGATGACGGCAAGCACGACGAGCACGCCCACGATACGTAGGACATTCCGCCGGCTGCGTGAATTCGGGTTGTGGTACGGCATATTCTCAGACTACCTTGCTCGTGTGATGCACCGATGCTCCCATCTACCGCCGTTTGGCTCCATCCGGCCATGCGATGCCGGTGTCAGGGGAGTGCAGGACGTTCTTGTAGATGTCGTTGCGTACGTAGATTTCCACGGAACCGCGCGATCGCTGGTCTTTCCATGGCGTGACGGTTTCGGCGATGCGTATTTTCGTGTAGTCGTTCCGGTCATAGCCGAGGGCGCTGAAGAAGAACGGCTGATAGATGGTGTCGTAGAATTCGGGTTCGCCCCATGATCTCTAGGTTTCGATGTCTTGTTTGCCGGCATAGGGTCTATGCACCATTCCCAAGAGATGTAGCTGCGCCCTTTGTAGGCATTGGACATGAGCGTACGCTTGAAGTACGGGTCGGCGGTGACCAGTGTTCCGCTCACCCATGATGTGTAGTCGATGCAATCCTTGCCATTGGCGCAGTAGCCGCCTTGCTTGATTCGTGCTTTGACATCCGGGGACGCATTCGTGGAATTGATGCGAGTCCAGCCAGCCATCCAACGGTATTGCTCCAGATGATTGGTCTTGATGAACGAGGCCACCGTCCGGGATGAGGAATACTCGTATCGTATGTCGCATATGCTGGCGTTGATCGTCCAATACACGCTGATTAGCATGGCACCTAAAGCGAGGGCCTTCAGCATGATGAGATAGTTGCGCGCTTTCTTCACCCCAAGCTTGCCGGCGAATTGGTCGGCCATGGTGGCGCACCAGGCCGGCCAATCATCCACGCCGATACGTCGTTCGTCGCAGTCAATCGCGAGCACCGCGATGAAGAATCCCAGCAGGATGCCCAGATGGTGCATAGAGAAATGCTGCGCGAACACCAAGCACATCACTGTGTACGAGCTCAGCAGCAGCATTGCGTTGTGCCGACGTCGGCTGATGTGGATGAGCGGGGCCCACATGAGCATGACACGGTTCCCGTGTACAGCAGTGTCGGTGATAGGCCGATGAATACCAGATTCGTGTCCGACACCGTCGAGGTGAATAATGCTTCGGCCGGCAGCAGCAGCCAGGAATTGCAGATTTGTATCCATAGTGGTGCCGGCTGTGTCATGCCGGAGATGTCGAAATTGCCGGAATACACGTCTTTTGCGGGCATCACGTCGATCAGTATGGCCATCGCCGCCGCGAGCAGCACCAGCAGCGCGATGAACCGTCGCCGGTTACGTATCAACGAATGTTCCTGCCAGACGAACCGCACTACCCAATTCGCCGCGAACATGCCGGCGATTACCAGTCCATATGAACTGGTCAGGCACAGCAGCATCATGCTGAGCGCTTCGCGCCATGGTTTCTCGTCGCGGGTTTTCCAGTTGATAGCCACCAGCAGCATGGCGGCGACCATCAGCGCATAGGGGCGCGACGTGACGCCGTACTGATAGCACAGGAAATAGGAGAACGGCAGGATGACTTTGAATGGTTCCGGCAGTTTGGTTTTGAATTCCAACAGCCAGATCATGAGTGTGGCGCATGCCAGATTGATGCTTTTCAGACCGATCTCGTAGGGTACGCCGAGTTTTGCGGGTGCGGCGAGCATCATCCACCACAGAGGCGGATGCCCCTCATAGTGTGGACGTTCCAGAATCATCTCCCGCCAGGAGCAGTCGCGCGCGATGAGCCAGGCTTGTGCCTCGTCGAACCATGGTTCGTGGAAGCACATCACTGTGGCCACCACGATGACGTACGCCGCGAGCACGATGCAGTGCAGACGATGCGGCGAGAGCCAATGCCGGATTGCGGCGCATCGTGTTCTGTTGTCTGTGGCTGCTACTGTTGCAGAACTCATGTTTCCTGTTTCCCGTTGCGTTCGAAATACGAGCGATTGCTGCGTGACTTTGCGATTATTGCGTGGCCGCGCATGGACCATGGCGGTTCCGTCATATTCCATGTTGCGGAACGCCATTGGATGCATGGGCACACCATCGCGCCAGCTGTGCCGGCCATCCTTAGAACGACTTGCGCGCGCCGCAGAGCTTCTCGAACTCCTCGCGTACCTGCACCTTCACCAGCGCGTCCTCGAATGTGATCACGCCCTTGTTCACCAGTCGCGCCAGATCCTGATCGAGCGTGTGCATGCCTTCCTTCTCGCCGGACTGTAGCACGGTGCGAATCTGATGCGCCTTGCCACTGCGGATCAGTGAGGAAACGGCCGGAGTGTTGATCATCACTTCAGTGGCTGGTGCACGGCCATGGCCGGTAGCGCGCGGAATCAGTGTCTGTACGATCACGGCACGCAAGGTGGAAGCTACCTGCACGCGAATCTGCTGCTGCTGGTTTTCCGGATACACGTCGATGAGACGGTCCACGGTGGAGCCGGCGTCCTGAGTATGAAGGGTTGCGAACACCAAGTGGCCGGTTTCCACTGCGGTCAGTGCGGTGGAAATGGTTTCCAAGTCTCGAAGCTCACCGACTTCGATAATGTCCGGATCCTCACGCAGCGCACGTTTCAGCGCTTCCGCGAAGCTTTTCGTATCAGTGCCCACTTCTCGCTGGCTCATCACGCAACGCTTATGCTGATGCACGAATTCGATCGGGTCTTCGATGGTGATGATATGGTCGGCACGTTCCGCATTCGCCTTGTCCACGATTGCGGCCAGTGTGGTCGACTTACCGGAACCGGTCGGGCCGCATACAAGCACCAGACCACGCGGCAACAGCGCAAGGTCGGCGATACGCGGGTCAATTCCCAGTTCCTGCGCGGTTTTGATTTCCGTGGGAATGGTACGCAACGCGGCGCATACGCCCATACGGTCGCGGTATACGTTCACGCGGAAGCGCAGCAGATCGCCAATGGCGAAGGAGATATCAAGTTCCAGATCATCTTTGAAACGTTCCATCTCTAATTCGTTGGTCATGACTTTCACTGCTTCGTACGTGTGATCCTTCGTCCACACGCTCAATCCCTTGGCGGGGCGCAGCTTGCCATCACGCGCAGCATTGGCGGGTCGTTGATTACCAAGTGCAAATCGGACGCATTGAGCTCAACCAGCTGGCGGATGGCCGACACGAATTCGTCGTCCGCGTCCGGATGTTCGGTGCGCAGCGTCTGTTCGACCTGCTCGGCCTTGATCTTACGTTCTTCCGGAACGGCATCCTCGTCGGCGTCGTTGGTTTCAGGCACTACGAAATCCGCGAATGGCCTGGTCTGCGGCTGACTCATCTGCTGTTGCTGTGGCTGCGGCCTTTGGAAAGCTGCGTCCTGCGGAATGTGAGTGATGGTCGGAGGCATCTGCTGCGCTGCGGTTTCGGTGATGTCGGCCTGTCGCTTAGCGAATGGTGTGGCACCCGGTACGAAGGACGGTGGATTGCTATCGATCTGCTGGATCGGACCATGCTCCTCATATGCGGGATTTTGCTGGGTCGCGTCAGTGTCCTCATCAAACTGCAGGCTGCCGGTACCGACTGGTTGACGGTCGCTTGTTGTTGGAAAAACATGCGCTTCCTGCGATTGTTGTATGGCTTGCGTAGTCTGTTGTTGAGCAACAGACTGTTCGGATGGTTGAGACTGTGAAACTGGCTGCGGGTCGGGAATTTGCACATCCTGCTGGCTTACAGTCGGCATTGAATTAAGCGAAGCGAAAATGCCCTTAAGGCTTTCATCATCTGCCTGAATCGCATTGTCGGAAGACCAATGACGTCCCTTGCGGGGATCCTCATTGAACGATGGAGTGTTGTTGGGAATGGTCACGCCTTTGAGACCGGAAAGATATCCGCCATTGTTCCACGTTTGCTCGATGGTCATCATTGTCCTTTTAATAGGTGGGTTGCTGTCTGAAAATGTCGGTCGTGCCGGCGCTTCGACGCGCCGACGCAACCGAACGTTTTATAGGTGTTTTATAAGTGCGGAGAGGTGCATAGGTGCATGTAACGTCAGGTGGAACCTACACCGTCACGCGAAGCACTTCCTCCACGGAGGTAATGCCTTGAAGCGCCTTCTGCCAACCGTCCTTACGAAGTGTGGTCATGCCTTGCTCCTTCGCCGCCTTGTCAATATCAATCGACGTGGCGCCACGGGCTATAAGATCCTCCATTGTTGAATCCACGCCCATGACCTGCTGGATGGCCACACGGCCGCTATAGCCGGTGTTGGCGCATTCTCGGCATCCTACCGGACGCCATATCGTCGGAAGAGGGGTATCTGGCATGTGTGGAACACCCAACGTCCGAAGCTCCGCCTCGGTGGCAGTATCCTGACGCTTGCACTTCTTGCACAGGCGGCGAGCCAGTCGCTGAGCCATCACCGCAGCAAGCGACGAGCTCAATAGGAACGGCTCCACACCCATTTCCGTCAAACGTGTCACCGCGCTTGGCGCATCATTGGTGTGCAGGGTGGAAAGCACCAAATGGCCGGTCAACGAAGCCTCAATAGCAATGTTGGCGGTCTCCTGATCTCGAATCTCGCCGATGAGCACCACATCAGGGTCTGCACGAAGGATCGAACGCAGAGCCGCGGCGAACGTCATACCGGCCTTGTTGTTCACCTGAACCTGATTGATGCCTCTCATACGGAATTCCACCGGGTCCTCAACCGTAATGATGTTGATTTCCGGACGGGCCACATCGCCCAACGTGGCATACAACGTGGTCGACTTACCCGAACCGGTAGGACCGGTGACCAACACCAGACCATACGGACGGTTGTACGCCTTGGAGAACACGTCGAAATTACGTTGGCTGAAATTCAAATCCTCCACCTTGAGATTGCCCGAAGGCGTGCTCAGGATTCGCATAACAATCTTCTCGCCCCATACCGTCGGCAGTGCGGCCACACGAAGATCCACCTTCTGACCATTGTGCTTGACGGTGATACGACCATCCTGCGGCTTACGGCGCTCGCCGATATCCATATCGGACATGACCTTGATGCGGCTGATCACACCTTGGTCATGGCTTTCGGCGCCTTTTGGAACACGTGCAGCACACCGTCGATACGGTAGCGCACGAGCAGACCGTCTTCCTGCGGTTCGATGTGGATATCGGAGCAGTGGTCGTCGATGGCCTGGTTGATAAGTAGACTGACGAAGCGTGCCACGGGGGAAGCGTCCTCGCCGCTGTCGGATTCGAGGTCGACTTCCTTTTTCGCGGTTGCGGCGATTTCGTGGGAAAGCTCAGTCAATTCCGCGTTGGCGCGCAGATAGCGATTGATGGCATCCTTCACTTGGATGGCATGGCCACCATGGGAATGACCGGCATGCCGGTGCTGGCGGACACGTCGTCGATGGCGGCGAAGTTTTTCGGGTTGGCCATGGCCACGGTGATGCGTCCGTTGACAATGGACAATGGCAGCAGCTGGTTGCGACGGCACAGGTCGTCCGGCACCATGCTGATGACTTCTTTGTCTACTTGGTATTCGTTGAGGTCTACGAACGGCAGACTCATGCCTTGAGCTAGCGCCATAGCATATTCGCGTTCGGTGTTTTCGTCCATGCCTTCGGTGGATGTGGGCATGGCGGGAAAGTCGCTAGTGGCGTCGCTGGGTGCAGCGGCATGGCGTGGCTGGCTCGGCGTGAAAATCTGGTTGATTTCTCCTGTGACCGGGGAATTCAAATCCATGCGCTGTGAGAAATCGCTCGGCGTGTCGTCGTTTCGATTGCGCTTGAGGAAAGGGAAACGGCTTCCCGAACCGGCGTCGCTCATAATGACCTCCTGGACCATGCGCCGGAACGCACGGTATGACTTATGGCCCTTTGCGAACACAGGTGTTTGCGGGCCTGAGAATGTTCAGTTGTTCATGGTCATGTGAGCTAACGATTGCAGTGTTGTGCACTACTACTCGCATAGTTTAGCGGCTTTGTGACTGAAACGCCAATTGTCATGTGGTGTTTGGAAGGGTGTGAAAACGTTGGCAGGGAATCGTGATACAGTACAGATATTCATGCACCGCCTTTTCTGCGGTGATTTTTCCTGTTGCCTCCGATGATGGGGTGATACTGCATGAAGGAGCTGCTCATGGAGCACAGCTGGCGTAGGGCGGTAAATGATGCCGCGACAGGGCTTGCAATACATAACGTCAAACGATTGCCGAAACGTGGCGAGTCGGGTTTCACATTGGTTGAGGTATTGGTGGCGATTGTGGTGCTGAGCATCACAGGTCTTGCCGCCGCACAGTTCGCGATTACTGCGATTCGTACTTCTTATGCCCAGCAGCAGCGTTCAGCAGCCATTGCTTTGGGTAGTGATGGTATCGAACGCATGCGCGCACAGATAGCGGATCATACTTCTGCGCCATCCTCCTATTACACGGATTTGCTGCCTGGCATGGGTGTGGATGATGTGAAGAAAGCACATGCGAATCTCACGGCAGTGGGGGCCATCACCTCACAATTCTCGGATTTGGAGGCTACGGCCACTCCGGATGCCGATACGAGCAAGTACATTCAGCCGGTGCGCACTACCACGGGCAAAGACGCCAAACATACTACATATACGGTGAACACCGTGATTGAGAAGTGCTATCGGGAAAGCGGCACCATGGATTGTAGAACCGCTTCGGAACTGGGTATTGACGGGCATGCGTCCATTAGCGGTCTTGACGGTACTCCTGACGCCTCGCTGCGATCCAGCATCCTGAGTCAGGACAACATTCCTACTAAGGGATTCACCTTTATGGCGAAAACGTATATGCCGATGGTACGCGTGGTGGTAGGCGTCACCTGGTCGGACAATATTGGCGCAGACAAAACGGCCGTGTATACCACCAATGAACTGCTGAATGTGATCGGGGCCTGAAGGAGCGGGACGGCTTATGGAAGAGAAGAACTCTGGATTCAGTCTGAATCGCCGATTATTACGTGCGCTCCGTAGGCGTGCTCGTGGTGAAGGCGGCGTTACCCTGGTGGAGATGATGGTTTCATTGTTTATTTTTGCCATTGTTTCCACCATGTTCACGGTGTCGATCGTACAATATTTGCATTCCACCACAGCCGATGCTATCCGCACCAGATCGGCTACGGAAATAGCTACATCGGTGCAGGCTCTGGACCGATATGTTCGCAATGCCGAAGGTGTGGAAGAGGCTGCCAGCGGTGACAGGTTGACTTTGGTGACCACTGATGCCGATGGGATTCGGCAATGCGCTGTGATTGAGTACACAGAGGCCACGTGGTCCGGCGGGCGAGTTGATGATTATGGTTCCGTCGTGGTAAAAACCAGACCATATGCAACCGGTGCGGGGGGAGCGTGGAGCGAGCATGCGGTGTTGACGGCGGTGATGAACAACAGTACCGCTTCAACGTCCGATGATTCGCTGTTCAAAAACAAACTGTTCAGCATGGATGGCGGTACGCGCGTGGTGCGGTATTCGCCGGTGACGGGTTCGTATGTGGGTGGCAAGCCGGTCACCTCGAACACATTGACATCGTTTACAGCTCGCAATGTGGGTTCGAGTGCTTCGGTCGACTTCAGTCAATGTCGTTGAATGACGGTGTCTGTAAGGGCTCTCCCTTGTGGGGGAGCCCTTTTTCTATACTTCCAAATACCCCCGACGCGCCCGGGGGGAAATGGTTTTTTGATGAATTTTCGTCAAAACATGCTGAAAATATTTTCTGAAACACTATTGAAAATATAACTATTCCGGGGCAAACGTTTCAGACGAAGAGATACACCGGTAGACCGACGGACTCAACGCATGTTACGGAATCGGACGGTGGTGATTGTGTGAAGAGGGGTTATGCAATCGTATTGAAAGAGTTTGATTCGGGGTTGTGATGAAAACGGTGGATGAAACATCATTGGTGCGATTGATGCACTGCATCTGGTACTGCAAACGATGTCAATACGACTACGCTGAGAGTTGTTGGTTATGTGAGCCAGCCACCCCCACAAGGGGAAATAACGCAAAGAAGAATCGCTGTGGACCATCCGAAGTTGGACGGTCCCACGGTATGTCCTTCCAATTGGAAAGAAGGGTTCATTATGAAGAGCGTACGCAATGCGCTGAATCGCCGCGCCAAGGGCGAGAAGGGCTTCACCCTCGTCGAACTGCTCGTGGTCGTCATCATCATCGGCATCCTGTCCGCCGTGGCAGTCCCGATCTACCTGAACCAGCGCAAGGCCGCGTGGAACTCCACCATCCAGTCCGACGTCAAGAACGCCAGCCTCGTGGTCGAAACCGCCATGACCGCCAACAACGGGAAGTTCGACAATGGTTGGGCGGGCACCTATTCGCCCGGTAAGGCAAAGTTGGGAACTTCCGATCAGGAAATTACGGTTTCCAAGGATGTCACGATTGTCATCGCAAAGGGCGCTGACTCGAATAACTACACCATCACCGGTACGGATAGCAATAGCGGCACCAAGCAGTACACGTATGACTCCGCTAATGGCGCGATTTCTGAATCAGCAAGGCAGCTGCTCCTGCTAAGCCGTGAGGCATATCGCTAATTGCCTGAATTGAATGTCGGGGACATCGTCCGTCCCCGACATTCGCATATCAATCGCACGTCACCATTCATCATCGATATTCATTCGGGGGAACCATGGCCGGCAATGACGCACAAGTGCAATTCCAACAGAACGGCGGCACGCGCAAATGGCGCTACCAGGGCGTCTCATTCGACGGCCAGCGTAAAGAGAAAGGCGTGGTCGAAGCGCAGACGCGCGACCAGGCCATCGAGCGCATCAAAAAACTTGGACTGTATCCGACCGACCTGACCGACACGGCCGCCGGCACCGGTCTCAACACTGAAATCAACATCAAGGCGTTCGAGAAATATCCAAGCAAAAAAGACTTCGCCGTAACGGCGCGGCAGCTCGCCACCATGGTGGCGGCTGGCGTCTCGCTGATCCGAGCCTTGAACATCGTCACCGAACAAATCGAGAACGTGAAACTCCGCAAGGCAGTGCAGGCCTGCGTGGCGCAAGTGGAAGGCGGCTCGTCCTTCTCCGAAGCCATGTCGCGGATCCCGATTCCCTGTTCCCGCCGATCATGGTCAACATGGTTCGTGCCGGCGAGACCGGCGGCTTCCTAGACAAATCGCTGCTCACCGTGGCGGACAGCTTCGAAGCGGATGTGAGGCTCCAAGGGCAGATCAAAAGCGCCATGGCCTATCCGGTCGTGGTACTGGGCATCGCCCTGATCTTGGTGATGGTGATGCTGCTCACCATCGTGCCGATGTTCGCCAGCATGTACGATTCCATGAATGCCCAGTTGCCATTCGTGACCCAGATCCTGGTGGACCTCGGCAAAGTGATGCCTACGTGCTTCCGATGCTGATCGTGGCCGTCGTGGCGCTGGCCATGTTCTGGAAGCGCAACCGTAACAAAGACATCATCCGCACCTGGTGGGATCCGTTCACACTCAAGGCACCGGTGTTCGGCAAGCTGGACACCAACGTGGCCCTGGCCCGCTTCTGCAATAATTTCTCTTCCATGCTCGCTTCCGGTGTGCCAATTCTCCAGGCACTTGATATCGTCGGATCGACTTCGGGCAACTATGTGATCGATTCGTCTTCGAAGCGTGTGGGCCGTTTGGTGGAACGTGGCTACCGTCTGGCCGACAGCATGAGCACCGAAAAGATCTTCCCGAACATGCTGGTGCAGATGGTGTCCATCGGCGAGGACTCCGGCGCCATCGACAAAATGCTGTCCAGCGCGGGCCGAGCGTATGACGAAGAGGCCCAATCCATGGCCAAACAGCTCACCTCGTTGCTGGAACCACTGATGATTCTGTTCCTCGGCGTGGTGGTCGGCTTCATGGTGGTGGCATTGTATATGCCGATGTTCTCCATGTTCGACGCCATCAATGGTCAGGCCTGACCTGATATCCGAGTACCCGAGCGAAACATACCTTTATATATAGGAGCAAGCATGAAACAGACCGGATTGTGGTCCAGACTCAACCGCAGGTACCGTGCGGCATTACGCGAACGCATGGGGGAGCACGGCGCCGCCATGATGCTGGCCATTCTGTTCGTGATGGTGGTGCTCACCACATCCGCTCTGGTCATGACTACCCTGCTTGCCCAGGCGATTCCTTACAAGAACAATAAGGAAAACTCCCAAGCCAACTATGCGGCCGAATCCGCCTTGAAGTCGGCTTGAGCTATATCAATGAAAATCTGGCGAAGTTGCAAGGTTCTACGAGTCTTGATGATTTGCAGAAGGTGTTGCCTGCCGTTGATGCTGATATGAACGACAGTTCCAAGGATGGTGAATTTGCCAAATATGATGGCGCATCCGTATTGTTGAATCATGTTGCTTTGAATAAGACGGTAAAAACATCGGATACGCTTCATATACGCCAGATGACCTGTCCTATCGTGTGCGCATCAATTTCTACGACGCCAATCCGGATGACGCATCGGCGGAGATGATCGGCTCTCCATCCGATCTGAAAAACCTACAGTATGCCGAAGTGGTGGCCACGGGCTTCATCAACCGGTATAAGGACGGCCGTACAGCAGGCAACACCAAAAGCCCGCAGGCCATGAAGCGTGCGGTATGCAGGATCGAAGCCAAAACGGACTCCACTACCACGAATCATTCAAGTGCCTTGGGCGTTGGCGGCCGTATGGGTATGGGTTTTTATGCCGCGGCGCCCTACAACAGGCTCGATTCGCAGTTCGTATGGGTACCCGTGGATTATGATGGCGTGTCCATCGGATCCGATCCAACCGGCGAAGTTAAATTCTCCGGCACGGTGGATTCCGGACGCACCAATACCAGCCAGCTGTCCGATGGCACTGCGACGTTGAATCCAGTGAACCGCACCTGCATGCTGGCCACCACCATTCCGGTTACCAACGAGAAGAAAAGCATTGCCGAGAACCTCGATTTAAGCAAATCGCCTCAAGCCGGTTCTGGCTGGTGGTATTGCCCGCCGCATACAACGCGGGAGGTGACACCTACCAATATACTGAGGAATGCCGTGCTGATGGTGCGTACTCCTCATTGAACACGTGGGTGTACTACAAGGACAATTCCATCCGTCTGGCCTCGAATATGGGATTGTGCGTCACCGGTGTGAGCATCGATGACACCGACGGCAAGACTCCAGCCACCTTGCAGCCATGCGGCACATCATACGGAGTCCACTTCCAAGGCGATTATTATATGGATCCGAATAAGGTTGCGCAGCAGACGGAGAAGAACGACCCGAACAGTCTGCTCAACAAATACCAGAAATGGAACTTCTACAACGGGTTCATCAACGCCGGATACTGGAACGAGCTGACGGGCGATGTCAGTGCGCAAGCAGCGTCATATGATTCCGCCTTGCCTGAAAGCAAGGGATATGCCGTAGCCGGCGTGCAGAGCGGCAAAAAGACCAAGTTCCAACGTCTGGAAGTCACCCATTACGGCGGTAGCCCACAAGACAGTGGCGATCCGCATTTCGCGGGCGGCAATATCAAAGCCACCCCCTACAGTCAGGCGTATATGGTGTCGCAATGGACCTATAACTTCAGCGATTCCTACTTTTCGAACGGTGCCGACATGCAGGATGCCACCGCATCCTTCAGCCAAGCAGGCGAAGCGGGATACGGCACCAATCAGATGGTGAACTCCGCATCCGGATTCTGCATGGTGATGGACGGCAACGACGTATACGCCGACACCTGCGACGTGCATAGTGCGGACTTCGATGCGAAATGCTACCAGAAGACGATCATGGGGCAAGGCAGCGATTTCATCTCGACCTCTCACTGTTCGACCGCCGACAAGGAGAACTTCAACTTCACATCCGACCGCGTCTCCTATACCGAAGATGCCAGCGCCGATGGCACTGGCATCGACACCACCATAGCCCTGCACGACACCAACGGCAACGCGAAGTACCTGCATGTTTCCGGCAGTAAGGTGTCGTTGACCGATAATCCAAGTGACGCCACAAAGTTCCGCCGATACAACGAGCACAACACCTCGAAAGCGGTGAGTTACGGCGGCAAGACGCAGTATCCATGGGCTGGCACTTTCCAAACCAGCGAAGGCATGTGCCTGACGGAAATCTATCCGGGAGACTATGTGGAAAGCAATGGGAAGAAAGACCGTCAATACAATCGCTCAGACGGTCATTCCATGCTGAAAATGGTTTCATGCGGAACCGATCGTGACGTGCGTGGGCGACTGGTGAAATCGCAGGCATGGAACGCTTCAGTGAATTATGGTGATGCCGGATCGGCCGGTAGCATTACTTGGACAACGACGACGACCACCGTATCTATCCCTACCAGTACCTATTTCTCAGCGGTTGTGGACTCCACCGTCACATCCAGAAAGTGGTGAACGGCATGGATATAGTGAATGATGTTCCTACTGTGGTGATACTGCTGGTGGCCTCGCTGATCATCGGCTGTATTTTCGGATCTTTCCTGAATGTAGTGATATGGCGTGTGCCGAACCACATAAGCATCACCAATCCGAAACGTAGCTTTTGTCCAAAATGCGAAGCGCCAATCGCCTGGTATGACAATATTCCCATCTTTTCCTGGTTGGCGCTCGGCGCGAAATGCCGACACTGCAAAGAACCGATTGCCGCACGATATCCGCTGGTCGAATTGCTTGGCGGACTGTCCTTCCTTGCCGTAACCGCAGGTGGACTGTTCGGCGCATACCCGTTGTGGGCACTACCCGTGCTGTACGTGTTCGCATGCGTGTCCATCGTCATAGCGTTCATCGACTTGGACCACCATCTCATCCTCAACGTAGTGCTACTGCCGACGCTTATCGCAACGGTGTTGCTGCTGGCTGTGGCATCGTTTGGCATAGGGGAGTGGACTCGTCTTGGTCGCGGAGCGCTCTGCGCGCTGATTCTCTTCGTGTTCTATTTCGTACTCTCACTCATCTGGAAGGTGGCATGGGAGACGGCGACATCAAACTCGCGTTCATTCTCGGATTGCTGCTTGGCTGGCTGGCTGGCCGCAATTCATCATTGGATCGTTCGCCGCGTTCTTCATCGGCGGTGCCATCAGCTTGGTATTGCTGGCCAGCAAAAAGGTCGACTTCATGGAGGCATCCCCTTCGGGCCATCCATGCTGCTCGGCGCATGGCTTGGCATTTTCGCCGGCGTACCAATCGCCACACTATACCTGCAACTCACCGGACTTGCGTAACGCATCCGCATACAAGACCCATATATATAAGGAGAGACCATGAGAGCAATAACGGCGCTGTCGATTGCGAGCGACGCCATACGAGCGGCGGTCATAGCCGACCCCTATACGGATTCGCCGACCATCAAACACTTCCAGGCGCTTCCGCTGCCCGTTGGAGCTGTGGTGGATGGCGAAGTGGTGGACGCCGAAGTGGTCACCGGTCTACTGAAAACGTTGGTGCAACGCTTCAAGTTCCCGCGTGAGAACACCATACTCGTTTATTCGAGCCGTCGTATGGTGTTCCGTGAGGCGGACTTCCCCTACATGTCCCTAGCTGATTTACGCTCAACCCTGCCATTCCAGGCCAAAGGCATGATTCCATTGCCCATTGAGGAATCCGAACTTGACTTCGTGCCGTTGTCTGTAGTGGATGACGAGCAGAACGGCAAGCAGCTTCATGGCATTCTCGTAGCCACTCTGCGCGGTGGTCTGGAAAAAACTGCGTATACCGCAGAAGAAGCGGGTTTCGTGATCACCTCCATCGACGCCGGTCCGTTCGCGTTGGCCCGCCTGTTCAGCGACACCAACCAGGCGCAGACCGAAGCGGTGGTCAACATCAACGGCAACTGCACCGACGTGATCGTGCTCAATAACGGAAAACCCGCCTATATGCGCGTCGTGCCGTCCGGTGCCGACGACGTGTCCGACGCCATCGCCAATGCGCTGAGCATCTCCTTCGAAGACGCGGAACGCATCAAAAACCAGATTGGTCTGCAAAATGTGACCGGTGACGAACGTCTCGAAAAAGCCGAGGAAGTCATTCGTGAAACCACGGCGCAGCTCATCGTCGGTATTCGCAATACGTTGAACATGTACGACGTCGACCATGCGGACAGCACCATCAGCGGCATCATCCTCACCGGTACGGGTGCGCGACTCATTGGTCTGCCCCCAGTGTTGGCAAGCTCCATCAACAAGATGGTGCGCATTGGCGATCCGTTCATCCGCTTCAAGCTGTCCAAGGAAGTCGAACGTCAGAACATTGTGGCGCACGCGGTCGATTTAGGCGGGGTGCTGGGACTGGTCATCGGAAAGAAGCCGAGGTGAGTGTGATTATGAAACTTGATATGAAATCCAAGAAAAACAAGGCCAACTCCCACCGTGGACGTGGCAAGGAAATCGCCTATCCGGACACTTCGGACGGTCAGAAGGGCACCCTGCTATCCATGAACGTCTCCGATATCAGCAATGCGTTGAAGGCGGGCGGTATCGGCAAGCGTAGCACCGCGCCGGAAAACCCAGCCGACTGGACCATGCGCGCTAACCTGATTCCGCGTTCCATCGTCGGATTGAATCGCGATCGAGCCATCAAATACCTGTTAACGTATGTGCTGATCGGCGTGCTCATTGTATCTTTGGTGGTCAGCGTGTTCATGTTCGCCCAATCCACATGGGCGGACCATCGTGTGGAAGTGGCTCAACAGAAGACCATTTCCCTGCAAAAGGAGAAAGCGCAGTTCAAGGATGTCGAAGACACGTTGAATTCGCTGGACGATGCGCAGAAGGCGAAGATTGCCATGCTGTATGACGAAATGGACTGGATGAAGGTCGCCGATTCGCTGAACAGCTCGCTTCCGGAAGGCGGCCAGTATACGAATCTGGAACTCAAAAGCTTCCAGATCGCTTCATCGAACAATTCGTCCTCATCCTCCGACAATACGTCCACTGTGTGGTCTGGTAACGGCGTGATTTCCGCGGACTTCACCATCGAATCGCCGAATTTCTACTCGGCCAAGGACTTTATCAACAATTTCGCCTCGATCCCCACGTACAAGACGGGTTATGTGAGCTCTATTACCAAGAATGACAGTGAAGGTGGCACCACCTACACGTATACCGGAACGATTTCACTGGTGATGGACGGCAACACCACTTCGCGAAGCGACAACTCAGCAGGCGCGACCCAGGCCAACCGTGATTTGCTCGCCAAGCTGCGCGCAAGCCTCGACAAGGCTGCGTCCGGACAGTCTGATGCTTCTGCCAACCAGTCGACGGACACCTCATCCGATGCCAGCGGATCGTCCAACTGATAAGCAGGAGGAAACATGAACAAGCATAAAATCGCATGGATCGCACTGGCCGTCGGCATCGTAGTGGTGCTGATGTTGACATGGCTTGTAGGCGTATCTCCGCGTCTTACACACATTAAGGAAGCCGACGCGCAGACTGCGCAGATCGAAGAAAGCAACAAGAAAACGCGTGACCAGATTGAAACGCTGCGTATGGCGAGCGAGACGATCGGCCTGCAGAAGGATCGTTTGCGTCAGCTGCAGCGCCAGATTCCTGACGGCTATAACCAAAACGAATTCATCGATTCGTTGAATGCCGCTGCTGATGGTGCGGGCGTCTCCATCCAGTCTGTGACCTTCGATGAGGCCACCACCGCTGAAGTGCCGTCCGAAATGCAGGGAACCATCAAAGCCGGCCGGCTTGTGCAGGTTCCGGTGAGCATTACTGCGAATGGCAGCTATGATGCAATGCGTGGCTTCGTTCAGGCCGTGCAGGGCATCAACCGTATCGCCGTTCCTGAAGATGTGACGTACACCCTTGATAAGGGCGGCGACGCCACCAAGAACAACGTGACCATCAATTGTAAAATCTGGTCGCTGCTGCTTAACAATGACACCGTCGAAGACGAGAACGTTACCAAGCAGTGACAAACAATACATAAAGAACGATTCTCTCCTTATCCATTACATGGGGCCTTCCGCATTCGCGGGAAGCCCCTTATGTATCTTCACATATTCTTATGTGTTTTCATTCGGTTCTTGCATCAATTTGCCGTTCATCCCCATCGGAAATCACGTAACTTGCCATGCCGTGAAACTGTCAGGCAAAACTGTCAGCATGTGACGGTAGGCTTTGCGCTTGTAAAGACCCCAAACCATTCAATCCAGAAGGTGCATTGTGGCTGTATCCAAACTCGATGAAGTCGTATCCCTTGCCAAGCGTCGTGGCTTTGTTTTCCCCGCCGGTGAAATCTACGGCGGAACCCGTTCCGCATGGGATTACGGTCCGCTCGGCGTGGCGCTGAAGGACAATATCAAGCGCGAATGGTGGCGCTCCATGGTCGTCACCCGTGGCGACGTGGTGGGCGTGGACACCTCCATCATCCTGCCGACCCCCGTGTGGGTGGCTTCCGGCCACGTGGCCGTCTTCAACGATCCGCTGGTCGAGTGCCTCAACTGCCATAAGCGCCAGCGTTCCGACAAGCTTGAGGAATCCTACGCCGAGAAGCATGGAGACAAGCTGCCGGAGAACGGCATGGCCGACATCGTGTGCCCCGACTGCGGCACCCGCGGCAAGTGGACCGAACCGCGCGACTTCAACATGATGCTGCGCACCCACCTCGGCCCGGTCGAGGACGAGAACTCCCTGCACTACCTGCGTCCGGAAACCGCGCAGGGCATCTTCGTGGACTTCAAGAACGTGATGACCTCTTCCCGCAAGAAGCCGCCGTTCGGCATCGCCAACATGGGCAAGTCCTTCCGTAACGAGATCACCCCGGGCAACTTCATCTTCCGTACCCGTGAGTTCGAGCAGATGGAAATGGAATTCTTCGTCAAGCCCGGCGAGGACGAAGCCTGGCACCAGTACTGGATCGACGCCCGTACAGTGGTACCTCGACCTCGGCGTCAAGCCGGAGAACCTGCGCCCACTACGAGCATCCGAAGGAGAAGCTGGCCCACTATTCGAAGCGCACCGTCGACATCGAATACAAGTTCGGCTTCCAGGCTCCGATTGGGCGAGCTCGAAGCATCGCCAACCGTACCGACTTCGACCTGTCCGCGCACGCGGAGCACTCCGGCGAGGACCTGAAGCTACTTCAACCAGGCCACCGGCGAAAGTACGTGCCGTACGTCA
>ENA-OQMZ01000020-OQMZ01000020.1-human-gut-metagenome-genome-assembly--contig:-NODE-20-length-54408-cov-5.042888_pt1 | contig 54408 bp, 61 predicted proteins | sample MGYA00242621_ERZ504862 | MGnify/ENA primary metagenome ERZ504862 (study PRJEB26092, sample SAMD00036393) | human gut metagenome | host: Homo sapiens | study: EMG produced TPA metagenomics assembly of...
AAGAACGCCGCCTACTCCGACTGCAAGTACGTCGACGAGCTCGTTGCTCCGTTCGTCGTCAACACCATGCCGGAGAAGACCCTGAACGCTCTCGCCGATCACGGCAATGGCGCTCCGTCCATCAAGGCACCTACGAAGAGTCCCACGCCATCATGAACAAGCTCGCCGATCTGGGCATCAACATCAAGGATGTCACCGACAAGCTGGAAGCTGACGGCGTAGCAGCCTTCATCAAGTCCTGGGACACCGTCCTCGCCGACGTCCAGGCTGGCATCGACCGCGTCAACGGCTGAATCATTCGCTGATACAGCACCGTTAAACGGATAAAAGCCGAGAGGTCTCCATCTTTTGATGGAGACCTCTTTTTCGTATGCCGAAATAATACGCGCAGAAGACGTACGGAAAGACAAAAAGGCCGCGATATCAGATCGCGGCCATAATCGAAAGAAAAGCGAACCGAAAATCAAGCCTGCCAATACGTGCTGAAGAAGTCGCCGATTTCGCCGATGGTCTCCTTCAACATGCTGATGCGAGGCAGATAGACCACACGGAAGTGGTCCGGTTCCTGCCAGTTGAACGCACCGCCGTGGCTGATGAGGATATGCTTGTCATGCAGCAGGTCAAGCGCGAACTGCTCATCGGAATGGATGTTGAACTTCTTCACATCGATCTTCGGGAAGATGTAGAACGCCGCTTTCGGTTTGACCGCGGTGATGCCTGGAATATCGTTGAGCATGTTGTACACCAACTCGCGCTGATCGTAGATGCGGCCGCCGGGCACCAGATAATCCTTGACGCTTTGATGGCCGCCCAATGCGGTCTGCACCACCGACTGCGCAGGCACGTTCGAGCACATACGCATGTTGGCCAGCATGTTCAGACCCTCGATGTAATCCTTGGCGAGACGCTTGTTGCCGCTCAGCACCATCCAGCCGACACGCCAGCCGGCGATCATATGGGACTTCGACAATCCAGAGAACGTCACGCAGAACAGGTCAGGCGCAAGGGACGCGATGGAGATGTGCTCCAACCCATCCATGACCAGACGGTCGTAGATCTCATCCGAGAAGATCATGAGCTGGTGCTCTCGCGCAAGATCGACAATCTGCTGAAGCACTTCCTTCGGATACAGCGCGCCGGTCGGATTGTTCGGATTGATGATGACGATCGCCTTGGTCTTGTCGGTAATCTTGGAACGCATGTCGTCGATGTCCGGATACCATTCGGAATCCTCATCGCAGGCGTAATGCACCGCGGTTCCGCCGGCCAGATTCACGCAAGCTGTCCACAGCGGATAATCCGGCGACGGCACGAGTACCTCGTCGCCGTTGTCCAGCAACGCGGATAAGGACAGGTTGATAAGTTCGCTGACGCCGTTGCCGGTGTAGATGTCGTCGATGGACACGTTGGGGATGTTCTTCAGCTGCGCATACTGCATGATGGCTTTGCGCGCGGAGAACAGGCCCTTCGACGGCGAATAGCCTTCCGTGTCGGGCAGCTGCTGCGACATGTCGTAGACCACTTCATCCGGCGTGCGGAAGCCGAACGGTGCCGGATTGCCGATATTGAGTTTCAGGATGTGCGTGCCGGCGGCCTCCATGCGCGCGGCCTCGTCGGCGACCGGTCCACGGACGTCGTACAGCACGTTGTCGAGCTTGTGGGATTTCGTAAAAGTGCGCATGGTTCTTCCTTCTGTCGGTTGCTCGGATGCATCGTCAACATGGTCGGGCTGTTCACCGGCAAAATCCGGCAAAATCGCGGCATGCTCTTCCATGGGAACATCCTTGCCCATCAGCCAATCCTCGTTGACCCGCAGATACGCGGCAAGGAAATGCGCGATATCGGCACGGGGAACGGTTTTGCCACTGACGTATTGGCTCATATGGCTTTTGCCGAGCTTGATATTGAACTTTTCCGCAGCATGAACGAAATCAATCTGTTTAAGCTCGCGTAATGCCATGGCATCATTCAATCTGGTCGAGAATGATTCCGTCATGCCTATCCTTCCAGTTCAATTTAAACAAAAGCTAGTTCAAAGAATAGCACGACAGTACACCAAGAAAGACAAAGAGTTCAATTTTGGTGGATGTGTTTCATGCCGCTGCATGAATGAGTTCAATTCCGTGAAAAGACTCCATGTGGGGGGGGGTCGGTCAAAGCAGATTGTTCTCAACCCATTGGGCCACGCCGTCATCATTGTTCGAAGGGCAGATCTCATCGGCGATTTTCAACACGTCGGGGTTCGCGTTGGCCACGGCCACTCCCCTGCCGGATTCACGAAGCATGGCGATGTCCACCAAATCGTCGCCGAATGAGACGGTCCGTGACAACGGCGTCAACATGCGATCGGCGAGGATGCTCAATGCATGCTCCTTATTGGCCTGCGGATTCATCAGCATCCACAGCGAGCCTTCGGAGATATGCACGTCGAAATCGTCGGGGATGAGCCGTCCCACACGCTTCCACTGCTCCTCGTTCGGGAACAGGATCAGCTTGTCCGCGGTGCCGTCCGGAACGTCATCGAAATCCGTGTATCGCCAGGTCTGCGTCTTCCAGTATTTCGTGACGTCGAAATTCGTGTACCTGACATCATCCATGACGATGCCCACTTCCATGCCAGGCAGTTCCTCCAGCAGGTACTTGCAGACCTCGCAGGCCCTTTTCGAAGAGAATCCGATCTTCTGCAGATGTCCGTCCTTCGGCAGTGTCGGTGAGGTGAGCATATCGTAATCGGACGAGACGGGGTTGAAATCCAACAGCGCCCCGTTGAGATAGGCGACGGCGTCAACCGGAAGCTTCTGCACGAACGAGTAGCCGGTGCTGACCGGTCGCGCGGTCTCCACCACGAATTTGATGCCGGCGTCGTGCATGCGGTTGATGCTGTCAATGGATCGTTGCGTCAGGAAACGGTCCTCGAAAGTCTTTCCGTCGTGCAGCAGTGTGCCGTCCAGATCGGCGACGACCATGGTCACGTCATCATAGGTGTTGTTTGTCGAAGTCATTTGAATCCTTTGCGGGAGCAATCTAGCCGGAGACAAGTTTGGCCATGACCGTGAAGCCGGTCATGGGCCAAACCAAATTACGTCAATCAGATGAGGTTGAATTTCGTCATCAGACCGAGGGCGATGATGATGGCCACCCACAGCAGGGCGATGATGACGGTCCAACGGTTCAGGTTCTTTTCCGCGACACCGGAGGAACCCGCGTTCTGGGTGAGTCCGCCGCCGAACATGTCGGACAAGCCGCCGCCTTTACCCTTGTGCATAAGGATAAGCAAGGTGAGCAAGAGGCTGAGGATGACAAGAAGAATCTGCAGCACAAGCTTGACAGTAGCCATAGCGGACACGGGTGAACCTCCAGTTCGTAAACACTGTTTCTGATAATAGCGCATGGTGTTGAAAAAATCGAGCGTCCAACCATGCTTTTTAAAAGTTTTCAGGCGGTTGTTTCCAATGTCAGCTTGCAGATGCGTGTGAGTTCATCGACCTTCAACGCGGAGCCGCCGATCAGGAAGCCGTCCACATCCGGCTCGTTGATCAGTTCCACCGCGTTTTTCGAGGACACCGAACCGCCGTACAGGATTCGCACCGTTTCGCCGACCCGTGTTCCGAACGTATCGGACAGGTCGTTTCGGATCGCCCTGGCCGCGTCCTGTGCCGACTGAGGCGTAGCACCATGCCGGTGCCGATCGCCCATACCGGCTCGTACGCCACAATCAGCTTCGCGGCCTCCTCATCGGACAGGTCCCGCGTCACGTCGTGCACCTGGCCGACCGCGAAATCGAGCTCTATGCCTTTGCGCCGTTCCTCGTAGCTTTCTCCGACGCAAAGTATCGGCTGCATGCCGGCAGCAAGCACGGCCCTCACCTGGTCGACGATGTTCGCGTCGTCTTCGGGATGGTATTTGCGTCGTTCCGAATGGCCGACGATCACGTACGAGCAGCCGAGATGGGCGATCATATCGGCGGAGACGTCGCCGGTGAACGCTCCCTGCGAGGTGACTGAGACGGCTTGGGCCCCGTAGCGGATTTTCAGATTGTCCGATTCGACGGCGACCTGCACGCTGCGGAGTGAGGTGAATGACGGCATCAATGCGATTTCGCAACGTTTGTAGTCGAAATGGACGGCCCGAAGATTCCATGCAAGCTGCTGTATGAAATACGTCGCTTCAAGATGATCGAAATTCATCTTCCAGTTTCCGGCCACCAAAGGAATCCGTTTCGGCCCCATAATATTCGTCGTCTCCCGTCCGTGCTCGTCAAAGCGAAAGGTCGTTCTTGTGACATTGTATGCGAAATACGCAAAAGGTGCTCCCCCACCCACTGATGAGGAAGCACCCCTTCATGATTCTGAGATCAGTCGAGCACCTTCAGGCCCGGCAGTTCCTTGCCCTCAAGGAACTCGAGGGAGCGCCGCCACCGGTGGAGATGTGCGAGAAGCCATCCTCCGGGAAGCCGAGGTTGCGCACTGCGGAAGCGGAATCGCCACCACCGACGATGGTGAATGCGCCGGCAGCAGTGGCATCGACGAGAGCCTGGGCCACGGCCTTGGTGCCTTCAGCGAAGGTCGGGACCTCGAACACGCCCATCGGGCCGTTCCACACGACGGTCTTGGAATCGACGATCTTGTCGTGGAAGAGCTTCTGGGATTCCGGACCGATGTCCAGACCCATCTTGTCGGCCGGAATGGCGTCGGCGGCCACGACTTCCGGAGCGATGTCCTCATCGGATTTCGGGAAGACCGGGTTGATGACGACATCGGTCGGCAGCACGAGTTCGACGCCGTTCTTCTCGGCGCGCTCCATGTAGCCCTTGACGGTTTCGATCTGGTCCTCTTCCAGCAGGGAGGTGCCGACCTCGTAGCCCTTGGCATTGAGGAAGGTGTACGCCATGCCACCGCCGATGACCAGACGGTTGGCCTTGTCCAGCAGGTTGTCGATCACGCCGAGTTTGTCGGAGACCTTGGAGCCGCCGAGCACGACGGTCAGCGGACGCTCCGGGTTCACGGTGGCGCGGGACAGTGCCTTGACTTCCTTCTCGACCAGCAGGCCAGCGGCGGCCGGCAGATCGGCGGCGGACGTCGTAGTTGGAGCCTGGGCGCGGGTGCACGACGCCGAAGCGTCGGAGACGAAGACCTCACCGAGAGCGGCGATCTTCTTGGCGTATGTGGCGCGCTCTTCCGGATCCTTGCTGGTTTCCTCCGGGTTGAAACGCACGTTCTGCAGCAGCACGACGTCGCCGTCGTTCATAGCGGCGACCTTGGCCTGGGCGTCCTCACCATAGGTGTCGGCAGCCAGCGGAACGGTGATGCCGAGCAGCTCGCCGAGACGGGCGGCGACCGGAGCCAGGGACAGTTCCGGAACGACCTTGCCCTTCGGACGGCCGAGGTGGGCCATCAGAATGACCTTAGCGCCCTGCTCGCGCAGAGCCTTGATGGTAGGCAGGGCGGCCTTGATGCGACCATCATCGGTGATCGTGGTGCCGTCCAGCGGAACGTTGAAATCGGCGCGAACCAGAACGCGCTTGCCCTTGAGATCTCCAAGATCCTTGAGTGTCTTCATGTATATCCTTTCCTAGCCGCTTGTAAGCTGGAATGGCCATATTGCCACTTACGCATAATACAAGCCCAAACGAACAAAAAACACCATACGACGGAAAAGTCGCATGGGTGTTTTGTTTCCGGAAACGAAAATCAGGCCGCTTGACGGCGTGCCTTCTCCGTTTTCTCAGCCAATTGCAGCAGTCGACGGATACGTCCGGCGATCGCGTCCTTGGTGATTGGCGGGTCGGCGAGACGGCCCAGCTGCTCAAGGGACGCGTCGGCATGGTCGAGTCGGAGCTGGCCGGCGGATTTAAGATTGTCCGGAACGTCGTCGCCGAGGATTTCAAAGGCCTGGCGGACCTTATCGCAGGCTTCCGCGGCGCTTGGCGCTACGGCGCATGTTGCGTCATCGAAGTTCGCCAGACGGTTCGCCTTGCCTCGGGCCTCTCCGTCGGAACGCTTTCCGGTCCATTCGCGGGCGGAATGAGGGCGCCCATGAGGATGAGCATGCGTTCGATGGCATCGGGGTCGCGCAACGTCACACGTTCGGAGCTGCGCAGCTTACGCGGCTTGGCGGTGATGCCGAGACGACGCGCGGTGGAGACCAGCGCCAGCGCGGCCTCATGATTCGGACATACGATTTCGAGATAGCTGGCCTTGCCCGGGTCGGACAGGTGTCCGCCTGCGAGGAACGCGCCACGCCAAGCGGCCTTGATCTGGGCGATCTTGCCGTTGATGATGTCGCCCGGCAGACCCAGCACCATGTTTTTGGTGTAACGGCTGTACAGGCCGGTCTGCAGCACCAGAGCCGCGCTGCCCTTGGGGACGCGGACTATGAAGCGCTGCACCAAGCCGGTCGGCGTCTGCCTGGAAACGGGGGTAAGCGTGGCTTCGTGGCCGTACAGATTTCTGATGGTGTCCTGCAGCCATATGGCCGCGTCTTGGGAATCAAGCTGCGCCTGCACGAGAATGTGGTGATCCACCGAGTGCAAACCATTGCCGAATCGAATCATCGCAGTCGCCTGTGCCTTTTTGGCGATGGGCAACTCGTCGTCGATTGCGGCCAGCTCGCTTTTGACGTCATCCAGAAGAGCCAAGAGCCAACCTCCTACTTTCCTGTTCTTCCCTATAATTTCAGGCGAGTCGCGGACTCGACCCGCACTGCTACCGGCTTACTGTGATACCGAATAACTTGGACAAAGCCGGCAGCTTTTCTTTGTATTTGGATACTGTCTTCTCACAATGCGGTCATCAATCGGCCGAACGCTTGTCCAGCTCGCGGGCCGATACGGAGACCGTGAGACCACGCGCACGCAGGCGCTTGGCCAAGGCCTCGCTCATGGCCACGGAACGGTGCTGGCCGCCGGTGCATCCGAACGCGATGGTCACATAGTGCTTGTCTTCCTGCGCATAACCTTCGATGGCGATGGCGATGGCTTTCTCGTAGGCGTCAAGGAACTCCTCCGCTCCCTCGCTGGAGAGCACGTAGTCGCTGACCGGTTTGTCCTTGCCCGTCAGCGAACGAAGCTCCGGCACCCAGAACGGGTTGGGAAGGAACCGGACGTCCGCCACGAAATCGGCGTCTATCGGAATTCCGTATTTGAATCCGAAACTGAAGATATGCACGGAAACCGTGGTCGGTCCGGAACCAAGCAGACCCTCGTACAGTTTCGTGGACAGCTGATGGATGCTCAATGCCGAGGTGTCGATGACGATGTCGGCGTGCTCTTTGAGGTTCTTCAGCAGGTCGCGTTCCTCAAGGATGCCGTCGATCAGACGATTGCCCTGCTGCAGCGGATGGGGCCTGCGCACGGATTCGTAGCGCTTGATGAGCACCTCGTTGCTGGCGTCGAGGAACAGGATGCGGGTCTTCACCCAAGATCGTCCAGATGGCTCAGCACGGCGGACAGGTCGTCGAAATAGTCACGTGACCTCACGTCGATGACCGCGGCGAGTTTGTGGATGTTCGAACCGGAGCTGGTCATCATGTCCACCAGCGGGACAAGCAGTTTCGGCGGCATGTTGTCGACCACATACCAGCCATGTCCTCGATGCTGTTGGCCGCGTGGGACCGGCCCGCGCCGCTCATGCCGGTGATGAGCAGCACTTCGAAGCCTGCGGCCGGAGAAGGCGCGCTCGTATGCCTGCCTGCCTGGTTGACGGCGTTGTTCTTTTCGTTCATCACAGGGCCTCCTTAAGCGCGGAGCGCATGGCATGCTCCAATGCTTCGACTTTCTGATGGCTGGTGGCTCGGTCGCGGATCGTTGTCCCATATGCCGGTCATCAGCCAGACTTGAATCATGGCTTGGTACAGCAGCATCTCCTCGCCGCCGATGGCGGTGCCGCCGCATGACCTCCAGGCCTGCATGAGCTTGGTCGGGCGGGGATCATAGACCACGTCGAGTAGCGTGCCGTTCGTGACTATGCCGGCTGAGGCAAACGCCTCGGCGATCGGATCGGCGGCAAGGCCGGGGATAGTGTTGATGACGACGTCCGCATGGGACAGCAGATTCGCCGCATGGTCCATGGCGACGATGCTTATGGAGCCGACGCCCATATGGCTTTCCGCCAATGGTTCAAGCGCCTCGTTCTTATCGGGATGGCGTGCCACGACGGTGACATGTCCAATGTGGGGCATCTCGGTGCAGGCCGCCAAAGCCGAGGTGGCGGTGTTGCCATTGCCGATGATCACCGCCTCGCCGTCTTGTCCAGAATCCATCCGCATGCCACGTGCCCGATACGAGTGCTCGAAGGCGAGCTCAATTCCCTTCACATCCGTGTTGTAGAGCCTGATCGCAGGGATGGCGGCGTTCTTATCGTTCGCGCCAGACCAGTCGAAGACGGCGGTGTTGGCCACCTTCAGCTCTTTCGCCCACGCGTTGCATGGCACGCCATATGGCTGGATGGTCTTCTTCAACGGCATGGTCAGGCTCAGTCCCGCCCAGCTGGAATCAAGCGACTCCAAAAATCCTCAAGCTCCGTCTCGCCGACCTCGTGCCTGCCATACGACCAGCTGTCAAGTCCTAGAGCTCGATAGGCCGCATTATGCAATACAGGGGAAAGCGAATGCGCGATGGGTTTGCCAAGGACCGCGCACCGATGGTCCACCTCGGTCATGTTCCCTCCCTTACTCTCACCATTCATCATGCTAGCAACGCAGAAGCGATTGCTCGTTACAGATTCTATTTCTTTTCATCTTTCGGACTGTTTCCATCCGATTTCACTGTTCGGAGGGCATCCTCCGCCTTCGAAGCAATGTCAACGGACGAATGCAATGCCTGGTAAATGTTCTCGGCCTTGGCATGGCCGATGCCTTTGACCTGTTCGAAATCCTCCACGCTCGCCTCACGCATGGCGCGTACGGAGCCGAAATGGTTGAGAAGCCGTTTCTGATAGCTTCGCCGATGCCGGGAATGTCGTCCAAAGCGGAACGCAAAGCTCCTTTGCGTCTGGTCTGACGATGGTAGGTGATGGCGAAACGATGCGATTCGTCACGCACCCGCTGCAGCAGATACATGCCTTCGGATTGTCGCTTGAGGATGATCGGATAGTCGTCATCCGGCACCCAAACCTCCTCAAGACGCTTCGCCAATCCGCAGACGGCCACATCGTCCACGCCGCAGTCGGCAAGCGCTTGGCCGCCGCCATCACCTGCGGTTTGCCGCCATCGACCACGACCAGATTCGGCTTATAGGCGAAATGGCGACGGTTGGTGTTCTGCTGCACGGCATCCGTTTCAGGACCATTCGTGCCATCCGACCTATCATTTTGCGTGGCCATCCGACGCTCGTTGTCCATGCTTTCCCCGGAATCGCCGGCGATGTTGCCATGGCGAAAACGACGGGTCAACGTCTCATACAATGCGCTCAAATCATCCAACGCGCCCTGCCCGTCCGCACCTCGGATGGCGAAACGGCGGTACTCCGACTTTTTCGCGATCGCGTCTTCGAACACCACCATGGACGCTACCTGAAACGCGCCGCCGACTGTGTTGGAAATGTCGTAGCATTCAATGCGCAACGGCGCCTGTTCAAGCCCAAGAGCCTTCGCCACATCGTTCATCGCATCGGAACGTGCGCCCATATCGCTGATACGGCTCATCTTGCTGCGTGCCAACGCCTGCTTGGCATTGTCGTTGGCACGGTCCATAAGCTGTTTCTTGTCGCCTCTGCTGGCTACACGGATGGTGACGGCCGCTCCACGCAATCCGCTTAGCCATTGCTCAAGCCCTGCGCTGCGCGACGGTTCGATTGGAACGATCACCTCACGGGGAACAGGCGCGATTGGAGCCAGCAGGTCGGCACGTCCCGTCTGCTCCTGACGTTCGTTGCGTTCCTTCGTGGCCTGCGCACGGGCGATAGCATCCGTTGCGGTCACGGTCTGTGTCGAACCGATCGCATTGCGCTGCTCGGTCACGACGGTCGAATCGGAGACGGCCGCGCTCTCCCCCGTGGTTTCCGAATATATCTGAGTGATCAGATCGGCGATCAACTCCGCGTCGCTCACATCTTCGACTCGCTCCACACTCCAGTTACGTTCGCCGCGAATTGATCCGGACCGCACGAAGAACGCGTGCACGCTGGCTTCAAGCTCGTCGGACGCGATGCCGAACACGTCGGCGTCGACATCCGAATCGAACACGACGGCGTTCTGCTGGACCACGGTCCCGAGCATTTGGATCTGATCGCGCAGCCGGGCCGCCTTCTCGAATTCCAGTTCGGCGCTCGCCTGCTTCATGTCGCGGGTCAGTTGGGCGATATACGATTTGCCGATTCGGCCGGTCATCACGCCGACAAGCTGCTCGCACATCCTGCGATGCTCGTCAGCGCCGATACGGTTCACGCATGGAGCGGAGCATTTGCCGATCGATGCCAACAGACATGGACGGCCCGTCAACTGCGCCTTGTGGAACACGTTCTTCGAGCATGTGCGCACGGGAAACGTCTTCAGCAACGCGTCGAGGCTGTGCCGAAGATCCCATACCTTGGCGTACGGGCCGAAATATCTGGTATCGCGACGTTTGCGGCTGCGAGTCACCCATACGCGTGGGATGCGTTCGCCTGATGAGATGGCCAGATACGGGTAGGTCTTGTCATCGCGGAACACCACGTTGAATCGTGGGTCGAACTCCTTGATCCACGTGTATTCGAGTGTGAGCGACTCCAGTTCCGTACCCACTACCGTCCATTCGAGGCTGCGAGCCGTCAACACCATGGTCTGGGTGCGCGGATGCAGCTGGTAGAGCGGCTGGAAGTAGTTCGTCAGCCGGTTGCGCAGGTTCTTGGCCTTGCCAACGTAGATGACGCGCCCCTCGCCGTCACGCCACTTGTATACGCCCGGCTGCGCGGGAATGTCGGAGGTTTTCGGACGGAACAGGTCGCGAGTATCCCCCAACAGGGGCGCGCCGTTCTTGTTCACTCCCCTGCCGTCGGATTGGGTGCCGGCGTCCGATACTGCGGTTTCCCGTAACGCATCCGCCGTTTTGCGCCACACGTCCGGACTGTGTCGTTCGAAATCAGTCACAGCATATCCCTAAGGAACTTGCCCGTCCACGACTGTTCGCATTGCGCGACCTGCTCCGGCGTGCCTTCGGTGACGATGGTGCCGCCGCCGTCACCGCCTTCCGGCCCCAGATCGATGATCCAATCCGCGGATTTGATCACGTCGAGATTGTGCTCGATGACGATGACGGTGTTGCCCTTGTCCACCAATCCCTGCAATACGAGCAGCAGTTTGCGCACGTCCTCGAAATGCAGGCCGGTGGTCGGCTCGTCGAGGATGTACACGGTTTTGCCGGTGGAACGCCGTTGGAGTTCCGTCGCGAGTTTCACGCGCTGCGATTCGCCGCCGGACAGCGTCGGCGCGGCTGGCCGAGCCGGATATAGCCGAGACCGACCTGCACCAGGGTGTCCAGGTAACGCGAGATGGACGGGTACGCCTTGAAGAACTGCGCGGCCTCCTCGATGGGCATGTTCAGCACGTCGGCGACCGATTTGCCGTTGTACTTCACTTCGAGAGTCTCGCGGTTGTAGCGCTGGCCGTGGCATTCCTCGCAGTCCACGTACACGTCCGGCAGGAAGTTCATTTCGATTTTCAACGTGCCGTCGCCGTGGCATGCCTCGCAGCGGCCTCCCTTGACGTTGAACGAGAACCGTCCGGGACCATAGCCGCGCACCTGCGCTTCGGGCGTCTTGGCGAACAGCGTGCGGATTTTGTCCCATACTCCCGTATAGGTGGCGGGATTGGAACGCGGAGTGCGGCCGATCGGATTCTGGTCGACGTGGATCACCTTGTCGCACTGGTCCACGCCTTCCACGCGCGTGTGCTTGCCGGGCACGATGCGCGCGCCGTTCAGCTTGTCCGCAAGCACCGGATAAAGGATCTGGTTGACCAGCGTGGATTTGCCGGAACCGGACACGCCCGTCACGCAGGTGAACACGCCCAGCGGGAAATTGACGTTCAGGTTCTTGAGGTTGTTCTCGCGGCTCCGACCACGCGCAGCTGCTTGGTCTTATGCGTCTTGCGGCGTGCGGCGGGCACTTCGATCTTCCGTCGGCCGGCGATGTAGTCGCCGGTGATGGAGCGTGGCGCTTCGGTGATTTTTCTGGCGGGGCCGGAATACACGACCTCGCCGCCATGTTCGCCGGCGCCCGGACCGATGTCGATGACCCAGTCCGCGTTTCTGATGGTGTCCTCGTCATGTTCGACGACGATCAGCGTGTTGCCGAGGTCGCGCAAATGATGCAATGTGCCGATCAGCCGTTCGTTGTCACGCTGATGCAGGCCGATGGATGGTTCGTCCAGCACATACATGACGCCCACCAGGCCGGAGCCAATCTGGGTGCCAGTCGGATGCGCTGCGCCTCGCCGCCCGACAGGGTCTTCGCCGCACGCGACAACGTCAGATAGTTCAGGCCGACATCGTTGAGGAAGCCGAGTCGTGCGCGAATCTCCTTGACGACTTCGCCGGCTATCTGCGCGGCCGAGCCTTCGAGTTCTAGGCCGTTGATCCATGCGAGGCTCCGTTCGGCGGACATGTCGCACACGTCCGCGATGGACTCGTCGCCCACGGTGACGGCAAGCACTTCCGGACGCAGACGCCGCCCATGGCACGCCTGGCATGGCACCTCGCGCATGTATGACTCGTAATACTGCTTCATCTGGTCGGAATCGGTTTCGTCATGCCGGCGCATCAACGTGCGCACCACGCCTTCGAAACCGGTGGAATACTCGCGCATGCGACCCCAACGGTTGCGGTACGAGACCTGCACCTTGAAATCGCGGCCATACATGATGGCGTCGCGCGCGTCCTTGGGCAGATCCTCCAAGGTGTGTCCAGGTCGAAGCCCATCTCATCGCCGAGTCCCTCAAGCACATGGCGGTAGTATTCGCCGGTGCCTTTGGTCATGCCCACGGTTCGATGGCGTTCTCGTTCAGCGTCTTGTCCGGATCGGGAATGACCAGTTCGGGGTCGATTTCCAGCTTGTATCCGATACCCGTGCATTCAGGGCAGGCGCCATACGGCGCGTTGAAGGAGAAGGTGCGCGGTTCGATCTCGTCGAGTTCCAGCTGATGGCCGTTCGGGCAGGCGCGTTTCTCGGAGAACGGCTTGCGGCGGTCCGGATCCTTCTCGTCCAAATCGACGAAATCGGCGACGACCACGCCTTTGGAAAGCTTCAACGCCGTTTCGATGGAATCGGTCAGACGCTGGCGGATACCGTCCTTGACCACCAGACGATCCACCACCACTTCGATGGTGTGCTTCTTCTGCTTGGCGAGCTTGATGTCATCGGACAATTGCCGCATCTCACCGTCGATCAGCGCACGCGCGTAACCATCGCCACGCAGCAGTTCGAGCAGATCCTCGAATTCGCCCTTGCGGCCGCGCACGACCGGCGCGAGAATCTGGAAACGCGTGCGTTCCGGATACTTCAGCAACGTGTCCACCATCTGCTGCGGTGTTTGCGCGCTTACCAGGGCGCCGCATTCCGGACAATGCGGAATGCCGGTGCGGGCGAACAGCAGTCGCAGATAATCATAGATCTCGGTGATTGTGCCGACCGTCGAACGCGGATTGCGGTTCGTGGTCTTCTGGTCGATCGAAACCGCGGGGCTCAGCCCCTCGATGAAGTCTACGTCCGGCTTGTCCATCTGCCCCAGAAACTGGCGCGCGTACGCCGACAGCGATTCGACATACCTGCGCTGGCCCTCGGCGAACAGCGTATCGAACGCCAACGAGGATTTGCCCGAACCCGACAGGCCGGTGAACACCACCATGCGGTTGCGAGGAAACTCCAAGTCCACGTTCTTGAGATTGTGCTCGCGAGCGCCTTGGATGGTGATTTTGATGTCGTTGGGTAGGTGTGTGAGGTCTGCTATGAGTGAGTCGTTCGTTGTTTTCATGGGGGCTTTTTTGATTTCGCGTGTGAGGAATGCGTCGCTGGTGAGTACGCGTTCGACCACGACTTCGTTGTGTGTCGTGTTGTTGCGTTTGGTTGTCATGGTGTTCTTCCGCTTGGTGTTGCCTGTTCTGTTGTATAGGATAGCGTATTTTTGTTGTGGTTTCGAACAGGTGTTCTATTTGGTGTTGTTGTTTGGTATGTCGTTGCCGGGTATGTCGATTGGCCAGCGGTGTTGGTCGTGCAGGATGGTTGTGGCGTCGCGTATGGGGATGCGTTCCTGTTCGATGCGTAGGTATTGGATGTCTGTTCCTGTGCAGAGTGTTTCGTAGAGTTTGCGTTCTTCGGTGGTGAGTCCGGGTGTGGGTTGTGGGGTTTGTGTGGTGAGGGGTTTGTTTTTGGCGTCGAATTGGGTGCCGTATTGTTCGTATGTCCGGTATGCGGTGGTGTCCATCAGTATGGATGTGCATGGGATGCCGGTGGCGCGTAGTTTGGAGAGGATGTCGAGTCCGTTGCGTCCATGTCGCCCCAGTAGATGATGTTGGGGATGGTGGTGAGCCATGGCAGGAGTGTTGTGATGTGTGATGTTGCGGCGTATCCGTTGCCGAGGATGCAGATGGCGTGTTCGACGGTGGGCATGGCCTGGTAGGTGTCTTTGTTTTCGATGATGATGGCGTGTTCGATGTCGGCTGGCTGGCTGCGGACCCATGGTTGGGTGACGATGAGGTCGGGTTGGTCGTGGTGTTCGGCGTCCATGAGGCGTAGTCGGAGTTCGTTCGGGCGTTCCTGGAAGGTGAGGTTGTCTTGTCCGGTGAGCTGGCATATCGCTTTGCGGCGTTGGGAGTTGGGTGCGCCGAGCCATTTGGCGCTGAATCCTGGGATGGGCGCCATGCGTGGGGTCATGGTGTGGCAGTCGTGGTTTGCGAAGTAGTGGGCGGCTTGGATGACGAGGTGGAAGTCGGTGTCGTCGTGGTCTTTGAGGGTTTTGGCGACGTTCATGGCGTTCTCCGGTTCGAGGCCGAATTCTTTGGCGAGCGCGCTCATGCGGTCGTGTTCGCGTAGGTAGCGTTCGCGGGTTTGTTTGGTGGCGATGCGGAGGGCGGTGTCGAGGTCGGGTATGGTCACGGAGTCGATGAGCGGGCTTTTTTGTTGGACGAGTCGCTGGAGAGATTCTGGTTTTTTCGCTGGTTTCGCAGTGGTGTTGCCGCGCCCAGTCGCGGATGGTTTCGTTTTGGGCGCGGATTTGGTTGTGGTGCTGCTCTAGTTCGGCTTGTTTGGGCAGTCGGATGGTTTTGCGCAGCGGCCAGGATTCGTCGGTGTCGTACATGTGCCTGGTGAGGTGGGCGTCGACGTATTCGTCGAGTTTCCGGCGGATGTCCGTTTCGCCTGTGGTGTTTCTGGCCGCTGCCATATTATGCCTCCGTCGCAGGTTGCGTCTGCTCGACGGTGGCGTCTTGTGTTTCGGCTTGCGTTGCCGGCTCGCGGTCGAGCTCCTGCAGGTACGAGTTGCCGGTTGCGGGATCCTTGTATGCCACGTACGCCTTGTCTGCGATGCCGAGGATTTCGGCGGTTTTGCTTTCCGGCGCGGATACGATGATCTGGAAGCGAGGCGCGGCAGCACGGTCAGCGCGCGTTTCGTGTAGCGTCCGTCGGCTTTGATGAGGGCTTCGTCCAGGAACAGCGTGGTGTAGGTGGGCTTGCCGGTCAGGTCGCCGCCGAGCAGGTAGATCAGGGCCGCGCCGTAGACGAACGAGGTGAGTTCCTGCAACGCGCCGCCGGACTTGCCGCCGGTGGAGCTGATGCGCTCGTCGGGCAGATTGTTATGGTGCACGATCGCGTAGAACGAGCTGCGCACGCGCGGATCGAGGTTGCGCGCACCGTATTCCTTGATGCCGTTCGTGTCGCGGATCTGGCCGAGTTCCGCCTGGAGCCTGCCGATGAACGTTTCGCAGCCTGCGAACGCCTTGCGCGTCTCCATGGGATTGCTGCGCGCGTTGCGTGTCCAATCGTCGAGCTTCGACATGATGCGGCCCAACGAGGATTTGAACTGCCGGTCGATCGGGTGGAAGTCCACGTGGAGCGAGAGCCTGCCGCCGCGGGGGCCGAACTGTTGGCCTTTGAGCATGCCGTTGATGCGGTCGAGCTGCTCCCTGACGTTCTCCTCGTCGGTGTTGAACGCGCGGTTGAGCTGTTGGAAGCTCATATACAGCTTTTCGACGCTGTTCGCATACTCCTCGTCGGTCGCGGCGCGGGTGACGAGCATGTTGAGGTTCTTGAGCTCGTCAAGGAAATACGGATAGTCCTCCACGCTCGCCATGACGGTGTCGCCCTCCGTGGAATGGTGCTTCAGATAGTCGCCCATGGCGCGTTCCGTGTCGGCGCGCAATTGGACGGCACGCTCGTCGATCTGCTGGAGTCTCGCACGCACGGTGTTGCCGATTCTGCGCAGCACGCGCACGTCGAACGGCGCCGTCCCCTCACGGTCGAAACCGCCGGCGATGCGCTGTGGCCGTTCCTGCGGACGCGACGTGTCGAAACAGGTCTCATACGTGTCGGCCAGCAGATTCGACACCATGTCGGGCAATGCGGCATCGTCGAAATCGGAGTCGCCATGCATGTCGAGCCATGCCTGTTCGGCCTGGACGGCATGCTGCGCGTTTTCCAATTCCGCTTCGGCACGGTACCTGGTCTTGCCCTCGTCGTCCTTCTGCCGTAGCAGCTGTTTCAACTCGTCCTGCAATTGTGCCAGTTCCGGATCGCTTTCGATCCGTTCGATCTGCAGACGGATCCGTTCCGCCTTCGTCTCGAGCCCGTCCACGTCGATCTTGCCCCATGGCAGATCCGCGACGGTCAATGCGAGCTCATGCTCGTCCTGCAGCAGAGTCATGGCGTTGGCCATCTGCCTGCCGCGGCGGTCGGCGTCCTCCAACGCCCGTTCCGCCCCGTCAAGCTGGCGTTCCAATTCGGCCAGATACCGTTCGTTCATGAAGCCGATGACCTGACGCAGGCCTTTGACGCCATGGAAGCCACGGTCGCCGGATTTGATCTGCCCGTCGACCTGCACCTGCCGTTCGGCCCGGTCCATGTCTCGATCGCCTCCACGCAACGCGCGTCGAACCGTTGCGACGCGGTCTGCTCCTTCAACCATCCGACGAACGGCGAATCCTCCTTGTACCGCAGCTTCGACGATATCCACCCCTCGTTGCAGGCCGAATCGTATTGCGCGTCGGTATCGACGAAACGCCAGGCACGCCGCGTCATACGCGTCGGATCGATCGCGCTGACCTTCGCGGCGAACCCCTGCTCATGCCGCTTGTCCACGAGAATGGTCTGCGCGATGGGCGCGTACGTGACGTCCATCGCCAGACGCCATTGCTCGTCCCCCTCGTCCACGTCCATCAGTTCGGCCACGTACGGCAGTTCCGTCTCGTCCAAGCCCGTCGCCCGTGCGATGAGCGTGCGCGCATGGTCCATGTCGTCGCTGATGCGCGTCCTGTGTTCGATCTTGCGCCGGTAATCCTGCCTCAACAGGTCGCGTTCGCCCTGCCGGGCGTGACGTTCCACCACCATCCGCTGGTATTCGGATCGCGCGTCTTCCAAACGCTTGTCGTACGTGTCGAGCGACAAGGCGAGTGCGGCGCGTTTGGCGTTCCATGTCTGCTCGTCGGCGGGGAGTCTGCCTTCGACGCGTTCGAACCGTTCGGCGATGGCGTGCCGTTGTCTGCGCGCCTCGTCGGCGTCCTGGCGTGCGCGTTCGAAGTCCTTGCCGAGTTGCTGCAGGCTGCCGCCGTCGATGCCGTTCATGCGTTCTTTGACGGCTTCGATTTGCGTGTCGAGTTCGTCGATGCGCTGCTGAGACCGGTCGATGGCGTCCTGGGATTCCTTGGCTTTGCGTTGCGCCGATGGCAGTCCGGCGCGTACTTCGCTGGCCATGCGCGACCATGTCCATGCGGCGAGCGTCGTCTCGCCTTGCTCGCGGTCGGGGTCGATGGGCGTGTATTCGCGGCGTTCGCTGGCTTGTTTGGCGTATTCGCCGTAGCGGGCTTGTATGTCCTGCAGGATGGCGACGCGTTCCATTTTGTCTTCCATGCTGTGGAAGTTCTCGCTGAACCGGTTGTAGTCGTCGACGGTTTCGCGGGCGAGCCGGATGGATTCGGGCACGTCGAGCACGCCCTGTTTGAAGATGTCGTCGAGTTTGGAGGCGCGTCGGCGGATTGGATCTTGTGCAGGAGCCTGCATGCTTCGGCGCTTAGGCCCATGTCCTGCCAGATGGAGCGTGGAACGCCTGCGCGTTGACGTGCGTCGTGCATCCTGGGTAGGTCTGTTCCATCAGCCTCGCGTGAATGACGTGTCGCGGTGCCGGTCCATGAGGCGCGGGTCGATGGTCTGGTTCCAGGTGACGTATTGGCGGCGCAGTCCGTCCGGCCCGTCGCCTGCGGTCAGGTAGAGGAATTTTGCGCAGGACAACAGTCCGCCGTCGCTGCGGTTCGCGTATGTGTCGACGATCGCGCCCCAGATGTTCTGCGGGGTGCCGTCCGCGTCCCTGCCGCGCAGGAAGATCGGGGTCTCACCGTTTTCGCCGTCGCTGATGCCGATCATGCCGCGCAGGTACGTGTAGTCGTTGCGTTCCGAACGTCCCGAATTCGACGCCTTATTGTAGGGGGTGCCGGATGGGTAGAGCAGCGAGATCTGCGCGTCGACGAGCGTGGATTTGCCCGATTCGCTCGCGCGGCGAGCAGGGTCACCGGCATCGCATCGTCCATGGACGGGCGGAACACGTGGTAGCCGCCGTAGGAGCCCAGTTGACGATCTGCCGGCTTTGCAGCATCCAACGGTCGGAAACGATTTTCATGCCGTCTTCCATCAGTGTTCCCCTCCATCAAAAGCGTCATCGGCCGAATCGAAATCGAACGCGTCCTGCTCGACGCCGGACGAAACCGTCCCGGTCGAATCGGAAGTATCGCCACCATCCGCGCCGATGGACGAATCGTCATAACCATCGCCATCCGCGTCTTTCATACCATCGCCGTCCGTATCATCGGAGCCGAGCCACCGGTCGGCGAGCTTCTGGTCGAGCACCATCGGCACCAATGGCGTGAGCACGTACATGTTCTCGTCCCCCGTTTCCGCGAGATACCCGTAGGTGCGCATGCGCGAGATGACGGACGTGATCTTCTTCGCCGTGCCCTCCTCGTCGTTGCTGGCCGTGAGGAAGCCCGCTCCCGTGGCGAGCAACGCGCGGATGTCGTCGAAGCTGATGAGCCAGTCGCCCGGCTTCGTCTTCTGGTTCTCGTACTCCAGCACCTTGATGCGCAGGGCCGCGAGCGCGGCGGCCTCCTCGCGGGTGAGGCTCACACGCGTCTTCAACGAGCGGATGTTCGTCTCCGCGTCCGTGACCGGCGACGCGTACATGATCCGGTATTTCGTGTTGTCGACCAGTCTGAGCATGTCGTTGTTCAACGACCGTTCCACGGCCTCACGGTACTGGCACGCCCTGTCGTACAGGCTGCCGTCGATGTAGCGTTCGCGTTTCAGCGCGATCGCGGCCATACGCGCCTCAAGAGGCATGTCTCCCGTATCCCCGTCGAACAATGCCGGCCTGTCCCTCGTCATATCCGGCCCTTCGGACGGCATGCCGGATTCCGGGCCTGTCTCCTCTTCGATGCCGATGCCAGTGTCGAATCCGTCGGTGTTGTCCGTCATGCTCATCCCTCCTCGATGATCTCGTCAAGCGCCGCCTCGGTGGTGAGGATCGGCCTGGTGCGCCACACGCGCTCGCCTCCGTCGATGGATACGCAATGCCATGCCACGGTTGCCGGTCCGTCCTGCGTGCGTAGGGCGCTTAGGAAGCCGATCAGCTCGCTTTCGCGCCGTTCCTCCCGGGGCAGCCGGTTGAAGCTCGCCGCGAAATCCACGAACCTGCCGTCCGCCGTTTTGACCGGATCGCGCCTGATGAGTCCGATCATGTGCGTCAGCCGCGGGCCGCACATCTCGACCATGGCCTTCAGATCCGGCGCGTCGACGTTCGTCGAAGGCGCGTCGTCCAATCCGGCCGTGGCCGCGCGCGCCATCGATTTCGCGGGCCTGGACGGCAATGCCTGGAATTGCGCCGTGCCGGTGTCCGTACGGTATGGGCGTTCGTCCGAGCGGGGTGCGTCTTCGCGTCGTCGCTGGCCCGCACGAACAGTCTGTGGAGCTTGTCGAGCATGGTGCGGTAATGCGTGTCGGTCTGCTGGCGCACCAGACGGCTCACCGCCTCGTCGGATATGCGGATCTGCCGGCGCACGTCCTCGATGCCCTCGTAGATGCGTTTGAGTTCGGCGCGTACCTGGGCGAGCAGGATGCCGGGCTCGCCCTCGAGATACGGGTTCTGGGCGATGTCTCGCACCGCCTCGTCGATTTCGCGGCGTCCCTCGTCGGTGACGATCACCTGGAACGCGTCCTCGAAACGCCGGCCGCTGTCGGATTCGTGGAACGACCTGTGGTATTCGTCATGGTAGGTGCCGAGCGCCTGCTCCACGCTGATGGAGCCCGACTGCATGCTTCGGCGCAGATTGTCGCCGTTGTCGCGTTCCTCGAGCGCCAGTTCGCGCAGGTCGATCGGCACGCCGCGCAGCGTGTTGTGGATGACGCCGATGATGTCGCCCACCTGTTGGGAGGTGAGCTTGTCCAACGTGTCGCTGTGCTTCAATTCGTCGATCTGCCTTTGCCGCTCCTCGATGTCGCGTTCGAGCAGGCGGATGCGTTCGCGGGGGTCGGCGGTCAGCTGCATGCGCGCATGCTCGATCTCCATGATGATGCTGTTGGCCTGCGCGCCGGACAGCGCTTTCGTGGTGTCCTCGAGCCGGTCGAGCGCCTCGATCGCACGGTGGGCGCGCGCGTGAGACGGTACAGGTAGCGGTGGGCTGCGACGTCGAGCGAATTGGCGAGCCAAGCGTAGTCGCCTTCGCTTCCTTCGTCAGCTGCTGCAGGATCGTGTGCGCGGCTTCCGCGGACGTCTGCCCTTCCTTGGGCGTGTAATCGCCCGTTTCCGCGAGTCGGGTCAGACTGCGGGAGAACCGTTCCTCGACGATCTCGCGTGGCAGCTCGCCGGTGAGCGGGTCGAACGTGGAGCGCAGCAGCGCGACGTACAGCATGGAATTGCCGCGCAGCAGCAATCGCAGCACCCCGGTCTCATACACGGGCCGGAGCCGTTCCATTTCCCGTCTTACATCCGCCAACGGCGTCCCGTCCTTCCCTTAGCCACAAGTTTCCCGATGCGCATCCATTGTAAGATAGCATGTCCGTTTTCCCGTGATCGCGGCGGGAAAACCGTCCGGCGCGAACGTCATTTGAAGATGACGTAGCGGCACAGCAGGAAGCCCCAGACCGCCTGCATGCCCATGGTGACGATCTTGACGGCCATGGTGGGCCAGCCGAGCAGTCCGGGGATCCAGGCCATCATCAGGTTGGAGAACAGCAGGTTCCAGCAGTACATGGCCACGAACATGGCTATCGAACGCGCGTAGTTCGACGAGGATTTGAATGTGACGTTGCGGTTCATGACGTAGTTGAATGAGCCGGAGCAGAAGACGGCCACGGCATTCGCCAGACGGAACGGCAGGCCGGCCAGCTGAAGCACGGCGAACACGCCGAATTCCACGAAGGTTTGCATGGCCGAAACGCCGCCATAGCTGAACAATTGTCTGACGATGCCGTTTTTCGGTTTTCCGTCCGTCGCATGCGGTCTCCTCCCGGTCGTCTCAAACGCTACGGCTGGAAAGCATAGTCACACATGTGGCTACGGACGCGCCGGAGGCGTTTCGGCCCGGCGGAATGAAAAACGGAAGGACGCCCCTTCCGGAGTTTCCGGAAGGGGCGTCCCCCACGTTTTCGGATCGTGTCCGCTCAGATGCTCATCGCCATGAGCTGGGCCGCATACTCCTCCACAAGCTCGCTGTCGCGCTCCGTCCAGGAATGGCTGGCGGAATCGTCCGGCACGAAAGTGGTGTCGATGTCGATGTTCTCGTTCATTTCCTTAATACCTCCGTTCGTCCCATTTGCCCCCGGCGACATTGCCGACTTTCATGGAACAGGCAAAAGTCTGGACCATAAACGCGTTCGATGCAAGAGCGTGTTCACATCGTGGTCAAACGTTTTTCCTCCACGCGTACATGCCGTGTCTCCGGCGTGAAGACGATACGTTGGAGGCATCCCTGCCACCAACCAAAGGAGGACGATGATGAGCGACGAACGCAATGAGGCCGAACCGATCGAACTGGGATACATCGAGGACCTCGGGGACATGATTTCCTTTCAGGAGGGGTCCACCGTGTCCCGCACCGTCATGCAGAAGGCCGGAGCAACGTGGTGCTGTTCTCCTTCGACACGGGCGAGGAGCTCAGCGAGTATACGGCCGCGATGCCGGTGTTCGTGCAGACGCTGAAGGGACGGCTTAAGGTGACGGGCAACGGCAGGACCGTGGAGCTTGTTCCGGGAGGCCTGGCCTACTTTCCCACCCGCATCCCGCACGCGATATACGCCGAGGAGCCGTCCGTCATGATGCTGACGATGGTCACGCCGGCACGCGACAACATCGGCGACTGAAAAACAAGACCGCCGGCATCGGATTCCATTGGATTCGCCGGTGCCGGCGACTGCCGGAAATACAAGAAAAGCTCCCTCCCGGGAGCTTTCGTTTTGTGGAGCGGACAACGGGACTCGGACCCGCGGTCTCAACCTTGGCAAGGTTGCGCTTTACCAACTAAGCTATGTCCGCATGTTTTCCACCTTGGTGGGCAACGAGTTGAAAATATACAGGAGCGTCCGCCATCGCGCAAGCCCGGCGTGTCGCGTTTTTGCGGCGCCGGACTCGCGGCAGCTCCGCACGACGGTCAGACATAGTCGTACGGCATGCGCTTTTTAACGCGCCAGAACACGATAAGCGCGATGTCGAAGAGCAGCGCGTAGAAGCCACGGTCCGTCCACAATCCGTAGACCGCGCAATACAACACCAACGCGCGTAACGTATAGAACACGATCCTGCGCATGCCGGAACGCTCCCTGGTCTCCACCGTCATGCGCGTGAAACCGCCGCCCAACGTGCGGCCGGCGCGCCTCCACGGAATGATCCCTTCGAACAGGACGAACATGACGATGGTGGCCACGGCGGAGACGGCCGCATTGACGTTGTTCGCGCGGTTCACATCGAACAGCACGCCAACCAGATAGATAAGCGCCGTGACGGACAGCGACGCCGTTTCGACAAGGAACAGGTCGATCGCGAGCGCCACGCAGCGGCGCACGAAGCCTGGCTCGGTGGTGATGGCGTCTTCGTCGATGCGCTGTTGGGGTAGGAAGTGGGTGACAATGCTTCCCATGGCGTAGCGAGTATGCCGCCGAGGGTGTTGGTGATGAGGTCGTCGACGTCGAATAGGCGGTAGGCGCATGGATAGATGCCCCAGATGCCGGTCAGCTGGGTGGTTTCGATGAGCAGCGAGGTGAGGAACATGGCCGGCAACGCCGTGGCGAATTTCCAGCGGAAGACGCGTTTCATGAAGTAGCCGAGCGGTAGGAAGAACACGACGTTCATGGCCAGTTGCATGACGCCTGTGATGCCGTCGGTTCGGATGTCGTGGATGAATTCGAATGGGTTGAGTTGTGGCCTGAGATGGTGGGCGGCGCAGTAGGTGGCCGGGTTTTCTGGCATTGGGTACATGGTGAAGCATGCGAGCGCGATGAGGTAGAGCACCACGAGATATGCGGTCAGTGCGGAGGTGAAGCGTAGCCGGTTGTCGCGGTGGTAGAGCAGTGCGAGCACGGGCAGGGTGAGTAGGAGTGAGAGGAATGGCCAGATTGCGATGGCGAGCGCGAATGGCTTGCTGAAGTAGAGGACGTATGACATGGCCGGTTTCCTTTGCTGGGCGTGTGGGATGCGCGTGGTGTGTGCGTGGGTTTCGTTTCCGTTGTCGGTTCAACGGTAGTACGGCTGGTCGTGTCCGTGGCATCGTCCGTCGTATTCATTCCTTGGCGTAAATGTTGGGGTGACTCATCCTCTGGTATGAGATGGCCCGGCGTGTTTCTTCGTGTCTTTTTCCTCTTGCTTTTTCCGTTGGATTGCTTGGCGTCTGATCCGCGCGGAATCGATTTCGGACATCGTCTTCGCCGTCACCGCGGGAATCCTGTTCATGGCGTTCACGCCGAAACTGCTCAGCGAATAACGGAAGCTCCCGCCTTCCACGCGGAAGGCGGGAAAGGCGGGAGCTCTTATGGGAAGACTAAGGCGGATTTTAAATCCGAGGAATAGTCACCTTTTTGGCACCGGTCATGTAATGCCAGAGATCTTCCGTCCCCGGAATAAGGTCATGCAGAACGCCTGATGTTTTTTCGACCGCTACGCTCGGTGTGCCCGGCACCGGATGGTCATCTGTTGAAGACGCGAAATCGAGTCCGATGATCCACGCATCGGCACTCTCCGCGGCACCAATCGCCTTCATTCCAGGATATTCGGCGAGAACGAGATTGATGGCATCGGCCAATATCATCTGACCCTCCTTGCAGCATTCCAGTGCTGATTCGTCGGATTCGGCTTTATACGCTTTATACGCGTCAAAACGTCACCGTCCATATTCAAATATTATGAGTCGTCTGCCGATCTCGTTTGCGGAGCGGGGGAATCATTCCGCCTGTTTGACGCGTTCCATCGTAGTATCCGTTGAAGGGCGTTCTTGTTGGTCTTGGTATCCATTCCTCTTATCACGTTTCCGCTGTATGCTTTAGGGAAAGCTGTTATGTGGGAGGATCATGCGGACCACGAAAAGCAAGAAACCCATCACCGTCGTATCGGTATGCGTCGCCGCCGTGGCATGCGCTGTCGGCGCGTACCGGTTCTCTACCTGCACTCCGGCCTGCCGATGTCAGTCATGCTCGGATCAGCATCAACGCGACGGGCAAGTTCGACGAATCCCAGATCGACGGCGCGGTGAAGGCGGACCTTGCCAGGCTGAAATCCTGGAACGGTTGCCGCGTGGATGCCGTCCGATATGACGCAAAGCGTTCGGCCGCGCTGCTTGCAACCGAACACGACGTCACGGCTTCCGGTGGCAGTTCTTCGATTTCCACGGCCATTGACGAATACGGGATGGACAATGTGATTTACCTCTCCAATGACATCTCTTGCCATGCCGGCTCGCAGAACTCGTCCCAAGATGGCTGGGGAAGCTGGTACGCGTGGAATCCCGGTTCCGCGCGGGCGGAACACGGATGGATCTTCATCGACGAGGGATATTAAAAAGTTCAACGGAATACCGTGCACCATGCCATGATGTCGAAACCATACGATGACGATTGGCTTTAATACAGCATTGATAAAAAGCGGGCCTACGCGTCCTGATCACGCGGAACGCAAACCAGCTTTCGATGGCATAGGCATCGCTTGGCTTATCTGACTACTTGGTCAAGGAACCACTCATCATGACCGGCCACCACCAATGCTCCCGGATAGTCGGCAAGACATCTTGCCAGAGCCACCTTGGACTCTAAGTCAAGATAGTTCGTCGGCTCGTCCATGACAATCAACTGAGGCCGGTCAAGAATGCCCAGGCACAACATGAGCTTGCGCAGTTCGCCCGGAGACGGCGCTTCGTTAGAAAGCAGCTTATCCGGATCGGCGTTGAGCTGGGCGAAGGCGGCCAGCACCTGCGAGCGTTCCTTACCCTGCAATGCGGCGAGTCTTCCGGCATGCTGTCCGGCAATGCGTCCATCACGGTTGTTTTGCCGAGTCCGTTGGCACCGGTCAGTCCGATATGGTCTTGCTGTCCGATGCTGAGTTTTGGTATGGCGACGCCTGGCATCCGTGGTTTTTCACCACTCATCCCTGGATTATGCGCGACCTTCCATTGATGTCCGTCGGCATGCAGTATGGATTGTGTTGGCGTTCTCGCGGCATCGTTCGATCTGGTCATCCTGCCGCTGCCGAATATGATAATACCTTCCGTGAGATGCAGGAGCTCCTTTCTGTTGCTTGGCCGTATGTCGATCCAGATGTCGCCGTCGTAGCGTTTGGCCGCTACGGTTAGTGAATCTAGTGTGCGCTGTGCTCGTTCAAGACGCTTGTTCATTTGTCGGTATGCGGCGCCCGAAGCGGTATCGGTCTGTTTTTCGATCCATTTGTGGTGATCGAGGGCGCTGTGATCTTTGCGGTCGATTTTCCACCCGTTGCGTTTGCGAGCATATGCGCTTTGCATGGCTTGATGTCGCTGTGCCTGTGCGGACCGCAGTCGTGTGACTTCCTGCCGTGCCGCACGGATTGACTCCTCGTCTCCACGCAGTCTGGACGTCATCAGCTCATGCGCTTGCGTATATCCGCCATCATATGTGCTGATGGCGGTGATGTTACGCCCACTGATGTGCCGTCGTTCGAATATGACGCATCGTGCGCATGTAGCGTCAACCAATGCGACATCGTGGGATATTACGATGCCTATGCCCTGGTATTGGCGCATGACTTCGACTATGGCTTTCCGTGTTTCATCATCAACGTGGTTGGTGGGTTCGTCAAGCACGAGCACATCGGGACGCGCTGTGATTACGCAAGCGACCTGCAATCGTTTCGTTTCGCCTCCGGAAAGCGTTTCATAACGGTTCGCCTCCGGAAAGCGTTTCATAACGGTAGGGCCAGTCATCGCCGATGTGTAACGCGTTGCGTACACGCATGGTTCCGGGCGACCAATCCGTGGCGAAGTCGTCGAGGTTCTTAGGCCTCACCATGTTGTCTTGCGGGCAGGTAGCGATAGTGAGTCCATGCGGGTCCGGGTTGATGCTGCCGGTATCGACGGGCAACATTCCGATGGCGATGTTCAGTAGAGTCGTTTTGCCGAGTCCGTTGTCGCCGAGCACGGCGGTCCATCCTTGTTGGAAAGATGCGGACACGTGTTCGAACAGTGGTTCAGACATGGACGGGTATGTGTAAGAGATGCCAGTAAGCGTGAGCATTGTTGTCCGGGCCATGTATGAGGCTTCTTCCTCATACAGGCGCACCGCGAGGTCTTGATTGTGAAAAAAACGAACGGATACGGAAGCGTGAAATGTGCATACGAGCAAGCTACGCGGCAGTGCGCTTCAACGCGCACGGTTCTGCCGACGGTATCCGCCGCCCGTTAGATACGCAATGTCCGTTTCTCTTTCCCGAAAACCCTCTTGGCATATGGGAGGATTTAAATACACTCAACATATTCCATCATAGCATATGGTCATTCGACCCCAAGCATTATGAACAATGCCATGGCCGTCGGCGCCATTCGGATTGATATCTGCTGATTGGGGCCGATCAGTCGAGATCAGTCAAGGATGATGCCGGCTTCGCTCATCTGCCGACGGGCTGCGATACCGAGTTCCTCACTGACCGGTTCGGTCAGGTTCTCGATGACGTGCACTTCGAATCCCAGCTTTTTTGCGTCGAGAGCGGTCTCCTTGACGCAGTGCGATTCGGCCAGTCCGACCACATCGACGTGTGATGCCTGCGGTCTTCAACGTTGGCGAGTGTCCTGCCGCGGCCATGGCGGTGGAGACTTCTTCGCGGGTGGGAATGCGGTCGGTGTTGTCCTCAAAGCCTTCGAAGCCGGAATATGAGGGCGAATACTGACCCTTTTCGAAATGATGCTCGATGTTCAATGCGGCGATGGCGGGATGCAGCTCGGCATTGGCGGTTCCGGCCTTGCCATGCACCGGCCAGGTGTCCACGAAATCAGGATGCTCGGACCAGTGGGTCCCCGGCTCGATATGCCAATCCTGCGTGGTTGCGATATATGCGTATTCGCTCCGGTGCTCGTTCACATAATCCGCGATACGTTCGGCGACCGCATTGCCTCCCTGCACGCCAAGTTCGCCTCCTTCACAGAACGTCGGCTGTACATCCACCACAATCAAAGCCCTTGCCATGCTTCTTCCCTCCTGAATGGTTCTGACACCACTGTAGCGAATCAATCACGAGAGTGGATATTCGTTTCATCCGCTGCGTCGGCGTAGCATATATGCATCCTTCCCACCGCCCGTCCTATAATCTGAAGTGGCATATGGCACACAGGACAATGTGAGACTGGTGGAGCCGTTGCGTACATCGAGCCATGCCACTGGTCTGTGGGTTGCTCTGGCCGGATATGGAAGTATGGTTTCGTAAAAAAGTATGGATGATCTGATCGTGTCGGGACTGCGCATCGACTGGAATATGCTGACCGATTCGTACGTCAGTCGAATTCCCTCATTGCGTCCGATTGACGAACTTAGATTCCACAAGAATGTCACCTTTCTGGTAGGCGAGAACGGTAGCGGCAAATCAACCTTGCTGGAAGGCGTCGCCGTCGCCTGCGGCTTCAACGCGGAAGGCGGCACGCGCAACTACCGTTTCAGCACATACGATGACACGTCGGATCTCGCCAAGGCGATGACGATATACCGGCAGTATGCGATCGGCCCATCGAGCTTCTTCCTGCGTGCGGAAAGTTTTTTCACGCTGGCGACACAGGCTCGTGAATACAGTCGCGGATATGGCGACATGTCCCGTTTGCACGAGATGTCGCATGGCGAAGGTTTTCTGGAGATTCTCCTGTCCCACACGGGAAAGGGTCTCTATCTTATGGACGAACCCGAATCCGCGCTCTCGACACAGCGGCAATTGACTCTGCTGGAGCACATGTACCGAATGGCAAACGACGGATCACAATTCATCATCGTAACCCATTCGCCGATTCTGCTCGGTCTGCCGGATGCGGAAATCCTGTCATTCGACGAAAACGGCGTCCATCCTTGCGATTATGAGGATACGGACAGCTATCAAATCACCAGGGTCTTCATCAACCACCGCGAATCACTGCTCCGGCATCTGCTTGGAAATGAAACGTGAGATGAGGTGAAACGGTTGCGGGTGTTCGCTATGATGTTCGATTGGCGTTTGAAGGAACACGAAAGACTAGAGGTATCACGGCATGGCGATTGAGGCGCAGGGACTTGAGATTCAGATCGGTGCGCGCACGTTGCTGCATCCCACCAACTTCCACGTTGCCAAGGGGGACAAGATCGGTCTGGTCGGACGCAATGGAGCAGGCAAGACCACGCTGACCCGTGTGATCACCGGCGATATGCTGCCGACCGCCGGCAAGGTACGTGTCTCCGGCAAACTCGGCTATCTGCCACAGGACACGCATGCCGCCGACCCGGAGCAGACCGCACTGGACCGCATGATGAGCGCGCGAGACATCGCAGCATCATCAAACGCATACGCAAGGCCGAAAAGGACATGACCGATCCGGATCCGGATGTCATGACCAAGGCGATGAACCGCTACGACAAGGCCATGCAGGATTTCGAAAAGGCCGGAGGCTATGCCGCACAGTCCGAAGCGACCGCGATGGCGGCCAGTCTCGGCCTGCCGCAGGACGTGATGGGCCAGCAGTTGGGTACGCTTTCCGGCGGTCAACGCCGCCGTATCGAACTGGCGCGCATCCTGTTCTCCGATGCGGATACGCTGATCCTTGACGAGCCGACCAACCATTTGGACGCGGATTCCATCGAATGGCTGCGCGGCTATCTGAAAAAATACGAGGGCGGTTTCCTGGTCATCTCCCACTCCACCGAACTGCTTGACGAAGTGGTGAACAAGGTGTGGCATCTGGACGCACAGCTCGGCCAGATCGACATGTACTCGCTCGGCTGGAAGGCCTACCTGACCAACGCGTGGTCGACGAGGAACGTCGCCGCCGCGAACGTGAAGTCGCAGAGAAGAAGGCCGAACGTCTGATGCAGCAGGCATCCGCCTGCACGCGAAAGCCACCAAGGCCGTGGCTGCGCAGAACATGATGCGCCGCGCGGAGAAACTGCTGGAGAACACGTCCGAAGCACAGAAGAAGGAGAAGGTGGCGGACATCCGCTTCCCCGAGCCGGCACCTTGCGGACGTACGCCGATCATGGCGAAGGACATCTCCAAAGCGTATGGTTCGAACATCGTGTTCGCAGGCGTGAATCTGGCGATCGACAAAGGTTCACGTGTGGTGATTCTGGGCTATAACGGCGCGGGCAAGACCACCACGCTGCGTCTGCTCGCCCATCTGGAGGATCCCGACACCGGATCCGTGGAATATGGACATGGCTGCAAAATCGGCTATTTCGCACAGGAACACGACACATTGGACCTTGACGCCACCGTGTTGCAGAATCTGATTCACGTGGCACCGGAACTTGACGACACACAGGCACGTTCCATCCTTGGGTCGTTCCTGTTCTCCGGCGATGACGCGCTGAAACCGGCACGAGTGCTTTCCGGCGGCGAGAAGACCCGTCTGGCGTTGGCCACGCTGGTGACGAGCCGCGCGAACGTGCTACTGCTTGATGAACCGACCAACAATCTGGATCCGGCGTCCCGCGACGAGATTCTGAAGGCCATCGCCAAATACGAGGGCGCGATTGTGCTGGTCACCCACGACGAGGGCGCGGTCGAGGCGTTGAATCCGGAACGCGTGCTGCTCATGCCCGACGGCGACGAGGACCTGTGGAACGACTCCTACCTGGATCTGGTGGCCGAGGAATAATCCCACTTCCACCATTTCCGACACGCATATGGGAAAGCCCGGACGAATCAGATCGTCCGGCTTTCCCATATTGAACGGTTCCTGTTGCGCGGGAACCGGTTACGCGTGCACGTGTTTGGCGCTGTAGATGTCCGGCTCGACGTAGATCTCGAAATTGTACCAGGCAACGCGGTGCGCACGGCCTTCTCGATCTTGTCGACGGTTTCCACGTCATAGTCGCGGTCGAGCTTGCTGGTCTGCACTTTGACGCACAGGAGGATGTCGTCCTCCGACATGTGCACGGTCTGCATGTTCAGCAATCGTTCGACGCCCGGCGTGGTGGTAACCGCCTCGACGATCTTCCCGCGCGTATCGGAATCCACGGCCTCGCCGATGAGCAGCGAACCGGATTTGAACGCGAGAAACAGCGAACCGACGATCAGCACCAGACCGACCATGAGACCACCCAACGCATCAAAAATCTCATCGTCGAGCAGAATCGCAAGACCAATGCCGAGACCTGCGAACGCCAAACCGATCAAAGCGAGCGTATCCTCCATAATCACCGAAGCCAATTCGGCGGACTTGGTGTGCCTCCAGAAACGGAACACGCCCATACGCGGCGTGTTCGTGCGTTCCATACGCTCGTTGGCCTCCTTGATGCTCTGATGCAGTCCATATCCTTCGAGCATGCGCTGATGACGACCACGATGAACGCGACGAGCAGTTCCATTCGGTTCACGTCACGTAGCGTAGGGTCGCCGGCGATCGCAATAAGCTTCTTCACGGCCTCGGACGTCGAGAAGAATCCACCGACGAAGAACAGCAGCGTGGCCACGACGAACGAAGCAAGATATTTGGCGCGATACAGGCCGAACGGATGGTCGCCGTCCGTCTTGCGCTTGGAGAAACGTCCACCCACCATCAATACGATTTCGTTGGAGCAATCCGCGATGGAATGTACCGACTCGGAAAGCATGGCGGATGATCCGGTGAAGAACGCCGCGAGCAGCTTCGCGATGGCGACACCAATGTTCGCACCCAACGCCGCCTTGACGGCCGCGCCTGATGTTCGGCTTCCCGCACCTCCCCCATGTTGTTCGTGGTCGTACTGTCGCCTGCGGGATCGCGCGATTCGCTCATTGCCTTCCATTCTCGAATGTGTAACGGATAACATCATCCATTCAAGCACGAATACTGGCCGAGAAGCCGTGTGCGCCTGTGTTTCGGGACGTGCGTGTAACCTTCACTAGGTATTTGTCGCTTTCCCAAAAAAAAGGGGTATTCAAATGGCATACTCGCATAACGCGCCGTTCCGCGCCGACGTGGTCGGCTCCTATCTCCGCCCGGCCGAGCTCAAGGCCGCGCGTGAGGATTTCGCCGCCGGCAAAATCGATGCCGCAGCGCTCAAGGCGGTCGAGGACAAGGCCATCACCGAACTCGTCGCCAAGCAGAAGGCCGCCGGCCTGCATGTGATCACCGACGGCGAATTCCGCCGCGGCTGGTGGCATTTCGACTTCATGTGGGGCTTCAACGGCGTGGACCATGCCGCCGCAGCCCACCGCGTCGCCTTCCACGACGAGGTGACCCCGGCCGACACCGCCACCGTGACCGGAAGGATCTCCGGCGAGAACCATCCGTTCGTCGAACATTTCAAGTTCGTCAAGCAGTTCGAGGACGAGAACACCGTGGCCCGCCAGACCATGCCATCCCCCGCGCAGACCCGCTTCGTGCTCACCGGCAACGCGGCCGCCTACCCGTATGACGAGTTCTACAAGAACGACGACGAGCTGACCGCCGACATCGTCGCCGCCTACCGCCAGGTCATCGCCGACCTGTATGCCGCCGGCTGCCGCAACGTGCAGTTCGACGACTGCACCTGGACCCGCCTGTGCGATGCGAGCGTACGCGAACGTCTCGGCTGGAGCGACGAGGACGCGCTACGCCTGCAGCAGGAGAACCTCGACGTCATCAACGCCGTGATCGCCGACCAGCCGGACGACCTGGTCATCAACACCCACGTGTGCCGCGGCAACTTCCACTCCACCTGGCTTCCTCCGGAGCTACGCGCCGGTCGCGGCCAAACTGTTCGGCGAGGAGAACGTGGACGCTTACTACCTCGAGTTCGACGACGACCGTTCCGGCGATTTCGCGCCGCTCGCCGAAGTCTCCGGCGACAAGAAGGTCGTGCTCGGCTGATCACCTCCAAGAAGCCCGACCTTGAGGATCCGGACACCATCAAGGCCCGCATCCAGGAAGCCGCCCAGTACATTCCGCTCGACCGCCTGTGCCTGTCCACCCAGTGCGGCTTCGCCTCCACCCAGGAAGGCAACAAGCTCACCGAAGACCAGCAGTGGGCCAAGATCGCACTCGTCCAATCCATCGCCAAGGACGTGTGGGGCGAGTAAACACAGCACGCCATCCACAATCAGCTATAAGGAAGGGCTATCCGTCTTGTTCGGCGGATAGCCCTTTGTTTGTTTGCCGGCGTTTTTAACGGGCAGGTCAGCCCTTCACAGCCTCATCGATGCAACGAATCGCGTTCAACGTACGCGGATAGCCGATATACGGCATGCACTGCGAGACCACCGCGATTAGAAACGCCTTCTCATTGCCAACGACCATATTCGCCTTGGCATGCGCCGTAAGCTGCGGTTCGCAACCACCCTGCGCGGCCAGGAAACACAACGTGACCATTTCGCGCTCGCGGGTGTCGAGTCCGCCGCGAGTGTAGTAGTCGCCGAAGCAGTTGTCGGCCAGCCACTTGTTGATGTGCCGGGTCTCCTCCGGTCCGGATTGCGCGAATCCGCGCATGTTCTCGCCGAAGATCTCGACCTGCTTGTCCTCTCCGGCCTGCGCGCGGGTCTCCGACGTGGTCGTGCCCTGCGGCTCCAGCGGCAGATGCACGTTCGCGGCTCCAAGGAAAACGTTGAGCTTCTTCAGGAACGGCAGGGTTCTCCCGAATCCGCAGTATGCGGTGGCTTGGTAGATCATCTCCTTGATGGCCACGGACGTCAGTCCTGTCTCGTAGGCGACCGGCAGCATCATTTCGAACGCGTCGAGACCCTGGCAGCCGACCAGAGCCGCGAGGATCGCCAGGGAGCGGGTCTGGTCGTCCAGATCGGGATGGTTCGCGCCCGGCTCGTTCACCACTTCCCCGTAAGCGAAGTCGGAAAACAGCTTGACATATTCCGGATCGGTCTGCGACAGCGTCCTGTCGTTGTTCCAGAACGCGTTCATCTTCCTATGCAGTTCCTCGAACATGGCTTCCTTTCCATTCGATGTCTTCGCGCCGCATGCCGCGTTCATTCTATCGTCGGAAATGTTGCGTGCGGATAGCGGCCATCGTCGTCTGAATGTTCAGCGTGCGATCGCGCCTTGCCGGGCTGTTTCTTGACGTTTTCGATGACGTCTTTGTTTTCCTCGAGAATTCGGTTGGCCTCATCCTCGTGTCCTTCGGCGATGGCGCGCCAATAGAGCGATTTGAGCGACACGTACGCCTGCTGGATGCGCAGGGCCTCGGCTTTCGCGGCCAGACGCAGCGATTGCGCGTCGAGCAGTTCAATCTGCCGTCGGGCGCCTTCCGGACCGTCGAAACGGTTCTTCAGGTATTCGCGCATCGATTCAAGCGGCATGCCCGTCGCCGCCAGGCATGCGATGGTGGTCAGCGATTCGATGTCCTTGTCCGAATAGACTCGGTGGCCTGAACTCGGATCGCGGGCGATCGGATCGATGATGCCGATCTGCTCGTAATAACGCAACGTCGATTCGGGCAGTCCGGAAATCATGGACGCCTCACGGATCGAATGCCAGGTGGTCGTCGTATTGCTCATACCCCGCACTCTAAAAACTTAAAGTGCTCGAAGTCCATATTCCGGCGTGTCGTATTGGTCCGACGTCAAACGGCATTGAGCGGGCAATGGAAGAGCCGGTATCCGAAAAGTGGATCTGTCGCACGACTCCATTTTCATGTCCTTTTCGGCAATCGTGCGGCTTTCGTCCGTCTGTATGGGAACCGACGGACGAAAAAGCCCACGCATGCTCAGGCGGCGGTGATCAGCTCCGAGGAATCCATGTCGAAATCGGCCATCGCGTAGGAGCGGATGGCGGGATCATCATACGTGTTCATGTAGTACGTGTTGGTCTTGGACGAATATCCGCTGGTGAACAGCGTGCGTTCGAACTGGCCGTTGCCCATCTTCGCCATGCCGTCAACCATCTGCACGGAACCAAGGGTGTGGAACAGGCGAGACACGTTGGCCGCCTCGCCTTCCTGCTGCGGATAATGCGTGTTGGCATAAGCCACACGCACGAAACGCGACGGGGAGCTCACATCGCCCGGAATGCCATGCATGCTCACACCCGCGCCCCAAGCGGACAGGGACGCCTTGCCCCACGTGGCCGGCTCGGCCATCTCGTTGCCGACGCACATGTAGTTGCGCAGATTCTCCATATGGAAGCCAAACGTCGGCTGGTTGGTCAGCACGTCTACGTCGTCATGGTGCACATGCATGCCGTCCGCCATCTGTTCGACGACGATGCTGCGCTCGCTGTCGCCGATGATCCAATGCAGCAGCGACTCCTGCTGGCCGGGCACGATCTGGGAGACGAGGGTCACGTTCTTCAACGCCTCCTCGACTTCGTCGACGGAATCGAAATTGCGTGCCACCCACAGCGGGAATTCGAAGGTCGCGACGTTGTCGGTGCCTTCGACCGGCTCATGCACGAACTCCGCGTAGCCGGGAAAATTCAATCCCGCGATGGCCAGACCATGCTCGTTGGCGCAGTCGAAATACATCGGACGGTCGGCCATGACCACGCCCACGCCGATCACCGCGTTCGGCGTGGCTTTGCCGCTCGCGCCGAACACGTTGTCGTAGTGGTAGCCGCGTGGAGTGGCCAGGATGCTTTCGCCGTATGAGAAGCTCCAGTCGAGGTTGCGGCCGAAATACATGTTTCCCTCTTCGTCGGAGAAACGAACGCCAGTGCACATGATGGACTTCCTTCCTTTGTTTGATTGAACCGGTGCGTTCATCATACGCATGGACGGCTGGACGAACCACGGCTTCCGCCGACGGATAAACATGAAGGGTGGCCAAAAATGCCAAGAGTCGTTGAAAATGAAAAAATCCCCTTGTTTCCAAGGGGATTTTTCGAATGGCTCCTGCGACTGGGCTTGAACCAGTGACCGTCCGATTAACAGTCGGATGCTCTGCCAACTGAGCTACGCAGGAATGCGCTGTGCACAAGACATGAATCATACGCGGTAAAACGCAAAATGCAAATCCCGCGCGTGTCTCCCCTGCTGCGGCGGGACTACCGTCACATGCTGATCTTCGTCAACGGCATGGCGGAATCGATTGCGAAATCCGGTTCGGACGGTTTCACGCCGCTCTCCACCAGGTTCACGCCCAGCATGGCCACCATAGCGCCATTATCGGTGCACAGTTTGATTTGCGGGATACGCACTTCGACGCCATGCTTGGCTCCGACCTCCAACAGTTTGGCGCGCAGTTGGGAGTTCGCGGAGAAGCCGCCGCCAACGATCAGGGTCTTCGAACCGTACTGCTCGCAACCGCGCATCGCCTTCTTGGCGAGCACCGTCGCGACGGAATCGGCCAGCGACGCGCACACGTCGTCGATGGGAATCTCATTGCCTTCCGCCTGCTGCTGTTCGATCCAACGCGCCACGGCCGTCTTCACGCCGGAGAAACTGAAATCGTACGGATGCTGCTGCCCCGCCTTGCCTTGTGTAAGGCCCTGAGGCACTTTGATGGCATGTGGGTTGCCCAGCTGCGCGTGACGGTCGATGTGCGGGCCACCGGGATACGGGAAACCAAGCAGACGCGCCACCTTGTCGAAGCATTCGCCGGCAGCGTCGTCGAGCGTGGTGCCGACCACGTCGATATGCCGCGCCACGTCTTCGACATGCAGCAGCGAAGTGTGCCCGCCCGACACAATCAACGCAAGCGTGTCCTTGGGGAACGGTCCGAACTGCAGCTGCGTCACCGCGATATGTCCGATGACGTGGTTGATGCCGTAGATCGGCTTGTTCGCGGCCCATGCCAACGATTTCGCGCCGGACACGCCGACCGCGAGACAGCCGGCGAGGCCGGGTCCCGCGGATACGGCGATCGCGTCGACGTCGGACAGCGTCATGTTCGCGTCGGCCAGAGCTTTGGAGACGCATGGCACGAACGCTTCGGCGTGCGCGCGAGAGGCGATTTCGGGAATCACGCCGCCGTAGCGGGCGTGCTCGTCCATGGAGGACGCGACCACGTTGGAAATGAGGGTGCGTCCCTGCACCACGGCCGCCGCCGTTTCGTCACAGGTCGATTCGATGCCGAGTACGATTGGTTCGCTCATTGCTGCTCCGTTGTGTGTGTTGCTGAAGTGTGCTCTGTATCCGCTGTTGCGCTGAAGCCGACGACGCGCGGCTCCAAGTCGAGGCTCATGGTGTACGCGTCGATGCCTTCTGGCTGGTAGTAGCGTTTGCGCAATCCCATCCGCGTGAAGCCGAACCTTTCGTACAACGCCAATGCCGGCACGTTGTCGACGCGGACTTCCAGAAGCATGCGTTTGGCGCCCTGCCGACGCGCCGAGACGATCAGTGTTTCGAGAAGCGCCGCCGCTATCCCCTGCCGTTGGTATGGTCTGCCGACGCCGATCGTCATGATCTCCGCGTCGTCGCCGTCGTACCAGTAGCCTGCGTAGCCTCGGACGACGGGATCCGCCGTCTGTACGGCATCGCCTTCAATGTCGAGCAGATACGTGCGTGCCGGAGCGTGGAATTCCTGCCGTACGGACTGTTCGCTCCACGCGCCGCGGCCGAACAGGTCCTTTTCCAATGCGGCGATCTGTCCGACGGCGGTGTCTTCCGGAATCTGGGAATGGTCGACAATCATGGGCGTGCCGTCACTCCGTTCGTTCGGCGCCGGCATGGTTGAGCACATGCTTGAGCGGGTTGGGCACTGACACGTCCGGACGACGCAGATATAACGGTTCGACGGGGGTCGGTTCTGCCAACGCCTGTTCGCTGGTGGTGAAGGCCGCGAATCGCGCCAATCCTTCCGCGCCTTCGTCGAGCAGAGCATGGTCGTCGACTTCGCCGAGGGAGGCAATCGCATTCCACGACTGCGCGTATTTGACCGCACCATGGCCGATGACGTCGACGACGTACGGCTTGCCCGTGTCGGCGAGCTTCGTAAGAACGTCATTGACGCGCATCGTGATGGAATCCGGATAGTCGATGTCCATGTCGATCAACGTTATGGGCGATTGTCCGACGCCGTCCGCAACGGTGCCGCCGTCATACAGCGCGAAATACAGTTGCCGGCGACGCGCGTCGTTGACGGCAAGCGTCAGATGGCGGCGATCGTCCATAGCTTGAGTATGTGCCAGGCATTGCGGCACGAGCACGTCCTGTCCGACCAGTTGCGCGCCTGTGGCGAAGGCCAATGCCTTGGCCGCGACGATGCCGGCGCGCAGGCCGGTGAATGGCGCCGGTCCGACGCCGACGACGATGCGGGTGATGTCCGACGCCTGCAGTCCGGCCTGTTCGACGGCTTGCGCGATGTTCACCTGCAGTTTCTCGACATGGGTGCGCGAATCCGTTTCGACGATGGGTTCATGTCCGACCACGCCTACGGTCGAACCATATGAGGTGTCAATCACCAGTGTCTGCATATGCTTGAAAACTCCTTGTGCCAAACTGCCAACCACTGTACAACCGGCGCTGGAAGCCACGGCATGCGGTGCGGTCGGCCACGTCGGATGCGTCTTAGACAGGGTCAGCGTTTTCCCGCGGTGAAATCGAACGAATCCCAGGCAGCGCCCACCGGCACCAACGTCACCGTGCGTGCGCCCGCGCTGGTCAGCTCGCCGTCCGCGGTCACGGCGGGCGCGTCAAGCGGACGGTCGATGTGGATTTCAAGCCGTTCCGGAGCCAATGCGGCGGCCATCTGCTCGCCCCATTCCATCAGGATGACGGTATGCTCGCCCGGATCCTCCAATTCCTCGTCCAAGCCGAGCGATTCCAATTCGTCCAATAGCCGTCCGACCGTGTCCTGTCCGGGCGCGTAGGCGTTGCCGCCGAGCCTGTAGGCGTCGACGTGCACCAGATGCGCCGGCGAACCGTCCGCGAACCGTCCCTCAAGCTCGCGTGCGATGGTGAAGGTCGGCGAGACGATGGGCTCTCCGATGCCAAGTCCCGCGCCGAACCCTTGCGCGAACGTGGTCTTGCCGGCGCCAAGCGGACCGGACAGCAACAGCACGTCGCCTCCACGGGCAAGCTTCGCCAAACGCTCCCCCAACGCCTGCATGTCCTCGCCGGTGGCGGCTGTGATGGTAATGGTGTTGCTCATGCGGCACGTCCTTTGCGGCTGATCAGTTCGATGGACCGTTCCAAAGCATAGACCGGGTCCGAGCCATTGGTTTTGCTTTGCTCGTCGGCCCATGCGAGCATCTGGATGCATGCGCTCATGCCGCTTGACGTCCATCCGGACAGTTGCCGGGTCGCGTTCTTCAACACCCAGGGGTTCGTTTTCGCCTCGGCCGTGGAAATGGTGCCCGCACGCACCGCCGACGCCTTCGCCATCGTCCGCAGCTTCATGGCCAGCGCGCCGATAAGCGCGATCGGAGCGGTGCCCTGTTCCACGGACGATCGCATGGCGATGATCGCGTCCGCCGTACGTCCCGACAACGCGAGGTCGGCGACACGGAAGCCATCCACCTGCGGATTGGAGGTGAGATATTGGTTGACGCGGTCGAGCGTCATGGGATTGTCGTCGAAATCGAAGCATAACTGGCCGACCATGGCCGCAAGCTCGCCGGTCCTATCCCCCAACACGGCCACGAGTTGCTGCGCGGCCATCGGCTCGACGCGGCGTTTGCGCCGTTCGAAGCATTGCATGACGAAGTTGAGTTTGGCCTCGGGCTTCTTCAGGTCGGCGACAGCGTCCTTGTACGCTCCGGCTTGGTGAGCTGCTCCACCAGACGTTTGCCTTCACACCGCCCTCATGCTGGCAGATGACGATGCACGCGTCCGCCGGCTCCTTGCACGCCTGTCTGCAGTAAGAGACCATGGCGTCGCCCAGTTTTTCGTCCGCGTTCTGCAGGTTGGTGACGATGACGATGGCGCGATCCGCAAGCAATGATGGGCTTACCGCCTCGTCGAAGGCGTAATGGTCGGCGTTTGCCGCGTCGAGTTCGATGGTTTCCGCGTCGGGATACCGGCGTTGCGCCTCGTGTTTGAGGTCGCGCACCGTCTGGTCGTTCAGGTACGAGTCGCCTCCGTACACGAGGTGGAAGGGCGTGGTGGCTGCGGATGGTTTCGGCATACCATTCAATCTCGCTGTATCGGTGGACAAAACCGGCATGGCCTATTCCTCCCATTGCAGTTCGCGCAATGCCTTCCGAGTACGTTCCATCCACATGCGCAGCCGTTCCACAGGGTTGGCTATCAGACGTTTTCCGGGCAGATCGGTTCCTGGACCATCATTTGTCCAAACAGCCGGTGCGTCATGATCGCGGCGGCCGCGCAGGCGGCTTCCACCACGCAGACGAGGACCGCTCCCCCGACGCTCCGGCCCACGGTATCGTGGCCTGGCTGCCGGAACCCAGTTCAAGGGCGGTCAGTTCCATGACCGCGGTGCCCCAGGAGGCCGCACGGGCCAGTTGCAGGCCGAGCCACGGAATCAGCCATGAGACGGCAAGACTGGACAGGCCGGCCAATGTGGCGAAACCCACGAACGGCGCCACCATCAGATTCGCCGGTATGGAGAACACCGGCAGTTCCGGTTCGATGAGCACCTGGATCGGCAGGGTGAACACTTGCGCCGCTATGGTCATGGACAGAGCCTCGGCCACGAACCGTGGCAGGACCGGTTCCATCCATGCGTTGAGGGTGTCGGCGAACAGCACGATGCCGAGCACCGCGGCGCAGGACAGGGCGAATCCGAAGCTTTGCGACATGTGCGGGCATGCCATCAGCATAGCCAATGTGGTCCAGCTCAACGACGCCATCGCCTGGCCTCGTCTGCCGATGAACAGGCATGCCGCGCCGGACAATCCCATCAAAAGCGCGCGGGATACCGAATCCGACGGAAACACGCATGCCGACAGCATGATGTACGACATGGCGACCAGCAGTGCGGTGAATCGTCGCGGCAGAAGGAAGAACGAGCAGACGGAACGCACCAATGCGGCGGTCACGGCCAGATGGCCGCCGCTGACCGCCATGAGATGCACGATTCCAGACCTTTGGAACGCGTCCTCCACCTGTGCGGCGTATGTGGAATCGATGTCGGTGCCATCGCCTTCGGCCGGCACGTAGTCCTGTCCGAGAACACCCAATGTCAGTCCGGGGACGAGCACTTTCCCTTGGTCGGAAAGACGTGCGGTTTGGACGAAGAACGCCTCCTGCATCATGCCGATGGCACGCATCGGCAGGTTTGGCGGCCTGACGTGTTCGACTGTCGTGACGTCGGTCAGCCACAACGGCATGGCACCGTATCGCGCTTCGGAGATGCGACCCACGATCTTGTAGGTGCCGTCCTGTTTGAGTTTGCCGCATTCAGGCCGGTCCGCGTATATACGCGCTCGTGCCGAACTGGTTTGCCGTACGCCGTCGATGGTGACCGATGTGATGCGCGCGTCGGCACGGCAGTCGTTCGACCGTCTGTCGGAGATGACGGTCGGCGAGGTGGCGCGCGCTGTGACGACGACGGAAGCGTCGCCTTCCGCGGCCGCCGAGAAGCCGGGTCGCGCCATTGCAGCAAATCATAGGTCAACGCGCTTGCCGCGCAAACCATCGCAGCGATCGCGCAGACCGTGACGCTCGCATGCCAGAGCGTTATCCGTCGTCGAACGGACGCCGGCAATCGTGGGAAGGGCAGTCCCGCCAGGACCGCCAGCGGTATCATGCAGGTGAGAACGGCCGGCAAAGCGCCGAGCATGCCGTCATGCGACATGCAATATGCGAAGCCGGCGTGCGCGGCCAGACTGGCCGCCCAACCGCATATTGCGGCCGGCAGCAGTCTCCAGTCTCGGCTCCCGCGCTCCCTGGTCAGCCAATCGCGTGTGCCCGTCATCTCACGCACACTTGGTCACGGAACTTCGCCAGAGTCTTCGAACCGATGCCCTTGACTTCCAGAAGCTGGTCGACGTTGTCGAACCGTCCTATCTGTGTTCGATAGTCGAGGATGCGCTGCGCGGTGACCGGTCCGACGCCTTTGAGGGTCTGCAATTCGCCTAGGTCTGCGGTGTTGAGGTCAAGCTGGTTCGATTGCTGCGCTCCGTCTTGCCCGTCATGGCTGTCCGGTGTGGACGCGTCCTGCGTCGGCCCGTTTTCTTGCGGTGCCGGCGTTTGTTCCGTTTGCGGGGCCTGTTGCGGCTGCTGTTGGGCCTGTGAGCGTATCTGCGACCGCGAATGCTGCAGTTCGCTGTAGTGGATCGTCTGTTGGACGAGCATGGTCAGGCTCGCGCACAGCGCGCACGACAAAGTGAGGATCGCCATGAGCGCGTGGAACGGGCGGAACGCCAATCGTGGCCTGTCGCGTTTCGGCCGCTCCCCCTCGTCGGGTTTGTCCGTCGGCCGGACGCCGGCGAGCTCCGCCAATGTCGGTTTCGCGTCATGCGTCTTCCGCTGCGGCATCGGTCGTGCGGGTTCGTGTGATGCGGACGGTTCGTCCGATTGCGCCTCCATGGCCGTAAGGCTGTTGGGTCGGGACGGTTTTTCGGGCATGCCCAATCCCCGCAGCCGCTTCGTGGCGGCCGGCATGCCAGTGCCGCCGTCCGCCGTGTGGATGGCACGGATGGGGTGAGTGCCGCGAAATGCAAATATGCCCATGCATCCAACATTGGAGGATGCATGGGCATACTGTCCAGCCGAAACGGCTCCTGTGGTCGGAGAACGCGGGTTATCCACATTCCTGGCGTGTCGCCATGGTGCGGAAGAACCGCGTCCTCTTATGCGGCCGTCTCGTCAGAAGATCATTCCGCGGGAACGATGGAGACGATCTTCGGAGCCTTGACGATGACCTTGCGTGGCTCCTTGCCGCCCAGTCGGTCGGCGACGGCTTCGAGCGCCATCTTCTCCAGCTCCTTCGGATCGATGTCCGGGGAGACCTCGAGCTTGGCGCGCACCTTGCCCTTGATCTGCACGACCGCGGTGACGGAATCCTGTCCGACGTAACGTTCGTCGGCCTTCGGCCAGTCGGCGTGCGCCAGGGATTCGGTGTGGCCGAGCTTGCTCCACAGTTCCTCGCAGATGTGCGGGGCGATCGGAGAGAGCATCAGGATCAGCGGTTCGACGGCGGCGCGCGGCACGGCGTCGAGGCTGGTCAGATGGTTGTTGAGCACGATGAGCTTGGCGATGGCCGTGTTCGGACGCATGGCCTCCATCTCGACGGTCACGTCGGCGATCGTGTTGTTAAGCAGCTTCAGCGTCTTCGTGTCAAGCTCGCCGTCGGTGACGCGCACCTCGCCGGTGGTCTCGTCGATGACGTTACGCCACAGGCGCTGCAGGAAACGCATGGAGCCGACCACGTTGCGGGTGTTCCATGGACGGGATTCGGCCAGCGGGCCCATGCCCATCTCGTACAGGCGGAAGGTGTCCGCGCCGTAGTTCTCATACATGTCGTCAGGCGTGATGATGTTCTTCAGGCTCTTGCCCATCTTGCCGAACTCGCGGTTGGCATGCTGGCCGTTCCATGTGAACGTCGGCTCGCCGTTGGCGTCGGCGGGACCTTCCACCACTTCGGCGGCCGGCACGTACTGGCCGCGGTCGTCGGTGTAGGCGTATGCCTGGATCATGCCCTGGTTGAACAGCTTGTGGAACGGTTCCATGGAGTCGACGTAGCCGAGGTCGAACAGCACCTTGTGCCAGAAGCGGGAGTACAGCAGGTGCAGCACGGCGTGTTCGACGCCGCCGATGTACAGGTCCACGCCGCCGGACTTGCCGGCGGTCTTGTTGTGGTCCGGACCCATCCAGTAGTCGAACTCGTCCTTCTCCACCATGTGCTTGGTGTCGGTCGGGTCGAGGTAACGCATGTAGTACCAGCAGGAGCCGGCCCAGTTCGGCATGGTGTTGGTGTCGCGGTAGTAGGTCTTCTTGCCGTCGCCCAGGTCGAGCTCGACCTTGACCCAGTCCTCGTTGCGGCTCAGCGGAGCCTCCGGGTTGGATTCGGCGTCCTCCGGGTCGAAGGTCTTCGGACTGTAGTCCGGCACGTCCGGCAGGTTGATCGGCAGCTGCTCGTCGGGAAGCAGGTGCGGGGTGCCGTCCTCGCCGTAGACGATCGGGAACGGCTCGCCCCAGTAGCGCTGGCGGCTGAACAGCCAGTCGCGCAGACGGTAGCTGACGGTGCCCTTGCCGACGCCGGCGGATTCGAGCCAGGCGTTGACCTTGTCGATGGCCTCGTCCACGCGCAGGCCGTCGAGGCTCAGGGAATCGCCCTTGGCCTTGGTCGCGTCGATGGAGGAGTTGATGACGATGCCGTCATGGGAGACGAACGGCGCCTTGCCCTCATAGTTGGCGAGGTCGTCGCCGGATTCCGGCAGCGGCTTGACGGTGTAGATGACCGGCAGGCCGAACTTGACGGCGAAATCGTAATCGCGCTGATCGCCGCCCGGCACTGCCATGATCGCGCCGGTGCCGTAGTCCATGAGCACGTAGTCGGCGGTGAACAGCGGCAGCTTAGCGCCGGTGATCGGGTTGATGGCGTACAGGCCGGTGAACAGGCCGGTCTTCTCGCCCGCCTCGTCCACGCGGTCCTTGGCGGTCTTGGCTTCGGCGGCCAGACGGTACGCCTTCACGGCCTCGACCGGGGTGGCGTAGCCGCCCTTCCAATCCTCGGGGGTTTCCGCCGGCCATTCTTCCGGAACGTTCTCAAGCAGGTGGTGTTCCGGGGAGACGACTGCGAAGGTGGTGCCGAAGAGGGTGTCGGGACGGGTGGTGTAGATCTCCATGTCCTTGACGCCGTTCGGGGTCTCGACGTCGAAATGCACGGAAGCGCCGTGGGATTCGCCGATCCAGTTGCGCTGCATGAGCTTGACCTTCTCAGGCCAGTCGATGGTGTCGAGGTCTTCGATCAGACGGTGGCCGTATGCGGTGATGCGCATGGACCACTGGCGCAGTTCGCGCTGGAACACCGGGAAGTTGCCGCGTTCGGACTTGCCTTCGGCGGTGACCTCCTCGTTGGCGAGCACGGTACCCAGGCCCGGGCACCAGTTGACCGGGGACTTGGAGATGTAGGCCAGACGAAAGTCGTTGAGCACGTCGGCCTGCTCGGCTTCGCTCAGGTCGGCCCAGGCCTTGCCTTCGAAGCCCGGGATGGCGCGCTTGCCGGATTCGAACTGTTCGACGAGCGTGCTGATCGGACGGGCGCAGCCCCTGGAGCCGGACGGTTGGTGGCGTCCTCGTCGTACCAGGCGTCGTAGATGCGGGAGAAGATCCACTGGTCCAACGCACGTAGCGGGGTCGATGGTGGCGAAGGAACGACGGTTGTCGAAGCTCAGGCCCATGCGGTGCAGCTGGCGGCGCATGTTGGCGATGTTCTGTTCGGTGGTAATGCGCGGATGCTGGCCGGTCTGCACGGCATACTGCTCGGCCGGCAGGCCGAAGGCGTCGTAGCCCATGGCGTGCAGCACGTTCTCGCCCTTCATGCGGTGGTAGCGGCTGACCACGTCGGTGGCGAGGTAGCCCAGCGGGTGGCCGACGTGCAGGCCCTTGCCGGACGGGTACGGGAACATGTCCATCGCGAAATAGGACGGGCGGCCTTCGGCGTTATGGCCCTTGCCGTCCTTCAGGTCGCCGTTGACGTTGGCGGCCCAGAAGGTGCCTTCGTCATCCCAGATCTTCTGCCATTTCTCTTCGATGCCCTGCGCCAGCTTCGCGTTGTAGCGGAACGACGGTTCGGCGGATTCGTTCGGTTGCGCCTGCGCGCTTTTCTCAGTGTCACTCATAATGCATGAAATTAGCCGCGCAACTGGACACTTCGCAAGGAATCAACCACTATTCAGGCACGTGCGCCGCCGTTATTTTTCCGATGCCGCGGACGCGCCGGAGGACGGGGCCTTGGCCGTTGCCTTCGGCGGATTCATGGACGCGTCGGGCGTGTATCCGATCGACTTGCCCATGTCGGCCGCGGCCTTCTGCCACGAGCCGTCCTTGACCATGGCGCGCAATGCGGCGTCGATTTGCCCGACCAGCTCGTCCTGTCCTGATTTGACGGCGATGCCGTAGGACCAGGTGGTGTCGGGAACGTCGACGATCTTCAGATGGTCGCCTGTGTTGTTCGACGCCAATCCGGCCGCGATCGCGTCGTCGGCGGCGACGGCGTCGGCCTCGCCGATCATCAGCGCGTCATGCATTGCGGATACGTGTCGCGTTCCGCCACCGTCGTGCGGATGTTTTTCGTGCGGTTGCGGATGTTGTCGGCCGCCGCGCTTCCAGCGACCGCGCATACGGTTTTATCGGACAGGCTGTCGGTTCCGGTGATTTCGGATGCGCTGTCGGAGCGGATGAGCAGCGCCTCCCGGATCGTCAGATATGGTCCGGCGACGTCGGCCTCACCATCGTGGGTCCCGTCCATGGAGAAGGAATCCACGACCATGTCCACCGTGCCGTCGGTGAGCGCGGAGGCTCGCATGGCCGGGGACAGCTGTTTGAACACGATCTGCTTTTCCGCGTATCCGAGGGTTTTCGCCACGTATTTGGCCACGTCGATGTCGAAACCGGAGTATTCGCCTCCATGCAGGTATCCAAGCCCCGGCTGGTCGGCGGCCACTCCTATCGCGATCGTCGGCCCCTGCGCCGCGCCTTCGGTCACCACGGAAACCGATGTGCCGCACGCGCGGCGCCGGCCGCAAGTAATGCCGCGCATGCCGCCGCGGCCACGTATCGCGCTTTTCCCATCATGGACGTCACTTGAACATGCGCGACCGGGTGAGGAACCAGGTGACGATCACCGAAAGGACCAGTGAGATGCCGATGATCACCGCGAAGCCCCATGGCTTGTCCGTGAGGGGCATGCCGAGCATGCCTTCCTGGAAGTTCATGCCGTACATGGAGAAGATCAGGGTCGGAATCGACAGGGTGATGGAGATGATGGTGAAGATGCGCATCACGTTGTTCAGGTTGTTCGACACTATCGATGCGAACGCGTCGGTCATGTTGGCGAGAACGCCGCTGTAGATGTTGGCCATCTCGATTGCCTGCTTGTTTTCCGTGATGACGTCGTCGAGCAGGTCCTCGTCCTCCGGATACTGCTTGAGCCGCGGCAGCGTGGTTAGCTTCTCCATGACGATTTCGTTCGATTTGAGAGATGTGGTGAAGTAGACCAATGTCTTGCTCAGTTCCAGCAGCATGAGGATCTCTCGGTTTTGCATGGAGTGGCGCAGCTTCAGTTCGAGCTTGTCGCTTTCGCGGTCGATGATGCGCAGGTAACGCAGGTACATGGTGGCGTTGCGGTACAGGATCTGCAGGATGAACCGGGTCTTCATGTATGTGTTGAAGCCGCGGATGGTGCCTTCCATGAACGGGTGCAGCACGGGCGTGTCCTGCATGCAGACGGTGATGATGGCGGACTGGGTGATGATGATCGACAACGGGATGGTCTCGTACCAGTCGCGGCCGCCGCGTTCCTCCACGGTAGGAATGTCCACGATGATCATCGTGTAGTCGTCCTCGACGTCGACGCGCGAGCGTTCCTCGTCATCCAGAGGGGCGCGCAGGTCGGCCAGGTCGATGCCGGTTTCCATGGACACGTTGGCGAGCTCCACGTCGGTGGGCGCCGAGAGACATAACCAGGAGCCGTTCTCCGGTTTTTGGATTTGCTCCACCTGGCCGTTAATCGTTCTGAACATTCTCAACATGTCTCTCACCCGCCTTTCGCGCTTTCCAACGTTCTATCGCTGTACGGAAGCCCGATCCGCATGCGGAACGATCGCCGGATTCCCGGCTCGCCGCATGGTCGGGCAAACAACCTCATTAAGGATAGTCCCACCGTGAGAATTTGCCGTACGGACGGCGGTGATTTCATCAAGAGTTCACTTTGGATGATGTTTTCGGCGCCGTGTATTGGATGCTTATTGGATGATCGGCTTCCACAGCGGCATGCCGGGCGCGCGCAACGATTCGGGACCGTTCTCCCAGTCGGCGAATGATGCGATGGCGGGGCCTTGGTTGAATTCCTCAAGCTTCCAAGTGGGACGGTCCGCGTTCCTGGGGTCGGTGTGCGGGGTCATGCGCGTCCAGAAGGCGTTGCGCATCGCGCCGACGTTGTTGAGATCGTCGGGGTCCATGTCGAGCAGCACCGCCACGGTGGCCACGATCCATGAGCCGTGGCCGACGAGAAGCAATGTGGTAGGCATTGTCTCGTCATGGTGTTTGGCGACGATGTCGCGCACGGCTTCCGCGCCGCGTCGGCCCGTATGGATGCGGCTTTCCACGCCATGCTTGGTTTCGCCTCCCGTGTGGGCGCGCCAGGAATGGTAGTCGTCGGCGTAATGCTCGCAGATCTCCTCGCGGGTCATGCCTCCCATTCGCCGAAGCTGCGTTCGCGCAGACGCGGGTCGAGTTCCACGTCCAGCCCCATGAGGTCGGCGAAGGCGTGCGCGGTCTGCTGCGCGCGGAACAGATCCGATGAGACGACGAGCATGCGGCGGGCCGCGGCGGGCGGCGTTGTTGATTTCGTCGACGTCGGCAGATGGGCGTTGCCGTATGCGGGTTGCGCGAGCTGGTCGTTATGTTCGGCGAGATGCGCGACTTTCGCCCAATAGTAGGTTTTGGCGAGTTCGTACGCGCTTTGGTCCGCCTGCACCGTCCGACGATGTCGAGGGGAATGTCGATTTGTCCTTGCAGCCGTCTGGCGAGATTGTATGCGGTGCGTCCGTGGCGCAGGAACAGTACTTCGTCGATCATGGTTCTCGCTTTCTTGGTTTTCGCATCCGATCAGCGGATTGCCCGGAAGCCGACGGGAAACGGTAAAGAAAAAGGCTTCCGAATCTCTCCGGAAGCCTTCCAATCGTGGAGCTAAGGGGATTCGAACCCCTGACCCTCTCCATGCCATGGAGATGCGCTACCAGCTGCGCCATAGCCCCAATGTCTGCTCTGCAAACCTTGTATAAGATACAACACAGAGCAGAATCATGCAATTCGCGGCGTGTCGGGCACGTGGTCGAGGAAAGCCCCGGCCGCATGCCTCATAGGCTATTTCGAAGTGTCCGTCCCATTGCCTGACGTGCCGGATGATGTGCCATTGGGATTCGAACCGTTCGGCGTCGGATTCTGGTTCGTGGATGTCGAACCATTCGGCGTGGTGGTCGTCCCCGCGCCCGACTGTCCCGAATTGTTGGTGCCTGACGTCGATCCGTCGGATGGCGTAGTGGAGTCCGTGGACGAATCCGTCTTGTTCGAATCGTCTCCGGTGTTGGTGGACGAGTCCGAGCCGTCGGTGGACGTTCCGGTGCCGCCGGTTGTGGAATCCGTCTTCTTCCGGTGTCCTTGCCGTTGTTCCTGTCGGAGTTCGTGGTGGAATCCTTATCGGTGTCCGTCGTGCCGGACTGGTTCTGCATATTGTCCTGCGTGCCGTTGTTTCCGCTGCCGTAGGTGGAATCGCCGGCATTGTCATCCGACGGCGTCTGCTTGCTGTTGACCATGTCACGCACCACGGTATCGGTTCCATGTCCGCCCGTGAACGCGAGGATCAGTCCGGCGCTCACGGCCACGCCGATAAGCGCGCTGACGATCGCGATGACGATCGGCGCACGCTTGCCATGCAGCCAAGCGTCAAACGACGCCCGGCGTCCAGCATGCTGGATACTTCCGCCGGCATTGTCCGGAAGTATGTTCGATTCGCGTCCTCCGGCCTGCGCGGAGGAGATGACACGGCCTGACGTTGCGGGCATCGCCGCGGTCGTATCCCCGTCCACGGACGTCATGACCGTGGTCTCATCGGATTCCTCCGCGGACAGCGTCTTGGTCTGCTCGCCCTTGGATTCGGCGGGAGCGATCACCGTGGTGGCGTCATCGCCGCTCTTGCCGGCACCGTCCGTACCGTCCTTGTCGTTGGCCACGAACGGTACGGCGTTTTGCAGCTTCTCCCCCGACGCCTTGAGCACGTTCTTGTACACCTGCGTCGCAACGGCCGAGACGATGGAACCGGCGGCGACGCCAATTACCGATCCCGCGATGCCGATTTTTGCGGACAGCAGGAACGAGGTCACCGCGGCAAGCGCGCCCGCGAAAATCGATGAAAACGATATGCCCTTGAAAAAATTCTTCACAGAGCATGACGGTAGCCGATTACGCTTTGAAAAAACTTGCGATTCTGTGAAAAGCTTGGAAAAAACTTGGGAACGGGACGCGCGTCATCCCCCGTTTCGTCGGCGGCTATAGCTGCGGATGCTCCCACTGCTCGGTGTCGGCGATCGCGGACCATGGTTGTAGTCGACCAGACGCCACCGCAGCGCGCCCTGCAGTTCCAACGGCGCCAGCCGCACCCAATGCGCGTTGCGCATCGACAGAATGTCGGCGAAATCGCCATGCACTTCGCTCAATCCCAGCAGCGTCTGCAACGTCTGCGAGATCCAGGCGCCATGCGAGAACACGTACAGGTCGGTATCGGAGCCGGCCTTCGACGCCCAATCGTTCAACGCCTCGACACCACGCCTGCCGACGTTCTGCTTCGGTTCTGCGCCATACTTGAGCTCGCCGCCGCGGAACTGGCCCATGACAGATAATCCTCGGGGAACCGTTTGGCGAGCTCTTCGACGGCGATGCTTCCCAATCGCCGAAGCTGCGTTCTCGCACACGGACGTCGGGATGCACGTCGAGTCCGAGCGGGTCGGCGAACGCGTGTGCGGTGGCGGCCGCGCGTTTGAGATCGGAGCAGACAACCAGCTGGCATGCCGCTTCGGGATGACGGTCCACGTACAGTTCACGCAATGCGGACGCGGTCTGGCGAACCTGCCACATACCCACTTCGTCGAGCGGAATGTCGATCTGTCCCTGCAGCCTGTGCTGCGCGTTGTATGCGGTGCGTCCGTGGCGCACCAGTGTGATGGAACGCACGTGTGGCGTCATGGTCTCATCATGGTCGAGTTCGACGTTTCTGGGCATGCCTCTCCCCTATCTGCCGGTTGTCTTTCCGATTTATTGCCTGTCTGCCGTCGTATTCGGATTGCTGGGACGGCGCATACCAAAACGTGCCTTCCGCATGATTTTCGGGAAGGCACGTTTCGATGATGGATGAAAAATCACGCTTCGCTGGAAGCCGTCGGCTTCTGCTCGTCCTCGGCGTGTTCGAGCTGCAGGTCGATGCTCGGGCAGTCCTTCCACAACCGTTCGAGACGGTAGTATTCGCGGGATTCCTGGTGCATGACGTGGATGACGAAATCACCGTAGTCGAGCAGCACCCACTGGCCTTCGGTCAGGCCTTCGCGGGAGCGCGGCTGGCGTTTGCCGGCCTTGAGGTACAGGTCCTTCTCGATTTCCTCGGCGACGGCGAGCACCTGGCGTTCGTTCGAGGCGCTGGCGATGAGCATCGCGTCGGTGATGGCCAATGGTTCGGTAACGTCGAACGCCACGATGTCGGTGGCCTTCATGCGGTCGGCCGCGGCTGCGGCGATGCGGATGGCGTCGATGGAATCTTGCAATGCAGGCATGTTCAGCGCTCCCATTCGGGCTTCCAGCCTCTACTACGTGTTGCGTGTTTTCGGAATAGACCATGGAGTCGGACGGGACGTCGTGGCGGACCACGGAGCCGGCTCCGGTGGTGACGCCGTCGCCGACGGTGACGGGGGCGACGAACAGGTTGCCCGCGCCGACATGCACATTCGATCCGATGGTGGTGTGGTGCTTGTGCACGCCGTCATAGTTGGCGGTGATGGTGCCGCCGCCGATGTTGGTGTGCTCGCCCAGGTCGCGTCGCCGACATAGCTCAGGTGCGGCACCTTCGTGCCGTTGCCGATGTGCGCCTTCTTCATTTCCACGAACGCGCCAGCCTTGCTTCCCTCGCCGAGCTCGTTGCCCGGACGCAGATACGTCCACGGGCCGATGTTGGCGGCGCGGCCGATGTGCGTCTCCTGCACGCGGGAGCGTTCCACATGCGCTTCGGCGTCGATGGTGGCGCCGATCAGCGTGGTGTACGGGCCGACTTCGGCGCTTCGCCGATCACCGTATGGCCTTGGAGGAAGCAGCCGGGCAGGATCACCGCGTCGCGTGCGATCTGCACGTCGTCCTCGATCCACGTGGTGTCCGGGTCGAGGATGGTGACGCCTTCGCGCATCCAATGCTCGCACACGCGCTTGTTGTGCGCCTTGGCGAGCGCGGCGAGCTGCACGCGGTCGTTGACGCCTTCCACGCTTAGCGGGTCGGGGGCGGCGAAAGCGCCGACGGCTCCGTTGGCTTTGGCGGCTTCGAGCGCGTCGGTCAGGTAGAATTCGCCCTGCGCGTTGTTGGATTTGAGGTTGGCGATGGCTTCGGCGAGCAGTTTGGCGTCGAACACGTATACGGAGGTGTTCACTTCGCGTACGGCGAGTTCGCTGCTGTTGGCGTCCTTTTGTTCGACGATGCGCAGCACGTTGCCTTCGCTGTCGCGGATGATGCGGCCGTAGCCGGTCGGATCGTCGAGGATGGTGGTGAGCACGGTCGCGCCGTTGCCGCTTTTCTCGTGGAAGGCGAGCAGCTGGTCAAGCGTGTCGGTGTCGAGCAGCGGCATGTCGGATGCGGCGATCAGCACGGCGCCGTCCAGATCGTCCTTCTGCGTGAGCTGCGCCATCGCGCATTGCACGGCGCGGCCGGTTCCGGGGATGTCGTCCTGGTCGACGATGGTGACGTGCTCGTTGTAGGAGCGTGCGGCTTCGGCGACGCGTTCGGCCTGGTAGTGGACCACCACGGCGAGCGTATCGGGGTCAAGGGCCGCCACGGAGTCCATGACACGGTTCAGGAACGTTTTGCCGGCCAAGGTGTGCAGCACCTTCGGTTTGTTGGAACGCATGCGGGTGCCTTCGCCCGCGGCAAGGATGATTGCGGCGCTCAGTGCCATCTTTCGCCTTCCGTTTTGCTGGTTTTCGCGGGAAACGTCCATTCCAGACGGATTAGTGGAGGACGCTTCGGATTTCAACGCAACCGCGATTGTATAAATAGGGTTCGGACAATGCCGCAGCCGTCGGAAACGCCTTACGACGCCTGCGAAACGGAGCGTGCGACGCATCCGTACGCTTCGACGAGTCCGGGCAGGTCGGCTTTGGCGTTCGCCGGACTGGTGGATGGCAGCTGCGTCATCGGCATGCCGTCCAATCCATGCGCCCGAAGCAGCGGAACGCAGAGCTTACGGTACAGTTGCGCGGCTTTCGCGCCAGTGGTGAAGACATGGGCGATTTTCGATCGCATGATTATCGGGGAAAGATCATTGGGCACCGCATTACGGATACTGGCATCGCTCGCTCCATCGATGTCGCACGACTCAATCACATCCCATAACGCCATATGGTGACGCAAAGCGAAATCCCTACGCAACCCCACAATCTGGTCCGGGTCCCGGCACTCGCGCAGACAACCGTCATCATGGAAAACAGCCGCCATGACCGGCCAGAAACGATTGCGCGGATGACCATAATAAAACCGCATCTCACGCGACTTCGGACTTGGCACGGAACCCAACACCAACACGCGCGATCCGGCATCCCAAACCGGACCGAATCCATGTTCCACACGCATGGGCCACTCTCCTACCACCGCATCGAATACCGCGATGCGCCTTATTGTATTGCGCAATGTTGCGGCACGACAAACGGACGTGTATGTTGATTGCGGATACGACATGAGCAGCATATTCAAAGGAGAAAACATGCTCGAACCGACCACCGTCTATACGCCATCGCCAAACCGATACGACAGCATGACCTACAACCATGCCGGCGAAAGCGGCCTCAAACTGCCGGCATATCCCTCGGCTTCTGGCACAACTTCGGCGACACCACCCCATACGACACCATGCGCCGCATCGTGTTCACCGCATTCGACAACGGCATCACCCACTTCGACCTGGCCAACAACTACGGCCCCGAACCCGGATCGGCCGAAAAAAACTGCGGACGACTCCTGCACGAATACTTCCACCACCACCGCGACGAACTCATCATCAGCACCAAAGCCGGCTACGAAATGTGGACCGGCCCCTACGGCGACCTCGGCAGCCGCAAATACCTGCTCGCCTCACTCGACCAAAGCCTCAAACGCCTCAACCTCGACTACGTGGACATCTTCTACCACCACCACATGGACCATCCACACCACTCGAAGAGACCATGGGCGCGCTCGCCACGGCCGTGAGCAGCGGCAAGGCGCTGTATGTGGGCCTGTCCAATTATGATGGCCCCACACTCGAGAAGGCCACCGCCATTTTGGATGAGATGCATGTGCCGTTCATCATCAACCAGAACCGTTACAACATCTTCGACCGCACCGTGGAACGCAATGGGCTCAAGGAGACCGCGCACCGTCTTGGCAAGGGACTCATCACTTTCTCCCCGCTCGCCCAGGGACTGTTGACCAACCGGTATCTGAACGGTGTGCCGGCGGACAGCAGAATCGCACATGACGGACGATTCCTGCAGCAGAGTGCGTTGACGCCGGAAAGGCTTCAGCAGATTCGCGACCTGAACGATCTGGCCGCCGAGCGTGGACAGACGCTCGCCGAAATGTCGCTGGCTTGGCTGCTGCACGACGGCATGGTGGCTTCGGTGCTGGTCGGAGCGTCCCGCCCACAGCAGCTGATCGACAACATCGGTGCGCTTAGAAACACTTCGTTCAGCGACGATGAGCTCCGGCGTATCGACACGATTTCACTGTAGCCGGGCCGCCCCCGCGCGGCAGTCGCGCACGAGGAAGCCGGGCTCCGGACGGAACCGCAACAAATGAGCCGGGCG
>ENA-OQMZ01000021-OQMZ01000021.1-human-gut-metagenome-genome-assembly--contig:-NODE-21-length-53832-cov-6.873382_pt1 | contig 53832 bp, 62 predicted proteins | sample MGYA00242621_ERZ504862 | MGnify/ENA primary metagenome ERZ504862 (study PRJEB26092, sample SAMD00036393) | human gut metagenome | host: Homo sapiens | study: EMG produced TPA metagenomics assembly of...
CCGGCCGCACCTGCCGGCGCTCCGTCCGGCGCCGCCGTCGCGGATATTCCGTTCAACGCTTCCGACGCGATCGCCATGCTGCTGGCATATTCGGCGAAGGTGCGTCCGGACCAGATCGGCGAATCCGACACCACCGACACCCTGACCAACGGCGTCTCCTCTCGCCGTAACCAGCTGCTCATGGACATCAGCTCCGAGCTGGGCGTGGCTTCCGTGGACGGCGCCGCCGAAGCGACCGTCAAGGCGCTGAGCGCACTGGTCAACAAGGTCGCTCCGAACTACAAGGCGTTCGGTCCGGTGCTGTCCGACATCGTCCGCGACCGTGTGCGCGGCCTGTTCGGCGCCGCCGGCGTGAAGCTCGGCCAGATCACCAAGCGCGTGACCGACACCTGGCAGCTCGGCGAAGGCTGGGCCTCCCACGTGGTCGCAGCCCTTGTGCTGGAAACCCGCGAAGGTGCCAGCTCCCGCGGTGGCGACCTCGCCTCGCTGAGCACCGAAGCCGCTTCCAACGCGGCCGCAGCCAACGCGCTGATCGACGCTGCCGTGCAGAAGGTCGCCTCCGACAAGGGCGTGGCCGTCGCCATGCCGAGCGCAGGTGGCGCAGCGGCGGTGCCGTGGTCGATTCCGCAGCCTGGACGCGTTCGCGGCCAAGGTGACCGGTGCCGACGGCGTGCTCGCCTCCACCGCCAAGTTCGTGCTGAACCAGCTGGGCGTCACCGCTCCGGTGGCCGACGATTCCGCCGACGAGAACGCCGCCGTGGTGGCCGCCGTCGAAGCCGAGCTCGGCTCCGACTGGCCGAAGCAGGTCGAACCGCGCTTCGACGAGCGCAAGGCCATCCTGTTCGACGACCGTTGGGCATCCGCACGCGAGGACCTGTCCCGCGCCTACTACGACAACGACGCCTCCGCACTGGACGGCAGCTTCATCGGCCTGGGCAAGGCCGTCGCCGATGAAGCCGCATGGTATGCGGGCAAGACCGCTGACGCCGAGCTTGCTGCCGCGTTCAAGCGCGTGGCCGACGAGGCGCTCGAGCAGACGGACGAATCCGCCGAAGCAAGCCGCTTCGCAGGCGATATCGCCGTCGTGACCGGCGTTGCCCCGAACTCCATCGCCGCACAGGTCGTCAACGGCCTGCTCGCCGGAGGCGCAACCGTCGTGGCCACTTCGCACAGCTTCAGGCAGAGCGTGAAGGCATGGGCCAAGCAGGCTACCGCGAGCACGCCACCGGTGACGCCAAGCTGTGGCTTGTTCCGGCGAACCTCTCCAGCTACCGTGACGTGGACGCTCTCGTGGCGTGGGTCGGCAACGTGCAGAAGAAGACCTCCGGCGCGACCACCACGATTCTGAAGCCCGCCTACGAGCCGAGCCTGTTCTTCCCGTTCGCCGCTCCGCCGGTGCACGGCACGTTGGCCGATTCCGGCGAGCTGTTCGAATCGCAGGCGCGCCTCATGCTGTGGGGTGTGGAACGTGCGATCACCGGCTTCGCGAAGATTGGCGCCGACACCGACGTGCAGCACAAGCTGCATGTGATCCTGCCGGGATCCCCGAACCGTGGCGTCTTCGGCGGCGACGGCGCGTACGGCGAGGTCAAGAGCGCCTTCGACGCGATCGTCAACCGCGCCCGCGCCGAAAAGGTGTGGTCCAGCCGCGTCACCTTCGCCCATCCGAAGATCGGCTGGGTGCGTGGCACCGGCCTGATGGGCGGCAACGATCCGCTGGTCGAAGTCGTGGAACGTCACGGCTGAAGACCTACTCCACCGCCGAAATCGCGGTCAAGCTGCTCGAGCTGTCCACCAAGGAATCCCGCGAACAGGCCGTCAAGGCCCCGCTCGACGTGGACCTGACCGGCGGCCTCGGCAGCGAGCCGATCAACATCAAGCACTGCGCGCCGAAGCCATGGAGGACGCGGCCAAGGCCGCTGCCGCCGAAGCCGGCGATGAGGACAAGCAGGGCGATTGTGCCGCTGCGGCAACGCTGATCAAGGCACTGCCGAGCCCGCGCGCCCCGCGTCAGGCGAAGGTCGATCTGAAGGATTGGCAGCACGTCACCGCCCGTCCGGAAGACGAGATCGTCATCGTCTCCATCGGCGAGCTGGGCCCGTGGGGCTCCGGCCGCACCCGTTTCGAAGCCGAACTCGGCATCCACTCCGACGGCAAGGTCGACCTGTCCGCCGGCGCGGTGCTCGAACTCGCTTGGAACATGGGCCTGCTGAGCTGGAACGACAGCCCGAAGCCGCTGGTACGACACCGACGGCAACCTGGTGCCCGAAGAGGACATCGCCGAACGCTACCACGACGAGGTCGTGGCCCGCTCCGGCGTGCGTCCGTTCGAAGAGGGCATGGGCAACGATTACAAGGACGGTGCCGACGAGGAGGAGGCCGAGGTGTTCCTCGACCACGATGTGACCTTCTCCGTTCCGACCCGTGAGATCGCCGAGGAATACGTCAAGCTCGACGAAGCCCACACCAGCTACGCGGCCGACGTCGAATCCGGCGAGTGGAACGTCACCCGCCACGCCGGCTCCATGATCCGCGTGCCTCGCCGCGCGGCCATGACCCGCACCGTCGGCGGCCAGTTCCCGAAGGGCTTCGACCGGTCAAGTGGGGCATTCCGGCCTCCATGGTCGGCGACGTGGACAAGATCGCCCTGTGGAACATCGTCACCACGGTCGACGCCTACCTGTCCGCGGGCTTCACCCCGGCCGAGATCCTCGAAGCCGTGCACCCGTCCATGGTGGCCTCCACGCAGGCACCGGCTTCGGCGGCATGGCTCCATGAGGAAGCTGTACCTCGACCGGTTCCTCAACCACGAGATTCCGACCGACATCCTGCAGGAAGCCCTGCCGAACGTCGTCGCGGCCCACGTGATGCAGTCCTACATCGGCGGCTACGGCAACATGATCCAGCCGGTCTCCGCCTGCGCCACCGCCGCCGTCTCCCTTGAGGAAGGCGCCGACAAGATCGCCCTCGGCAAGGCCGACTTCGTGGTCGCCGGCGCGATCGACGACATCGGCGTGGAATCCGTGATCGGCTTCGGCAACATGAACGCCACCGCCAACTCCGAGGAGATGTACGCCAAGGGCATCGACGCGCGCTTCTTCTCCCGTGCCAACGACCGTCGTCGCGGCGGCTTCGTCGAATCGCAGGGCGGCGGCACCATCCTGCTGACGCGCGGTGACATCGCGCTGAAGCTCGGCCTGCCGGTCGCCGGCGTGGTCGGATTCGTCCACTCCTACGCCGACGGCGCGCACACCTCCATCCCGCTCCGGGACGTGGGCGGCGCTCGCAGCCTGGCATGGGCGGCAAGGACTCCAAGCTCGTGCACGACCTCGCCAAGCTCGGCGTCACGCCGGACGACATCGCCGTGGTCTCCAAGCACGACACGTCCACCAACGCCAACGACCCGAACGAGTCCGAACTGCACAACACGCTGGCCCACGCCATCGGCCGCACCGACGGCAACCCGCTGTTCGTGATCTCCCAGAAGTCGCTCACCGGCCATGCCAAGGGCGGTGCCTGCATCTTCCAGGTCAACGGCCTGACCCAGCTGTTCAAGTCCGGCGTCGTTCCGGCGAACGCGGCCCTCGACTGCGTCGACCCGAAGCTCAAGCGCGACGACCACATGGTCTGGCTGCGCGAGCCGCTGAAGGTCGGTTCCGTCAAGGCCGGCCTGGCCACGTCGCTCGGCTTCGGCCACGTCTCCGGCTTCGCCGCGATCGTCAACCCGGGCGCCTTCGAGGCTTCCGTGGCGAACACCGTCGGCGAGGACGCGCTGAACGAATGGCGCGACCGTGCCAACGCACGTCTCGCCGCCGGCCAGCGTCGCCTTGAAGAGGGCATGATGGGGCGCGCCGCGCTCTACGAGCCGATCGACAACCGCCGCTTCCACGAGGACGGCCGCGGCTACGACGCGCACGAAGTGGAGAAGGCCATGCTGCTCGATCCGAACGCGCGCCTCGCGTCCACCGGCTATTTCGAAGCGTGAGACGCTACGTCGAAATCTGTCCTAAATATGGCAAATGATGACGGCCTGATAAGAAAAGGGCGATACTTCTGCACAGATGTATCGCCCTTTTCCATATGACATGGTCGGGGCATTCCCGGGGTAACCCCGATTAATAATTCCTAGGAAGGCGGAGGAATGCTGGGTCTAGGGCATGACGTCGTTGACGTGCCTGCGTTCACCAAGCAGCTGAATGAGCCGGGGACGCGTATGCGCAATCTGTTCTCCATGCGCGAGATATGGCAGACGGCGCAACGGTCGCAACTCAAGCATGATGACGAGGCGGTGCACCTCGCCGCCCGCTGGGCAGGCAAGGAGGCGTTCCTGAAAGCGTGGTGCGCGGCCATTTCGCGGCATGCGAAAGACGGCGCCGAAGTCGCATATCCGTACACGCTCGACAACTTCCCATGGGTGCGCATCGAAATTCTCGACGATTCCCACGGCGTGCCGCGCGTCATACTGTCCTCCGAAGTGCAACGCAAGGTGCGGCAGTCGTTGGGCCTGCCGTTGGATCCGGTGCGCCAGTCGTACGATATCTCCATCTCCATAAGCCATGACGGGCCGATCGCCTCCGCCGTGGTCATGCTCGAAATCTGAAATGCCATTCCCGCTTGCAAAAGTTGGTGGGATGTGTATAATAGCTCGAGTCGTTTCGTGTCGGCTTCGGACGTAGCGGCAACACGCGGATGTAGCTCAATGGTAGAGCCTCAGTCTTCCAAACTGATTACGCGGGTTCGATTCCCGTCATCCGCTCCACAACAACATCAGAGAAGAAGAAGGCGTGCCTCAAGGCACGCCTTTCGTATATCCGTATGCCCGGGCATACGATTGCCCGGGTATGCTGGAACGGGCCGCGGCGTGCGGCGGCGCAATCGCAAGATATCGCAATATATACGGAGCGGAACATGGGTCAGAAGGAACGCAACAAGGCAACGGAAGTCGTGGATGGCGTGGTCGAGACCGTCGACGTCTCCAAACACCCGACGGCGTCCATCGAACCGTCGGACCTGTCCTTGGCCGACATCGAACGCCGCAAATCGCATCCGGTCCGCTGGATTCTGTTCATGGCATTGGTGCTGCTGGCCATGATCGCGCCGTACTGGTGGGGGCGCGACATCGCGGTGCGGGACGCCTCATGGATGGTGGCGAACCTGAATTTCCTCGATCCCAAAGGCGTGGCGCTGATTTCATGGACGGTGACCATCGTGGCGCTCACCGGACTCGGACTGATGGTCGCGGACGCGAAGAAATGGCTGTGGGGGGCCATTTTCGTGATCGGCCTTGCCGCGGAGCAATTCGTCGCCGGCATGTGCCTGCTGAGCTTCAACTTCTGGAACGCCACCTACGTGATGTACGGTGAGGCGGCCGGACTGGCGAACGCCGCGAATCTCGCATCATCGCCGCCGGTTTCGGTGTCGCGGTCTACGCGGTGCTCTGGGTGGGCCTGCTGGTGTGCATCAAGAAGGAATCGAAGCTCAACGTCCTCACACGCAGCTGGGCCTCGTTCCTATTGTTCTTCGCAATCGAACTCGTCGCGCTTGCCGTGGTGTTGTTCGGCGGTCTGCTCACGTCCATGGCGTGACGTGAAGAACGGCCGTCGGCGGGGGCGGAAATATCGGCCGGCGATTTTGGTCCGGACGTCGTGTAAGATGTTTCCTTGGCGTGTTTCGCCCGCGGATAGAGAGCGCGCCGGTATTGGGCCGGCAGCACCGCGCAGCAAAATAAGGAGGATGCCGTGGCACTTACGGCTGAGGAAAAGCAGGAAATCATCAAGACCTACGCAACCCACGAGGGTGACACCGGCTCCCCGGAGGTCCAGGTTGCTCTGCTCACCAAGCGCATCGCTGATCTGACCGAGCACCTCAAGGAGCACAAGCACGATCACCACTCCCGTCGTGGTCTGCTGCTGATGGTCGGCGACCGTCGTCGTATGCTTGATTACCTCAAGCGCGTTGACATCAACCGTTACCGCTCCCTGATCGAGCGTCTGGGTCTGCGCCGATAACATTCTTCCGCCCGAGCGCCATATGGCGCCCGGGCGTTTTTTGCATGACAGCCGAGTTCAAGGAACAGACAGTTTGAAGGCCCGAGGTTTGGGGCGCACGAGGTCTAGAATCTAGAGATGAGGAAGCGGCGGAGGCAACGCCGCGTCACGCATGTAGGAATCGGTTGGAGTCCGCTGAAGAGGACTGCCGATAGTAGGTACACAAGAAAAGAAAACAAAGGAGGAACCCTATGGAGGGTCCCGAAATCAAGGCTGTTGAAGCCGTAATCGATAATGGTTCATTCGGCAAGCGCACGCTGCGCTTCGAGACCGGTCGTCTCGCCCAGCAGGCGGATGGTGCCGTCGCCGCCTATCTTGACGATGATTCGATGATTCTGTCCACGACCACCGCCGGTTCCAGCCCGAAGGAGAACTACGACTTCTTCCCGCTGACCGTGGACGTGGAAGAGAAGATGTACGCAGCCGGCAAGATCCCGGGCTCGTTCTTCCGCCGCGAAGGCCGTCCGAGCTCCGAAGCCATCCTGGCCTGCCGCATCATCGACCGTCCGCTGCGTCCGCTGTTCCCGCACACCCTTCGCAACGAAGTGCAGGTCGTCGAAACCGTGCTCGCCGTCAACCCGGATGACGCATACGACGTCGTCGCACTGAACGCCGCCTCCGCCTCCACCATGATCTCCGGCCTGCCGTTCGAAGGCCCGGTCTCCGGCGTGCGTCTGGCCCTGATCGACGGCCAGTGGGTCGCCTTCCCGCGCTGGAGCGAGCGCGAACGCGCCGTGTTCGAAATCGTGGTCGCCGGCCGCGTTGTCGAGAACGGCGACGTCGCCATCGCCATGATCGAAGCCGGTGCCGGCAAGAACGCATGGCACCTCATCTACGACGAAGGCCAGACCAAGCCGGACGAGGAAGTCGTCGCCGGCGGTCTTGAAGCCGCCAAGCCGTTCATCAAGGTGATCTGCGAGGCCCAGGCCGAGCTCAAGAAGATCGCCGCGAAGGAAACCAAGGAATTCCAGCTCTTCCCGGAGTACACCGAGGATCTGTACAACCGCATCGACGAGATCGCCCACGCCGACCTCGACGAAGCCCTGTCCATCGCCGAAAAGCTGCCGCGCCAGGACCGCATCCACGAGATCAAGGAAGGCGTCAAGGCCACCCTCGCCGGCGAGTTCACCGACATGGAAGACGCGAGAAGGACAAGGAAATCGGCAACGCGTTCAAGGAGCTGCAGCGCCAGATCGTGCGCCGCCGCATCCTGACCCAGGACTACCGCATCGACGGCCGTGGCCTGCGTGACATCCGCACCCTGTCCGCCGAAGTGGACATCGTGCCGCGCGTGCACGGCTCCGCACTGTTCCAGCGTGGCGAAACCCAGATTCTGGCGTCACCACCCTGAACATGCTCAAGATGGAGCAGCAGATCGACGCGCTGTCCGGCCCGCAGTCCAAGCGCTACATGCACAATTACGAAATGCCGCCGTACTCCACCGGTGAGACCGGCCGCGTCGGTTCCCCGAAGCGCCGCGAGATCGGCCATGGCGCCCTCGCCGAGAAGGCCCTCGTGCCGGTGCTGCCGAGCCGTGAGGAGTTCCCGTACGCCATCCGTCAGGTCTCCGAGCAATCGGCTCCAACGGTTCCACCTCCATGGGTTCCGTCTGCGCCTCCACGCTGTCCCTGCTCGCCGCTGGCGTTCCGCTGAAGGCTCCGGTCGCAGGCATCGCCATGGGCCTCGTGTCCGGCGACGTCGACGGCCAGCACATCTACAAGACGCTCACCGACATCCTCGGCGCCGAAGACGCCTTCGGCGACATGGACTTCAAGGTGGCCGGCACCTCCGAATTCATCACCGCCCTGCAGCTCGACACCAAGCTCGACGGCATTCCGGCCGACATCCTGGCGTCCGCCCTGCAGCAGGCCAAGGAAGCCCGCACCACCATCCTCGAAGTCATCAACGAGTGCATCGACGGCCCGGCCGAGATGAGCCCGTACGCGCCGCGCATCATCACCACCACCGTTCCGGTGGACAAGATCGGCGAGGTCATCGGACCGAAGGGCAAGATGATCAACCAGATCCAGGAAGACACCGGCGCCGAAATCGCCATCGAGGATGACGGCACCGTGTACATCTCCTCCGAAGGCGGCGAGGCCGCCGAGAAGGCCAAGGAGATCATCGACCAGATCGCCAACCCGCACGTGCCGGAAGCCGGCGAGACCTACAACGGCAAGGTCGTGAAGACCACCTCCTTCGGCGCCTTCGTGAACCTGACCCCGGGCACCGACGGTCTGCTGCACATCTCCCAGATCCGCAACCTCGCCAACGGCGAGCGCATCGACGCCGTCGAAGACGTGCTCAAGGAAGGCGACACCGTTGAGGTGGTCGTGCAGGGTGTTGACGATCGTGGCAAGATCTCCCTTGCCATCCCGGGCTTCGAGGATCAGGAATCCTCCGCTCCGCGTCGTGACCGTGGCGATCGCGATGACCGCCGTGGCGGCCGTGGCCGTCGTGACGACCGACGTCGTTCCGATGATCGCGATGATCGCGATTACGACGATCGTCCGCGTCGCCGTCGTTCCGACCGCGATGACGATCGTGATTATGATGATCGTCCGCGTCGCCGTCGTTCCGACCGTGACGATCGCGACTACGATCGTGACGATCGCCGTTCGTCCCGTTCCGATCGCGATGATCGTGATTATGATGATCGTCCGCGTCGCCGTCGTTCCGACCGCGATGACCGCGACTACGATCGCGATGACCGCCGTTCCGACCGTCGCCGTGGTAGCCGTCGTGACGACCGCAACCCGCGTTACGCCGCCGACGAGAACTACGACGAGTACCGTGCCGATCGCGAAGAGCGCTCCGAGCGTCCGCGTCGCCGCGTGCGCCGCGACTTCGATCCGTTCGAAGACTGACGTCTTCTCACGGATCCTTCGCAGCGAAGCTGCTCACTTCACCTACGAGAAGCCCACTGGGCTTCTCGCTTGACGGCTCAGCATTCGAAGACTGACGTCTTCTCACGGATCCTTCGCAGCGAAGCCGATAGGTAATCTAACGAAACCCACTCCGTAAGGGGTGGGTTTTTCGTACGTTCGACATGCTGTGCGAATATTGGCATCAATCGATTTACGGGTGCATGGAAAAACCGACAATACAACGAAATGTGTAGCCCTCATGCGAAAATTAGACAAATAAACAAGCAAAGAAGCAAGGATTTTCACATGATATTCGGCATTATTGCACTCATTGTCATCGTCCTGATAGTGCTGTGGGGAGTGTCCGCCTACAACGGTCTGGTCACATTGCGCAACCGCGTCAAAAACGGCTGGGCGCAGATCGACGTACAGCTCAAGCAGCGCGCCGACCTCATCCCGAATCTCGTGGAGACCGTCAAGGGGTACGCTGCCCATGAATCGCAGGTGTTCACACAGGTGACCCAGGCCCGCGCCAGCGCACTCCAGGCGGCGCAGTCCGGTGATGTGGCACAGCGCATCCAAGCCGAAAACCAGCTGAGCCGCGCGATCATGAACCTCCAGGCCGTGGCCGAAGCGTATCCGCAGCTGCAGGCCAACCAGAACTTCCTGGACCTGCAGGCCCAGCTCAAGACGCTCGAGGAGAAAATCGCCTACGCCCGCCAGTTCTATAACGATGTGGTGCAGAAGTACAACACCAAGATCGAGGTCGTGCCGACCAACATCATCGCCGGACTGTTCCACTTCGAGCAGGCGGCGTACTTCCAGGTCGACGAAGCGGACCGTCAGGCTCCGCAGGTCAAGTTCTGAGCGTTTCCATACAGCATTTCCATACAAAAGAAGGGGAGCGCTGACGAGGTGTGATGTCTTGCCGGCACTCCCTTTCCTGTATTACGGTCCGTTGACGCCGAGACCATGCGTTGGTGCTTGAGGACCCTTGAGAGAAAACAGAGATACCGCCGATGAATATCAGACGTACGTTGGTCAGTCTGCTGTCCACGATTGTGGTCACGTTGACGATGTTGGGCATCGTGCTCATCAATGCGCAGACCTCCGATGAGGAACCCGATTTAAGCTACCGCACGCTTGACTACGACGTGGCGGTGCAGAGGAACGGCGATCTCAAAGTCACGCAGCATATCGACATGAGGCTGAAGGACCGTGGCCGTGACTGGAAGCAGATGTATCAGCGGTATACGCTGAAATCCAAGAATCTCACGGATATCAGCGATATTGGGGTCAAGGACGTATCCAACGGCGAGACATACCGCCAGGGCGACTTCGTCTTCCCCGACAATGCCGACAACTGGAACGACGAGCATGCGGGACGGTGGTACATCGTGGACGTCACTGAGGATGAGAACGATCCTCAGCCGTTCAATCCGCAGACCGATGGGTTAAGTGATGACGGTCAGGCCGACAAAACACTTGAAATCGGTTGGAATATTCCACAAACCGTATCCGAGGACAGTCTCAAATTCGATGTATCCATGACGCTGCATGGCGTGAGCACCGCCTATGACGACGTCGTCTCCTTCCAATGGGAGCCGTTCGGCGAGGAAAACCAGATTCCCATCGGTACGGTGACGGGCAAAGTCACATTCCCCAACGGCATTAACGGCAAGAATTCGTGGGCATGGCTGCACACCAAAAATACCTCCACCACGAACCGCGGCGATAATGGTTCCCTGATGTTCTCCGCCAATGATGTGCGCGCCGGCGACTATTTGGATGTCGTGGCCATGTTCGATGCCTCGCAAGCGCAAGGCGTGGCACGCACCAAGTCCGGCGCATACAAGCAACGGCTTATCGACGATGAAACCAAACAGGAACGGGAATGGAGGTCCAGTCAGCATACGAAGGCCGTCAAACGGGTGGCCGGCTGGATATTCGCGGCGTTGGTCGGCATCGCGCTTGCTGTGGCGGCGCTGTATTTCGCCATCGTCAGCTTCCGCAAATCGCAATACAAGGGCGATATCGAATACTGGCGGGACCTGCCTGACCTAAGTCCAGCAGCCGCCGCGAAGATGGAGGATATCATGAGCGCATCCTCCTCGATATTCGGTTCCGGCAAGACCAAGAACGCCGACAAACTGGCCAACAGACAGATGTCCGCCACGGTGATGTCGCTTGCCTCGAAAGGCGCGATCGCCATCTATCCGGGGCCGGTGGACCTGTATAACGGCATTGATTTGACCACGACGAGCGCGGCTTCGGTGGCTGGCATGCTCGGTTCCAATGCGGCGTCCGCGCGCAAACTGAAGAAGACCAGCACCATCGCTATCATGCCGGTGGTGTGTGACGACATCGGTTCGTTGCTGCTCAGTTCCTCCGAAAGAGCGGTGCTTGACATCCTGCTTAAAGCGTCATCGCGTCTGCATGATGCGCAGGTGTTTGATTTGAAACAGATGAGCAAGGCCTTCAAACACTATTCGAGCGGTTACAAGCTGTTGGAAACCTTCGACAACGCGTGCTCCATGGAATTCGATGACTTACATGCCGTCAAGCCTATGGGATTGCTCAGCTATCTGTTCAGTGGGCTGGGTATTGCGTTCGCCTTCTTCCTGGCGTTGAAATACGTGCAGGACGGTGAGCTTGCCGTGGCGCTGGTCGTCTGCGTTCCGGTGGTCGCGCTTTGCGCTTTCGCCGCAGCATACGGGAAACGCTATGTGCTGACCGATGAGGGCAACGCTATGGTGGGCAAGTCGCCGGATTGAAACGCTATCTTACGGATTTCAGCGATTTCACCGACCGAGGCGTGCTCGACATGACGTTGTGGGGCCGGTACATGGTGTATGCCACCGCGTTCGGCATTTCCAAGAAGGCGATGGCCCAGCTAGCCAGAGCATATCCCGAAGTGGCCGATCCGCAGTGGTTGGATGAGCATGCCGGCACCTCGTACATGTACATGCCTTGCGTTCCAGCAGCCTGCTTGGCGCATCCGTCGGCACGTCGCTTGGCGCCTCCACGATTGATCCGGCCGCATTCAGCGCGAATTTCGGCGATCTCGATGCGCAGCTGAGTTCCAGTTTCGCCGATGTGCGCAGCACGATCTCCGCGGCGGCCCCATCCTCCTCATCCGGAGGTTCCGGAAGCTTCGGCGGTTCCGGTGGTTCCTTCTCCGGCGGCGGTTTCGGAGGATCGTCCGGCGGCTCCGGCGGCGGTTCGTTCGGAGGCCGATGAAACAGACGTACTGGCAAACGCACCATGGCCGCATTGGCCAGTCGTAGAGAGCAGGAAGGGGTGAACAATGAACGGTAAACGGTACGGACGCGGGCTAATCGCCGCGTTCAGTGCGCTGGTGGCGGTGGTCGCATCATCCTTGCGGTATTCGTCATATCCGGCGACGAGGCGGACCTAAGCTACCGCTCCGTCGACTTCGATGCACGGCTCCAGAGCAACGGCGACATTAGATTCACAGAGCATCTGGACTACCAGCTGAAGCGCCGCGAGGACGGCAACGGTGACACCAAGCCGTGGAAACAGCTGTATCTGACGTTCAAACTGCGCAACCAAGATCTGACGAACATCACCGACATCTCCGTGACCAACGCATCCACAGGCGAGGAATATACGCAGACCGATCCACAATTGCCATCCGGCATATCCGACGGCACATGGGACTCGACCTATGCCGGCCACTGGTACATCGCCGACACCACGGCCGGTTCCGACTCGCCGCAGCCGTTCGATCCCACTACCGACGGCATCGACCCGAATGGTTCCGGCGAGCAGAAGAACATCGAGATCGGCTGGAACATCCCCGCCACCGTCAAACAGAGCAGCCTCAAGTTCGATGTGAGCATGATTCCATGACATGGGCACGCGGCATAGCGACGTGACGAATCTCATGTGGGAGATGTTCCCTGAAACAACCAGGTGCCGGCCGGCAAGGTCACCGGCACCGTGCGTTTCCCCAAAGGCATCGCCTCCAACAATTCGTGGGCGTGGTTGCATACCGAAGCCACCTCCCAGACATCGCGCGATGCGGACGGCACATTGCATTTCACCATCAGCGACCTGCGCACCAACCAATATGTCGACCTCGTCGCGGCCTTCGACAACACAGGCGCTGCCGGCGTCGAACGTACGCAGTCCGGCGATTATCTCGACGAACTGAAATCCACGGAGGCCGCCAAGGAACGGCAGTGGCATGACCGACAACGGTTGAAGGCGCAGCTCACCGTCGCAGGCTGGTTGATTTGTCTGATAATCGGAGTGCTATGCTGCGTGCTGGCGATTCGTGGCGTGCTGTCGGCGAACCGCGAGGCCCGTTACCAAGGCGGCATCGAATATTGGCGCGATCCGCCGCAGGTCAGCCCTGCGGCCAGCGCGTATCTGATCGACGTGGTGGACGAATCCGTAGGTGACCGATCATCGCGTGCCATGACGGCGACGATACTGGCGTTGGTGGTCAAGAAGGCGCTTGCCGTCTACCCGGGGCCATCCAGCCTGTACCAAGGCATCGACCTGAGCCAAGCCAACGCCTCCGACCTCGCCCGCATGATTGCTTCCGATCCCAATCGAGCCAAGGCCACGGCTTCCTCCAGCACTCTGGTGATCATGCCGGCCGCGCTTTCCCATCGCAACACCCTCGGTCTGAGCCAGTCCGAGGAAGCCTGTCTGGAACTGCTGATCGGCATCTCCATGCGCGTCGGCTCGCCGGTGTTCGACTTCAACCAGATGGACACGGCCTGCTCCGACTGGGAGGAGGGCTACCAGTCCCTGAATCGGTTCAAGAGCGCCTGTGACCTCGAATTCGGAGCGCTTGGCGCGGTGAAGAGCGTGAACGGACGGTGGTTGGTGCCGAGCCTATGTCTGATGGTCATCGGCGCTATTGGTATATTCGCCAACGGTGCGAGCAATATCGCGATGGCGCTGTGCTTGGGCGTGCCGTTCATCTGTATCGGCGTCTTCTGCATGGCCGCGGCCGATCGGAAGGCATCACCGAACGCGGCCAGCAGTATGCCGGCGAATGCTTGGGACTCAAACGCTATATGGAAGATTTCTCCAATTTCTCCAATCGCGGAGCCCTTGATTTGACGCTATGGAACTGGTACATGGTCTACGCGGCGGCGTTCGGCATCTCCGAGAAGGTAGCGAGGGAATTCGCCCGCGCCTACCCCGAAGTCAACGACCCGCAATGGCTTGACACCTACGGTTATGACTCCTTGGGCTATTGGACCTATCGTTCCCAGGCGTGGAACGGTCCGATCAATACGAATGGCATGATGCCGGGTGGTATGTATGGCGGTACGCAATTCATGGGCGGCATCGGTGACATCGGTTCGCAGATCAGCTCTGGATTCGCTTCGGTGAGTTCCACGATTTCCGCGGCCGCGCCTTCCTCATCCTCTGGCTCCGGCGGATCCTTCTCCGGTGGCGGCTTCGGCGGCGGTGGAGGCGGCGGTGGCCGCTGATCCACGACATGACGCCCGCCGTCGGACAACGTGACGCCCTATGACATTGCGATTGTCGGCATTGTGTTTGCCCACGCCCGGTCCGGCTTGAAAAGCCTACCTTTCGCCCATGGCGATTGGTAGGCTTTTCCATTGGCAGAACCTGAACGAGATGCCGTCCGACTTGGTTCCGACCCGGCTCCAACCGGCTCGCGCCTGCCGGAAGACACCACTTTCGAAGGAGAAGACATGACGTTGTTCCGTAATCTCGGACCGTTCCACACCACCGCCATCGGCCACGGCGAAATGCCGCTGACCATCGAAAACAACCGCGGCCACGACGTCGGCATCGAAACCCTGCACGCCTCGCTTGACGCCGGCTGCCGCCACATCGACACCGCATGGGCCTACTATACGCCGGGCGAAGAGGAACAGACCGGCGAAAAGCTGGTCCGCGAAGCGCTGGACACATGGAAGGGGCCGCGTGAGGAAGTCACCGTGGCCACCAAGGTCGGTCTGCGCCGCGCGTGGGATGGCGACAAGCCGATCTGGCCGCGTGACGGCAAGCCGGAACACCTCATCGAATACGGCAAGCAGTCCGCGCAGGCGCTCGGCGTCGACTCGATCGACCTGCTCTACCTGCATCGCCACGATCCGGAAGTGCCGTACAACGAGTCCTGCGAAGGTATCAAGGCGCTGCTCGACCAGGCGTTGCCCAGTGGGCGGGCGTGTCCAACGTGAGCATCGAACAGACTCAAAATCGCACAGGAGATTCTCGCGACAAGCTCGTTGCCGTGCAGAACCAGTATTCGCCGATCCATCTGGAAACCCAGGACACGTTGGAATACTGCGCGAAGGAAGGTCTCGCCTTCGTGTGCTGGAGTCCGCTCGGCGCTACCGCCACCCGTACGACGAGCATCTGTTCGACCCGTTCCGCGAAGTGGCCGCCAAGCATGGCGTGAGCTACCAGCGCGTGGTGCTGGCTTGGGAGCTGGCCAAGGGCGACCACATGTTCGTGATTCCGGGCGCACACCGTCCCGAAACCATCCTCGACTCCCTGAAGGCCGACGAGCTCGAACTCACTGACGAGGAGCTCGCCTTCCTCGGCTGAAAAAGCACTGCCCGTCCGCATTTTGTTAACCCAACCACTCAGCTCGGGTAGCAAAACACGGACGGGCATACGTTTTTGCGGAACCGGACGGCCATCGCGGGATTACAGCACGGCCATCGCGAAATCAATCAGCAGTTTGACGCCGTACAGCACCACCACCGCGCCACACACGCGGTTCATCGCGGTGACGATTCGCGGGCTGAACCTGTGGCTGAACAGCGACACCAGCAGGGTGATGCCGAAGAACCACAGTGCCGACGCGGTTTCCACGCCGGTGATGAACGGCGTGGACTGACCGACGGTAAGCGTCGCGCTGAACGCGCCGAGCATCAGCGTGCCGTCGATGATGGCCTGCGGATTGCACCACGTCACCACACCGGCGGTGACGATGGTGTGCAGCAGCTCGCTGTCGCCGCCGAATTTCGAAGTGACGCGTTGCGCAAAGCCCTGCGATTGCGAGGTCCGCGACTGCGGCGTTTGCGCGGCGCCATCATCGCCACCCTTGCCGGGAAACAGCAGACCCGCGCCGATACGGATGACCACCAAGCCGCCGATCGCCAGAATGACCAGCTTCAGCCATGCGTAGTCCTGCATGAGCTTGCCGATGCCGAAAAAGCAGGACAGCGACAACGACACGTCGAAGAACAGTACGATCAGCGCGGTCAGCAGCGCGCGGCGGCGCGGCTTGGTCAGCGCCGAATCGATGACGAACAGATTCTGCATACCGATCGGCGCGACATACGCCAATCCCAACGTCAGCCCTTGGAAAAAGAATCCCATACTCGCCTCTTATCCATCCAAACATATTTGGTTGGTTGTAATCAACCCAGCCAAAACCAACCAAATTACTCATTTTGTCATCGCAGGAAAAACCTCTATTCTGCGAAAAACAACGTAACCAGTGTCATATTGTATAGGTGTTGCTACAATAGGCAACCAGCCAAAAGCTGAGGTTTGGCTCAGCCAATCGCAGGACGGTCCACTGTCAGAAAGCAGATGCGCCGACCACGGAAAACGCCGAACCATACCGACACCACCAATGTGAAGGAGCGTCATGGCACGCATCGCGCCGCTGAACATCGATTGGAAACCGGACCGTACCACCGGCGAACCCGTCACCGAACAAATCGTCGGATACATGTGCGAACAGGTGCACAGCGGCAACTGGCCGATTGGCTCGCGTCTGCCGTCGCAACGCGCGCTCGCCGAATGGTTCGGCGTGAACCGGTCCACCGTCATCGCAGCCATCAACGAGCTGTCCGACTACGGCATCGTCGAAGGGCAGCATGGAGCGGGCACGCGAATCGTCAGCAACACGTGGTCGCTGATGCTGCCGGGCGCGCCCGACTGGGCCGATTACGTGGATTCCGGCTTCTTCAAAGCCAACAACGACACCATCCAAGCCATCAACCGGTACGAGTTCACGCCGAACATGACGCGCATCGGCACCGGCGAGCTCGACCCACGGCTCTTTCCGAAAGCCATGTGGCGGCAGGTGCTCGGCGAGGCCGCGGACGAGATCGAAACGCTCGGCTACCCGCCGCCCGAAGGCCTGCCCGAACTGCGCGAGGCCATCGCGGCGCACATGCGCGCCACCGGCGTCGACTGCACGGCAAGCCAGGTGCTGGTCACATCCGGCGCGTTGCAGGCGCTGCAGATGATTTCGGTGAGCCTGCTGCCGGCCGGCACCACCGTATACGCGGAATCGCCGAGCTACATCAAGTCGCTGCAGGTGTTCCAGTCGGCCGGCATGCATCTGGAAGGCGTGCCGATGGACGACGACGGCCTCAACGTGCAGGCATTGCGCGGCCTGCTGGCGGAAGGGGAGCTTGACACCGGCCGTCCGGCGCCGCTCAACGCGCGCAACCGCAAAGGCAATGCGATCCTGTACACGATTCCGACCAATCACAATCCGACAGGCGTCACCATGAGCGACAAACGCCGGCATGAACTGGTCGAGCTTTCCGTGGACAGCCGACTGCCGATCATCGAGGACGGCGCCTACCGCGACCTGTATTTCGAGGATGATGCCCCGCTGCCGTCGCTGAAGGCCCTCGATGAGACCGGCATGGTCATCACGCTCGGCAGCGCGTCCAAGTCGCTGGCTCCCGGACTGCGCATCGGATGGCTGGTCGCCGCCGAACCGATCGTGCAGCGGCTCGCCGACGTGAAAATGCAGATGGACTACGGTGCGAGCGTGCTGAGCCAGTGGACGTTCGCGCGATTCCTCACGAACGGCATGTACGACGAATACGTGGCCGGCCTGAAACGGGAGCTGCGGCACCGCCGCGACCGCGCGCTCGTTACGCTGCAGGAGAAAATGGACGGGCTCGCCCACTGGAACGTGCCGTCCGGCGGCTTCTACATTTGGATGACCTTCGACCGGCCGATACGCATGAACCGCCTGTTCCAGCTGGCCGCCGAACGTGGCGTGCTGCTCAACCCCGGCGACATCTACGATTTCGCCGCCGACAACTCCCTGCGCCTGAGCTACTCCTACACCACGCCGGAAGAGTTCGCCGACGCAGTGGACGTACTCGCCGCCGTCGCACGCGAGCTGGCGTAGCGCCTGGCGTAGCCCGAGCTTGCGTAACGGCTGGACGGGCTTTGCCTGTCCCGTGAATCTACGACAATATCTGATGGTCTTTTACGAGTAAGAGGAACATCCGTGCAAAGAAGAAACAAGCCAGAAGTGTTGGCCCCCGCAGGCAATTTGAGGGGACTGAAAACAGCGGTCGATTACGGTGCGGACGCCGTCTACTGCGGCGGCAAGGCGTTCGGCATGCGCAGCGCGCCGAAAAACCTGAGCCTCGAGGATTTCGAGGAAGGCGCACGCTACGCCCACGAGCGTGGGGCCCGCGTGTACGTCACCTTCAACGTGCTGCCGCGCAACAACGAGGTGGAAGCCATGCGCGAATACCTCGGCAAGCTGAAGGACACCGGCGTGGACGCGCTGATCGTCTCCGACATCGGCGTGATGCTCATGGCCAAGCAGGTGGCTCCGAACCTCGAACTGCATGTGAGCACGCAGGCCGGCGTCACCAACTACCAGGCCGCCAACGCGTTCTACGAACTGGGCGCGCGCCGCGTGGTGCTGGCCCGCGAAATGGACCTGCAGGCCGTGCGCGACATCCGCGCCCGCATTCCCGACGACCTCGACATCGAATGCTTCGTGCATGGCGCGATGTGCATGGCCTTCTCCGGACGCTGCCTGTTCTCCAACTATCTGACCGGACGCGACGGCAACCACGGCGAATGCGCGCAGCCGTGCCGCTGGAAGTATTCCATCGTGGAGGAGAAACGCCCCGGTCGGTATTTTCCGATCGAACAGACCGCGGAAGGCGCGTACCTGTTCAATTCGCAGGACATGAACATGCTCGCCCACATCGACGATCTGCTCGATTCGGGCGCGACGAGCCTCAAGATCGAAGGCCGTTCCAAGAGCGCCTACTACATCGCCGCCATGACGAACGCCTACAAGACGGCCGTCAACGAATACATGGTCCAGCGTGGCTTCGAAGATGCCGACGGCAATGTGCTGAAGCCGTTCCGCGACCGCGTGATCCGTCCCGGTGACCCGGAATACGGCAAGCCGGACACCGAGGATGCGATCATGGCCAACGCCGATGGCGCGTTCGCAGGCAAGCCCGACATCGACGCCATTCCCGTTGGGGGCGTGCCGTCCGGCAACGTTTCGGCTGGCAACGTTTCGTCCGGCAATATCGCGATTGGCGAGCCGGACAATCTGAGCTACCACGCACGCAGCACCCGACGCAAGTCGAACACCGCCGCCGAAATACTGCCGGAAGGCTGGCATCACGCCGGTGTACGGCCGGCACCACACGTCACCCTGCCGGATTGGCTGCTCGACGAGCCCGACAAAGTGGCGCACCGCGACTACTCCACCGGCTTCTACTATCCGGAACACAAAGTGCAGCAAAGCACCGACCGTTCCGCATACTTCCGCGCATGGCTCGTCGTCGGCGAAGTGCTGTCATGGAGTCCGGAAGACGGAGGACGCGTGACCATCATGAGCCGCAACAAGATCGAAGCCGGCCAGGAAGTCGAATTCGTGCTGCCCGGCGCGGCCCCCTTCGCCTACACCGTGCCTGCCGGCGGTTTCCGTGACGCCGACGGCCACTGGGTCGAAGCCATCAACAACCCGGCGCACGTCTTCTCCATGCCGTGCCCGCAGGAAGTGCCCGTCAACGCGGCCATCCGTTCGCGCACGAAAAAGCCGACGCTGAAAGCCGAATAGAAGACGGCAATCGCAAGCAGGTCTTCCAATCGCAAAACCAAGGAAAACAAGACATGAGCAGCACACAATACGATGACGCGATCCTCGATTCCAACGCCATCGACCCCACTGACAAAAACGGCAACCCGATTCCCGTGACCATTCCGATCATGCTGGCCCCCGGCATCAAAGTCGTCTACACCACGCGACTCGGCGGCACCAGCGAAGGCGATTTCGCGCACTTCAACCTCGGCGGCAAATCCGGCGACAAACCGGAACACGTGCTCGCCAATCGCAAGGCGCTCGCCGACGTGCTCGGCGCGAAAATCAGCCTTATCAGCCAGGTGCATTCCGGCGACGCGGTGGACGTGGACGAATCATTCGTCATCAACCAGCCGTTCGGATTCGACGTGTCCGGCACGAAGAAGCCGGAAGACGAGACGGACGGCGAAAACAACGCGACGGGGAATGACGGTGAGCCGACCGTCATCGAAGCCGACGGCCAAGTGACGTCCCGGAAGAACGTGGCGCTCGGCATGTTCGCCGCCGACTGCCTGCCGGTGCTCATGGCCGATCCCGAAGCCGGCGTGATCGGCGCAGCGCACTGCGGCCGTCGCGGTCTGCAGAAAGGCGTGATCGGCGCGACCATCGAGAAGATGGTGTCCAAGGGCGCCCAGCCGGAACGTATCGTCGCCACGCTCGGCCCCTGCATCTGCGGCGACTGCTACGAGGTCGGCGGCGACATCGCCGACGAATTCGATGCGCAGTTCCCGGGAACCTTCACGTTGAGCCGATTTGGCCAGCCGGCATCGACATCGCCGCGGCCGCCCTGCAGGAGCTTGCCAAAGCGGGCGTGCCGGCCGACAACATCGTCTCATCCCGTCCACGCGTCAACGCGGCCACGCAGTACCTGTCCGAAGACGAGGAACTGGCCGGCATCTGCGCCGCCGATGGCGAAGGCGATTCGAAGCTTTCCGAACGGTTCAACAAGATCCGCCGCAGCTGTGCACGCTCGAAAACCCGTTGTGGTTCTCGCATCGCCGCGCGTCGCTCGCCAAAAAACAGCATGAAGGACGCATGCTGGCGCTGATCGTACGCGAATAATCACCATACGAGCCATACAAGCCACGCGATTCGAGTGATTCGCGTGGCCACTGTTGCGGATTGCGTGCAGAACCCGCCGCGGAACGGGGTGGCATGCGGCCGCGGCTTTACGGTGGAGCATATGAGTAAGGGAGAGCAGATGCAGGAACAGAAGATGCCGGTCGTGGCCGTGGTGCTGGCAGCGGGATTCGGCACCCGATTCGACGAGAACAACCCCAAGCAGCTGGTGTCGGTGGGTGGCAAGCCAATCGTCTGCTGGAGCATCGAGGCATTCGAAAACAACGACCGCATCAGCGACATCATCGTGGTGGTCAACGAACGTGTCGAAGAGACGGTGAACGAGCTTATCGACGAAGCCGGTTACGCCAAAGTGCGGGCCATCGTTCCCGGCGGCGCCGAACGCGTGGACAGCACGCTCGCCGCCCTGGACCTGCTCAAACAGGCCGGCATTCCCTCCGGCGCGAAAATCCTCATCCATGACGGCGTGCGTCCGTTCGTCGAGGAGCGGTCCATCGACGGCTGCATCGACAGCTTGGACCAGTTCAACGCCGCCACCGTGGCCTACGCCTCCACCGACACGATTCTGCTCACAGAGGATCTGGGCGATCGCAAGGTGGTCAAATCCGTGCCGGAACGTCCGAACACCTTCCGCGCGCAGACCCCGCAGGCGTTCCGTTTCGGCACCATCGTCAAAGCCTACGAACTGGCCGCCGCCGACCCCGACTTCCACCCGACCGACGACACGCGCGTGGTGGTGGACTACCTGCCCGACGAGCCGGTCGCCATCGTGGACGGTTCCGAAACGAACCTCAAAATCACCACGCCATCCGACATGCCGATCGCCGAAGGCATCGCCCGTAGCCTCGACCCCGAACACGCCAAGGAGGAAGCCAAGGCGCGCATGCACGCCGTGTTCGCCGAAGCGTTCTCCCAGATGCACAGCCGTTGATTTTCATCGAACGTTAAGTCCGTCGACGTGTCGGCAGACTTAACGTTCAACACATTCACCACGTACACTGGAAACCATGCAGCAGATCAACATCGTCATCTCCGGTTTCACGCCCTACGAAGGCATCGACGTCAATCCGGCCGTGCTCGTGCCGGCGGCGGTAGCCAAGCAATGGCCGATCCGGCGCAATCGCAGGCGATCTCCGAAGAACTGCTGCAGGACATCGCCGTCACCGTCACCAACGTCACGCTTCCGGTGAGCTTCGCCAAAGCCTGGCCCACACTGCTGGAAGCCATCGAACAGGCCAAGCCGGACATCGTCATCGCCACAGGGCTCAAGCGCACCTCCCGTGGCATTCTGCTGGAACGATGCGCCACAAATCTCATGGATGCAGCCAAGCCGGATGCCGACAACGTGATTCCGCCCCGCCGCCCGATCGACCCGGAAGGTCCGGCCGCGTACTGGACGCGCCTGCCGTTGCGGTCGATACTGCGCGATTTCGCCAAACACGAGATTCCCGCCGCGTTGAGTTCCGACGCCGGTACGTTCGTATGCAATTCGCTGTTCTACCATCTGCTCAACTGGTCGGCGGGCCAGGAACGTCGCATTCTGTCGGGGTTCGTCAGCCTGCCGATCGTCAACGGTCGGCCGCACGAACGTGGACTGTCGATCGAACAGCAGACCGCTGCGGTCGATGACGTGCTGCGTGAATCGGTACGATACTTCCTGCAACCCTCGTCAAGCGACATTCTGCTTGGCTGAGGACGGCTCCGCTTTCTACGGCACGATTTTCTGCGACATGTGAGTCATGCGGTTTCGACACGTGGTCGCGGACATACCGCCATACCCCCGACAGACTTTTTCGAACGATTTCTGTGCTCTCTGTGAGAATAATGCATTTCGTTCTGCGTGCCGCCTGCTGACTGAGATAGAGTACTGAACGAGTGCGCGCTGGCAGATGCGCAAAGTGTAGGGAATTCGTGAAAGGAAAAGGGCATGGTTGAGCAGTTCCCAATCGTGTTGAGGGGGTACGACAAGGATCGAGTCGACGAGGCGTTCGCTTCGGCTCAGGAGACGGTGAACCGTCTGCGTGAGCAGGTCAAGGCCGACGACCAGACCATCCTTGAGCTGCAGGCGCAGCTGCAGGAGGAAAAGAACAAGAAGGCCGCTCCGAAGTCCTTCGCGTCACTGGGCGCCAACGCCCAGCAGATGCTCGCCAGCGCGGAACAGACCAGCGCCGAGCTGCTTGAACGAGCCAAGAAGGACGCTTCCGCGGCCCGCGCCACGGTGCAGCTGCAGGCTGAAACACTGCTGAACAACGCCAAAATTGACGCCAAGCGCATCATGGACGACGCCAACGCCAAGGCGGCCAAGGTGCTCGGTGACGCCAAGGACGAATCCGAAGCCATGAGGGCCAATGCCCAGCATGAGGTCGACCAGATGCGCAGCGAGGCTCAGAAGGCCGTGGTGGCGCAGCGTCAGACCGTCGATCTGGAACTGACCAACTCCCGTGAGGAACACGGCAAGCGTCTTGCCGCCGAACGTGCCACGCAGGAACGTGAGATTTCCGACATGCGCACCGAGCGACCAGCAAGATCGCCGAACAGCGCAAGAACGCCAATGAGGAGATTTCCCGCCTGAAGAGCGAGACCAACGACCAGATCGAATCCGCGCTTGCCGAAGCCAACAAGAAGCTGGCGGACGTGCGCGAGCAGGTGTCCAAGATGATGACCGACGCGCAGCGCCGTGCCGCCGAAATCACCGACACCGCCAAGGCGAAGGCCCAGGAGATCACCGACGAGGCGGAGGTGCACCGCACCAAGACCATCAGCCAGGTCAACGCCGAAGTGGAGCAGATCCGCGCCGACATCTCCGCCCAGCAGGAGGAGGCCACGAAGAAGGTCAATGAGCTGCTCACCGACCTGAACGAGCGTCGCGAGGCCGCCAACAAGCAGGCCAGCGAGTTGATTTCCTCCGCGCAGAAGACCCGTGACGAGGCTGAGGCGTACGCTTCCAGCAAGCGTGACGAGGCGGACGCGAACGCGGCAAGCATCCTCAAGCAGGCCACCGAAGACGCCGACGAGCAGATCAACGAGCGTCGTGAGGCCGCGAAGAAGGAACTGGACGGCGTGCAGCAGCGCATCGCCGACCTGCAGAGCCGTGAGGCCCAGATCACGCAGCGCGTCAGCGAACTGCGTGCCATGTTCTCCAACGCGTTCTCCGGTTTCGGTATGAACGACCTGTCCGTGGTCAACGCCGTCGATGAAGGCGAGCCTTCCGACGCGCAATCTGATGACGACGCGCAGCACGACGATGAGACCGCCGCACCGGCAGGCGCTGACACGCAGGATGCCGTCGAGAACGATTCCGCAGCCGAGACCGAGCCGGAAGGCGACGCCGGATCCGCAGACGCTTCGCAGACAACTGAAACCATAGAAAGGGAATGGATAATGACCGACATCACGCCATTGAGCGGTGATGAACTGAACAAGCTCGTCGACGATTTCGAAGCAAGCGAGCACAATCGCATGGCCATGAACGCCGTCACGGCGGCCGGCATCGACAAGGTGGCGCGCAACTACGATCGCGCCCGTCTGATGCAGCGTCGTTTCTCCACCGTCGTGGACAACGGCACCGTCACCCATCAGGACCGTTCCGGCCGTTGCTGGCTGTTCAGCTCGCTGAACGTGGCCCGTTTCGTGGCCAAGCAGAACATGGGTCTCAAGGAGTTCGAGTTCTCCCAGAACTACGCCATGTACTACGACAAGCTCGAACGCGTCAACTACTTCCTGAAGGACGTGGCCAAGCTGGTGCGTGCCGGCGAGCCTGCCGATTCGCGTCTGATGCAGCATCTGCTGTCCGACGTGATGGGCGACGGCGGCCAGTGGACCATGGCCATGAACGTGTACAAGAAGTATGGCGCGGTGCCGAAGGACCTGTTCCCGGAGACCGAATCCTCCAAGAACACCGGTGAGATGAACGTGCAGCTGCGCCGCATGCTGCACACTGCGGTTGCGCATATGTACGCTGATCCGTCCGCGATCGATGCGATCATCGCCGATGCGGTCGCCGCCGGTCACCGTATTCTGACGATTCACTTGGGCGAGCCGCCGAAGAGCTTCGATTGGGAGTGGACCGACAAGGATGGCGAGTTCCACCGCGATGGCGAGATCACGCCTGTCGAGTTCTGGAAGAAATATGTGGGTTCCGCCGATTTGGAAAGCTATGTCTGCCTGGTGGACGATCCGCGTCAGGAGCACGTCAAGGGCAAGAAGATCGGCATCGAGCATCTGGCAACGTGGCCGGGGGAGACCCGACCGAGTACCTCAACGTGCCGAACCAGTTCATGAAGGACTGCGTGCGTCAGATTCTTCAGGAACAGGGCATTCCGGTATGGTTCGGCGCTGATTGCCATCCGATGATGGACCGTGAGAACGCGCGTGGGCCACCGACCTGTTCGAGTATGGCCGCGTGTATGGCGTCGATTTCGATCTGGACAAGGAACAGCGTGTCCGTTTCGGCGATTCCGCGATGAATCACGCGATGGCGTTCGTCGGTGTGGATGTGGATGAGGATGGCCACACCACCCGCCGTTGGCGTGTGGAGAACTCGTGGGGAGACAAGATCGCCGACAAGGGCTACTTCACCATGAGCGACGACTGGTTCACCGAATACGTCTACGAGGTCGCCGTCCCCAAGGCCCTCCTTCCCGCCGAATACCTCAAGGCCCTAGAAGAACCCGCCACCATGCTCCCCGCGTGGGATCCGATGGGCGCATTGGCCAAATAGCGCGCGGAGCGCGCGCTGGCCAATACGCGCCGAGCGAATAGCGGAAGCCCGGTGGCTTCCGCCGCGAGGGAAAACGCCGACAGGCGTTTTCGAGGCTGCAGGCCTCATCGCCTCAGCCTGGCAGGCTCCATGACGCACGTTTCCCCCAAAAAAGACCCAACCCGAACTCTCCGTCCGCGTTGGGTCTTTCCTATATCGCTTTCTTCGTCCCGCGTCACCCCCACCCATTCCACCATGCAGTCGCCCATCCCCATATTCCGTCCCCATCCGTTAAGGTAACGACGGTGGCGCTATCGCGCTACGCAAGCATAATGATGCAGGGGAGGAACAGAAGCGATGGCAGGTCTTCGCGGTCCGGATAGTTCGAAGGATGCACAGCTGTTGGATGAGCGCGCCGTGTTTCCGGAGACCGTGGATGTCAATATTCGTCAGCTTGACCCGATTCCCGCTCCCCGATATTTTCTTAAGGAACTTCCGCTCACGAACGAGATGAGCGATCTGGTGTTGAAGTCCCGTCAGGAGATTCGTGACGTGCTGCATGGCCGTGACGATCGTCTGCTGGCCATCGTCGGCCCGTGTTCGATTCATGATCAGAAGGCTGCGCACGAGTATGCGGAGAGGCTTGCCGCCGTCAAGAAGGAGCTTGATGATCGTCTGGTCATCGTCATGCGCGTGTATTTCGAGAAGCCGCGCACCACGATCGGTTGGAAGGGTCTGATCAACGATCCTGATCTTGACGGCCAGTTCAATATTCGCAAGGGCATGTTCATGGCTCGCAAGGTGCTTACCGACGTGCTGGGGCTCGGCTTGCCCGCCGCTACGGAATGGCTTGATCCGATTACCCCGCAGTATATTTGCGATCTGATCAGCTGGGGCGCTATTGGCGCGCGTAATACGGAAAGCCAGGTGCACCGCGAGCTGGCGTCCGGCATGTCCATGCCGATCGGTTTCAAGAACGCTACGGATGGTTCCATCAAGCCGGCGGCCGATTCGTGTTTCGCGGCCGCTTTCGAGCATCATTTCCTCTCCATCAATCTGGATGGTCGTGTGATTTCCGCGGAGACCAAGGGCAATCCCGACTGCCATCTGGTGCTGCGTGGTTCCTCGCATGGTCCGAACTACGATGCCGCTTCCGTGGCCCAAGCGTTGGCGGATCTCAAGGCTTCCAAGGCTTCCGGACCAAGCGAGCATGGTCTGATCATCGATGCCGCGCACGGCAACTGCGGCAAGAACGAGGTGCGCGAGGCCGAAGTGGTCGAAGAAATCGCCGCACGCGTCGCGGGCGGCGAACAGGGCATTCTCGGCATCATGATGGAAGCTTCCTCAAGGCGGGCAATCAGAAGCCCGCGCCGCTCGACCAGCTGGAATACGGCAAGTCGATCACCGACGCATGCGTGCCGTGGGATCGTACCGAGCAGCTGCTGCACACGCTTGCCGACGCGGTCGACGCGCGTCGCAAGCTTGGCTGATGTTTCTGCACCATCGTTGCTATCCTTGGGAAAGGAAGCGACAAGGAGAGCGAGATCATGCAGCAGCTGAACACGCCTGAGGATTTACGTGCCATTAGGCAGGCCATGGATGAGGCAAGAATCCGCTGGTGGAGACCGACGTGCCGCGCTGGGAGGACCAGGTGGGCATCAGCCGCATCGTGAACCGCCGCGTGCTGGAATTCGAAGTGTTGCCCACGCCGGCGCAGGTGCTGGGCGACCTGCCGTTGAGCGAGCAGGCGCAGGAGATCGTCGCCTATTCGCGTGATGAGATTCGTGCCTGCCTGTACGGTCAGGACGATCGCCTGCTGGTGGTTGTCGGTCCGTGTTCCGTTCACGATCCGAAGGCCGCGCTCGATTACGCGCGTCGCCTGTCCGCGTTGAAAAGCGAGTTGGATGGCGAGCTGCTGATCGTCATGCGCGTGTATTTCGAGAAGCCGCGCACCACGGTCGGTTGGAAGGGTCTGATCAACGATCCGGATATCGACGGCAGCTGCAATATCAGGAAGGGCTTGCTGTTGGCCCGCCGCACGCTGCTTGGCGTGCTTGACGAGGGTTTGGCGGCGGCCACGGAGTTTTTGGAGCCGACCAGTCCGCAGTATATTTCCGATGCGATTAGCTGGGGTGCGATCGGCGCGCGCAATACGGAAAGCCAGGTGCACCGGCAGTTGGCGTCCGGCCTGTCCATGCCGATCGGCTTCAAGAACGCCACGGACGGTTCCATCAAGGCTCCGGCCGATTCCTGCTTCGCTTCCGCACAACAGCACACGTTCTTCGGCATCGACCATCTCGGCCGCGCCGCCGTGGTCAAAACGCTCGGCAATCCCGACTGCCATGTGGTGTTGCGTGGTTCCTCGCATGGTCCGAATTACGATGCCGCTTCGGTGGCCAAGGCCATGGACACCATCCGCGCCGAAATGCCGGCCGATTCCGCTGCGGCACATGGGCTGATCGTCGACTGCTCGCATGGCAACTCCGGCAAGGACGAGCATCGTCAGGCGCAGGTGGTGCGTGACATCGCGGGCCGTATCGCCAAAGGCGAGCAGGGCATCACCGGCATCATGATGGAAAGCTTCATCGAAGGCGGCAACCAGAAGGCCGCGCCGATCGACCAGCTCGTCTACGGCAAGTCCATCACCGACAAATGTCTGAGCTGGAACACCACGGAACAGCTGTTACGCGAGCTTGCCCATGCGGTGGCCGCGCGCCGCTGGAAGTGACCGATTCGATTCACTATCCGCGCGATTGCAGAAAATTCGGGAAACGCGAATCGCAATCGCGTAAAACAACACTTAAGACAGCACGTAAGACAGGGAGGGTGCAATGACCGCAATCGCCATCATCGGCGCCATGGATGAGGAAGTCGCCAATATCGCAACGGCACTGAGCAACGTCACCGTCACCGAGGAAGCCGGCGTCAAGGTGGTGCGCGGCACCCTCGAAACCAACAAGGGCACCGCCGTCAACGTCGCCGCGACCGTCGGCGGCATGGGCACCGTCAACATCGCCGCCACCACGCAGCATCTGATCGAGCTGACCAGCCGGACGCCGTGATCTTCTCCGGCATCGCGGGCAATCTCAACACGAATCTGCACATCAACGACGTGGTGCTCGGCGGCACCCTGCGCTATCTCGACACCGACATGCGATTGGTGGGCCAATTCAAGCCCGGCACCGCCGACCGGCCCATCGAGGAATACCATAGCGACGACCGTCTGCTCGAACTGGCCGACCAGGCGCTGAACGACTTGAACATTCACCATATCGTCGGCATCATCGCCACCGGCAACTATTTCGTCGATGATCCGCAGAAGGTCGAGCAGGTGATCCGTGAGACCGGCGCGGACGCGGTGGAAATGGAAGGCGCCGCCGTCGCGCATGTCGCCGCCCGCAACGACGTTCCCGCATTGGTGATTCGCGCGCTGAGCGACAACGCGGACACCGACTACGAGGATTTCAAAACGTTCGACATTTCCGAATACGCGGACACCGCCGCGAAACTGACGGTGAACATCGCCAAACGCATGTAGCGTTCATGTGGCGTTGCGAAACGCCTAACGTTGCGAAAAGCCGTTTCCACATCCCGTTTGCCGCATGACCCGTCATCATGCATCGTCATATCGGCAAACGGGACGTCTCATATTCCGATATGCTGCGTTTCGGAAGATGAACGGCAGGAAAACTTCCGGTGGCGTGAGAGCATCGCATATGCGAAAGCCTCTCCGAAACCGCTAGTCTTAAGGAAGAACTGAGGATTATCGGAAGGTGAACGCATGACGTTGGAGCAGATGCTGGCAACGCCGTCGGTGGTTGCGGCATTGGTGGTCGTGGCCGTGGTCGTGTTCGTCGTGGCGTTCCTGCTTGGCCGCAGACGAGGCTTCCAGGATGTGCAGGACGGCGTCGACCCCAATGATCCGAGCCTGTTCGGAGCTGCGAAGAACACGTCCCTGTTCGGCCCCCGCGTTCCCGTGCAGTCCACGGAACGCCAGCTGGTGGCCGTCATGCCCGAAGCTTTGGTGGTCGTAGACTCGCTGGCCACGGTCCAATACGCATCCCCGGCCGCGCGGCGCTTCGGCATCATCCACGACCAGGCGATGGCGCTCGCGGAAATCCGCGACATCGTGAAACTGGTCTCCACGGACAGCGTGGTGCGCGAACGCGAACTGACCATCCCCCTGCACGGCCGCACGCGAACGGGCGTGGTGAACACGAACGGCAAAGGCGTCGAAGCCGGCAAGCCGCTGCCCGAAGACACGCTCTACCTGCACGTGCGCGTCGGACAGATCGCCGACAACTATTTGCGATTTTCATTTCCGACATGAGCGAGCAACGCCGTTTCGAAATCATGCGGCGCGATTTCGTCACCAACGTCTCGCACGAACTGAAAACCCCGGCAGGCGCGATTTCTCTGCTCGCCGAAACGATCGGCGACGCGGCCGACGATCCGGACGCGGTGAAATACTTCTCCGGCCGAATCTCCAAGGAATCCGAACGATTGACGGAACTGGTCCACCGTCTGATCGACCTGCAGAAAGCGCAAAGCGCGGCAGCGATGCTCAACGCGGAACGGCTGTCCGTGCTGTCCGTGGCACGCGAGGCGCTCGCCGAAAACCAGGTCAAGGCCGAATCGAAGCGCATCAGCCTGGTCCTGTCCGTGAACGGCCGGCAGGTGCTGGTGCATGCGAACGCCGAGGAACTGGCCAAGGAAGCCGAACAGAACCTGGACGTGTTCGTGGTCGCTGACCATGAGACCATCAAAACTGCGGTGAAGAACCTGGTGGAGAACGCCATCAACTATTCGCCGGAACATACCACGGTGGCCGTCGGCATCGGCATCGAATCCGGCAAGGTGGCGATTCGCGTCGTGGACCAGGGCATCGGCATCCCCGCGGCGTCGCTCAGCAGAATTTTCGAGCGATTCTACCGCGTCGATCCGGCGCGCTCCCGTGAAACCGGCGGCACCGGCCTGGGATTGGCCATCACCAAGCATTGCGTCGAGGATTGCGGCGGCACCATCTCCGTATGGTCGCGTGAGGGGGAGGGATCCACCTTCACCATCACGATGCCGCAGGCTTCGGGCGCTGCGGAACCCGACCATCCGGCGGATTCGGCGAATGATAACACCCGTGAAAAGAAACAGTCCGGCCACTCCACCACAACAGAGAATGAGGAGAACCACTGATGACGCGAATTCTGATCGTCGAGGACGAAGAGTCGTACCGTGAGCCGCTGGTCTACCAGCTCACCCGTGAAGGGTACGACGTGTCCGCCGCGGCCACCGGTGAAGAAGGATTGGAACTGTTCACCAAGGGTGGTATCGATCTGGTGCTGCTCGATCTGATGCTGCCCGGTCTTGACGGCACCGCGCTGTGCCGTCGGATCCGCGAGCAAAGCCGTGTGCCGATCATCATGCTGACCGCGAAAAGCGCGGAAATCGACAAGGTCGTCGGCCTTGAAATCGGCGCGGACGACTACATCACCAAACCGTATTCCTTCCGTGAGCTGCTGGCACGCATCCGCGCGGTGCTGCGCCGCAACCAGATGGTCGCCGAATCCGGAGAAGCCGCCGACGACGATATTCCGCTCGTATGCGGTGACATTTCCATGAGAATCGGCCAGCATGAGGTGACGGTCCGCGGCGAGAACGTGTTCTTCCCGCTGAAGGAATTCGAACTGCTGGAATACCTCATGCAGAACAAGGGCCGCGTGATGACCCGCCACCAGCTGATCGACCGCATCTGGGGCTCCGACTATGTCGGCGACACCAAGACGCTGGACGTGCATGTCAAGCGCGTGCGCGCCAAAATCGAGGAGGACCCGGGCCATCCCAAGTATCTGACCACCGTGCGCGGCCTCGGATACAAGATCGATACGCCAAGCGAATGATGATGAAAGGCTTGGTATAGCGCGCATTCGCATCGTGCTTGCAAAGAACGGTGAACGGAAGGAACGTCGAACGGCGAAGGTGTCGTAGACTGTTCATCTTCCGTTCACCGTTTTTGGTTTGGGGCGAGTGAAACGCCCAATAGGCTGGAGATTGTCATGAAGAACGATGGCGACAACAGAAAATCGAAAAATCAGAAACATACGCCATCTGAATGTTGACAGAGGGAAAAGAATAATGCGTAACTCCATTCTCGTACGCTCCATCGCCGCTGTGTCCGGCATTGTGATGCTGGCTTCCGTCGCGGCTTGCGGTGACAACACCACCGCTTCCACCGATTCTTCGGCCAAGTCCGATACCAAGACCGAAACCGTTTCCGGCAACTTCTCCGGCGCTGGCGCTTCTTCCCAGCAGGCCGCCGTCGAAGCTTGGATCGCCGGCTTCCAGGGCACCAACCCGGACGCCAAGGTCGCTTACAACCCGTCCGGTTCCGGCGCTGGCGTGTCCACCTTCCTGACCGGTGCAACCGCATGGGCCGGCTCCGACGCTGCTCTCGCCGATAACGAGGTCGAGCAGTCCAAGAGTGTGTGCGCTTCCGGCACCGCCTTCGACATCCCGGTCTACATTTCCCCGATCGCCGTCGTCTTCAACCTGCAGGGCGTGTCCGGCAAGGGCAAGACCCTGAACATGGACGCCGAGACCATCGCCAAGATCTTCGACGGCAAGATCACCAAGTGGAACGATGACGCCATCAAGAAGCAGAACCCGAAGGTCGATCTGCCTGACCTCGACATCACCGTGGTGCACCGTTCCGACAAGTCCGGCACCACCAAGAACTTCCTGAGCTACGTCAAGGACGCCGCTGGCGACGCATGGAGCTACGACCTCGGCGAGAACTGGCCGAACGAGGTCGGCCAGGGCGCCAAGGCACTTCCGGCGTGATCTCCACCGTGCAGCAGGCTGACGGCACCATCGGTTACGCCGATGCCTCCCAGGCCGGCGATCTGGGCACCGTGGCCGTGAAGGTCGGCGACGATTACGTCCCGTTCTCCGCTGAAGCCGCCGCCAAGGTCGTGGACGCTTCCCCGCTCGACGATTCCGCCAAGGGTGACAACCGCGTGGTCGTCAAGCTCGACCACAACACCACCGAGAAGGGCGCCTACCCGATCGTGCTGGTCTCCTACGACGTCGCCTGCCCGGCATACAAGGACGCCAACACCGCCAAGTTCGTCAAGTCCTGGCTCACTTACGTGACCAGCGACGAAGGCCAGCAGACCGCCGCTTCCGCAGCCGGCTCCGCTCCGATGTCCAACACCCTGCGTCAGAAGGTCGTCAAGTCCATCGACGCCATCAAAACCAAGTGAGCCCATCACAGTGGGGCGATCGCTTTCGGTGATCGGTGACTGACCGTAGGTTTCAGGCCGCAGCCGCGTAAAAAACGGCTGCGGCCTGAAACGATACCTACGGACGATACGCAAAACCAGAAAAATCGAAAGCAATCGCAAGCAAACCAAAAGGAGAACCCGTGAGTTCGCAAAGCAAAACGGCACAGCAGCCGGTGAGCGGCAAGAACGCGGATAAGGTGTTCAAGGGCGTGGCCTACGCCTGCGGCATCCTGATCCTCGTCGTGCTCGCCGCCGTCGCGCTGTTCCTGCTGTTCCGCGCGTGGCCGTTGATCGGCGGCGATCAGCAGGCCAACAGCGCGACCATCAGCAACTTCACCGGCGGCAAGGCTTCCAGCTTCTGGGGCTATGTCGGACCGCTGCTGTTCGGTACTGTGTTGATCTCCGCGCTGGCACTGTTGATTTCCTTCTTCGTGTCGGTCGGCATCGCACTGTTCATCTCGCACTATGCGCCGAAGAAGCTCGCCACCGCCCTGAGCTATGTGGTCGATCTGCTCGCCGCCATCCCGTCCGTTATCTACGGTCTGTGGGGCGGTCTGGTGCTGGTGCCCGCCATCTATCCGTTCTGGAATTGGGTGGCCAAATACCTTGGCTGGATTCCGATTTTCGCCGGTCCCGCCGCCAATCCCTCCCGTACCGTGGCCACCGTGTCCGTGGTGCTGGCCGTCATGATCCTGCCGATCATCACCTCCATGTCCCGCGACATCTTCCTGCAGACCCCTCGCCTTCAGGAAGAGGCGGCTCTGGCCCTCGGCGCACGAAGTGGGAAATGGTCAAGCTCGCGGTCCTGCCGTTCGGCAAGTCCGGCGTCGTGTCCGCCTCCATGCTCGGCCTCGGTCGTGCGCTCGGCGAGACGATGGCCGTGCTCATGATCCTGTCCCCGGGCCTCAACTACTCCGTCAAGCTGCTGCAGGCCTCGCAGAACCAGACCATCGCCGCGAACATCGCCGCGCAGTATCCGGAAGCCAACGATCTGGGTGTTTCCGTGCTGATCGGCACCGGCCTGGTCCTGTTCCTGATTACCTTCGTGGTGAACTTCATCGCTCGTAAGCTCACCGAGAAAGCGAGTGTGTGATGACCGCCGCAAATAACGACGCTTCGCCGATGGACGGCGCTCCCGTCATCGACTTCGACAAGTTCAAGCCGACCCGTTCCTTCACCTCAGCGCGCAAGCGCAAGGACTTCGCCATGAAGGCGCTCATCTCGTGCGCGTTCATCGTGGCGTTGATCCCGCTGTTCTCGGTGCTGCTCACCACCATCATCAACGGCGTCAAGAGGCTGAACCTCAACTTCCTGAGCTACAACATGACCGGCGTGGTCGGCGGCAACCCGACCCCGTCCCGGCGGCTACGGCGGCATCCTGCACGCCATCATCGGCACGCTGGAAATCACCTTCGGCGCCATGCTCATCTCCATCCCGATCGGCCTGATGTGCGCCGTGTACCTGGTGGAATATTCCAACCGTGGCAAGCTGGCACAGGTCATCACCCTGCTGGTCGACGTGATGAGCGGCATCCCGTCCATCGTCGCAGGCCTGTTCGCCTTCTCGATGTTCACGATTCTGATCGGCCCCGGCACCATCAACGGTTTCGAAGGCTCCGTCGCACTTTCCCTGCTGATGCTGCCGACCGTGGTCAAGTCGTCCGAGGAAATGCTCAAGATCGTGCCGCACGATTTGCGCGAGGCCTCGTACGCCCTGGGCGTCACGAAGCAGCGCACGATCACGAAGATCGTGCTGCGCACCGCCCTGCCGGGCATCGTTTCGGGTGCGATTCTCGCCGTCGCCCGCGTGATCGGTGAAACCGCTCCGTTGCTGATGACCGCAGGCTACATCGCCTCCACGAACGTCAACCTCTTCTCCGGCCAGATGACCACGCTTCCGGTGTACGTCTACCAGGAGTATTCCAAGCTCAACGCGAACTGCCCGGCCAACGCTTCCGCGGCCTGCGTCACCACCATCCCGATGGAACGCGCCTGGGCCGCAGCCCTTGTGCTGATTCTCATCGTGCTGATCCTCAACCTCATCGGCCGTCTCGTGGCGAAGATCTTCGCCGTCAAGTCGGAACGCTGAGCGCGGTCGAATAGTCGAAAACATAAGAACAATAAGGAAAATAAATGGGACAACGTATTGATGTCAACCATCTGAACATCTTCTACGGCGACTTCCTGGCCGTGGAAGACGTGAACATCAACATCGAGCCAACAAGGTCACCGCGTTCATCGGACCTTCCGGCTGTGGCAAGTCCACCGTGCTGCGCACCCTCGATCGCATGCACGAGATCATTCCGGGCGCCCACTGCGAAGGCGAGGTGCTGCTGGAAGGCAAGAACCTGTACGACAAGGATGTGGATCCGGTCGCCGTCCGTCGTGACGTCGGCATGGTGTTCCAGCGTCCGAACCCGTTCCCGACCATGTCCATCCGCGAGAACGTGCTGGCCGGTGTGAAGCTCAACAACCGCAAGATCTCCAAGTCCGACGCGGATGATCTGGTCGAGTGGGCCCTGCGTGGCGCCAACCTGTGGAACGAGGTCAAGGATCGTCTGGACAATCCGGGCATCGGCCTGTCCGGCGGCCAGCAGCAGCGTCTGTGCATCGCACGCGCCGTGGCCGTGCACCCGCAGGTGCTGCTCATGGACGAACCGTGCTCCGCCCTCGACCCGATCTCCACCCTGGCCGTGGAGGATCTGATCAACGAGCTGAAGAACGAGTACACCATCGTGATCGTGACGCACAACATGCAGCAGGCCGCTCGTATCGCCGACTACACCGCCTTCTTCAACCTGAAGGCCGTCGGCCAGCCGGGTCACCTCGAGTACTTCACCGACACCACCACGATGTTCAACAACCCGCAGAACGAAGAAGCCGAACGCTACGTCTCCGGACGTTTTGGCTGATCGATAAGGCCGATTCGCCAAAACGTAGTGCCAACCCGGTGTTGGTGCGAGTCAGCTTCAGCTGGCCAGTTAATAGCGCTTCGCTGTGCGAAACTCTGTAATTGTACGTTTTGGCTGATCGGCAGCTCCTTTTCCCCGCAAACCGACGTTGAGATTGCTCTCGGCGTCGGTTTGTTGTTTTTCTTGTGGAAGCGACACGCGCTGTTGAGAATCATTCTCAGTTACGGTTATGATGGATTCACCGAAGCATGAAGCGTATGAAAATGGAGGAACCATCGTGAACCGTTATGCAAGAATTGCGATTGCCGTACTCGCTTCCGTCGGCCTTCTCACTTCCGCGTCTGCCTGCGGAACGTCGCAGAACGGTGCCGGTTCCGCGCATGGCGCGATTTCCGTCGTCTCCTCCATCAACCAATGGGGCACCCTCGCCGAGCAGCTCGGCGGAAGCGGCGTGCAGGTGACCAGCATCATCAACTCCACCAACGTGGACGCGCACGACTATGAGCCGACCACGTCCGACATCGCCAAACTGCAGAAGGCACGAATCGTCATCGTCAACGGCGCCGGGTACGACTCATGGGCCGTCAAAGCCGCGCAATCCGCCAAATCGCAAGTCATCAACGCGGCGGAGATCGGTGGCGTCAAGGATGGCGGCAACCCGCACGTCTGGTTCTCGGCGGCGGTGCGCAAAGCGGTCGCACAGGCCATCACCAGGGCATACGAGGCACAAGGCCCGACGCAAGGCCGATTTCGACAAGCTGAACCAGCAATGGCGTTCCAAGGAAGACGAGGTCGCCCGAAAAATCACGGAGACCAAACGCAAGGCGGATGGCGAAGCCTATGCCGCCACGGAATCGGTCGCCGAATATCTGGCCGGGGACCTGGGCCTCAAAGACGCGACGCCGACCGGCTACACGCGTGCCACGGCCAACGAAAGCGAGCCAACGCCGACCGACATCAAACAGTTCACCGACATGCTGGAGGCCGGCAAGGTCGGCCTGCTGGTGGTCAACATTCAGGAGGAGACCGAGCTGACCGGCAAGATCGTCATCGCGGCAAAATCGTCCAATATTCCGATCGTGGAGCTGACCGAGCAGATGCCGGAGCAGTACGATTCCCTGACGGACTGGATGGCCGCGCTCGTCGACGCGTTCTCCCAAGCCATCTGATGCGGACCGATAAAAAAGACGCGAAAGTCGATAAAAAAAGGGCGATTCCACTGAAGGAACCGCCCATTTTCCGTATGAAAAGGACTGTTACAGCACCGCGGTGATGATGAAGTCCAGAATGAACAGCACGGCCACGACCCAGATCACCGGATGCACGTCCTTGGCCTGCTTCTTGCAGGTCTTGACGATGCAGTAGGTGATGAAGCCGCCGGCGATGCCGTAGGAGATGGAGTAGCTGAACGCCATGAACACGGACGCGAAGAACGCCGGAATGGCTTCGGAGATGTCGCCCCACTCGATTTCCTTCAAGGAGGAAGCCATCATGCAGCCGACCACGACCAGCACGCCTGCGGTCGCGGCGGACGGCACGGCGGAGATGACCGGGGAGAGGAAGGCGGACAGCGCGAAGCAGATCGCCACGACCACGGAGGTCAGGCCGGTGCGGCCGCCGGCGGCGATACCCGCGGAGGACTCCACGTAGGTGGTGGTGTTCGAGGTGCCGCAGATGGCGCCGATGGAGGTGGCGATGGAGTCGGCGAACAGGGCCTTGTCCATCTTGGAGGAGAAGCCGGAACCGTTCTCAAGAGCCTTCTCGTCCTCGGCGGAGAAGATGCCGGTACGACGGCCGGTGCCGATGAAGGTGCCGATGGTGTCGAAGGTGTCGGACATGGAGAACGCGAAGATGGTCAGCAGGATGATCGGCAGCTTCGACACGTCGGAGAACAGCGCCGGGAAGCCATCCTTGGTGAAGATCACGCCGAAGGTCTGCGGCAGCTGGGCGAAGGTGTCGGCGATGGACACGGAGTTGGCCATGGTGGTCTGGCCCATCGGAATGCCGACGACCGCGGTGACGGCGATGGCGATCAGCATGCCGCCGCGTACCTTGAGCACGGTGAGCACGATGGCCAGCACCAGGCCGATGATGAACAGCCAGATGGTCGGATTGTTCATGACGGCAAGGCCGGGGTGGCCTGCACGGTGTCGCCGCTCTTGGCCGCGGACTTGGTGGTGAAGGTGAAGAAACCGACGTTGAGGAAGCCGACGTAGGCCACGAACAGGCCGATGCCGCCGCCGATGGCGTTCTGCAGCACTTCCGGAATGGCCTGGATGATCATCTTACGGATCTTGGTGACGGTGATGATGATGTTGATCAAACCGCACAGGAACACCATGCACAGGGTTTCCTGCCACTTGAAGCCGAGGCCGAAGCACACGGTGTAGGTGAAGAACGCGTTGAGGCCCATGCCGGCGGCCTGCGCGTACGGAACATTGGCGAACAGGCCCATCACGAGCGTGCCGATGATGGCCGCGATGATGGTGGCGAGGAACACGCCGCCCCACGGCATACCGGTCGAAGACAGGATCTGCGGGTTGACGATGATGATGTAGGACATGGCGAAGAACGTGGTCAGGCCGGCCATGATCTCCGTGGAGACGGTGGTGCCGTTCTCCTTGAGATGGAAGAATTTCTCCATTTTCTCTTTTCTCATCTTTCTTGGGTTGGTAGGCGCGTGCCATATGGTGGCGTGCGCCGGCGAGAATCGCGACTCGCCTGGGACATGCGTCCCTGAACAAAGCAAACGTAGCACCTATGTAAGTCATGGAAATTTCGTGCGATTGGTAAGGGGTTGCTTTTGCGGCGGCGCGACACGCCGGTCTGGATTAGTCCAAACGGGTCAGTAAATTACCCATTTGTAAACCACAGACCGTTGGTTGGAGCGTGCAAGCGCTCACGAAGTTTGGTTCGCCAAGCCAGCGCAGGTTGAAGAACATACGCCCACCAAGGGCTTTCCGCTTAGCGGTCGAATGTTGCTCTGCCTGCGTGCAGGGCTTTTTTTATTGCCCTGCGAGGTGTTCCGAATCTCACAGTCAACGGTTGACTAAGGAAGGAACGCCATGAAGAGGCCCGAAAAGGAAGCGGTGGTCGCTCAGCTTACGGACAAGTTCCGTAACGCCGACGCTATCTACCTGACCGAGTACCGCGGGCTTACCGTTCCGCAGATCTCTGAACTGCGCGAAAAGCTAGGCCGCGATACTTCCTACACTGTGGCAAAGAACACGCTCGTTCGCATTGCAGCCAAGGAAGCTGCATCGAAGGTCTTGATGAACTTCTCGCCGGCCCGACCGCTGTGACCTTCGTGAAGGGTGACTTCATCGAAGCTGCGAAGACCCTGCGTGACTTCGCCAAGACCAACAAGGCACTGATCATCAAGGGCGGCTTCGCTGATGGCACCGTCTACGATGCTGAAGGCGCCAAGAAGCTGGCAGACCTCAAGTCTCGCCCGCAGCTGCTCGCCGAGTTCGCCGGCGACATCAAGGCTACGATGTCCAAGGCCGCGTACCTGTTCAACGCTCTGCCGACCAAGGCCGTGCGTACGATCGATGCGCTGCGCGAGAAGCAGGAAAAGGCTGCCTGATTTCGCTGCGGCTCGCCGCATGAATGAAGCAACCACAAAAAGAAAACAATTGTTTTAAGGTGACGGCCACCTCTTCAATTCAGTCCGTCGCCAAGAATGAAAGGAAGCCATTATGGCTAAGTACACCAACGATGAGCTGCTCGAAGCTTTCGGTGAGATGACCCTGGTTGAGCTCTCCGAGTTCGTCAAGGCCTTCGAAGAGAAGTTCGACGTCGAGGCTGCTGCCCCGGTCGCCGCTGTTGCCGCCGCTCCGGCTGCTGGCGCTGCTGCTGAGGAAGAGAAGGACGAGTTCGACGTCATCCTCTCCGCCGTTGGCGACAAGAAGATCCAGGTCATCAAGCCGTCCGCGCTATCACCAACCTGGGCCTGGCTGAGGCCAAGGCTCTCGTCGACGGCGCTCCGAAGGCTGTCCTGGAGAAGGCCAAGAAGGAAGACGCCGAGAAGGCCAAGTCCCAGCTCGAAGAAGCCGGCGCCACCGTCGAGCTCAAGTGATTCGCGCGGCTTCAAGCCGCAATCACCAAGCTGTAATGGAAACCCCGTTTGCCGTAAGGCAGCGGGGTTTTCCGCATATGGAGCATGACTCAGGCATGTTCTAAAATGGGGGAATTAGGCGAAAGTTGTCAATTTATCGGTTCGGAATCCTTACTTTCGCGATGAATCATGACACAATGGCAGATAGTGTAGTGCGAAAGGAAGGCCGACAACGGTGAGCGAGGATCGACGAATGACGCGGCAGTGGACCGTCAAAGTTGACGGAAACAACGTGAAAACGCTTCATGACGGCGAAAGCGTGGAAATCGGGCGCAAACCGTTGCGCCCGCTGTCGGATGACGGGTTCGCTCGTCTCGACATCATGGATCCGGGCAAGTCCATGTCGAAAAGACATGCGGTCCTCTCCGTCGACAAGCAGGGCAATTGCTCCGTACGAGATCTGCATTCCACCAACGGCTCGTTCGTGGTGACGAACAACGGCCAACTGATGCGCCTGCCCGCAGGCGAGGACATCAAGCTGCCCATCGACTCGATGACCCTGCAGTTCGGCGACGTGCGTCTTACGCTCGAATCCGCATTCGAACACGATGACGAGGATGACGACGCCACCTCCGGTGTCTCGGATGATACAAGCCAGCCGGTTTCGAACCTGTTCGAATACGCGGTCTCCGACGAGGCTCCGCAGGAACCGGATGCAGCCGGCATGTCCGTGGACGACATCCTCAATCTGCGTGCCGGCGAGCCGACGACGTTCTTCCACGCGCGCAATGTCACCGACCGTGCCGATGCTCTGCACCAGGCGGAACGTCAGACCTTCACGCCGGAGCATGCCGACAAGCCGGAACTCGAAGATGCGTTCCCCTCGGTCTCCTTGGTTCAGGAAACCGTCGTGGCCGCGGACAAGCCCCGCGACCTGTTCGCCGACGCCGCAGCGCAGGCCGAGGCTGAAGCTGAGATCGAGGCCGATGCGGCCGATTCCGCTGACGCGGCTGCGACCGATGCGAGGTGGCTGCCGTCTCAACCGAGACAGCCGCTCAGCCCTTGGAAGCATCCCATGACGGTAACAAGAACAACCTGATTCCGGTGGACAAGCTGTTCAGCGCGCGCCCCAGCACGCCAATCGCCGTCGCTCTGCCCGACAGGAACGACACTGGCGATAACACAGGCAACGTTGACAAGGCTGACAATGCGGCTGACGCGTCCGCCCAGGAACAGACGCAGTCCGCCGAACAATCGCAGATGGCGGAACAGCCCACATCGGAAACTGCCGAACAGCAGTCGAAGCCGATGCACGCTACGCAGCCGCAGACGGAACAGCCGGGAACGGTGACCGCGGAAGACGACGACGAGCGGTTCCGCCCGCAAAACAGCCAATCGCAGCCCGCGCCGGACGAAACCGCCACATTCAAGCCGATCTTCGAACCGGGATCGGTATTCGACCGTGTGTCCAAAGGCGGCCTCGCCAAGCAGGAGCAGACCATCGAGGTCGACGGCCTGACCTCCGATGACGCCAAACGCACGGATGATTTCACAGTGCAGTTCCAGATGGCGCGTCATCCGGAACTGTTGCCGTTCCTCGCCATGAACCATCCCTATACGATGACCTGTACGCGTGGTTGGGCGCATTGGGCAACCAAGACATCGATGCGGCTTTGGCACACAATCCGGGATATGAGGAATACCGCAAGGCAGTAGGGAAGTGAGTCGGTATATGAGCGAAAACGAAGAGACGGCCACCGCGTTGGACCGTATCCGCGGATGGCGTGAGGAGTATCGCCTTGGTCTGGCACCATCCCCGCTTGAGGATGTGACGCAACTGAGCGCCCAGCTTGACCTGACGCATGCGCACCCATCGGGCATCGCGCAGCTGTTCGCCAAAGGACACGTCACCTTGGACTCGTTGTTCCGAGACAACGGCATGCTGCGCGCCGCGGGCAGGCGTGTGGAACGCGTGCTCGACGACCGTGACGCGAAAAGCCGTGTCAGCGGAGTCGGCGAACTCTCCTTGGTGGTCGGCGTGGCCATTTGGAAAGGCAACCAGATGCCGGTGCTCATGTATCCGGTCGAAGTGCGCAAGGAAGGCCGCAACATCAAGAACGGCACCGTCATCGCGTTCACCGGACGAGTGCGTCTGAACGCGGCCTTCGCCGCGTGATGCGTGAAAACAACGTGACATTGGACGAGACCAAGCTCTTCGATGGTTCGAATTACGAAAGCGGCACCCCCGAAACGTCCGCGGTGTTCGCGGCCATCACAGCGCGCGCGTCCAGCGTTTTCCCCGATTTCGAAATCGAACGTCACATCATCCTCGGCTGCTTCATGGACCGTCCTCGCAGATGCTGGTGGAAAGTCGCCAGATCATCAACCAGCTGTCCCAAGGCCCGACAGGCAACACCGTCCTGGACGCGCTCGCCGGGAACAAGGAAGCCGCGGACGCGCTGAAAGACGCGCAGATTCCCGAATACAGTCCGTTCGACGCCGATCCCCATGGCGAATACGAGATTGGCGACGTTGACAACACCGTCCGATACGCGGCGCAGCTGGCCGCATCCGGGCATTCGATTTTCGTGGACAGCGCGATCAGCGGCAACACGGCCGAACAGGCCGCGGCAATCGCTCCCGTTGCGTGATGGGCGGGCACAGCGTGTTGTACGTGCCGTGCGTCACCGACCAAAAGCGCCGTTTCATGCAGACGATCGCGGCCAACGAGATGAGCGGCCAATTGCTGGACATCGCCGATGACGGCGCCAATGCGGCAATCGACCGTCAGCTGATAGCCGCAGTCGGTTTCCAATCCGGCGTCGCGACTTCGCGTTTCGACCAGATCTCCGACGAACTGGTGGCGTACGCTCCCGCCTGGCCCGCTATCTGGCGACCTGCACGGCGTCAGCCAGGAATGGGGTGTGTCCGCATACCAGACCATCCAGAATCTCGCACAAATCGCCGTCCTGCCCACGCATCCGACCACGCATGTGCGTCTGGCCAAGCAGTCCGCCCATTCCATCGCGGACAAGATGGAGGAATGGGCTCAGAAGCTGTATCGCGCGGGAGAACTCGGCGAATACACCATCGGCGCGCAGGACACCGCCTGGTACAAAGCCTCCCTGTATTCCGAAGAGGAAGCGGTCAGCGCATACCAGCGTGTGGTCGAGCTGCTGCGCAAGGTGCTGCCCGCCACCCGCAAACAGGTGTCCAGCACCGTGCAGACCTGCGGCTTCCCGATTCCCACCACCGCGCAGGAGTGGGGACGCCAGGTCATGGTGCTCAAGAACCTGCGCCGCGTGCTCGACGTCTTCCAGCCGGAAATCTTCGAACGCGACATCGATTCCATGATCGAGGCCACCAAGCCCAAGGCCCAGCGCAAGGCCGAAGGCAGCTCCATGGGATTCTGGGAACGTCGCCGCCATATCAAGGAGGCCAAGTCGATGCTGCGCGTCGGCGCGCAGGTGGAGAACCTGCATGAGGCGCTGCTCGTGGTGGCCAAGCAGGCCGAACAGTGCACATGTTCGTTCCTCACGGCGGATGGCCGGTGCTGCCCGCCAAACTCGACGACATCATCAACACGCAGGACCAGCTGACGAACGATATGACCGCGTTGAACGTGGCGCTCGCCACCACACCGCAGGGCGGCAATCTGGACACCGTCGACCTCAACCAGGTGGAAGAGCGTCTGAAGGCCCTGTATGACGACAAGCAGGCGTTGGATACGCTGCCGGAACGCGCCCGTCTGGAACGTGAGTTCCATTCGGCCGGTCTGGATGAGCTTGTGGCGGACCTGAGCAACCGCGGCGTGCCGAACGACGCCGTGGCCGGAGAACTGCAGCTGGCGTGGTGGACCACGGCTTTCGAAGACATCGTGAAGTCCTCCGCCATCATTTCCAACCAGGATGGCTCCGCCATGCAAAGCGCCGCCGACCGATTCACCCAGGTGGATGTCGAACACGTGCGTTCCATCGGACCGATGGTCGCCCAAGAGTCCGTACGCCGTCTGTGCGACATGCTTTTCTCCCGCACGCAGGAAGCCAATCTGCTGCATACCACGCTTGCCGGTTCCCGAAACGTGCCGTTGAACAGGCTGCGCAGGAGCATCCGCAGATTTTGGCCGCGGCAAAGCCGATTCTGGTGGCAACGCCAGCCACGCTCGCTGCCATCACCGACCCGGCGCCGCTTGCCGATACCGTCATCATCGATACGGCCGCGCATATTCCGTCCATCGAGCTGCTCAGCATCATCGCCCGCGCGAAGCAGGTCGTGGTGATCGCGCACCGCAAGACCGTCACATCCGATGGCCTGCAGCGACTGATCGCACTGCTGCCAAGCGTGAAGATAACCGACAGGCCGGTTCGCCGTGCGCCGAAGCTCAACGCCTTCCTTGAATCGGAAGGATACGGCTCCGTGCCGTGCGATGTGGCGCGTGAAGGATACCAAGGCGAAGTCGCGTACCATTTCGTGCCGGACGCCAACGGTGTGCCGGTCATCAATTCCGGTCTGGTCGAATCAAGCCAGCAGGAGATCGACGAAGTGGTGAGCATCATCCGCAAGCGCGCGGCCGGTTTCACCATCGTTCCCGCATCGTATGTGCTTACCGTGGTGGCGCTCACGCACACGTTCCGCATCCGTCTGGGTGCCGAGCTCAAGTCGCTTGCCAACAAAGACAAGGCCATGGGCATGTTCCTGCGCCACGTGCGCATCGTGGACATCGTCGATGTGGCCGGCGCCCACGCCACCGACGCGATTCTTGCGATGTGCTACGCCAAGACCTCGCACGGCAGGCTGCTGCAGCAGTTCGGCGCGCTGGAATCCGACGGCGGTCGAGGCATGCTGCTGGACGCTTTGGCGGTACCGGACCGTCATCTCGACATCGTCTCGTCCTTCGCATCCGACGATATGGACGACGAGCGACTGCATCAGGATGGTCCGAAGGCGCTCAAAACCGTGCTGCGTTGGGCCGAACAGCTTGATGACAGCATGGTCCGCCCGGCGATCAAGGAGTCTGGAGAGAACGTGCTCTTCAACGATCTCGCCGAGAGGATCCGCGAACGCGGCTTGGACGTGGCCGTCGATTACGGTTTCGATGACGGACTCAAACTGCCGTTGGTGGTTGGTCTGAAAGGCGAGCCGTTCGCTTTGGCCGTGCTCACCGATGACGCGCAGTTCATGGGATTGCAATCCACCAGGGAACGCCATCGCGTGCTGCTGCAGGACATCGAATCGCTTGGCTGGTCGGTGATGACGGTATGGAGCGTCGGCGCGTTCGTGAACCCCGATAAGGAAGTCGACCGCATCGTGGCACGACTGGGAAGCCTGTACCGGGAGGAACGGTGAGCGCCGAGCATATCGAAAACGTCATGGAGCATGACGATTCGCAGACCCAGTCCGAGACGCACTCCACACCCAGTTATTCCGCCACGCGGCGGACCGCACGCAAGCATAAGCGCGTGGTCCGCCAAGGTACGGAACTGTTCGATGCCGATGGCGTCAAACTCGAACCTTCGGACGTGCTCACCAAGCGCCAACGCGAGGCGGATGACGACAAGCGCATCCTAAACGAGCTTCCGCCACATTGGGCGGTCTTCTCCGAACGTGGCCGCTGATACGTCCAGCCGGGGCCAGCTATCGATTAGGATTATCAGCCATTAATTGATGGTGGCGATGACCGCACTGTATTCCTGAACCCGCAACACGACGGCCGCCTCATTGGGCGGCATGGCGAACACCGCGATGGTATTGCCTTGCGCATCCTTAGCCGGTTTGCCGGTCAGCAGCGCTTCGGTGCAGATCGTGCGTAACTGCGCATCCACACCACCGTCCGGCATATCATTAGCCATGCCGGACGGCGTTTCCGTACCGTTCGGCATATCCGCGACATTCGGTGTGCCGGACTGCATCTCAGCATCTGTCATGGTGGCGCTGGAAAGTGTCACCTTGTCTCCGGGAATCAAACCGCCGGCCACACTTGCCAAACGCACTTCGATACTCGTATGGCCCTGCGGCACAACGGGGGACGCACGGGCCATGCCCGACATAAGCACATCGTGCGCGCCGATGCCCACCTGTGCGATCAGCCGACGGCGTCGTCAAGCGTATGGAAGGCGTTGCTCAGCGAGCCATCGCTCGGCGCCTCACGTAACTCCACGGCTTCGCGTGTGATGGCCGTGCCTTTGGCGACATTCCGCACCGCGACCACAATAGGCTGCGTGGCGATGGCTGCGCGTACGCATTGCAGCGTGGCGAATACCGTCAGGCCAGCGCACAATGCGGCGAGGAACCGATGCAGGCGTGCGTTGCTTCGTCTGGCTTCCAACGATGCGGCAGTCGAACCATGCCGGTCTCGTTGCAGACGCGTCGTGCGCGCGGTCCGTCCTTCCGAAGCCGTCGATGTGCGCAAACTCGAATGTGGCCGGCGGTCCATCAAGGAATGAAAAAAGGTCATCATGCATGCATGATGACTGATTGTTATGACCACGGCAAGCGGAATCCGGGGTTGTGGTCGGAGAATGGGAGTTATCCACAATCTTCGGCGTGTCGCGTTGGATTCCGCGCCTGTGGGTCACTTGGATTTGTCGGTGCGGTAGAAGCCGGACCCCTTGAACTCGATCGGCACCGCGGAATAAACCTTGCGGACCTGCTCCTCGCCGCATTCCGGGCATACGGTGATCGGATCGTCGGTGAACGACTGCTGCTCGGTGAAGTCGTAGTTGCAGTTCTTGCAACGGTAATGGTAAGTAGGCACGATATCCTCGCTTTACGCACAATCCCAAATTTCTTAACGGGACATATCCTAGTACGTTCCCTGAGACGGCCCCGCAACCGTCCTATCCTCGGACATCGGCATAACCATCCGGCGTGAGCACGCCGTCGACGGGAATATCATGCGGCTCATGCGGCACGGTCTCGTCGGTCGGCTCCCAAGGCCAGCAAACGGCGACCACGCGCGCGGTGCTGCTACGATGCTCCAAAGCGCGGTCGTACCAACCGCCGCCGCGCCCCAATCGGAAACCATGTTCGTCCACAGCGAACGCTGGCACAATGATCAGCTCGGCCGAAGTGAGAACTTCCGGTCCTTCCGCTGCGTTTTCCGGCTCCTGCGGGCGATGTGTGTTGATGGAACCATCAGCATTGCGCTGGTCGCGCAGATCGTCAAGACCGTTCAGCTCACTCCAGCCGACTTCCATGCCAGCACCCAGACGCGGCACCAAAACACGGCAATCCGCGTCGAACATCGCTTCGAGCAACGGCATCATCGATATTTCACTGCCCATCGAGGCGAAGGCCGCGACGGTCGATCGCGGTCGAATCAGCGACGCTTCCAATGCGTGTTCGGCAAGCAGCGTCCCGCTTCGCGACGCTGGTCGGCGGACGTCCGCTTTCGTCGTTCAATCGCAGCCGCGCGCCACTGCCGTTTCAGCTCGCGTTGTTGCTCATACATGTCCATATCGTTCGTTGTACCACGGTTCGATTGCGTGGGAAACGGAACATGGGGTATGGGTGGGACACAATGGAAGGGTGACGATTTTGCAATCCTTGAGCGACATGATGCGTCGTCCGGGGAATAATTCCTTTGAAATGCCGGAATTCATCCAATCGCACAGCATGCGCGTCCCGGTGAGTCTGCGCCCGTTGACGGGTGCCGACTATGACGAGTGGAACGAGGTTCGCTGGCGCAACGATGCCTGGCTCAAGCCGTGGGAATCCGGCGACCCGCTGCACGGCGCCCCCATCACCTACAAGGAATGGATGAAACAACTGCGGCGCAACGAACGGGCCGGTACCGGTGCCGTGTTCGCCATCGAACAGCATGGCCGTATCGTCGGGCAGATCTCGTTGGGCGCGATCTGCTACGGCGCGATGCGTTCCGGCGTGGTCGGCTATTGGGTGGACGAGCGTTGCGCCGGGCGTGGCTACGCGCCGATGGCGGTGGCGCTGTTGGCGGATTGGGCCATGTTCGACCCGACCGGACCTCGACTGCATCGCATGGAAATCGACATTTTGCCGGAAAACAAGCGGTCCCGTGCCGTCGCGCGCAAGGTCGGAGCAACGTTGGAGGGGGTGCGGCGCGCGTATATGTACGTCAACGGCCAATGGCGCGATCATGAAAGCTACGTATTGATGGCCGAGGACGCGCCAAACGGTTTCACCGCGCGTCTGATGACCGGGAATTCACCCTCCTGATTCGACACGCCGGGGAGGACTCGCCTCGAATGTCGGAATGTCACCTATTCTTATGACATATGGGTTATGAATCGTTAAGCACGGTGGTCGTGCTTGCGATCGTTGTCATCCTGATGCTCATCTGGTTGCCCAGACGGACGATTAAAGGCATGAAGAGGGTGATCGAACATCGCGAGGACCGCTTTTCACCGTCGTTGCATCTGGTGGATGCCGACAGCGGAACGCGATTTTCCGATGAGACCGTCGCGGCAGCGAAAGGGGTACTGATGCAGTCCACAGAGGCGCACAAAGGCGCAACATCCGAAGAACGGATCGCGGAAATTCGCGCCCTTCGTCACGCCGCGGTCCGCAGGAGGCGCGCCATCGCCGTCTCATTGCTGACAATCACGGTCGTTGTGCTGGTCTGTGCGTTCGCACTGCACTTCAGCCCGCTGTTCGCGCTCATTCCAGCCGCGTTGCTGGCCGCGGTGCTCGCGTTGGGTGTGCGTGCGTCCAAGCAGGCCGTGGCGTGGGAGCGGAAGGTCGCCAGATACCATGCCAAGGTGAAGAAGCGTGCCGCCGCCGAACGCAAACGTGCGCAGGCGGAGCAGGCGGAACGTGCCAGACTGCGCGCGCAGGAGCTGGCCGAGGCCCGCAAGGTCGCCGACGAGCAGTTGAAGACCGATGTCGTTCCCGAGGGGAGATTCGCCAGGCGATCGCCCGCGGCAAGGCCGATCGGGACGCCGCGGTGAAACGGCGCAAGGAAGAGATGTCTTCCAAGGAAGAGACGCAGACTGCGAGAAGGCCGTCGACCAGACAACCGAACGTGCGGATGCCGCGCCCGCTGACGTCAAGGAAGTGGGACTGTCCATCCACGATGAGCGAGACAATATGGCCGAAGAAGCCAAAACCGTTGCCGTCAAGTCCACGCAGGACTTGATTTCCTTCTCGTTGGGTGCGCCTCGCGACGGTGCCGACGTTGAGGTGGATGCTCCGGAAAGCATGGAGATCAAGTCCACCAAACAAGTGGCCAAGGCCGTGCCCGTCGAAACGCCTTCCGACGAGGCTGAGCCGTTGATTCCGCCAAGCGACGCAATGGGCAGCATGGATGCCGATGAGGCCGCCGCCCGCGTGGATGAGGGCGTGCACCTCAGAGAGGTCGACGTTCCGGGATTCCACGATGCCGAAGTACGTGCCGATGTGGAGGCTCCGGATGTGACTTCGGACTCTCTGGGCACCGGCCTGGAGGCCATTCTGGCCCGTCGTAGCGCCTGACGAAACGCTTGAACCGTTTTTTACAAAGCCTGGAACCGCATGGTTTCAGGCTTTTTTGATAATTTCTCTCAGAGCGTTAGCACTCGATTGGCAGAGTGCTAATAATCGCGCTAGGATAAGTCACAGCGCGAAAGGACGACGCCGTAAGTGATCGTCAGCCTCTTGCTAGCGGGTCCCGGCGCGGTAAGTATCGATTTCTCTTTAGAAAGAGGAGGTCCACAGTGTCGATCTCACTCACACCGTTGGAAGACAAGATCATCGTCAAGCAGGCGGAAGCCGAGACCCAGACCGCTTCCGGTCTGTTCATTCCGGACAACGCCAAGGAGAAGCCGCAGCAGGGCGAAGTCCTGGCTGTCGGCCCGGGCCGTCGTAACGACGCCGGCGAGCGTATCCCGGTCGACGTCAAGGTCGGCGACAAGGTGCTGTACTCCAAGTACGGCGGCACCGAGGTGCACTACCAGGGCGAGGATTACCTCATCGTCTCCGCTCGTGACATCCTGGCCATCCTCGGCTGAGACTAGCGCGTAGCTGTCGAAACCCCGTTTCCCGTATATTGCGATTCGCAAGGCTCGGGAGGCGGGGTTTCTGCGTTGTTCGGCGCCGATTTGCGTAAAACGTTGGAATTTCAACGATTTGGGCCGTTTTTGCCGTCGCGACACGCCGTATTTGCATAAGTCGGCCGGTCTGTGGCATACTAAACGGGTTGCCGGTTGGGGTTCAACCAAACAGGCAGCACGGCGGATTTCCCAAGCGGTCAAAGGGAACTGACTGTAAATCAGTCGCCTCGTGCTTCAGTGGTTCGAATCCACTATCCGCCACGCCTCGATAGCTCAGTGGTAGAGCACTTCCTTGGTAAGGAAGAGGTCGTGAGTCCGATTCTCACTCGAGGCTCTCATGGCGGGATAGCTCAGCTGGCTAGAGCGTACGACTCATAATCGTAAGGTCAAGAGTTTCGAGTCTCTTTCTCGCTACAAAGGCCGACGGAATGTCGGTATAGCAACGAACCACAAGAGGTGAACTAAATGGCAAGCAAGAGCGCGACATTCGTCCGGGCATCACGCTGGCATGCACCGAGTGCAAGGAGCGTAACTACATCACGACGAAGAACCGCCGTAACACGCCGGATCGTCTTGAGCTCAAGAAGTTCTGCTCCCGCTGCGGCAAGCAGACCGTGCATCGCGAGACCCGCTGAGCGGAATCAAGCTTTCGAAACCCGACCAATTTGGTCGGGTTTTTTGTTACTCTGGAGCGTTATGACTAGTTTTGCAGATCTCACCACCATCGGCGTGGGCGGTCCTATCGCCACTTTCCTGGAGCCGACCACGCGCGTCGGCGTCATCGAGGCCGTTGAGGAAGCCGATTCCCAAGGACTGCCATTGTGCGTGATCGGCGGCGGATCCAACATGCTCGTATCCGACACGCCGTTCGAAGGCGTGGTGGTCCGCGATGCAAGACGTTCCATCAGCGTGTTGGATGAGGCGGCTCCGGTCGAGGATGATGGGCGTGTCGTCCACGTGAACGCCGAAGCCGGCTGCAACTGGGATGATTTCGTCGATTACTGCGTCCGACTTGGACTGGAAGGCGTCGAAGGCTTGTCCGGCATCCCCGGCACCGTTGGCGCGTCGGTCGTGCAGAACATCGGTGCGTACGGTCAGGAGGTCGCCACCAGCTTCGACAGCGTCGAGGTTTGGGACCGCAAGGAACGTGCGGTAAAGGCGTTGCGCAACGATCAGCTCGCCTTCGGCTACCGCATGAGCGCGCTGAAAGCCAGCATGTACAGCGCTCCGGCGACTCCGGCCGCGGAATTTTTCCCGACGCCGCGATACGTGGTGCTATCCGTCACGTTCGCGTTGCGGCACAGCGATACGGGCGTGGTCGGTTACGGTCAGCTCGCCAAGGCGTTGGACGTCGCCGTGGGCGATCGCATGAACACCGCGGACATCCGCAACGCGGTGCTGAAGGTGCGTGCGGCTAAAGGCATGCTGGAAGACGCGCATCGCTATGCGTCGCCGGCCATGCAGGGCACCAAGAAGACGAATCTGGTCGATGTCGCTCTTGAATCGCAATCCAAGCAGAACGGCGATGACGGTCCGGACTTCAACCGCCATAGCTGCGGCAGCTTCTTCATGAACCCGATTCTCACGCCACAGCAGGCCGAGACGCTTCCCGAAGACGCGCCGCGCTTCGACGCGGCATTGCCGGGCGGCGGGCAGGGCGTCAAGACTTCCGCGGCCTGGCTCATCGACCATGCCGGCTTCCATAAGGGGTTCAGAATCAACGAAAACGCTCCGGCTGGCCTGTCCACGCTGCATACGTTGGCGTTGACCAATCGTGGGGGAGCATCAGCCGAAGATATCGCCCGCCTCGCCAAAACCGTGCAGGACGGCGTCGAGGCCGCGTTCGGCATCCGACTGGTGCCCGAGCCGGTCGTCATCGGCATGAATCTTAAATAGCGTCACGCACGCCGTCAATGTGACGAAAACGACTTATACTTGCGCCTTGTGCTCTAGAAGGTGGAGCGTGAAACCGCGCGGGCGGAAAGAAGAGAAGGACGAGACATGAACGTATTTCGCAAGAAATCCGTCGAACAGACGCTGGCTGAAACAGGTGAGTCCGGCCATGCGCTCAAACGCGATCTGACCTGGTGGGATCTTGCCATCATGGGTGTGGCCGTTGCCGTGGGCGCAGGCATCTTCTCCATCGGCGCGCAGGCGGCTGCCTTCCATGCCGGTCCGGCGGTGGTGCTGAGCTTCCTGATCGCAGGCGTCGTGTGCGGCGCCGCCGTGATGTGCTACGCCGAATTCGCCTCCATGATTCCAGTGGCGGGTTCCGCCTACACCTTCACCTACACCACCGTCGGCGAGATCGTGGCATGGGTGATTGGCTGGGATCTGATCCTCGAAATGCTCATGGCCGGTTCGGTCGTCTCCAAATACTGGGGCGTGTACCTCAACCAGTTCTTCGAGCTGATCGGCTGGAACATCAACACCAACATCGCCATCGGCTCGTTCAACTTCGACCTGGCTCCGGTCATCATCGTCGCCTTCTTCACCGCGCTGCTGGTGATGGGTACCAAGATCGGCGCCCGCGTGGACGGCGCGCTCACCATTTTGAAGATCGCCATCGTCGTGTTCATCGTGGTCGTCGGCTTCTTCTACATCAAGGCCGAAAACTTCACCCCGTTCATTCCGCCGAGCGAACCCGCAGCATCCACCGACGGCTCCGGCGTCTCCGCGGTTATGGAACAGCCGCTGTGGCAGTGGGCCACAGGCATGGCCCCCAGCATTTATGGCGTGACCGGCATCATCTCCGGCGCGGCACTCGTGTTCTTCGCTTTCCTCGGCTTCGACGTCGTGGCCACCGCTTCCGAAGAGACCATCAACCCCAAGAAGAACGTGCCGCTGGGCATCGGCGTGGGCCTCGGCTGATCATCGTGCTGTACACCCTCGTGGCCATCGTCACCACGGGCATGGTCTCCTATAAGGACCTTGCCAAACAGTCCGATCCGTCACTGGCCGTCGCGTTCAAGATGGTCGGCGCCGACTGGGCTGCGAAGATCATCAGCCTCGGCATCGTCATCGGCATGGCCACCGTGGTCATGGTGCTGCTGCTCGGCCTGACACGCGTGGTGTTCGCCATGAGCCGAGACGGACTGCTGCCGCGTGGCCTGAGCCATACCGGCAAGCATGGCACTCCGGTGCGTCTGCAAATCATCGTCGGCGTGGTCATGGCGCTGATCGCTGCCTGCTGCAACGTCGGCATCCTGTCCGACATGGTGAACATCGGCACGCTGTCGGCGTTCACGCTCGTCGCCATCTCCATCCCGATCATGCGCAAGAAGCGCCCCGACCTGGAACGCTCCTTCAAGATTCCGGGCAACCCGTGGGTGCCGATCCTGATTGCGCTCGCCAACCTGTGGCTGATGGTCAACCTGAGCGTGCTCACCTGGATCCGTTTCGTGGTCTGGCTCATCGTCGGCTTCGCATCTACTTCGGCTATGGCTACCGTCATGCCCGTCTCGGTGCCGGCGAACTCGAAGTTGCCGCGCAAGAGTAATCTGGAACAGTACACGTTGTTGTTGAGGAGGTAAGCATGCCGTACGTTGTTGCCCAGCCGTGTGTGGACGTCAAAGACAAGGCCTGTGTGACGAGTGCCCGGTCGATTGCATCTACGAAGGCTCCCGTTCCCTGTACATCAATCCGAACGAATGCGTGGATTGCGGCGCATGCGAGCCGGTGTGCCCGACCGAAGCCATCTTCTACGAGGATGACCTGCCGGACGAGTGGCTTGGTACAAGGACGCCGCCGTCAGCTTCTTCGCCGAAGTGGGCGATCTGGGTGGCGCTTCCGCAGCCGGTCCGATCGGCAAGGACCCGGAGCAGGTCGCGGCCCTGCCGCCGCAGAACCAGTGAGCATGGCTTGTTGAACCGTCGTGCCGTCCATTTTGCTCGTCGAGCGGATTTGGACGGCCGATTCGTTTTCTGGACCGTTCGACTTCGACGTTTCCATGCGCCGAGGCGAACCGGTTTTTCGTATGGACGGACGACCATGCCGTCGGGCCGATTGCCGTATGCTGGAGCATGGTTTGAGATTCCCGTTGG